>SXGQ01031055.1_pt1 | contig 16231 bp, 16 predicted proteins | sample 3178371 | NCBI WGS metagenome assembly SXGQ01 (sample SAMN11356859, study PRJNA531348) | freshwater metagenome | isolation source: freshwater sample F1-20 | place: China: Fuxian Lake, Yuxi | collected 2017-12-25
AGCAGCTGGCCGCGGCCGACAGGCTGGTTGTCGGCGACGAGCACTCGCTCGACATAGCCGCCCACCTTCGGTGAAACGGTCACGAAGTCCGCGCGCACATAGGCGTTGTTGGTCGACTGCAGGTATTGGCCGCTCGCACGGTAGTTCAGGTACCAGACGACCGCCGCGACGATGCCCGCAACGAGCGCGGCGTTGAGGACGTAGCGGATGATCGGAAAGCGCTCGAGAAGCGAGGGCTTCTTTTCGCCATTCTGCTCCTCGGAACTGTCCTCCGACCTGGCTTCTGGCTGGGGATTCGCGTCCGGGTGGTCATGCGTCGCATATTTCTTGTGGTTCTCGGCCTGATCAGCAGCCACACTGAGGTCCCATCATATGTAAACCGATCCGTGGCATAGTCGTAGCGGGAGGGTAATGCCACACACATTTCGATCTGACACGTGAGCCGGTTCCGGAAGCTGATCTCACGCCGGCCCAACCCACGTTAAATGTCTCATGCCGCGAACCAGGATTTGACGATCGGCACGTGTCAATCCTGACTTTGATCAGGCTGGGAGCCGATCGGCGCTGCGAAACGTCGGCTCAGCTACTTCGAGGCTTAGAACCACAACCTCCAAAAAAGGCCCCTCCGTTTCACCAGAGCGGCAGGGGGGAGTCTGCGATCGCCGAAACCTGAATAATCAGGCCTTGAGCTCGGTCAAACTCTGGAAGACTTCACCATAGCCAGCGTCGGGAGGGATGGTCAGAACGCGCTCTCCGTCGCGTGTCTCGACCTGCGGGAGCACGGTGACCAACGGACGTGCATGCGCTCGGGCGAGGCAGCCCGCCGCGCTATCGGCCTCGGCCAGCAGCTTCACGTTCATCAAGGTGGGGAAGATCACTGTTCGGGCACCGCTTCGGGCGAGGTCCAGAACCGACTCTGGCGCGATCCACTCGGCGTCGACCGTTTCATGTCCGTCGCAGATTGCGACTTGGTCGGCAGGAGCGTGGGCGGCGTAGAACCAGGTGTCGAACCGCTTCGGCATCATCTCCGGAGTGATCCAGCGGGCGAACACGGTCAGAGCGGTCAGCGAGAGCTTAACCCCCAACCCGGCGACGACATCGAGAAAGGCGAGTTCCCCGGAATCGACATTCCGGCGTGCCTCGGCGTCGCAGACGCTGGAGAAGCCGCGGCCGTCGGGGTAGGTGGCCAGTAGGATCCCCGCTTCCTCGAACGCCTCGCGGATGGCGCCTATGCGCAGCGCGCGCTGTGTCGCGTCGATCTCGTCCCACCCGGTCACGTGATCGCGCCAGCGCGGATCGTCGTCACCGGGGTGCATCTTGCCACCCGGGAACACCAGCGCCCCCGACGCGAAATCGATCTGGTGGTGTCGTCGCACCATGAGCACCTGATATTCGGGCACATCCCGCAGCAGCAGGATGGTGCCGGCCGGTCGCGGCTCGGCCGGAGTGCGTCTGGCGTCTGCCGTCGAAGTTTCGCCGCTCATGATCTCTCCTATTCTCTGCACGGTCACGCCGCGATGCCGCCGTCCCGCATAAGGTACGAACCGCGACCGCTGGCGAGCAGCACGTCGTCGGGCGAGCGCACCTCGCTGTCCGCGACCGACAGCGTCCGTCCTATCTTCACGACGCGCGCGCGGACGTGAAGCGGGCCGCCGCTTGCCGGGCGGTGATAATCGACGTGGAGCGACGCGGTGGCGCTGACCGCGCGCGTCCTCGTCAGCAGGACGTACATGCCGGCAAGATCGATCAGGCTGGCGAGCACGCCGCCATGCACGGACGGGATCCGCGGATTTGATACGATCTCGTCGCGCCAGGGCATGCTGAGGTGAAGGACCCCGTCAGCGACGTCCTCGACGCGAAGCCCCAGCCAAGCATGGAACGGCGCAATCGAAAGCGCGCCTTGCAATGCGGCTCCCGCCAGGCCGTCCGGGTTTGCCGAGGGAGTTTCGCCGACCATCTTACCGCCCCCTGAACACGGGCGCGCGCTTTTCCATGAAGGCGCGCGGACCTTCACGTGCATCTTCGGTGCGAAACACCGGGGCGGCGAAGCGCGACTCCATTTCCATGGCTTCGCTTTCCGGCCGCCCGAGACAGGCGCGCGCCGACGCGCGGATCGCCTGCACCGCGATCGGGCCGTTGGCGGCGATCCGTCGCGCTAGGTCGAGCGCCGCAGGCAGCACCTCCTCCGGCGCAACGACGCCGTTGAGGAAGCCATAGTCGAGCGCGGTTCCGGCATCGATCAGATCGCCGGTGAGCAGCAATTCCATCGCCCGCGCAAAGGGAAGCTGGCGCGGCAGCCGCACCGTCGATCCCCCGCCCGGGAAGATCGCCCATTTGACCTCCTGCACGCCGAAGCGCGCGGCGCTCGATGCGATCCTGAGATCCGTACCCTGGACCAGTTCCATGCCGCCCGCGATCGCGTGCCCGTTGATGGCAGCGATCACCGGCTTGACGACGTCAAATGTGCGCAGCAGCGCGGTGCCGAGAATATCGCGGTCGGCGAGCACGCGGCGATCCCACTCGTCCTCCGGCGGTCGCCCGCCGCTGACGAGCGGAATGAGACGGCCGAGGTCGGCACCCGAGCAGAAGGCGCCGCCGGTGCCGGTCACCACCGCGACGCGGATGTCCGCGTCATCGCGCACCCTTATCCAGCAATCGGCCAGCTCCACCAGCATCCGCGGATCAAGCGCGTTGCGCGCCGCGGGGCGGTTCAGATGGACGATCGCGACATGTCCATCGGTCTTCATCCAGGCTGCGCTGTCGGTCATTCAGTCCCCTCCCACCCTTTAATATTATACCCTTTGAGTAGCCTTGCAAGCCGCCGACGGCCGAAATTTATTACTGGACAAAGATAAAACAGTGGATCAGCATAAAACCATGATAAGGGTTCTTGATGTTGGACGTGGCTAAGCAGGGTGACGCGCCCTCGTTCGTACGGGGCAAGCGCGCGCTTCGCGTCGCGCAGGCGATCGTGCTCGACATCGAGGCGGACGCGCGCCAGATCGGCGACCGGCTACCTCCGGAGCACGACATGCTCGCGCGGTACGAAGTCGCCCGCGCCACATTGCGCGAGGCGCTGCGTTTTCTGGAACTGCAGGGCGTGCTCCATCTGCAGCCCGGTCGCGGCGGCGGGCCGGTGGTCGCGCGGCCGCAGGTCGGCGATTTCACGAGTTCGCTTGCGCTCGTACTGCACTTCGTCGGCACCGACCTGCGCGCGCTGATCGAGCTGCGCGAGGCGCTCGCCCCGCAGGCGGCCTCCCACGCCGCCCGGCGCGCAACGGCGGCGGATCTGATGGCGCTGGCAAGCTGCTTCGCCGAGCTCGAGCAGCAGGTGGGATCGACGCTGTTCGAGGAAACCAACCGGCGCTTCCACGACCTTCTGGCATGGGCGAGCGGCAATCCGCTGTTCGGGCTGCTCACGTCCGCGCTGCACCTGCTGACCCGCGACCTTTCGCGCCAGCTCGGCTATTCCGAGCACGAGCGCGAGAACCAGGTTCGTCGCCTCGCGCGCGTCGTCCATGCGGTGCGGCTGCGCGACCCGGTCACAGCGCGGCGCGAGATGGAGCGGCTCGTCGAGGGATCGGCGGAATATCTCGGGCGGCGCAGCCCTGACCTGATGGATCAGAAGGTGCGCTGGAACCAGGCGTTCGAGGCGTAGCCGCCACGGTAAATCAGCAACGAGAACGATGTGGGAGAGACGGACAATGGCCCTGAACAGCCGAATCTGCGGGATGCTCGGCATCGACTATCCGATCGTCCTCGCCGGAATGGGCGGGGCCAGCGTCCCGCGACTGGCGGCGGCGGTGTCCAACGCGGGCGGGCTAGGCGTGCTCGGCGCGGCAGCCTGCCCGCCCGAGCAGCTCCGCGCGTGGATCCGCGAGACGCGCGCGCTGACCGACAGGCCCTTCGGCGTCGACACGCTCCTGCCCGCCTCGGTGCGGCGCGGCTCGGCGCCGCAGACCGGGGCGGCGCCGGCGGACCCGCGCGCGGTGCTTGCCGACTATCAGGCGTTCACGCGCGACTTCATGGAGCGTGAGGGGCTGGAGATCGTCGCGCGTGATGCCGGCCGCGATGCGACGGAGGGCCCGGCCAACGGTGGCGCGGCGCTGTTCTCCAAGGAGTTCTTCGAGGCCCAGATGGAGGTCGTCGTCGAGGAGAAGGTACCCGTCTACGCCGCGGGGCTCGGCAATCCGGGGCCGTGGATGGATCGGCTCCACGCCAACGGCACGGTCGTCATGGCGGTGGTCGGCAAGGTGAAGCACGCGCTGCAGGTGGTGGAGTCGGGCATCGACGTGATCGTGGCCCAGGGGCACGACGGCGGCGGACACAATTCGCCCATCGGCACCATCTCGCTCATTCCGCAGGTGGTCGATGCCGTTGGGGACCGGGTGCCGGTGCTCGGCGCGGGCGGCATCTCCGACGGGCGCGGGGTGGCGGCGGCCTTCATGCTGGGCGCCGAAGGCGCCTGGGTCGGCACCGCCTTCCTCGCGACCGAGGAGGCGGGGATCGAGGATTTCCAGAAGGAGGCGATCGTCGACAGCGGCGATGCCGACACCGTGGTGAGCCGCTCGATCACCGGCAAACCCGCCCGCATGATCCGCAGCAAGTGGGCCGACGCTTGGGTGGCGGCGGGGAAGGAGCCGTTGCCGATGCCATACCAGTCGATGATCGCCGGTCCGGTCATGGCGTCGGGCATTCGTGCGAAGCGCAAGGACATCATCCCGGGCTTCGCGGGACAGGGCATGGGCCTGATCCATGCCGTCCGCCCCGCCGCCGAGGTTATGCGTGACCTCGTCGCCGATGCCGAGCGCGCGCTCGGCCGCGCGGCGGGCCTGCGCTGAGGGTCGCGACTGGTTACAGGAGGGACAGATATGACCTTCTCGGATAAGGCGGCGATCACCGGGGTCGGGGAAACAGACTTCGTCAAGGGAACCGAGCGCACCGCGGTCGACATGATGCTGGAGGCGTCGCGGCGCGCGATCGCGGACGCGGGCCTCCGCCCGTCCGACATCGACGGCATGGTGCCGCCGCCCATCTACACCACGTCGGAGGAATTGGCGGCAAACCTCGGCATCGACGTGCTGCGCTATGCCGCGACCGTCCACATGGGCGGCGCGAGCCCGACGACCGCGCTTCAGCATGCCGCGATCGCGATTGCGGCCGGTCTGTGCGACCACGTGCTCGTCACGCTCGGGTGGAACGGCTTCTCAGCGCTGCGGCCCAAGCCGGGTGCTCCGCCCACGCGGCCGATGAACATGAACACGCTGACCAATACCATCCGCGGCTATTACATGCCCTTCGGCGTGTTCCTGCCGGTGCAGATGTACGCCTGGCTGGCGACCCGGCATTCGCAGCTCCACGGCGTCGGTCCCGAAGCCATGGGCGCGGTGGCGATGGCGTGCCGCCGCCATGCGCAGCTCAATCCGAAGGCGTTCACCTACGGTCGGCCGCTCGACTGGGAAACCTACCACGACGCCCGGATGGTGTCGGAGCCGTTCCGACTCTACGACTGCTGCCTCGAGACCGACGGCGCGTGCGCGGTCGTCGTCTCGCGCACCGACCGCGCGCGCGACATGCCGCATGTCCCCGTTACCATCGCGGGCGCCGCCGAGGGACATCCCTATCCCGCCGACGACATCCCCTCGCGCCCGGATCCGTTCAAGATCGGGCTGAGCTATGCCGCGCCAAAGGCGTTCGAGATGGCCGGCGTGGGCCGCGAGGAGATGGATTTCCTCCAGGTCTACGATTGCTTCACCTACGTCGTGCTGCTCCAGCTGGAGGCGATGGGATATTGCGAGCCGGGCGGCGCGCTCGACTTCGTGCGCGACGGGCAGATCGAGCTCGGCGGGCGCTATCCGCTCAACACCCACGGCGGGCTGCTGAGCGAGGCGCACGTGTGGGGGCTCAACCACGTCGTCGAGGCCGTGCGGCAGCTGCGGCACGAGTGCGGGGAGCGCCAGGTGCCGGGCGCCCGGACCGGGCTCGTCACCGGCTGGGGCGACCTCGGCGACGGCAGCATCGCCATCCTGCGGAGGTTCGCATGAACGACGACGACATTGCGCCCAAGCTGCGGACGCCAGCCGTCTCGCCCCCCAAGCCGTTGCCGCACCCGCAGGATCCGGTGGAGCAGGAGTTCTGGCAGCGTTGCCAGGGCGGCACGCTCCATTTCCAGCGGTGCGGCGAGTGCCGGACGTGGCGCCACCTGCCTCGCTACATGTGCGCGCGCTGCGGCTCGCCCTCGTTCGCCTGGGAGCCGAGCAGCGGGCGTGGACGGCTGTTTTCCTGGACGGTGACGCATCAGGCGCTGCACCCCGCCTTCGCGGCCGACGTGCCGTATGTCGCGGCGGTGGTCGAGCTGGACGAGGGCGTCCGCATGGCGACCCGGCTGACCGGCGCCGATCCCGCCACGCTCGCGCTCGACATGCCGGTGGCGCTGGCCTTCGAAACGATCGGCGACGGGTTCCGGCTGCCCGTCTTCACACCGGCTGCAGGAGCGTGAATCGATGGACCTGAGTTACGGCCCGGAATACGAGGCGTTCCGCGACGAGCTGCGCGCGTTCATCGCCGCGAACCGCCACCGTGCGCCGGCCGCACCCGGCGCGGCGCAGCGCGCCGGGGCGGACGCGGTCGCGTGGCAGCAGCTGCTGCTCGAGCACGGCTACACCGCACGCACCATTCCGTGCGACTATGGCGGCTTCGGTGCCGAGCCCGACATCCTGACGTCGCGCATCATCGCCGAGGAGTTCGCTGCGGCGGGCGTACCCGGCGGGCTGTCGAACCAGGGCATCTCGATGCTCGTCCCGACGCTGCTCGAGCTCGGCACGGAGGAGCAGAAGCGCCGCTGGATCGCACCGACGCTGCGCGGCGAGATCGTCTGGTGCCAGGGGTATTCCGAACCGGGCGCGGGCTCTGATCTGGCGGCGCTGCGCACCAGCGCGCGCGAGGAGAACGGCGAGTTCGTCATCAACGGGCAGAAGATCTGGACCAGCACCGCGCATCAGGCAGACATGATCTTCTGTCTCGTGCGGACGGAAGCGGACGCGCCGAAGCATGCGGGGATCAGCTACCTCATCTTCTCCATGAAGACGCCCGGGATCGAGGTGCGCCCGCTGCGCACGATGACCGGCCACGCCGAGTTCAACGAAACCTTCTTCACCGACGTGCGCGTGCCCGTCGACCAGATCGTCGGCCAGCGCGGGCAGGGCTGGATGGTGGCCAACGCCACGCTCGGTTACGAGCGTGGCATGCTGGGCGACCCGGCGGCGCTGGAGAATCGCCTCGCCGCGCTCGTGCAGCTGATGCACGATGAACGGATCGACGGCGTGCGCGGGATCGACAACGCGGCATTGTGCGATCGGCTGGTGGCGCTGCAGGCCGAAGTCGCGGCGATGAAGTTCAACGGCCTGCGGCTGCTCTCCAATTCCCTGAAGGGCGAACCCGGCGGCCTCGCCAAACTGATCGTCAAGCTCCAGTCGTGCGAACTGGCTCACCAGATCTCGGCGCTGGCGATCGACGCCATGGGGGAGCTCGGCCTGCTGTACGGCGGCAGCCGGCGCGAGCGCGCCGGCGGAAGCTGGCAGTGGAACTACATGTTCCAGCTCGGCCTCATCATCGGCGGCGGCACCGCGCAGATCCAGAAGAACATCATCGCCGAGCGGGGGCTCGGCATGCCGCGCGAGCCGAAGCTGGAGCACGCGCGCGCACCCAAGGCGGAGGCGGCATAGATGGATTTCGGTCTTTCCCCCGAGCAGCGAATGCTGCGTGACGCGGTCGATCGGCTGCTGCGCGAACATTCTCCGCTCGATCACGTCCGCGAGGTCGTTGCGCGCGGCGACAACGTCAGTGCGGCGGTGGTGGCGGCGCTGGCCGAGCTCGGCCTGCCCGGCATCGTGGTGCCCGAGGAGCACGGCGGTCTTGGCCTCGGCCTGCTCGATGCCGTGGTGGTGGCGGAGGCGCTCGGCGCGGCGGTGGCGCCGGTGCCGTTCGTGGCGCGCAGCGTCCTCGCCCCGCTTGCGCTGCGCCTCGCCGGCTCGCCGGAGCAACAGGCGCAATGGCTTCCGCGCATCGCCGAGGGCAGTGCCCGTTTCGGGGTCGGACTGACCGAGTTGGTCAACCGACGTGATGGCAGCGGCATGACGGCGGACAATGGCACTCTACGCGGCACGGCGCTTTTCGTACTCGACAGCGCCGACGCCGACGCCTTCATCGTTGCGGACGAGGATGGATCGTTGCACTTGGTCACTGGCGACGCCGACCGGCTGGAGTTTGTCGCCCTACCAACCGTCGACCTCACCCGCGCCGTCGGCGAGCTGCGCCTGGACGGTGTCGCAGCCGAGCCGTTCGGCAACGATACTGGCGACGCTGCCCGCATGCTGGTCGCGGCGGGCCGGGTGCTGCTCGCGGCCGACACGGTGGGGTCTGCGGACGCCATGATCGCCAAGGCGGTCGCCTACGCCGGCGAGCGTGAGCAGTTCGGGCGGGTCATCGGCAGCTTTCAGGCGGTCAAGCACATGTGTGCCGAGATGGCGGCGCGGCTGGAACCGTGCCGTTCCCTCGTCTGGTATGCCGCGCACGCGTTCGACACGGTGCCTGAAGAGGCGCTGCTGATGGCCTGCCATGCCAAGTCGCATACCGGTGAAGTGGGCCGCTTCGTTGCGCGCACCGCGACAGAGGTTCACGGCGGCATGGGTTTCACCGACCTTCTTGGTCTCCACTACTGGTTCAAGCGGATCGGCTTCGACCGGCAAGTCCTTGGTGGTCCGGAGATCGTGCGCACGGAGGCTGCAACGTTGCAGGGTTGGGATGCACGCGCCGCCTGAGGACAGGAGAAGAAGCCATGACGCAGTGGAACCTGGGCGATATCCTCGACGCGATCGAGCCGGTGATGCCTCATGACGCCCCCGCGCTGATCCACGGCGACCGGGTCATCACGTGGCCCGAGATGGCGCGCCGTTCGAACAACCTCGCGCGGGCGCTGCGCGCGCGAGGGGCGGAACCCGGCGCCAAGGTCGCCTTCTATATGCGCAACCGGCCCGAGTACGGCGAGCTGATGGCGGCGTGCTTCAAGGGGCGACTGACCCACGTCAACATCAACTACCGCTACCGGCCCGACGAGGTGTTCTACATCTTCGACGACAGCGACAGCGAGGTCGTGGTCTACAGCGCAGAATTCCGCGCCTGCATCGAGGAACTGCACGGCCGGCTCGGCAAGGTCCGCACCTTCGTGGAAATCGGCCCGGAAGCGGAGCGTGCTGTGTTCGCGCTGCCCTACGAGGCGCTTGCAGCGGAGGGCGACGGCGGGCCGCTCGGCATCGCGCGCTCGCCCGACGACGAGCTGTTCATCTACACCGGCGGCACGACCGGGATGCCGAAGGGTGTGATGTGGCGGCACACCGATATGCGCGAGGCGCAGCTCGACGCGCAGCGGCTGATGGGGCCGACGCCCGCCGACCTCGCCGAGACCGCGGCGCTGATCGCGCGCGACGGACCCGGCCGGCGTACGATGCCCGCCTGCCCGATGATGCACGGCACCGGCTTCATCACGTCGATCGGCACGCTGATGAGCGGCGGCTGCATCGTGACGCTCGGCGGTGAATCGTTCGATGCCGACGAGCTGTGGCGGTCGGTCGATCGCGACCGCGTCGAATCGATCGCGATCGTCGGCGACGCCTTCGCCAAGCCGATGCTGGCCGCGCTGGATGCCGCGCCGGGGCGCTACGACACGTCCAGCCTCGTCACGATCGTTTCATCCGGGGTGATGTGGAGCCGCGAGGTGAAGGCGGGGCTGATCCGGCACATCCCGCAGGTCGTGCTGATGGACAGCTTCGGCGCGTCGGAGGGGCTGGGGTTCGGCCTGTCGGTTACCAGCGCGGCGGGCGAGACGGCGACCGCGCGCTTCACCATCGGCGGGCTGTGCGACGTGTTCGACGAGCATGACCGGCCGGTCGTGCCGGGCAGCGGCACGCCCGGCTTCATCGCGCGCAAGGGCGCGATCCCGATCGGCTACTACAAGGATCCGGAAAAGAGCGCGAAGACGTTCCGCACCATCAACGGCGTCCGCTACTCGATGCCGGGCGACTGGTGCACCGTCGCCGCGGACGGGACGCTGACGCTGCTCGGGCGCGGCAGCGTGTGCATCAACACCGCGGGCGAGAAGGTCTATCCGGAAGAGGTGGAGGAGGTGCTGAAGACGCATCTTGCGGTCGCGGACGCGCTCGTCGTCGGGGTGCCCGACGAGAAATGGGGCCAGGCGGTGACGGCGGTGGTCCATGCCGTGCCGGGGGCGACAGTGGACGAGGCGGCGGTGCGCGCTCACGTGCGCGCCGCGCTCGCCGGCTACAAGACGCCCAAGGCGATCGTCGTTACCGACCGTGCGCTGCGCGCGCCGAACGGCAAGGCGGATTACAAGGCGGCCACCGACATCGCCTTGGCCGGGGTCGGCGCGCGATGAGCGCCGCGCCTGACATCGACGCGCTGGTGATCGGTGCCGGCTTCAGCGGGCTCTACCTGCTCGGCAGGTTGCGCGAGAACGGCTTCAACGTTCGGCTGGTGGATGCGGCGGCGGAGCCGGGCGGCATCTGGTACTGGAACTGCTACCCCGGCGCACGGGTCGATTCGCACGTACCGATCTACGAGTTTTCGGACGAGCGGGTGTGGCGCGACTGGACCTGGTCGGAACGCTTCCCAGGCTGGCGCGAGTTGCGTCGCTATTTCCGACATGCCTGCGACGTTCTCGACCTCTGGCCTGCAATGAAGCTCGGTGTCGCGATGCGCTCCGCCGTATTCGACGAAGATGCCGGCTTCTGGCGGGTGGAACTCGCCGATGGAGATCGGCTGACCACCCGCTATCTGCTGCCGTGTACCGGCTTCGCGGCGAAGGCGTACATCCCGTCACTTCCGGAACTCGACCGCTTTGCCGGCCCTGCGCACCATACCGCGCACTGGCCGCAGGAGGGCATCGACTTCACCGGCAAGCGCGTCGCGATCATCGGAACCGGCGCGAGCGGTGTGCAGGTCGCCCAGGAGGCGTCGCGCGAGGCGGCGCAGCTGACGATCTATCAGCGCACCCCCATCCTGGCACTGCCGATGCGCCAGCGCTCATTGACGACGGTTGAGCAGGCGCAGGCCAAGCCCGGCTACCCCGAGATCTTCCGTCAGCGTCGGCTGAGCAGCGGCGGGTTCGAGATCCCGCGGCTCGACCAGTCCGCGCTCGAGGTTTCGAGCGAGGAGCGCACCGCGACGTTCGAGCGGCTGTGGGCGGCTGGAGGCTTCCACTATTGGGTCGGCAATTACGCCGACATCCTGGTGGACGAGCGCGCCAACCGGCTGGCCTACGACTTCTGGCGCGACAAGGTGCGCGAACGGATCACCGACCCTGCCTTGCAGGAGAAGCTTGCGCCCAGCGAGCCGCCGCATCCGTTCGGGGTCAAGCGGCCATCGCTCGAACAGACCTATTACGACATCTTCAACCAGCCGAGCGTCGAGCTCGTCGACCTGCGGGAAGAGCCGATCGAACAGATCCTGCCAAACGGCATCGTCACGAGCGCCTGTGAGCGCAGACACGACGTCCTGGTGCTCGCGACCGGTTTCGACGCGGTGACGGGAGGGCTGATGCGGATGGACATTCGCGGGCGCGGCGGGACGACGCTGGCGCACGCTTGGGGCGAAGGCGCACGCACGCATCTCGGCTACGCGGTCTCGGGCTTCCCGAACATGCTGTTCCTCTACGGCCCGCAGAGCCCGTCCGGCTTCTCCAATGGTCCGACCGCCGCGGAAGTGCAGGGCGATTGGGTGGTCCGGTTCCTCGAGCATCTGCGCACGGCCGGGTGGTCCCGCTTCGAGGCCGAGCCGGACACGCACGCGGCATGGGCACGCCACATCGACGAGATCGCCGCCATGACGCTCTTCCCCAAGGCCGATTCCTGGTACATGGGAGCGAACGTCCCAGGCAAGCCGCGTCAGCTGCTCAACTACCCGTCTGTGGTCGGCTATGCCGAGATCTGCGATGCGGTCGCCGAGGCGGGTTATAGCGGTTTCAGGCTGTCGGCATGAGCACCGCCGAGGCCACGGGATCGTCGGACATCGACCCGATCTGGGCCGGCGACGGGTCGCACCTGCCGGACTGGTTCGTCGATGCGCTGGCCGTTCCGCGGGAAGAAGGCTTCGTTACCGTGGAGGGCGCGCAGGTGCACTATCTGCGCTGGGGCGACCGCGCTAAGCCGGGCATCCTCATGGCGCACGGCTTTCTTGCCCATGCGCGCTGCTGGGCGTTTATCGCGCCGTTGCTCGCCGCGGACTACCATGTGGTCGCCTATGATCTTGCGGGCATGGGCGACAGCGACGCACGCGCGGGAATCGATGGCGATGGCCGCGGGCGCGAGATGATCGCGGTGGCGGAGGCGACCGGGCTGTTCAACGGTGATGCGCCGCCGGTTATCATCGGTCACAGCTTCGGCGCGGGGGTCGCGGTGACCGCGATGACGCTCGCGGCAGAACGGTTCGCGGGCGCGATCATTTGCGACCTGATGATCATGCGGCCCGAGGCGATTGCCGCTTATTGGCGCGGCGGACGCGGCAGCCCCGGCTCGGGCGACCCGAACAAGCCCGCCAGCCGGTATCCCGACTATCCGACCGCACGCGCGCGCTACGTGCTTGCGCCCCCGCAGCCTGCGGGCGAGCCGTTCCTGATGAATTACATGGCCTATCATTCGCTCCGGCGGGACGGGGACGCGTGGACGTGGAAGTTTGCGCCCGCGGTGTTCGCGCGCGGCAATTCGTCGGACGAATGGATGACGATGGGGCGCCGTGTCGCCGCGGCGCCCGGTCGGCTGGCAATCGTCCACGGCGAGCAGAGCGCGCTCTTCGGCAGTGATTCCGCGGCATATCTGCGCGAACTGGGTGCCGGGACGATCCCGATCGTCGCGGTGCCGAACGCGCGCCATCACCTGATGCTGGACGAGCCGCTCGCCTTTGCGACGGCGCTCAGAAGCATTCTTGCTCTCTGGAGATCGGCCCGCTGAAACAATCAGGCGTTTCGAGCGAGTTTCTCTTCGCTGGGGGATCTTTCGAGGGCGAATTCCAGCTGCGCAAGGCACAGTTTTCCGGCTCCGTCCCGCTCTACGGCTTCGGCATGCACCACTGCGACACGACGTCCCACACGCATCAGCGTGGGCGTCGTGCTGATTGCGCCCAGTCTGACCGGGGCGAGAAATTGCAGGTTCACACTGATCAGCCGGGAGGATTGCCCTGGCGAGAGTGTGCGGGAGAGAGCAAGCTGTGCGGCCAGCTCGAGAAAGGAAGCGATTGCTCCTCCATGCAATGCGGGCAGGAGAGAATTCCCCACAAGCTCCTCTGTCGGGATGAGCGTGAAGGTTTCACCGCTTTGCGTCATCATGGTGCCGAGCAACCGCGCGAAGTCGTTCCGCCCCATGCCAGCCGTGACTGCGCCTTCGCTCATGGGCCGACAGCCCGATTGATCGAAAAGACGCCTTGGGCAGTCGCGATCAGGTGAGAAGGATCGGTATCCCAGACTTCGGTCCGTACGAACGCACGGTGCTCGGTCGCGTCGTAACAGTGCGCCCACGCCGTCGCGGAGCATCTCGCCTCGGCGGACCGCACATGGTCCACCTTCAGGTTGAGGGTCGAGATCGCCAGCCGTCTGCCCAGCCGGGACATCACGGCAACGCCGCAGGCCTGATCGATGAGGCTCGTCAATACGCCGGTTGCGAGAGCCTCGTCCTCGTCCGCCAGCTCCCGACGCCAACCGATCCGCAGCGAGCTGAGGCCATCGCCGATCGAGACCAGCTCCAGGCCCAGCCTGTTGCCCCATGGTATGTTGCCTGGTTGCAGGCTCCAGTCTCCAGCCACGATTCCATCCTCGTCCCGAACTGACCCCACCGCTCACGAGAATAGCCCGTTCTCGGGACATTCAGGAAACGGTACGGTTTACATCTTTCACCCCGTTTCTTAATGGCTGTGTCCACGCATGGAAACGCGCTCGAACAAATTTATCGTGCTCGTGATGACCGGCTTTCTGCTGGGCACGCTCCTGATCTTCACGCTGTGGCTGCTTGACGCACGCGATGGGGACGGGAATCCCTATCTGATCCGCTTCACCGGAAGCGTTGCCGGTCTGGAGGAGGGGTCGCCGGTGACCTTCTCGGGCGTTGCGGCCGGCCATGTCACATCGATACGGTTCGACAAGGAGGATCCCTCAGCGGTCCTCGTGACCGTCAGCCTCGAGCCTCAGATCCCAATCGTCGCAGGCGTAAAAGCGTCGATCGCACGATCGGCCCTGGCCGGAACCGCGAACATCAGCCTCGACGGCGCCACGTCTGGCGCGCCCCCGATCGTTGCGAGCGACGGGGAGCTTCCCGTCATTCCCGCCAAGGAAGGCGGGCTCCTTGGCGGCGGAGGGGACCCCGTCGCACTGGTCGAGAAGATCAGCCGCACCGTAGATTCTGTTTCTCGCAACCTCGACGCCGCTCAGCAGCAGCGGGCCAGCGATCGACTGGCGGCGCTTGCGGAAAGTTCCGCCGGTTGGGCAGACAGGGTCGGATCGGCATCCGACGGACTTACTGGCGCACGCGGTCGCGTGGTAGCCGTGGGGGACGCCCTGCAGCGATCCGGCGCCAGCGCTCAACGGTTGAGAGCTGCCCTGAACGACCGCCGCGCGACCGTTCTCGCCAGGGCGAACCGCCCGTTGCTGAACGCTCGAGACGAAGCCGAGCAATTGACAGCGCGCGTCGAGGCGGTTCGACCCACGATCCGCGGCATGACTGCCAAACAGGCCCAGCTGCGTGAGACCATTCGTTCAGCAAGTAACAAGGTAGGCGCTGTCAGGGATACGGCTGTTCGCATCGATCAGGAGGGCTTGGGGGTAAGTGCTCCGTCCCTTCCGACCTACAAGCCGAAATCACGGCAGTGATCGGCCGCGAAGCGATAGGACAGCTCTTGGCTGAGCTCGAGATGGCAGGCGACCGACCGACCGTCCCGGCGTGATTTCTCGTCAACCGGTCCGGATTGCGCTACCCTCGATCGGGGAGAACGAGATTGAGCGACGACGAGAAAAAGGGACGGCGCCCAAGAAAGATGGGCAGACCGACCACTGAGGACGCGGTCCGCCTGACCTCGCACATCCTTAAGAGCGCTCGCGAGCTGTTCTTCGAGCACGGGTTCGACGGCGCGAGCGCCGACATGATCGCCGAACAGGCGCGCATCTCCAAGCGGACCCTCTACGCCCGCTTCGGCAGCAAGGCGCGTGTGTTCGAGGCGGTGATCCTCGACGAGATCGATACGCAGCTGCGCGCGCTCGAACCCTCCGGCAGCGACGAACCCGAGATCGGATCGCGACTTCGCATGATCGCCGATCGCCTGCTCGAGTGGCTCCTGACGCCCCGGATCGCCTCCATGGAACGCGTCGTCATCGCGCAAGCCGTACGCTTTCCAGCGCTTGCGGCGAACATCCACGATTTCGGCTACCAGCGGGCCGTCCAGTGGGTGGCATCGATCCTCGCCCACGCCAATGCCAGGGGGGAGCTGTCGCTGGTCGACCCCGTGTTCGCTGCCGAGCAGTTCGTCACACTCGTCGTGGTCGCCCCCATGCGCCGGGCAGCGCTGGGTTTGTCTCCGCCAGCGTATGACGAGGCGGCACGCGATCGTATCGCGCGCGGGATCGACCTGTTTCTTGATGGCTGCCGCCCGCGACAGGGGGATGGTTGCCGCACGTGATGCCCACCACCGACGACGAGCCTCAGATCGGCGAGCGCGCGCGCCTGGCCGAGCTGCTCCAGATCATGGGGCGCCATGGCCTGAACGGCCTCGCCTCGCGCCTAGGCCTGCTGCCCGGTCGTCCGGAGCAGCCGGTAGACATCGGTACGCCTGAGCGGGTCGTCGCGCTGCTGCGAGACCTTGGACCCGTCGCGGTCAAGCTGGGGCAGGTGCTCGCCACCCGCGAAGACCTGCTTGGGCCGGAATGGGTGCGCGCGCTGTCGACGCTGCAGGACCGGGTGACCCCGCTGCCGTTCGAGGCGCTGGAGCCGACGATCCTGACCGCGCTTGGCTCCCCGATCGCGGACGTGTTCGCGAGCTTCGACCGCGAACCGATCGCCGCGGCCTCGATCGCGCAGGTTCATGGCGCCATCCTGCGCGACGGAACCGAGGTCGTGGTAAAGGTACGCCGACCGGGGATCGCGGAACGCGTCGATGCCGACCTGAGGCTGCTTCGCCGCAT
>SXGQ01361361.1_pt1 | contig 16231 bp, 12 predicted proteins | sample 3178371 | NCBI WGS metagenome assembly SXGQ01 (sample SAMN11356859, study PRJNA531348) | freshwater metagenome | isolation source: freshwater sample F1-20 | place: China: Fuxian Lake, Yuxi | collected 2017-12-25
AAAGAAATGAAGCGCCCCCCATTTGATCCCACATTTGCCCTAGGCGGTTTATTTGACCAACCGACTCCGGATTCGGCGAACCAAATCGCCAAGACCGATCAAGCTCGAACTCCTTTGAAAGTGAGCGAGGCCGCGCAACTGATTGGTGATCAAGTGGCGGCTTTGGGAAAGTTGTGCATTGAAGGCGAAATCAGCGGCTATCGTGGCCCCAACAATAGTGGGCACATCTATTTTTCAATCAAGGACACGCGCGCCGTCCTGCAATGCGTGGTGTGGAAATCAAAAGTTTCGGCGATCAAAATGGCGCTTGCCGAAGGCCTTCAAGTTGTGGTTGAGGGGCGCTTCAACTATTACGCCGAGGGCGGCAGATTGTCCTTCATTGTGGATTCAATCCGCGCCACTGGCCAAGGCGATCTTGACGCAAAGTTTCGACTGCTCTGCGCGGAGTTGAAGGAGCTTGGCTATTTCGAGGAATCGCGCAAGCGAGCTTTGCCCATGTTGCCGCGTGGAATTGCCATTATCACCAGCGCCTCGGGCGCGGCCTTGCAAGATTGCTTGGCCGTTGCTGCGCGAAAGTTTCCATCCGTTCCAATCACGGTGATCGATGTCGTGGTGCAAGGAACCAACGCGGCCGCCGCGGTGTCCAACGCCATCAATGTGGTGGATCTTGCCGCGCGACGATTGCGCATAGATGTGATTCTGGTCACGCGCGGAGGTGGAAGCCGCGAGGATCTTGACGCATTCAATCATCGCCTGATCGCGGACGCCGTTTACGGCTGCTCCACACCAATTGTCGCCGCTATTGGACATGAGTCGGACACGTCCGTCATTGAATTGGTGGCCGACGTGCGCGCCAGCACGCCCACCGCGGCAATGAACCAAATTCTTCCCGACCGCGACGAGTTGAGCCAGCAATTGGACTTTGTCAACTCGTCGCTGCGCCAATCGTTGTTGCAATGTTGCCAATTAAAATCTCGCGCGCTCGCGCAAGTTTCAAGCCGTCCATGCTTGCGTGATCCGGCGCAACTTTTGCTTTTGCCGCGCGCCAAGTTGTCGCATTTGAACAAGGAATTTTGCGCCAAAATGTTGGCGCGCATAGATCGCGCCCGTAGAACCAAGCTGGAACTTTCAAGCCGTTTGGAAACCACTTCGCCAGCCGCAACGCTGGGACGTTCGCAAGCCAAGGCGCACGCCGCGCGCCAACGCCTTGACATGTCAATGAATCAATTCATCACGCAAGCGCGCCGCGACTTGCAAGCCATTGCGGCGCAACTTCAAGCCGTGGGTCCGCAAGGCACATTGGCCCGCGGCTACTCCATCACAAAAACAAGTGACGGCCAACTTTTGCGCAGCGTGGCCAGCACCAAGCCAGGCGAAGTGATTCGCACCATTCTGGTCGACGGCGAACTTCATTCACGAATAGAGAAGGGCGGGTAGATTTCAATCATGGCCAAAACATCCAGTGAAAAAACCAACGACAAAGTAGGCGACCCATCCAGCGCGGACGCGGCGATTTCCAACCTGGGCTACGAGGATGCAATGAAGCAACTTGAGTCCATTGTGGATCAACTTGAAAGCGGCGCGATTTCGTTGGAGGAAAGTTTGAAGGCCTTTGAGCGCGGACGCGCGCTGTCCAATCATTGCCGCGGCATTCTTGACAACGCCACCAAGCGAATTCAAACGCTGACCGCCGACGCGTTGGGCAAGCAGGAGCAGGAATAATCCAAGTTGTTATGAATGGAGTTCTAGAGCGCCTCTGGATTCTCATGCCGCATTTCGTGCAAGGTTTTTTTGTGTTCGCCGCTGGCGCCTGCGTTGGAAGTTTTATCAATCTCATCGCGTGGCGCTTGCCGCGTGGCCAGGGAATTATCCATCCCGAAAGCCGTTGCGGCGCGTGCGGGCGCTCGTTGGCGTGGTTTGAAAATATCCCCGTGTTCTCATGTTTGATTCTGCGTGGACGTTGCCGCACATGCCGCACTAGTTTTGGCTACGAACATGTGGTGGTTGAACTAGCCATGGGCGCGTTGTTCTTCGCCACCTATTTGATGTTGTACGCGGGGCCATGGCGATTTCCAGCCGCGGAGCAAGCATGGTGGTGGACCCGTAACGGACCCATCGCCACCATGCCCGCGCTGATTGCGATTTTAATTTGTTGGTCCACGCTGGCCACCGTATCGCTAATCGACGCGCGCACATTTTATGTTCCAATCCGCATGACCGCTGCCGCCACCGTTGCCGCGTTTGTGTTTTGGAGAATGCAAGCGTTGGTGCCCTCAGTTGCGGATGCATTTGCGCGCGGACGATGGGGCATGGACATTCTGCCCACGCGACTGTGCGTCGCCGCGGTCATGGCCATGTTTGGTTTGCTTGTGTCAAGCGTGTTGATGTGGCGCGGCGTGATCGTGCGCAGCTTTATTGATTACGAACAAGAAATTATTCCGGCGCGCGTGATCCGCGGCGAGATGCTGAAGGAAATATATTTTTTACTTCCCATTATTGGCGCGTTCGCCCTCGGCTTCTGGCTAGGCCAATTTGAAATAATTCAAGAGCGTTGTGAAGGCGCCACATTTGGCGTGTATGGAATCTGCTCGTTTGGATTTCTTGTGGGCGCCGCAATCATTTGGCTCACCCGTATTGTCGCATCGGTGTCGTTTGGCCGCGAGGCCATGGGCTTGGGCGATGTGCACATTCTTGGCGCGGCGGGCGCGGCGCTGGGTTGGAAAATCGCATTGATCACTTTTTTCATGGCGCCTTTCATAGCGCTTCCATGGCTTGCGATTTCCGGCGGGCTGAATCGAATCCGCGGAACCCAATCCCGGGAAATTCCCTACGGACCATACTTGGCCATCGCGTGCGTGGTTTCATTCTTGTGCAATCCATGGATCGAAGCGTTTCTTGCAGCGCTCCTCACTCCAAACACTCAATGAATTAAAGCAATTTCGCAAACATCGCTTGACAAATGAAGTCGTTGCGTTTGCACTGCCACTTCAGAGCAATTCAGAGCTCGTTTCAGCAAGTCACAGGGACCTGTTGGGGGCTCTCAAACATGAAGGATTCCGCAATATGAAAACAACTCGTCTCATTTCCATTCTCGCCCTTGTCGCCGCCACCACGTTGGTTGGCTGCAAGAACAATCAACAAAGTGTTGACGCACTGACAACAGAAAACGAAAGCCTTCGCAAGCAACTCGACGACCGCAACGCGGCTCTGGAATCCGCCGACCGCGAGCGTCTCGCCGCGATTGCCCGCGCGGATGAATCCGACAAGGCCAAGGCTGCCGCTCCTGGTGGCGCGGCGGGTGACAAAAATTTCGCGGGAATTGACGGCGTCACGGCCAGCCAAATCGGAAATGAATTGCATGTCAGCATTGAAGGCGACGTGCTCTTTGATTCCGGCAAGGCGAGTTTGAAAGACAGCTCCAAGAAAAGTCTTGACAAGGTCGCGGCCATCTTGAAGGAGAAGTATCCAGGCAAGTACATCCGCGTGGCTGGTTTCACCGACACCGATCCCATTAAAAAGTCCGCGTTCAAGAACAATTACTATCTTGGTTTCGATCGCGCCTATTCCGTGCGTGAATACATCATCAGCAAAGGTCTTGACGGCAAGGAAATTTCATTGTCAAGCTTTGGTCCTGATGTTCCGTTGAAGACCAAGGCGCAAAGCCGCCGCGTTGAAGTGATCGTGGTCAGCAACTAATTCGCGCGTTTGGAGCATTTCGTTTGATACATAAAAGCGGTTCGATTCAACTGAGTCGGACCGCTTTTTATTTCGCGCCAATCAAACTCGCTTAGAAACTCACGCCCAAGCCTTCTTCTTTGATCTTGCGGATCAGCAATTGCAAATCGCGCATGGTCATTTCCAATCGTCGCGACGCATCGGAAAGATTCTCGAACAATTCTGGATCGCTCATCAAGCGGCCAACCGTTCCCTGGCCATCAGTCGCCTTCTTGGCAAGCGCGCGGATTTCATCCAGCGCCGCCGTCAGTCCCGCGAAAGCTGGCGCCACTTGCTTGAGCAACTCATGCGAATCGCTTTGTAATTGCGCGGAGAGTTTGGTGATGCCATCGGCCGTCGCGGTGGCTTGCGTGATCAATTCGTTGGCTTTCCACACGGCGCTCTTGAAATCGGAGCGCATTTGCTCGTCGCCAAGCCACGCCTGCGCGCCCGCCACAACGCGTTCCACTCCGCTGCCAATGGCGTCTAGGCGATCGTTGATCGTGGAGAACCTCGCCACAAGAATTGTTGGATGCTGCGCATCGATCACACCGTCGCTCTTGACGTAGCTCTTTGGAATTTTCAAATCAATTTTACTTCCGCCACCGATCAAGCCCGCGCTGATGGTTGGAACGACGCCCGTTGGCAATTGCGCCTGCTGCATAATCGCAAGCGTTATGCGCACGGGATTTGGCTCGGTGGGTTCAATGTGAATATGGCTGACTTGTCCCACAACCACGCCTTCAAGCATCACTTGTCCGCCTTCGCGCAATCCCGCCGCGGAGTTGGTTTGCAACGCGATCGGATAGGTCTTTTGAAATAGCCATGTTAATTCACCAAACAACAACAACATGGCGGCAAGGCCAACAAGCCCGATGATGGAGGTGAGCCCAACGGCGAAATCTCTTTGGAAGGATTGCATGGTGCGGACTTTAGATCAAATTCGCCGATGTGGCGAAACTGGCGCGAGGCTTTTGCATGAAAAACCCTCGATGAATGCGGCACATGACCATCACGATTGAATCTCCGCCAATTCCTCAGGGCTGGCTTTGCCTTTGAGAAAGCGCGCCACCACCGGCAATTCTGATTGGCGAACTTGCGCGGGGGTGCCCGCCAATTCAACACGCCCGTCATGCAGCATGATGATTCGATCGGCCACTTGAAAGGCACTGGCTAAATCATGCGTCACCACGATGCTTGTGATGCTGAGTTCGCGCGCCAACTTCATGATGAGCTCGTTGATTACATCGCTGGTGATTGGATCAAGGCCGGTGGTGGGTTCGTCATACAGCACCACCGCGGGTTGCATCACAATGGCGCGCGCCAATGCCACGCGTTTGCGCTGTCCACCAGAAAGCGAAGCGGGCATGACATTGATCTTGTCGTTTAATCCAACCAAGTGCAGCACATGCTCAACCATGGCGCGCGCTTTGGAGCCGCTGGCCACGCCATGTTCGACCAATGGAAACGCGATGTTGTCTTGCACGGTGAGCGAATCAAACAGCGCGCCTTGTTGAAATAAAAATCCAACTTGACGCCTTGGCGTGGTCAATTGCGATTCCGTCAGTTGGTCGATTCGTTGGTCGCCAAACCACACGCTGCCGCTGTCGGGCTTTTCCAAACCCACCAAGTGCCTCAACATCACGCTCTTGCCGCAACCGCTGGGACCCAGCACCACCGTGGTCTTGCCGCGGGGAAATTGCATATCCACGCCTTTCAACACGTGCAGTTCCCCAAATGATTTATGCAGGTTCTGCACGCGGAATGCGTCTGTGCTTGTTGATATCACACCCGCATCATGCCCACAAAATGGCGCATAGCGCAAGGGGGGTAATTTAACCCACGCGCCGCATTGAAATCGTTAGGCTTAAAGCATGTCCCAAGAGAACCGTGACTGGATGAGATCTAGACCCAAGCCACGCATTGCATTGCCACAGTGGTCGGTCACAACATGGATCATCGCAGTTTGCGTCGTTGTGTTTGTGGCGGACGGCTTTCTTGGCAAGACAATTCCTGGTTGGATGTTTGTTGGGTCCACAATGCTCAATGGTCAGCCGTTGCCAGCTGATCAAAACAGCAAAGTAAAGCCCAACGGAATAATCAAACCGATTTCATTGGCGCGCGTTGATCCCACTTTGAATCTCTTGTTGCAAGAGGCATCCAAGCACATCCCATTGAGCAACACGTCCCTCATTGGAGTCGAAGCGCTTCAGAACAACAATCAAATTGTGGGATGGGCATGGTTTCAATCCTCAACGCCACTGCAGGCGTGGCTCCATTTTTCAACCAGCACCGCGTTATGGAGCTCCGATAGTCCACCTGGTCGCGGCTTGGAATTGTGGCGGTTTGTTGGCTTTCAATTTCTGCACGCCAATCTCAGCCATTTGTTGTTCAACATGATGGCGCTGTATTTCTTTGGTCCAATTGTCGAGAGATATTTGGGCGGTAAGCGCTACTTGGCGTTTTATTTAATTTGCGGCATTGCTGGCGGCACCATGTATTTGCTGTTGAACTTTTTGGGTGTTCAATTTCCAAATGCGCACATTCCATTCGTGCTTCCCAACGATCCAACCACGCCGCTTGTTGGCGCGAGCGCCGGAATATTTGGCGTGATCATGGCGGCGGCGTTCTTGGCGCCCACCGCGCAAGTGTTGCTGTTCTTCATCTTGCCCATGCCGCTGCGCACATTGGCGTACGCGCTTGTGGCAATAGCGCTGCTCACAATTTTCTTTGGCTTCAACAATGCCGGTGGCGAAGCGGGGCACTTGGGTGGCGCCATCGCTGGGTACTGGCTCATTCGCCATCCAGATTCGTTGCATGGATTGTTGAACTTGCTTGGCAACGCCGATCCAACCAGTCGCACGCGCAAACTCAAAGCCAGTCGGCGGCGCGATTCCGGTCCGGACGCGGCCACCATCGATCGCATTCTGGACAAAATTCGAAAGGGTGGTTTGCAAGCGTTGAATGAAAGCGAGCGCGAAATTCTGCGCGCCGCCAGCCGCAAGCAACAGTGATTGAACACGTTTCAAATGTCGATTCAATTTTCAATTCTGCAAAAATCCAATGAAAATCACGCGCGATTGGGCGTGATCAAAACCGCGCACGGCGAAATGCAAACGCCCGCGTTCATGCCCGTGGCCACCGCCGCCGCAATGAAGGGACTGACACCAGCGCAGGTTCGCGCCACGGGTTCGCAGTGCATTCTCAACAATACGCTGCACCTTATGTTGCGCCCCGGCGACGATCGCGTCGCGCTTCTTGGCGGCGCGCATAATTTCATGCGTTGGAGCGGTCCCATCTTGACGGACTCCGGTGGCTTTCAAGCCTTTTCAATGGCCGCCATCCGCGACATCGACGACGACGGAGTCACGTTTAAATCTTTTGTTGACGGCGCGCGCGTTCGCGTCACGCCTGAGCGCAGCATTCAAGCGCAAAATAATATTGGCGCCGATATCATCATGGCCTTTGATGATTGTCCGCCAAGCGCAGGCGCAGAAACTTCCATCAAGCGCGTTGAGCAAGCCATTGAGCGAAGCGCGTTGTGGTTGGAGCGTTGCAACAAAGCGCACGCGCGCAAAAGCGATCAAGCGTTGTTTGGAATTGTGCAAGGCGGAACATCTTTGCAGCTTCGCGCGCGCAGTCTTGAACTTACGCAACAAGTTGACTTGCCCGGCTACGCCATTGGCGGCGTGGCTGTCGGGGAAAGCACGCAAGCCATTTGCGACGTGGTGCAATTCACCGCCAGCAAATTGCCAGAGCACAAGCCGCGCTACTTGATGGGCGTGGGGTACGCGCACGACATAGTCATGGCTGTGGCCGCGGGCGTGGACATGTTCGATTGCGTCCTTCCCACTCGCAACGGGCGCAACGGTTTGGTCTTCACCAGGCGGGGGCCAGTTCGGCTGCGCAACGCCATTCATGCGGCTGATTCAGAGCCAATTGAAGCCGATTGTGACTGCGAAACGTGCGCCGGCGGATTTTCCCGCGCCTACCTCAGACACCTGTTTATGGCGGGGGAAATGCTTGGTCCCACCTTGGCCAGCCTGCACAACATTCGTTTCTATCAAAGACTGCTGCTAGACATTCGGCGGGCAATCGGTTGCAATGCGTGGTCTTCGCTGAAAGAGGCGTGGCCGTGTATCGCGGCCAGCCCCCAAGGCCTTGATGGAGATACGCAATGACACATCTGATCGCGTTTGCACAAGCTCAAATTGGTCCTGGTCCATCGCTCGCGGGTCAACCAGCCACGCCCGCGCCAACCATGGTCAACGGTGTCGCCACCACAACGCCAACAGGCGCGCCACCCGCGCCACCAGGCGCCGACATGTTCTGGATCTTGATTCCAGTTCTTGTGATGATGGTTCTCTTCAGCACGCTCAGTGGCCGCAAGCAAAAGAAGGCGCGCGCCAAAATGCTTTCCGAACTTCGCAAGAATGACCGCGTGGTCACCGCGGGCGGAATCATTGGCAGCGTTGTTGAAGTCAAGCCCGATGTTGTTGTGCTGCGTGTTGATGAGGGTCGCGAGACCAAACTCACATTCACCCGTGACGCCATCACAACTATCTTGCAGCCCGCGGCCATTGAAACAGCTGTGGAATCGGCCACCAAGACAAATTTATAATGTCCGCATGAATGTCAATTCTATTTCGTTGAAATAAGTTTTTAAACACAGTTCAATTTTTGGATACATCTCTCAGAGTAATTCTGTGAAAGGGTTTGAATGAATCGGCTCGCTCTTCAAGTAACGTTTATCATTGCTCTCACTGTGGCGCTCATTTGGAGTGTCTGGCCACTCAACAAAACCCTGCGTCTTGGCAGGGATCTTCGCGGTGGCGTGAGTTTGGTGTACGCGGTCAAAATGCCGGCCGACGCGCAACCCGAGTTGGTTCTCAAGCAAGTGATCGAGGTTCTAAAGCAACGAGTCAATCCCACTGGCGTGCTGGATATTTCCTTTGTTCCACAGGGTCGCGACCGAATTGAAGTGATCATGCCTTTGCCTGGCGCCGAGGTTCGACAGAAGCAACTCACATTTCGTCAGGCACTTGCTGACTTGGTGAAACGCAGCGGCATTGATGGGGCAGACTTGGAGCAAAGTCTTGTCGCGGGCACCGCGGCGCAACGATTTGGCGCAAGCGATCCGCTGTTTCAACAAAGATTGACCCAGCTTCAGGCGGCGTTTGATGACGTGAAATCATCCAAGCTTGCTTTGCAAGAAGCAACTCAAAGTGGGGGAGATGTTTCCGCCGCCGAGAACGCGCTTGCAAAAGCTGATCTGTCTTTGGAATCCAAAATGGTTGGGATTGCCGGCAAGGGCATCTCTGAATCTCGCTTGCTTCGTGTGTTGGCGTTGGATAATTCTCCGCGGCCAATTCGCAATGCATCCGGTGACATTGAAATGGAATCCAATGGAACGCCGCGCATGGGTGCAAGTGATCGCGAGCGCGGGTTGCAAGCCATACGCAATGAGTTCGCTGGATCCGCCAAGGATATTGACGCCACGCTGCTGGCGTTCGCCGAGTACGACTCCATTCGAACCAGTCTTGATGATCCCGAGGATTTAAAGCGCTTGTTCCGCGGCGCGGGCGTTCTTGATTTTAGAATTGCCATGAGCAATCGCATGCCAGAAGGCGTGAACCCGGAACAAATGCGCAAGGAATTGGCCGAGCGGGGCCCCATTGGCTCCACCAGTGCGCTTGCCGCTTGGTTTCCAATCAATGATCCCAAGCAGTGGGGCGATACTCCGGCGCAAATCGACGCCTTGCTAAACGACCCAGCTTCATTTTTCGCCGGCCGCGATTTGATCGGCGCTAGCTACGACGGAAAGCCATATGTATTGCTCGCCACATCGGCGGAAAAAATTCTAACCCACACCGGCTCCGGTCATTCATGGAGCTTGGAGAGCGCATCGCGCAGTATCGACGAACTTGGTCGAACCAGCATCGCGTTTCGTCTTGACACAACGGGCGGGCAAGAAATGGGTCGACTCACTGGCCCAAACATTGGCCGCGCCATGGCCATTGTGCTTGATGGTCAGGTCTACACCGCTCCAACTTTGCAAAGCCGCATTGGTGGCAACGGTCAAATCACCGGCAGTTTTGATGAGGATGAAATTAAATATCTCATCCGTGTTCTTTCCTCCGGCGCGCTTGAAGGGCAACTGAGTTCGGAGCCCGTGAGCATGAATGTGCTTGGCCCATCCATCGGCGCGGACAATCTTGAGCGCGGCTTGGCGGCCGTGTTGCTTTCCATTGGCGTGACCGCAGTGGCCATGTTGCTGTATTACTTTGTGGCTGGCTTCATCGCCAACTTGTCGCTGATTGTCAACGCCGCCATTATCTTTGGCGTGATGGCATTCATGGATGCCACATTCACCTTGCCAGGTCTCGCGGGAATTTCCCTAAGCGTGGCCATGGCCGTGGACGCCAACGTGCTTATTTATGAGCGCATTCGCGAGGAAATGATTGACAATAAAGAGAGTCTGCGCAACGCGATCCGTTTGGGATTCGCGCGCGCCTTCTCCGCCATCTTTGACGGAAACATCACCAACTTGATCGTGTGTCTGGTGTTGATCTTGTTCGCGGGAACGGAAGTCAAGGGCTTCGGCGTCACCATGGCCATCGGCGTGTTCGCCACGTTCATCTCTGGTTTGTGGATCACGCGCGTGTTGTTGGCGGTGTGGTCTGGTTGGATGGGTCAGCGCACATTGCCCATGCTTCCGGTTCAATTTCCAGCCGTCGCCCGCGCGCTCAAGCCAAATATTGATTGGATCACATTGCGTCCCATGCTTTTAGGTGGCTCACTTGTTGTGGCGCTTCTAGGCGTGATCATGGTCATGATCCGCGGCGGCGATATTTTTGAAACCGAGTTCCGTGGCGGCGTGTCCATGACAATGACAACCCGGCAAGCCAAAAGTGGCGAAGATGCCGACGCCACTGGGCGCTTGCTTCTTTCACGCGTTGATGTGGAAAATAAAATCCGCGCCTTCGGTTTGTCCAAGGCCAGCGATCCAATTCTTTCCCAATTGGAAAGCGCCAACGTGCTTTCGGTGGGCGAGCAAACCAAGGATTTCCGCGCCAGTTCATTCCAAATCAAGGTTGGCAATCCAACTTCCATCGATGATGAAAGTAAAATCACCTCCTCGGTCACCAACGCCGTAGTGGGGGTGTTGGCCAGCGACTTGGACGCCCGTCTTCCATCCACATTCACAGGCGTGGGCGACGCCTCACATACCAGCCACACATATCCGCTAGAAAAAGACAAGCTCGGCGACAACATCGCGCGGTCTGGTTCGCAAAGTTCCGTTGGCTCTTATAGGGGTGGCGTGGCTGTGGTGATCGACAACATCAATCCACCCATCACCACCGCTGATTTGCAACAGCGTATTGCGCGTCTTCGCAATCAACCTGATTTCTCCGAGATCGCCGGCCGAGACACGCTTGTGGTTGGACTCACGCCAGCAGATTCCGCGCAACCTGACCAAGGTCAAACCAGCGTGGCGGTGTTGGTGTCCGATCCGCAAATTAATTCCCTCAAGGGTTCCATCGACGCGTGGGATAGCAACTTGGCGGCCAAGGAATGGAAATTGGTTTCGGCCGCTGTCTCACAAGGCACAACGCTTGATCAAGTAAGCAGTTTCAGTCCCGCCGTGGCGCAAACCTTGGTGGCCAACGCCACTGTCGCAGTGGTCATGAGTTTGTTCCTCATGCTTGGCTACATCTGGGTGCGATTCGGTTCTTTGCGATTCTCATTCGCCACGGTCTTGGCGGTGCTGTTCAATTTGGCGGTGTGTCTTGGCTTCCTATCCATCAGCCGCGCATTGGGTGATACCACCTTTGGCGCCTCCATACTCATGAGCGATTTCCGAATCGATCTCAACGTTGTGGCGGGCTTGTTGACCATCGTTGGATACTCACTCAACGACACCGTGGTCATCTTGGATCGCATCCGAGAAAACCGCGGCAAGGCAACGTATGTCACTCGCGCTGTTGTCAATCTCAGTATCAATCAAACATTTAGTCGAACTCTTTTAACGGGTGGAAGCACCATCGCAACCGCAATTATTTTGTATTCACTTGGAGGCACAGGCATTCGTCCGTTCGCCGTAACCTTCTTAGTGGGTTTGATTGCAGGAACGTTCTCCAGTATTGCGATTGCGGGCACAATTATCTATCGCAAAAATGAAGATCCCACAGCTCAAGAAATGTCGGAGTCCGATTCACGCGCCAACGCGAAAGTTTTGCCCGCGTAAAACAAATTTCCAGGCCTCACAAACATAAGGAACACAATGAACAAACCTCTCCGCGCATTGCTCGCCGTCATCGTTCTCGCCTTCGCAGCCGCCGGTTTGTATTACGCATGGTTTGCGCCCACCAAACCAGCCTTGGAAAAGTTGGATGTGCGCAAGCAAACTGGTCCGAAAGTTGCTGCCGACGAAGGCAAGCCGCTTGAGGATGTAAAAATCCAATCTACTTTGGCTCCCGCGGCGCCTATTTCCGTGAGCGCATCTTCAGCGCCCAGCGCTCCAAGCTTCGCGCCAACCACCGCGGTTCCATCATCAACACCATCCAACATTCCAGCGGGTTTCGCGCCGGACAACTCACCAATGCAGCCGCTCCCCAGCAATTTGCCGGGATTCACTCCAGCCACGGCTTCGGGTGTGGTTGTGGGCACCGCTGTCGCGGGACAAGCTTCAAACTCCAATGCGGCTTCAGCGCCTACCACAGTTTCATCAACCATCAAAGGCGGCGCTCCGGCCGCGTCACCAGCGGCCAAATCTTCCGGCACGGCGCCAAGTCCCGCCACCATCGCGCCGGTTCCATCCAGCGGCGGCGCTGTTGGAGCAACTTCCAGCGCGGTTGGAAACGTTCAAACTCCAACTTTCACTCCATCCGCTACTCCAACCACATCTCCAAGCGTTGTTCCAAGTTCGTCATCCACAAACTCCGCCACGGGAAAAACTTCCGCGACTGCAACCCCAGCGGCTACCGTTCATGTTGTTGCTGCGGGAGACACATTAAGTTCCATCGCCAAGCAATATTGGGGCACTTCGCAAGGATGGGAAAATATCGTCAAGGCGAATCCTGGTTTGACTCCAACCACTTTGAAGATTGGCGCCAAACTGAATATTCCAGCCAAGGACGCTGTGATTGTCAAAACAACTGCCGCGCCAGCCACAAGCGGAGCAACGGTGGCGGGAGCCGCGCAGGATTATGAAGTTGTTTCGGGCGACACGCTCTCGCAAATTTCCAACAAGGTGTACGGTGATTCCAAGCACTGGAATTTAATTTATGAAGCCAACAAGAAAGTCATTGGCGCAGATCCCGCGGAACTTGTGGTGGGAACCAAATTAACTATTCCGTCAAAGCCACAGGCTGGCGTGAAGCCCGCGCCAGTCACTTCGCCAGCGAAGCCATCATAAAATTATCACGCAGGCGCCGCGGATTCAGTCCACCAATCACAACGCTTGTGATGTGTTTGTGCGCCAACAACCAAGGCAAAGCAATTTTTGGATCCAGCGTGCCGCTGGCAAGTGGTTTTTTCACAAACACGGCTTTGCCTAGTTCATGCGCCAACGGCAGCAATGTCAACATGTCCGTGGCGTCAGGATGAATCTCCAACATCACCGCGTCGATCATCGGATGTTTCAAAGCGATTTCGCCGCCCAAAATAGTTTTTGACGAGAAGCCAACACTTCCAATGATCGATTTATTTTTTAAATCTCCAAGAGCTTCAACGCAACCGCTGTCTTGAATGATGTCCGAGTCGCTTCCATTTGAGTGCACAAACACAGCATCAACAAAGGCGCAATTGAGTTTTGCCAAACTTCGCTCCACGCTGGCGGTTACCGCGGCCGGTGAAAAATCAAAGCTCGAGACTCCGTCCACAAATGTCTCGCCAACTTTTGTGCTGATGAACAACTCGGATCTCAATTGAGTTGGCAAGCTTGCGAACACTTTTCCCAAGCGTTCTTCGCTCAGTCCATATGCTGGTGCCGTATCTATCAATCGCACTCCGTCCTTGATCAGTTTACGCACCAAGGCAATAGCGTCCGTCTCGCTTGGAATATCAAACGCGTTTGGATATTTCGCGCCTTGATTGCGGCCAATCTTGAACGCGCCCCAGCCAATCACCGGCACGGCTCGATGCATTCGAGACGCCATGCGCGTGGGAATATTCAACGCGGTTGGCGCGGGTGTGTTGTTGAAAGTATTCGCGTCAGAATTGTGGTCACTCATACAAGCGCGCTCCAACGCGCGGTTTCCCATGGGCGCGGCGCCAATTCTGGCCGCGGCAGATCCACTGGCAAAGTGATTTGAGGATGTGTGGATGGCTCCATGTCTTGCACAAGTTGGGCGGCGATCTTGGGCGCCAAAACAAGTTTCACCGGCCAAATCGTGGTGATTCGATCCTGCGTGCGGCAGAATCCCGTGGGGGGTCGCTTTCCATCGCCAGTGCGTGGCTCGGCGCGCGTGACGTCGTAACTTGCAAAGCCACACTCTTTCAATGAAACGCCGGGAATACAGCGGCATATTTCGCCCGTGGCGTATTCCAGAAATTCCTGGTCGCCCATGCGTGGCCCGTCCTCGGCGATTTGGCCGCCGACATGCCACACCACATCGTTGACCGCGCTTGCGTGGCTAGCATTTTTCACATCATCTGGCGCGGCGAATACATCGCTGGTCACCGTGATTCTTGTTTTGGCGCCATCAATGCAGTGACCAAACACAAGCGGCAATGCTCCGCGAATCATGGCTTGTCGAAGCGGCCGCTGTTGCATGGACACGTTGGGCGTGTGGGACAATCCCACCATGTCTAGATTGCCAATTCCCGCGCTCAAGATCACATGGCGCGCGCGAACACGCACGCGCCTGGAACTTTCAATCTCAACCTCCACATCGCTTGTCCGCGGCGTGATACTTGTGACATTGCCCTTGAGCATCGCATGCGCATGCGGGGTGGAAAGTTCGCGCAGCAGGGAGCGCGGATCGATCACGGTTTCACCCAACGTCAACACCTCGCCGCCAACGCCATCAAGCCAGCTCGGTCGATCGCCGCTTGCGATAGCTTTTGGCTTGGTCTTGAGCGCGAGTTTGGCGCCCAACATTCCCGCCGCGCCAAGCAAGGTTGATGTCCTCCACAAATAACATTGGCGCGTGAGCACCCGAATGTTGCGCAAGTCCGCATTCGCTCCATCCAACAATTGAATCCATTGATGCGCGGCCTCCGCGGCCTCTTTTGCGTCGTCACCAGCCAGGCCGCCTAGGGAATATTTCACACCCGCGTGCAAAATGCCTTGGCTTGAAGTGGTCTGGCCAAAACCCAAGGAATTATTTTCAACAAGAAGCACAGATGCGCCCGCGCCGCGCAAAGCATGAAGCGCAAAAAGCCCCGCGGCACCGCCGCCAACAATCAAGACATCGATAAGGATTGGCTCACTCATGTAGCAAGTTGAAGATGGATGCTATCCTGATTCCCTCGCACAATCTCACGCCGAAAAATATTATGACAATTCAAGCAGTTCTTATTCCTGGTGATGGTATTGGACCCGAAGTTTCCGCGGCGGTATGCCGCATTTTCGCCGCCGCCAAGGTGGACATTCAGTGGCTGCGCCATGACGCCGGACTTGCCGCGGTGCAGGGCGGTTCCAAAAGCACTTTGCCCGAATCCACGCTTGCCGCCATCCGGGAGCATCGCGTTGCCTTGAAAGGTCCATGCACCACGCCGGTGGGCACTGGTTTCTCCAGCGTGAATGTCGCGTTGCGCAAGACGCTTGGTTTGTATGGAGCGGTCCGCCCCATCCGAAGTTTGGCTGGCGTGACCACGCGCTTTGAGAATGTGGATCTTGTGGTGGTCCGAGAAAATACCGAGGGCTTGTACGCGGGCATTGAAAATGAAATCACGCCCGGCGTTGTCACAAGTTTGAAAGTGGCCACCGAATTGGCCAGCCGCCGCATAGCAGAGTTCGCCTTTCGATATGCCAACGACCGCGGGCGCAAGAAGATCTCAGTGTTCCACAAAGCCAACATCATGAAGATGAGCGATGGCTTGTTCATTCGATGCGCCAAAGAAGTTTCGCAGAATTGGCTGGGCAAGATCCACTACGAGGAATTGATCATCGACGCAGCGTGCATGCGCCTGGTGCAGGATCCGACGCGCTTTGACGTGATCTTGATGGAGAATTTATACGGCGACATCGTCAGCGATCTTGCCGCGGGTTTGATCGGCGGCTTGGGCGTGGCGCCTGGCGCCAACTTTGGCAATGAGTACGCGGTCTTTGAGGCGGTGCACGGATCCGCCCCCGACATCGCTGGCAAAGGCATCGCGAATCCTCTGAGTTTGTTGATGAGCGGAGTGATGATGCTGAATCATTTGGCCGTGACCCGCGATCTTCCCAAACTTAAAATCATCGGCGATCACATTCGTTCCGCTTACGACCGCGCGTTGCAAGATGGCGAAAAAACTGGCGACATTGGCGGAAAATTATCCACCGAACAATTCGTCGACGCGGTGATCAAGC
>SXGQ01676473.1_pt1 | contig 16230 bp, 18 predicted proteins | sample 3178371 | NCBI WGS metagenome assembly SXGQ01 (sample SAMN11356859, study PRJNA531348) | freshwater metagenome | isolation source: freshwater sample F1-20 | place: China: Fuxian Lake, Yuxi | collected 2017-12-25
AATCCATACTGTTGTTTGTAAGCTGCTGCTTGTGTTAACAATGCTTTTTTGGCAATACCATATGGAGCGTTAGTTTCTTCTGGATATCCATTCCATAATTCTTTTTCATTGAAAGGAATTGAAGCAAATTTAGGATAAGAACAAATTGTGCCAATTAAAACTAACTTTTCTATATTTACATTTTTAGAACAATGGATTATGTTTGCTCCCATCATTAGATTATCATAAAAATAATCTGCTGGAAACTCTTTGTTAGCTCCGATTCCACCAACTTTTGCAGCTGCGTGGATTATTACATTTGGTCTAAATGTTTTAATTAATTTGGAACATTTAGATTGATCAACTAAATCAAATTCTTTTGTGCGAAATCTATAAAATCCATTCTCTGAACTTTCTAAGTTTTTTAGTTCTTTTATTTCTTTTTTTACAAGTCTTTGACAAATATGATTGCCAAGAAATCCATATCCGCCTGTTACAAGAATACGTTTGTCTTTAAGATTCACAGATTAATCCTCACCATGCCATGTGCGTTTGGATAAACTTTAAATACAAGATTGTTTAATTTGCATACTTCTGCAACTGCTTTGTTAACACCATATGAACCACCAAAATTATCTTTGTGAAAATAATCATCCAGAGCAATTATGCCACCAGTGTTTATCAGTTTTAAGCTTTGTGTCAGATCATACAAAACATCTTTGTAATCGTGACTTCCATCAATATAGATAAAATCAAATTTATCAGTTAGTTTTTCAAGAATTTTGAAATTTTTTGAATGGTATTTTGGATTTAATGGATTGTCGCCGCTTCTTCCATTCATTTTGGTTATTCTGTTTTTGTAAGCATTGGTTCTAGCGTCAAATTCTTTAAGATCATCTCTGGGATCTATTGTAGTAAGGTGCATGTCTGGCAGGCAAGATAACATGGCAGATGAAGAAATTCCCCAGCCAGAACCGATCTCTAAAACTTTCTTCGGGTTTAATTCTTTGCAAATATTTGTGATAAATTCAATTTGCTCTTTTTCTTCTTTATTAAGTTCCATTTTTGTTCCTTTTATATTGTCCACGCACACTAATATAATGCTTTTTAATGATTTTTCAAGTTATTAACGGTTTAATTTGTTTTTCCATATTCTAATGTCTTCTTCTATATCTGGATTATATCTTGTCCATTCCATTAAATGTCCTATTACATAATGACAATTGAGAATGTCGTTTTCACACAAAGTTACTAAATTTGTTGGATCTAATTCTTTCTCTGGAAATAAGTGAAAAGGTTGTTTGTGATGTACGACTAGATTTTCAGTTTTACCACAAACCGCACAACAACCGTTGTATTTTATAAAATTATTTCTAACTGCTTTCCATTTAGAACTTCTGGGATTAGTTTTTACTAATTCAAATCGTTGATGTGTTTCTGCCTTTTTAGCAGTGATTAATTTCCACCCAACTACACTTAAAGTGTAGATAATGATTGTTAAAAACAAAATATCATAGCAATTAAGCATTCTGGTGTATCCTATTCACTCTAATGAATTCTCCACATTTTGGCATATCTTTGATGTTGTTGGCACCAATATATGCACATGATGATCTTATTCCACCCAATATTTCCTGTACTACGTCATCTACTGACCCTTTGGCAGGAATTATAAATTCTTCACCTTCTGATGCTCTGTACGCTTTTTTACCTTCTCCATGTATCTCTTGCGCTAAATGACTGCTCATACCATAAAATCGGTAATGTTTTTTACCATCAATCATAATCTCCTCTTGCTCACATTCATTTATTCCTGATAAAAGACTTCCAATCATTACAAAATCTGCTCCAGCAATATATGCTTTAGCAATATCTCCAGAATTCTTACATCCACCGTCTGAACAAATTAATCCAAGTTTTTTAATTCCATTACTGAGTCCATGTGCCACATGACTACATTCATCAATACAAGTAATGGTTGGATACCCAACTCCAGTTACAATACGAGTTTTACAGGATTTTCCTGGCCCAATTTGACACTTTGCTATATCTACTCCACCATGCAACAGTAATTCTTGAGCCATGTCTCTAGTTGCTACATTTCCTGCAATTATAATGGATTCCCACATATAGCTTCTTACTTTTAAACAGAAGCCAACAAAACAATCCATGTGACCGTTTGGCACATCAATACAAATATTAGGTTGATAACCTAATGCTTCGCTTATTCTTTTTAATTTTTCCAAATCATTGTCACTGAAGCCAATGCTAACCCAAACATAATCTCTTAAACTTTCATCTTTGAAAAGTGCAATTAATTGGTCTTCTTCATAATATTTGTGAAGACAAGTAATGATTTTATATTTTGCTAAGGCTTTTGCCATTGATATGGAGGCAACTGAAGACATATTGGAACACATGATTGGAATACCAGTCCATGTGCGTGGTGAATAAAGAAAATTAAATTTTCTTTCTAGATTGACATTCTTACGACTTGATATTGTGCTTCTTTGGGGGACGATTAGAACATCGTCGAAATCAAGACCAGTTCCTTCACGGATTTTCATGATAAGCTCCTTCTGCTTTTTAATAGAGGGGCTAAAAAACTTTCTTGACTTAAAAAAACAAAAAATGTACGTTCTTATCAATTAAGGAGTCAGCCATGTCACAAGAAGAAAAACCAAAAACTAGAAACCAATCTTACAGAGAAAGAATGGTTGCTCTTCTTAGAGATATAAAAATGAAGAGTGGTTGTGTTATTTGTGGATACAAAGAACATTGGGCAGCTTTAGATTTTCACCATCGTGATCCTGCGACCAAATCATTTAACATTTCCGAAAATAAGACAATTGGAAAAAACATTTTGATGGAAGAAGTTAGTAAGTGTGATGTTGTTTGTGTTAACTGTCACAGGAGGATTAAGTAATGATTTGTAGAGTTTGCAAAGAGAGCAAGGATGAAGAAAATTTTCCTAGAAAGAAAAAAAGACCTGATGGGTCTATTCTTAGGGCTACAATTTGCAAACCTTGTCAAAGAACTGTTTCCAAAAAACATTACAATGAAAATAAAGAAGTTTATTTTTCTAAAAACAAAAAGAAAGAAATTGAACTAAAAGAGTTTCTAAAGGAACATAAAGAAAAATGTAAATGCACAAGATGCGGACTTTCTGGTGAAGGAATCACGGAAAGCATGGACTTTAGAACCAAAGAAACAGAGACAATGAAAAGAAATGTTTCATACCTTGTGAAACACAGCAAAAAGATTTTGCTAGAAGGAATTGCTAAATGTGATATTTATTGCGCTAATTGCCAGAGAATTGTTGATGCAGAAGTAAAGCATGGTATTAAAACTCCTAAAAAACAATAAATATTTGTTATAGATGCAGAAAAAAAATGAAAATGTAAAAAACCCCACCATTTCTGGTGGGGTTTATGGGATCGGTGGGAATTGCACCCACGACCGGAGCGTTATCATACCACTATAGCTTTCGCTACCCTTTCGGTTTGTGGTCTGGACTATATCTTGGCCATATCAAAAAAGATTTAGGCCCATCCCCCATAGTCTCTACACACGCCAGATAGTTACCTATCAGCTTGGCTCGGTATTGCCACGGGTTACCCCAGAGGTTTCACCGAATTCGGGATGATTCAACAGGCAGTTTCCAAACCTGTTGCTCATTAAGGGTTTTAACAACCCATTTAAGCACTCTGCTCTCCTACTGAGCTACGATCCCTTTTGTCAAGTACGAGCAGATGTAAATGACAACAACCTTATAATAGCAAATCTAAATTTTAAATCAAGCAGGAACATCCAATGAACTCATAATTAATTTTTTCTTTTCTTCGATTAGGTTATGCACATGAATATCAAGAGGATGATCTGAAAGCATGTGTATAACTTCAACGCTGTTATGCTTACTACCAATTCTGCAAATTCTATCTTCTGCTTGCCAGTTATTAGCCGGAGTCCAATCTAGATCAATGAATATTACTTTTTGTGCTCTAGTCATTGTAAGACCAACACCGCCAGCTTCAATTGTGCAAGCTATGCCATCTAAAATACCAACTTGGAAATTTTCTACGATCTTTTGACGAATTTCAGGTGGCGTAGATCCATCAATAATTCCCCAGTTGTCACGAGAACGAAGTGCATTTAGAGGCGCAATATGGGCCGAGAAAACAATGATCGGTGTTTCACTTTCCTCACAGTCCTCTAGATATTCAAGCATTGCCGGGATGCGGTTTTTGGCGATCTCTGCACGAATCTTTGAGAACACTTTAAAAGCAGGCAACTGACCTTTATTAACCAAGGTTTGTGTTTCTGAATCCAGGCTATCAAGCATTCCAATGATTCTTCTTCCTTCTGCTGTATCTTTCAGAGATACAATCATTTTTGTAAAAATTTTGGAAGGAAGTTCTGGAAGAACTTCTTCTTTCTTGCGAGCAAGTCTGACCTTTGACAGTAAAACAGGAACTTCAGGTTCAGGCATGCCAAATTCAATTCCGAATCGTCCACGGTACGCATTAAACAAGCGCATGAAATTATCATAAGTACCAAAGACTTGTTTTTCCATTCCGCCAGCAGCAAGAACACCCCAAAGGTCTTGTGCTCTATTAAGAATTGGCGTTCCTGTTAGCAACCAGCAAGTTTTAGCATGTTTGCTTACACTTTTTAGTTTTCTTGCACCAACTGTTTTTCCTGATTTGAATTTGTGTGCTTCATCAACAATAAGATTAATTGTTTTAATCTTATTGATTATTTCAAGAGTGTACTCTTTTTCATGTGATTCATTTTTACGATCAAAATAATCTGGAAGATTTTCTCGATTAACAATGACTATTTGCCCGTTTTCAGGAAATACAAATTCACTTTTGCTTTGTACTACATATGATTTATATTCTTTGCGCCATTTATTAATTTCATTAACCCAGTTAAACTTGACGCAAGAAGGACATACGATTAACACAGCTGCATTATCTGGCAATGCAACCAGTGCTTGCAAACTTTTACCAAGTCCCATTGAATCCCCAAGCAAAGCTCTTTTCTTTCCTTTAAGGAATTTCACACCTTCTATTTGAAAAGGAAACAGTTTTTTCGCTTTAAGTTTTTCATCATCATTGTCAACATTTTCTTCAACTTCTTCAACAGTTGGTACAAATTCAGCAATATTTTTTGATGGTTCTAATTTTAGTTGATTCAATATTTCTTTAATTTTGTTAATAGTCTTAATGTTGACAATAATATTCCAATTTTTGGTTGCAGGATTGTATTTTCTAAACTCGTTTTCAATTGTTTTAACTTCGGCAACTATATCAGCATCATAATCAAATGCCAATTCAACCAAATTATCACTAATTTGTGTTAAGGATGCTGTTTTTTTATTTTTTTGGTTTTTATATTGTTCTGGCAAACATTCTTTGTGATAAGTTAGCCATTTTCCGTCATTGACAGCAAAGCCGTCATCGGTTTCAACAGATTTTTTACAATTATAACAAGCCTTAGCATATCTATTTGTAATGATACGAATCATATTACCCTCTTGGCTGCTTCCATTAGTACCTTCATACCGACATTGACACCCACTTGTAATATCTCCGTTTGGACGAAATCCCTAATCGCTTTTTCAACTTTTTTCAAAATTGTTTTGTTTTCTGGTTCTTCTACAACTTCCAGATGATTATCAACATGTTCTGCAACATTTTTTGCTATGCCTTTCAAGCTTGTCTTAGCAGCAGAATCTTCTTCTTTATCAGCAAGCTCTAAATGAATATCATCTTCATCAGTTTCTTCTTCAAGATATTTGGGCAAACAATCAGCCAGTTTTCTTTTCTTAAGTTCGTTATAACCTGCTTTCGTAAGTTTGAATCCAGATGTGCTTACAGATATCAATGCAGGACATTCTTGTGATTCAGCAATCAACCAAGGAACAATAAACTCTGTAAGTTCTTTCACTCTGATATTAAGAATGTTTGCAAGTCTATCACGAGATACAGGTCTTTTATACACAGCTTGCAAAATCTTGAGATGTTTATCAGGCATGCCAAGTTCGTCAATTCCATTTTCTTTGGCAATCATAACACCAATGTTAAGCCAATCTACAGTGGGATTAGTTTGTTTCTCATACATCATTTCTTGAGCAAACTCTATTGCTTTGCGTGGAATTTTTGGTTCAAAGTATGCAGCAATAGCACATTGCATGATATCCCATTTACGAAACTTCTTGTTAACAATTTGAGCAATTTCTTTTCTGCTGTAAGGTTTTAGTGCTATCTCTGTAAATCTATTGATAAGTGCGTGAGATAAATCACCAACATCTGTTGTTGCCATCATGAATGTTACTTTTGCGGTAGACGCACTTGTCTTGTTTTCTGTAATTAATTGACGATCTGCACTTTCAATTGCTTTAAGAAGACCATTCTGAATGTTTTTCTTGAGAGCATGCGCTTCATCAATAAAAACAATGCATGGTGGTAGTTTGTATGTTTTATCACCAGTCAGATCAATAAGTTTCAGACCACACCTTTCAATTGTTTCCTGGATGATTTGAAAAATTTCATCAAGTTTATTAATGCTGGTAGGATTGATTTCTATGAATGGAAGACCTAGAATCTTAGCAAACAGTTTTGCGAGAGTGGTCTTGCCAACACTGCTTGGACCTGTAAGGAGCCAAGAAACGTCACTGGCTTGGTGGTTATACTTTTGAAGAGAACTAATCAATACTCTGGCCATTTTTTTCTTGGCTGATTCTTGACCAACATATTGATTGAATAAACATTCTGGGTTCATAGGGCTTAATCGATGAACGCAGTCTTCCAAAGTGGGAGCTTTAGGTAAATGTGGTTCTTTAGCCCATTTTGCGTCTTGGTGGAATACAAACTGTGGCTGTTTCACTTCTATGTCTTCCTGTCAGCTAAAGACTGATTTCTTGCCATTATCATAAAAACAAAGGCGAGAAACACAAGAGAATTTTGGCTGTTAGGTCTAAATAGTTTGTATTATTTCTAATTTACATTGTCTATATTTAATTATAACAATTAATAGTTTTGCAAAACATTTGGTGATAACAACATGGGCAGCATAAGAAAAATTACACAAAACCCTAATCAATTTAGAAGAATAATACATTCTGGAAGAGACAAGATTGAACCAGTTAGCAGTACAAAAATTCCTGAAGAACCAAGTAACAACAATAAACATAAAGTTAGCGAGTTTCCTGTCGGAGATTGGTTCAAAAACAAAAGAGAAGTTGATATATCGATTGTTATACCGTGCTATAGCAGCTCTGAAGTATTGGCCAAACAAATAAACAGTTGGAAATTTTGTGAAAATGATGGGTTGAGCAAAGAGATAATATATGTTGATGATTCGTGTCCGACTAGATCTAGAATAACTATAATTAATGCTTGGAATTTGAAACGAGGAAGTTTGAAGCATCCGGTTGGAAAATTGTTAACGGTAAGTCCAAATTCAGGTTTTGCGAATGCATGTAATTATGGTGCTGCTCAAGCAAATGGAAAATATCTTGTATTTCTAAACGCTGATACAATTGTAACAGATAATTGGATTAGGCCAATGTATGATGTTTTTACACAACATGACAATGTTGGAGTTGTAGGTAATTTAATTTTACAGAGTGATACAAAAATTGATTCTTGTGGGAGTGAATGGTCCGATAAAATTGGAGATTTTTTACATGTTGGGAAAGATGTTCACAATGGTAAAATGTTAAACAAGCCATATACGTTAGAAAATTTACCTGAAGATTTAAAACAAATTCGACAGTTGCTTATGATAACGGGCGCTTGTATTATGATTAATAAAAAAGTTTTTGATAGGATAAAAGGGTTTGATCCATCTTATATTAAAGGTTATTACGAAGATTCTGATATTTGCATGAAAAGTATTGCTTATGGTTATAAAAATTATTATACGCCACATTCAAAAATATATCACGAAGGTGGACATTCTAACTCCAATAAACATCCGCATATGTCAAAAAACAAATCTTTGTTTAATTCAAAATGGTTTAGTAATTCTGTCATTAAAGGTTACTTGAGAAATTTGCAAAATGGCGAATCAAAAATAGAATACAACAAAGACAAGATTGTCGTTTATACTGCAATAACAAATAAGACAAATGAATATGATAAACTTAAAGAACTTCCTTTAAATTTAAAAGATGTTAATAAATTTGCATTTTTAGAAAAAAACATTGAGTCTGACAGTTGGCAAGTAAAACCTATATACAATGAATTCAAAGATCCTTGTAGAAATGCTAAGATACATAAAATTTTGCCACACAAATATTTTCCCGATTTTGAATATAGTCTTTGGATTGATGGCTCTGTTGAAGTTAAATTTCCATATTCTATAAAAAGGTTGATTGAAATATATCTTAATGGGTTTGATATTGCTTTATTTAAACATTCTGAGAGAAGATGTTTATATCAGGAATTAAAAGTTTGTTGTGATAGAAGGCTTGATGATATAGAAACAATGAAGAAACAAGTTGAAAGGTATAAAATTGAAGGTTATCCTGAGAACCTTGGTCTTTCGGAATGTACTGTTATTTTGAGAAGGCATACCAATCAAATCAAAGAGTTTAATGAAGCTTGGTGGGAAGAAATAAATAATGGGTCTAGAAGAGATCAATTGAGTTTTGATTATGTGGCAAGGAAAATGAATTTAAAAGTTAATTATTTTGCCGGACATTTAAGAGCAGAAAATTATTTGTTCAAAAGAAATTTCCACAACAAAAAGACACACAGATGAAAAATGTATATTTTGGGCCAGAAAAAAACGTGCCTTCTTGGTACTGGGTAGGCAAAGACATTGCTGAAAATTTTCCAAGACAAATTAATGTAAAATATTTTAAAAAAATTGAAGAAATAAACAATGATTCAATAGTATTTTGGATTAAGAATCCATTGTCTTCAGAAAAAGTTAATTTTGTGCGTAACAAGAATCTCAAGGTTATTTATTTTCCTATAGACACATACAACAATGAGGCAGAAATAAAAAGAGATCAAGAATTTATTGGAAAATGTAAACTTATTGTTTTACATTCAGAAAACATGAAAGATTTCTTCAATAAATCGAATATTAAATATGTAGATCATTATAACAAGTTTGGAATAGATGGAAATTTAAGAAAACCTAATGGAGAATTCTTATGGATTGGAGGATATCAATATTTTCCTTACATATACCAATATTTACTTGAATCAAAAAACAAACTTCAAATAAACATACTGTCAGATTACAAGTGTGAATCTGCCGTTAAAGCTGCAAATAAATTAAGTGAAAAGTTAAAATTAAATATTGACTTTTCAAACATTCATAATTTCAAAGATCTTAAAATATTTGAGTGGAATGAATCGAAGCAGAAAGAATTACTTTTGTCTTGTGAAGGAGCTTTTGATTACAAACATGTTGATGAATTTAATCAAAAGTATAAGCCACCTACAAAGATACAGAAATACATATCTTCTTTTATACCAACTGCTGTTAACAAACAAAGTTTTTCTTACTCTTATATGAAAAGAGTTGGACTAGACATGTGTGATTTAACTCAAATTGATATTTTGAAAAGCAAAAAATATAAAGACGAAATTAGGAGATTTGGAGAAAGCATTTCATGCAGCTTAACAAAAGAGGCTATAACAAAAAAATACATGGAGTTTCTAGAATGGGTAGAATAAAAAACAACATAAGCGTTATAATACCAACTTGCAACAGATACGATATTCTTGAAGAAAACATTAGTAATATAATGTTTCAAAAAGTCAAACCTGTTGATGTAATAATATGTGATGATTCTGACAGAGATTATGTTAATAAAAATAAAACAAAAATTGATTTTTTGAAAAACTATCCTTTATGCAAATATTTTTATTGTGCAAGATTTGATATTAATGGTAACAAAGATTACGGACTAGCAAGATCAAGAAATTTTGGTATAGTTAATGCTTCTGGAGATATATTGGTTTTTATTGATGACAGATTGACACCTAAAAATGAAAATTCAATTGAAAACATAACCAAAATTTTAATGAACAATCAAGATAAAATCTGGACTTTTGGTAATAAGGGAGCAGACAAAAAAGCTTTCGTTGAAAATTGGTCTGCTGTTAGAAGATCTAATATAATTCGTGCTGGATCTTTTTTTGAAAGAATAGACAAATATGGAGGCATGACTAGAGAAGTTTTTGCAAGATTTTCTTATCAAGGATTTAAGTTTGAATATGTGCATGATGCTGCTGCTAAACAACTTGCCAAAAGTAGCAACTGGGAAAAGAAAGACAAAGAAGTTCCAGAAATGAGAAATTTATTGGAGAAATTAAAATTATGCTAGAAAAATTTAAAAAATTTGAATTGGATATATCACAAGAAAAGTACTTTAGTGAAAATATTTTTATCAAATTTCAAGAAGCATTAAAAAAAAGATGTGTTCGAACTTTGACTAAAAACGAATGTTTTTTTGCTTGGTCGTTCATAAAGAAATATCAACCTAAAGTGTTTTTAGAACTTGGCGGCCAACATGGTCATTCAGGAATTATTTTTGCAGACGCAGTAAAAAGTTACGGTGGAACCTTTATAACAGTTGAACTAGGCGATTCACCAGAAAACAAATATCCTATTGAATCGACAGGGACACTTGAGTTTTTGCCAGACAATGATCCAAAAATAATAAAGGTTTGGGGAAACGATAAAAATTTACTTCCAGATTTATTGAATAAATATGAAATAGAAATGGTTTTTCATGATTCTGATCACACATGGGATCATGTTGAATCTTGTTTGAATATTATCATGAACTTTAACAAAAACATAATTCAATCTTGTCATGATTGTGCAGATGGTTTATGGATGCCAGATGTTACCACTAAGTATGGAGTAATTTGTGCTGAAAGACCTGTGTTTGATAAATACTTCAAAGAAAACAAAGATTATATTTACGATGTTTATGAAGACAAATATGGAATAGGTTTTGCCTTACCTATCGAAAGGAAAAAATGACTAAAAACATTTACATAGCCAATCACAGTAAACAAAAACTTGGAGGAGGATTCACATTTATTGATAACTTTGTTAAAGGTTCTGAAAGAGTTTGTAGATTCGTTGACAACTGGAAAGATGCTCATGTAGTCTTTATTCCAAGTTCAAGCATGACTGTTACTGACGAAATATATGAAGCAAAAAAAGCAAAAAAGAAAATAGTTTTTAGAGTTGATAACATGCCAAAAAATAGTAGGAACAGAAATACTGGTTCCAGCAGAATGGAAGCTTTCGCACGAATTGCTGATGTTATTATATTTCAAAGTGAATGGGCAAAACGATACGTTGGTAGATGGTTGGAAATAACGCACAAAATAAACATTAATAATTCTCCAGTTATTTACAATGGTATAGACCCTAGTTATTTTTATTATAAAGACGATCCAAGAAAAAGAGGTGAAACATATTTGTTTGCCACATATAACACAGATGAAAACAAAAGATTTTTCGAAGCATCTTATGATTTTTACAATAGGAATTTACAAGCTTCTACGGGAGAATACACAAAGCCTAAATTAACTTTAGTTGGCAATTTTGCAAAAGAATTGCTTGAATATAAATTTGACTTCTTCAACAATGAAGATGTCACATATGTTCCAGTAGTATCAGAAAAATCAAAGATGGGTGATATTTATAGAAAAAATCGTTATTTATATTTCCCTGCTTTTGCAGATGCAAGCCCTAATACAGTAGGAGAAGCAATGGCTTGTGGATGTGAAGTCTTACTGGCTAATTCTACTGGAGGCACAATTGAAACCATAGAATTATACAAGAATAGAACATATACAATTTATGATATGTTTAAAGATTACTTCAGGTGGTTTTAATGAAGGTTGTTACAAGTTGGGATGATGCTTGTGTTTCCGATTTAAGATTGGCTGAATTGTTACAAAAATACAATATGAAAGGAATTTTCTTTTGGCAAAACAATTTGAAAAATCCTTTCAACTTGAAAAGATGCAAAAAGTTTTTAACAGTTAATGATTGTGTAAATATATCAAAAACTTTTGAAGTTGGCGCACATACAGTCGATCATCATTATCTGACAGACCTTACACCAGAAAAAGCCAAATACGAAATAATTGAATCGAAAAAATATTGGGGAAAAATATTAAAAAAAGATATCAAGAGTTTTTGCTACCCCAGAGGAAGATATAACAAGCATGTTCTGAATGTTGTAAAAGAAAATTTTAACTATGCAAGATTGACAATTATTTCTGACGATAACAATAATGAAAGCGATTTTTTAATAAAACCACAATTACATGTTGGTGTTAAAAGAACAGAATACAATAACGAAAATTGGCTAGATTATGGGAAAAAATTATTTATAAAAATGAAAAACAATAATTGCAATGAATTTCATTTGTTTGGTCATTCGTGGGAACTTGATGAATATAAAGAGTGGGATAATTTAGAAATTTTTTTCAAATTCATAAAGGACAATGTATGAGTTTTTATCGTGATCAATTGGAAAATTATTTGAAAACAATTGATGTCAAAGCAGACACAGTTTTTGACGTTGGCGGTAAAGAAAAACCAGTTAAAAGTAGAACTAAAAGCTGGACAGTTAAGAATTATGAAATTTTAGATTTACCTCAGTATGATTTGAATAAAGAAATTAAGCTAGACAGAAAATGTAATTTGATCTTTTGTCTAGAAGTTTTTGAATATTTGATTGATCCTGTAACTGCGATGAAAAATATTAAAAACATGCTTGTAGATGGAGGCGAAGCAATAATCAGCTTCCCATTGGTTTATCCAGTGCATAATGATGTTGCTTTTGATTCTTTGAGATTTACAGAAACAGGTATCAGAAGATTAGCAAAACATGTTGGATTAACTGTTAAATCTATTAATTACAGAAAAACAAGAACTAATTCTTTAGTTAAATATTATTCCGAAGATGGAATGAAAATGGCAAAAGGAATGAATCACGACATAACTGGCTATGTCGTTTCCTTCAACTAAGACATGTATATCTTGTTTATTTCAGAACAGTAATTTTTTATGTCAAATTTTTCTGAAAGCTTTAATCCATTTTCAGACAATGCTTTCAAAAGTTGTTTATTATTATAAATATCTTTTATTATTTCGGACAGATTGTTAATTTCGCTCTCTTCAACGAAAAATATGTCTTTTAAGTGAGTACAGAAATCAACTGCCATTCCTATTTTGGTAGATATTACTGGAATGCCACAAGACATTGCTTCCAATAATGGCAATGGCCCAGCCTCCACATCATCAACACTTAAGCAACCAAAAATGCTCATATTGTTGTAAAAGCTGTTAATTAATTCTTCTTTTTCCAAAACAGAAAAATAAAAGCTACCTTTTTTCAAGTTGTGTACATTATAAAAATTAGAATCGTGAACATAACCGCAACCTTTGAAAAACATTTGTGCGTCATATGCTGCTTTTTGAATAACATCAAATCTTTTCCATTTGGCAACTCTTCCAACAAATCCTAATATGTTATTTTTTTCTTTTTTGAAATTTTCAATTTTGAAAAACCTGGTTTTGTCTATTCCGTATGGAACATACCAAACTCTTAATTTTGAATTAGCAAAATTTTCTTTAACTGCATTATAAGCTTTTTTGGTTGAACACACTACATCATCAAAATTCAATATTCTTTCATCTATTAATTCGGCAGGTCTTTGTGTGTGTATGCTTATTATTTTTCTTACACTCTTATTGACTTCGTGTAAATATCTAATAGCTGCTTCCAATCTGTGAAAATGAACAATGTCATATTCATTTGCAAGAGTTGTTGAGTATTGTTTGCAATCTTGAGCATGTGTATAACCTGAATGAATAACTCGTCCTTCTATTGAATGGTAAGACACATCTACATTCTCTAAATTTTCACCTAGAGGTTTAGATAATTTATCAATTGCCCATCCAGGTCTATCAGTGGCTTGAAGTATTTTCAAAAAATTATCCTTTTATTTTTTTCATTTTGTAATGATAATTATGTCTTCTATCTTCTGTTATTTCTATTATCTGATATTTCTTATCAGTGTAATAGGAATATTCTTTTCCTATGTCTGTAGAAGGATCAAAATAATCCATGCTTTTTTTATGAAATGCATGTTTGTGTGTTATGTCTACCCAGAAATTTTCGTTTTTATACCCACAAGCTTTGCAGTGGAAAATACCATCTGGCTTTAATATTCTCCAAACTTCGTTTATAACGCCAAGAATATCATCCATATGTTCAATAACATCAAACATTCTAACTTCTTCATATGTGTTATCTTCAACAGGCCAAGGTTTAGTATTTAAATCAAACGCTATATCAATTTCTGATCTATGCTTAATTTTGTCATGGTTTTCATAACCTGCAATAATTAAATTACCTGCACCAATATTAAGTTTTTTCATATTCTTGCCTTATTTTTTTATAAATCTATAACAAAACAAATCTATATCTTTTTCATACATCTCATTGATGTAATCTATTGATTTAGAATCATAGTATTTAGAGTAGTGTTCATGTTTTGTTTTATTAACATGCGGCAATGTATTCTTAATATTAAATCTTTTAGATATTGTTATTATATTTTTGTCAAGGTTTTCAAATTCTAAAAATTCATTAACAAATATAACATTGTTTATACAAACATAATCATAAATAGGAACAATATGAGAAACTATGCTCATTCTTTGAATACAGTATTTTTCAAAATCTTTATTTAATTCAACATCTAGTAAATTTGCAAAGCATTCATATTTGTTTACTAGCGGAAATCCTTTTTCATCAAATATTTTTTTATCTTTTCTATAAAAATTTATTTTGTAGTCTTTGTAAATGTATTTGAAAAAATTTATTGGTTTTATTTTGAAATAAATTGCTGCTGATAATATTCTATCAAACGGATTTCTCTTAACTATAAATTTAAACATTTTTGCTATGTGCAAGTCGTTAACTGTCTTCCACCATTTGTCAAATTTTTCAGATTCGTTAGAGAACATGTTTTTATTATCAAAAGGTCTTAAATAATTGCAAAGAATGCTTGTGCCAGCTGTTTTTCCTGGTTTTAAATATATAAATTGATGATGATCATTAATCACAAATGCTATTGGATAAGGATAAAGTCTGTCATCATTTCTTTTAGACATTTCTGACAAATATTGTTTCATTACTTGCATTAGTTTCTTTCAAAAATATTACCAAATATAACTATCAGCTAGAATTTCTACTTCTTGAAAGTTAAATCCAGAAATTATACACTTTCTTTTAATTTCTCTAATATACATTTTGTTAAAATCGTCAAAAGGACATTTCGATACATTTTTTTTATAACAATGAAGCCAATTAGCAAGCAATTCTTTTTTTAATTTGTATTCAAGTAATCTTGGTACTGTGCCAGCAAGACTTAATCCATCATCGTGCTGTAAATTATCATAAATTGCATTAGATAGCGCAGATACATGAAAATGCTTGTTGCCAACATTTTCTTTTATTATTTTTTCTTTATAACCTTTTATTTTACAGTCAAGTGTCATCAAAGTCATAATGTCAAATTTAGCATCATCTACCATTGTGAAATTGTTATATGTTTCTCCTTTATGAAAAAATTTCATATCGAAAGAAAATTCAAAATCTGGCTTTTTCCAAAAACTCATAAATGGATTCAGTCTTACTATGCCAAATTTTTTATATACTTCTTCTGCCATTTTTGATGGTTTTATGTGTTTTCCTGATGACCCCACCATGTCAAATTCTTTTAGCATGTTAGCATATTCTTTAAATACGCCTTTTTGACATATAAAATTATCAGAATCCATAGTTGCAAAATTATCAGTTACATTAGCATACAATTCATTGAAGCATTTGCCCTGATTTATAGGTTCATATGATTTAATTACAAAATAATCTTTATATATGTCGGCTATAAAATCAACTATTTCTTTTCTTGCTCCATTAACACACACTAATAATTCTGAATCAAAACAAGAATTTTTAAAATTTAAGGCAATATACGGATCAGGAGCAAAAGCGACTAATGTTTGCATTATTTATTTACTTTGTTGTTTCTGTTTTTTATTCATGATCTAAAATAAGTTGCTCTTCTACATGAGTCCCACAGGCTGTATCCAAAATTTTGTTTAGTCATTCTTTTGATTATTTTTTGAATTGGCTCTGTGTGAAAACTTAAAGGTACAATTTGATTATCTTTTTTATAT
>SXGQ01237963.1_pt1 | contig 16229 bp, 17 predicted proteins | sample 3178371 | NCBI WGS metagenome assembly SXGQ01 (sample SAMN11356859, study PRJNA531348) | freshwater metagenome | isolation source: freshwater sample F1-20 | place: China: Fuxian Lake, Yuxi | collected 2017-12-25
ACGTGAATGGCGACGATCCGGAGGCGGTTCGCTTTTGTGCGGAGCTGGCTTTTGAGTTCCGCCAGCAGTTCAAGCGGGACGTTGTCATGGACATCGTTTGCTACCGACGCCATGGGCACAACGAGACCGACGAGCCTGCCTTTACGCAGCCCGACATGTATCGGGAAATCGCGCAACAGCCGACGACGGCTACGATTTACAAGGACCGGTTGGTTTCCGCGGGAGTGATCACCGAGGAAGAGGCTGCGGCGATTCGCAAGGAGATTGGCGACCGCCACGAAATCGCGCTCGCGGCAGCGAAAAAGGCGGCGGAGGCGAAGAAGACCGGCAAGGCGAAGAAGGACGCAAAATTTGCCGATAGCACGGCCGTGGTGCAGCCGCCGTTTTCGCACGAGCCGGTGAAGACGGCCGTGAGCCGGCAGCGTCTGGCGCAGATTGTGAAGGGAATCACGACGGTGCCCGATGGATTCAATGTCCTGCCAAAGCTCAAGCGCGGCGTGCTCGACAAGCGCGCGGCGGTGTTCGCGAAGGGAGAGGGATTTGACTGGTCCTTCGCCGAATCGCTCGCTTGGGGAAGTCTTTTGCTCGAAGGAACTCCGGTTCGATTGAGCGGGCAGGATTGCCGTCGCGGGACTTTCAGCCAGCGCCACGCGGTGGTGTACGACGAGAAGACGCGCGAACGCTTTTTCCCGCTTCAAAACATCGCGCCCGATCAGGCGAAGCTGTGCATTTACAACTCGCTGCTCAGCGAGGCCGCGGTATTGGGATTTGATTACGGGTATTCGCTGAACTACCCGGAGATGCTCTGTCAGTGGGAGGCGCAGTTCGGTGATTTCGCCAACGGTGAGCAGGTAATCATCGATCAGTGTATTGCCAGCGCGGAAAGTAAATGGCAACGCCCGAGCGGCATCGTGCTGTTGCTTCCGCATGGTTACGAAGGGCAGGGGCCCGAGCACAGCAGTGCGCGGCTTGAGCGTTTCCTTCAGCTCTGTGCCGAGGAAAACATCCAGGTCGCGAACCTCTCGTCGCCAGCGCAATATTTCCACATCCTTCGCCGGCAGATGAAGCGGAAGTTCCGCAAGCCGCTCGTGCTCATGACGCCGAAGTCGATGCTGCGTCTGGACGCTGCGGGATCCAGGCTGGAGGAGTTTACCGAAGGCGCATTCCGTGAGGTGATCGATGACCCGCTCGCCGCGAAGAAGGCGGTCGCGGACCGTGTGAAGCGCGTCATTTTGTGCACTGGGAAAGTTTACTACGACCTCGTGAATTTCCGGACGGAGCAGTCGATCAAGGACACGGCGATTGTGCGAATCGAGCAGCTCTATCCGCTGCACGAAAAAGCGCTCGCGAAAATCTGTGCGCGATATCCGAAAGCCGTGAAATGGGTCTGGTGTCAGGAGGAGCCTCAAAACATGGGCGCATGGAATTTCATTCATCCGAGACTCCGCGCGGTGATGGATTCAGTCGGCAACGGGCGTCGCTTGCAATACGCGGGCCGCGATGAAGCCGCCAGCACGGCAGTGGGCTCGAAGGGCGTCAGTGACATCGAGCAGCGCCAGTTGATCACGGCGGCATACAGTTTGTAGGGAAGGCGGCTAAGGTTTTGAGGCGAGTGTGGTCTGAGAGACTGCAACTTGCATCAATTCATGAACCGTATCCTTACCCTGACCATTGCCTGCTTCGCGGGCGTCTCATTTGCCGCTGAAAAGAAACGTGTCGTCGTCTGCACGGTGACCACCGGCTTTCGCCACTCGTCGATTCCGTTCGCGGAAAAAACCCTCGAAAAGCTTGGTGCGGAGAGTGGTGCTTATGAAATCGTCGGCTGGGCACGGCAACCGGAGGTGAATATCCCGAAAAAGCCCGAGAAACCGAAGGCGCCAAAGCCGCTCGACGCGAATGCCGACGACAAGGCAAAGGCGAAATTTGAGGCTGAAACAAAGAAATTCGCCGAGGCCGAGGCAAAGTATGCGGCTGAGATGGCGAAGTGGGGCCCGGAGCAGGAGGATGCTGTGAAAAACGCGCAGACAAAACGCGATGAGGCGATGAAGGCCAGCATGGCCGTTCTGTCTCCCGAGAGTCTTGCCAAGAACAAGGTCGATCTCGTCATTTTCGCCAACACGACCGGCGACCTTCCGCTCCCCGACCGCGACGGCTTTTTGAAGTGGATCGAAGACGGCGGAAATTTCGCCGCGATGCATAGTGGCAGCGACACATTCCATGGATTCAAGGGCTACCTGCAGATGTTGCAGGGCGAATTCAAAACGCACGGTCCGCAGGTGCCGGCGGATTTGATCGCGGGCGACAAGGCGCATCCGGCGAACGGTGGAATCGGCGAGAAATGGGATATCGCGCTCGAGGAAATGTATGAGTTCAAGGAAGGCAGCCACGACCGCGAGAAAGTCCGCGCGCTCTGGTTCCTGCGGCATCATCCGGTGAAAAAAGACGAAGCCGGCTACAATGCCGTGAGTTGGTGCCGGACCGCAGGAAAAGGCCGCGTATTTTACACGAGCCTCGGTCACCGCGAGGATCTGTGGAGTGATGATCCGGCGATGCCGGGCCGCAAGAACTCCGTCGAAGTCAGCAAGCAGTATCAGGCGCACATTCTGGGTGGAATCAAGTGGGCGCTCGGTCTCGCACCGGGTGAATCGAAGCCGAACCCCGAAGTGAAGTAACAACAGGAACCCGAAAGATGAAACGCCTCATAGCATTTGCGTTCGCCTTCACCGCCGCTGCGGCCTTCGCAGCCGATGACGAGAAGGACTTCAAGCCGCTCTTTAATGGAAAGGACACGGCTGGCTGGCACCTCCGCAACGAAAAGGGTCACAACTCGTGGACTGTCGATGGTGGGGTTTTGAAGAACACCGTGAACAAGGGTGAGCACGGCACGGATATCGTGAGCGACGCGAAATTCTGGAACTTCACGGTGCGCTACGAATACCAGGTGCCCGATGGATCAAACTCGGGATTCTACCTGCGCGGGCGCCACGAAATCCAGATCCTCGGTGACTACGCCGGGGGTAAAACCGCGAAAGGTGGGAACGGTGCGATTTACAACCTGAAGGAGCCTTCCGAGTTCGCCAGCAAGCCGGCGGGCGAGTGGCAGACTGTCGAGGCGACGATGATCGACAACAAGATCACGGTCATTCTGAACGGCAAAAAAATCCACGACGCCGTGGAGTGCAACGCAGGTACGGGTTCGCATCTCGACAATAACGTGAAGGAACCGGGTGCGTTCTTTCTTCAGGGTGACCACGGAACCGTGTGGTTCCGGAACATCCGCGTGAAGGAGCTTCCGAAAACCGTGGCGAAGTAGTCGCATCAATTCGAACAATCGATTCAGTTGCCAAGTAGCGCACTCCCTGTGCATTTTCAGGGCGTGACTGCTTCATTACCGAGTCCTCGCGACGCGTCCGCTGCGTCTGCGCACAAACTGTTTTCGTTCCGGAGAACGGGTGCGATCGCCGGGAACACCTTCCGTGATCTGGTGCGGCAGAAGGTGTTCTATTTCATGATCGTGTTCGCGCTCATCCTGATTGGGATGTCGCTGTTCCTCGTCACGCTATCGTTTCAGGGGCAACTCCAGACCTTGATGGATGTTTCGCTCGGCGCGATGTCGGTGTTCAGCATGTTTCTGGCGATTCTGTCCACGGCGATGCTGCTGCCGAAGGACATGGAGGACCGTACGCTTTACACGATCCTCGCGAAGCCGGTTGCTCGATTCGAGTATCTGCTCGGCAAGCTCTGCGGCGTCGCGGCCATGCTCACGGTCGCGATGTTGCTTATGACTGCATTCTTTTCCACCGTGCTTTTTGTGTGGCAGGAGCGCGAGCTTTCACGGATTGAGGCCGAGCATCCGGTTGCTGAGGCGGCACAGGCAGAGGCGGAGGGGAAGGCCCAGCCCGGAGTATCCGCCGATCTTGCGCAGAAGCGGGATTTGGAGCTCAAAAAGCTGAAGGCAATGACGTTTACTCCGACGTTGTTTGGCGGGATTGCCGTTATTTTGTTGCGCGCGATGATTGTCGCCGGCCTGACGCTGATGGTTTCCGCATTTTCCACGTCGTGGCTATTTACAGTGATTGTCACGTTCATGGTCGTGTTGATAGGTTTTCTTGTGCCGGTCGCACGTGATGTCTGGCAGGGCCAGGCAGGACTGGGGAATGAGCTTCCGGGCTACTTGAAGCTCTTTCTTGCAGGGGTGACGGTCTTTTGCCCGGACATGCAGATTTTCAACGTCGTGGATGACATTGCCGCCGGTTCGGTGGTCACGAGCCAGATGTTCATGCAGACTGCGGCGCTAGGCTTCGGCTACCTCGCCGTGTATGTGTTTGCCGCGTATCTTTTCTTTGCGTGGAGGGAATTGTAATCACCATATGATGAAAGGTCGCATCCTCGGCTTGGTGGTCATTCTCGTCTGGGGGATTATCCGTCTTCCGATCGAGACGCGCATCGCCGCAGAGCAAAAGGCGAACCGGTTCGGTGGCTTCAAGCTAACAGCCACGCTCCGGCAGCAGGCCGGGCAGGCGGGTTTCATCGCGGTTCTCGGCGGGTTGCGAGCGGCGGTGGCGGACTTGCTTTGGATTCGTGCGCACGTGGCGTGGCAGAAGACGCAGTGGGGTAAAATGAAGCTGCTTTTTGATGTCTGCACGTCGCTACAGCCGAGGCGTGTCATGTTTTGGGACAACGCCGCGTGGCACATGGCATGGAATGCAAGCGTCCATGCGCTCAATGACAAAGCCCACGTGCCCGAGCCGGTTGAGCGCTGGCGCAATCAGCAGCAATACTTCAAGCTCGGCGAGGACTACATGCTGCGCGGTATCGAGAATAATCCTGATTCATGGGAGCTTTACGATCGGCTGGGCTGGTTCTATCGGGACAAAATCGGTGACAAGCTGAAGTCCGCTCAAGCCTATGAAGAGGCGTCGAAACGCCATGGTCGTCTCGACTACGTGCGGCGGCAGGCGGCCATCCAGCTTTCCGAGGTTCCGGGGCGCGAAGAGGAGGCCTACCGGAAGCTGCTCGCGCTTTACAACGAAGGTGAAAAGGAGTGGCTGCCTACGTTGCTGAAGAAAATTCAATTGCTTGAACGAAAATTAAAAATTCCCCAAAACGAAAGAGTCTATATACCACCAGACGACCGGCTCCCGCCGGAATAACAAATGCGTATCGCCGTTTTTGGAGACATTCATTCCAACTTGGAAGCGTTGCAGGCAGTCCTTGCACACGCTCAGGAGAATCATTGCACGCATTTCGTGTGTCTTGGCGACATCGTCGGCTACGCGGCCGATCCCAAGGCCTGTCTCGATATTGTTCGCGACCTCGGCTGTCCGGTTGTGAAAGGAAATCACGACGAACTGGCCTGCATGGACAGCAGCCCGGATAACGTTAGCCAGCTCGCGACGGAAGGCATCATGCACACGCGCCGCCAGCTCACGCAGGAGGATCTCGACTGGCTGGCTGCGCTGAAGTTTGTCCGGAACGTTCGTGATTTCACTGCCGTCCACGCCACGCTCGATACTCCCAATCACTGGGGCTACGTGATGAACGCTCTCGATGCGGGAGCGAGCCTCAGTTACCAGCACACGCCCCTGTGTTTCTTCGGTCACACGCATGTCCCGCGTTACTACGTCCGCGAAGCCGGAGTGCGTAGCTACGACGGATGGGACAACATCGGAATCGAGACCGGCAAAAAGTATTTCATCAATGTCGGCAGTGTCGGTCAGCCACGCGATGGCGACTGGCGCGCCGCTTACGCGATCTACCATCCGGCAGAGCACGACGTTGTGCTTCATCGGGTGCAATACGACATCGCGACGACCCAGCAAAAAATCATCGATGCCGGCCTCCCTCACCGACTGGCCGAGCGGCTGGCCCACGGCCGGTAATCAAGCGAACGCGCATGGCCCGAATGCTAAACTGCGTGCTGAGCGGGCTTTTCTAAAATCAGCAGTTATATCCATCATGATCATCAAACCGAAAACCCGCGGCTTCATTTGCACCACCGCACATCCGGATGGCTGTGCGGCACACGTTAACGAGCAAATCGATTACGTGCGGCGGAAGGGCGCAATCGCCGGTGCGCCGAAGCGGGTCCTCGTCGTCGGATCCAGCACCGGTTACGGGCTATCGAGCCGGATCGTTCCAGCATTCGCAGGTGGCGCTGCAACGATCGGCGTGTTCTTTGAGAAAGAAGGCGAGGCCGACCGCACCGGAACGGCGGGTTGGTACAACAGCGTGGCTTTTGAGCGGGCTGCGCACGCAGCCGGGCTTTATGCGAAGAGCATCAACGGAGACGCGTTTTCCGATGCAATCAAGGAGCAGACCATCGCATTGATTAAAGCCGACCTCGGTCAGGTGGACGCGGTGATTTACTCGCTCGCGAGTCCGCGGCGCACACATCCGAAAACGGGAGTCACCTACAAGAGCTGTCTGAAACCAATCGGCGAGCCCTATGTCAACAAGACCGTCGATACCGAAAAGGGCCTCGTCACCGGAGTAAACATCCAGCCTGCGAGCGCAGAGGAAATCGCCGACACCGTCGCGGTGATGGGCGGCGAAGATTGGGAAATGTGGATCGATGCCCTCGATGCCGCCGGTGTCCTCGCCAATGACGTGACGACGGTCGCCTACAGCTACATCGGGCCGGAAATGACGTGGGCGATTTACCGCAACGGCACCATCGGCAAGGCCAAGGAGCACCTCGAGGAAAGTGCGGACCGCATTTCAGCGAAGCTCTCCGCTCGCGAAGGCCACGCTTGGGTGAGTGTGAACAAGGCGCTCGTTACGCAGGCCAGCAGCGCGATTCCGGTCGTGCCGCTTTACATCGCGTTGCTCTACAAAGTGATGAAGGAGAAAGGCACGCACGAAGGCTGCATCGAGCAGATTTACCGGCTCTTTTCCGACCGGCTTTCGCCGAACGCGCTGCCGCAACCGGACGAAGACGGGCGCATCCGCATCGACGATTGGGAGATGGCTGAAGACGTGCAGGCGGAGGTGGCGAAGCTTTGGGAGATCGTCAGCACCGAGAACCTCGGGTCCATCAGCGATATCGTGGGATACCGCGCTGAGTTCTTGAAGCTGTTCGGATTCGGACTGCCCGGCGTGGATTACGAAGCCGAGGCGAATCCGGTGCAGCCGATGCCGAGCGCGCTGCCGGCATGATTCGGCTGCTAAGTACTGATTTTGACGGCACACTCGTCTCGCACGAAAAAAATCCGTGCGTAGTGCCGGAATTGTTCACGGCGCTGCGGGAACTTCGCGAAGCCGGCGTGGTCTGGGCCGTGAATACGGGCCGCACGCTTTGGCATGCGGAGGAGGGACTCAGGAATGAATTCCGGTTCCCGATTGAGCCGGATTATCTGCTCGTCGAGGAGCGCGACATCTACCGCCGCACGCGAAGCGGAGGATGGGACCCTGTGGGTGATTGGAACCGCCGGGCGGCGCGGGACACTGAGGAATTGTTTACGCTCGCTGCTCCTTTGTTGGCCGAGGTGTTGCGGTTCCAGGAGCGTTTCGATGGAGTTCAGGCAATTTACGATCGCGGCCACTTTATCGGCTCGGTGACGAAGACAAATGCCGACATGGACGAACTCTGCCGCTTTCTCGGGCAGATTCGGGAACGGTTGCCGATGTTTAATTTTCAGCGGAACACGATCTACGTCCGGTTCTGCCATCACGCTTACAGCAAAGGCACGGCACTGTCCGAACTCGCGCGGCATCTCGATCTCGCACCCGAAGCGATTTTCGCAGCCGGCGACCACTTTAACGACCTGCCTATGCTCGACGGGATTCACGCGAGGCATGTCGCCTGTCCGGGGAATTCGTGCGATGAAGTAAAGCAACTCGTCCGCGATGCGGGTGGTTACATCGCGAAGGGGATCGCGAGCGCGGGCGTGGTGGAATCGCTCCGGCACTTCGGAGCTTGGCCGGTGGTGAAGCGCTGATATCATGACGGCATGAAAAGCGCCTACGAACTAGCAATGGAACGGCTGCGGAAGCAGTCGCCTGCGAGCAAGCTGACTCCCGCACAGAAGGAAAAGATTGCGGAAATTGATGCGCTCTTCAAAGCGAAGCGCGCCGAGAAAGAGCTGTTCCTGAAGGGCGAAATCGCGAAGGCGCAGGCCTCCGGCGACCACGATGCGATCGAACAGCTCCAGCAGCAACTCGTCCGGGAACTGAAGCGTCTCGACGAAGATTGCGAGGAGAAGAAGGAGAAAGTGCGGGCGAAGTAGCGGCGTGATGGCTGTTGCAAGTGAGGGCTTCGATCTTATTCCGTCGCTGCTTTCCGCGGCGGAATGTGCGGATTTGATCGCCGCTCTGGGCGAGTCGGAAAATGCAGGACGCCGGGGGATTCTCGCGGTGGATGCGGTTTCGAAATACGCCCATTCGTCCAAGGTTACGCGCCTTGTTCGTCCGTTTCTCTCCGGAGAACCTCGCGCAGTGCGCGGTATTTTCTTCGATAAATCGCCCGCGGTGAACTGGAACGTCGCCTGGCATCAGGATCTCACCATCGCGGTCCGAGAAAAACGCGATGTAACCGGTTTCGGGCCGTGGAGTGTGAAGGCCGGCGTTACCCACGTTCAGCCGCCGGTTGGCCTTCTCGAGCAAATGATTACCGTGCGTATCCATCTCGACGATGCGGGTGAATCCAATGGCGCTCTGCGTGTGATTCCCGGTTCCCACAGTCACGGGCGACTCGGTTCTGCGGCGACCGAGCGGATTCGCTCCGCCGCTCCTGAATCCGTGTGCGTTGCTGCGGCAGGGGATGCACTTTTGATGCGCCCGCTGCTCCTCCATGCTTCGGGACGCAGCACTTCTACGCTCCACCGCCGAATCATTCACATCGAGTACGCGGGATTCTCCCTTCCCGGCGGGCTGGAGTGGTACGAGCAGGCTTGCGCTAGGTAAGACACGCCATCTTGGAGCCGCATTCCTGTTCCTCGGAGCACGGACCGTGTTCGCCCTGAAATGGCATTTGCGGTTTCAGATCGAGCGCGGCGAGGAGCTGGTGGTCGGCGTCCTTTTCCGGGTTCGCTGCGGTAAGAAGTTTCTCTCCGTAGAAGATGCTGTTTGCGCCGGCGAAAAAGCACATCGCTTGTGCTTCGCGGCTGAGCTTTGTGCGCCCAGCCGAGAGGCGGACTTTCGCCTTCGGAAGGACGATGCGCGTTGTTGCGATAAGGCGGACGAGTTGAAAGATGTCCACAGGCGGCTGATCTTCCAGCGGCGTGCCGGGCATCGGCATGAGGCAGTTGATCGGAACGCTCTCCGGTGCCGGGTCGAAATTGGTGAGCACCTCCAGCATTTTGAGGCGGTCATCCTCGGATTCGCCGAGGCCGATGATTCCGCCGCAGCAGACGCTCATACCGGCTTTCTGCACGTGGCCGATTGTATTGAGCCGGTCCTGAAATGTGTGCGTCGTCACGATGTTCGGATAGTGCTCCGGCGATGTGTCAATGTTGTGGTTGTAAGCGGTGACGCCGGCTTTCTTCAGCTCATGCGCCTCGTTTTCGCCGAGCTGGCCAAGCGTGACGCAGACTTCCATTCCGAGCTGCGAGACACGGCGGACGCTCTCCAGAACGCTTTCAAAGCGCGGGTCGCCGCTCTTTACGCCCTTCCACGCGGCACCCATGCAAAAGCGCGTGGAGCCGTTTGCGCGGGCGCGCTGCGCCACTTCCTCGATCGCCTCGGGCGTCATCAGATTCTCGCGCTGGACTCCGGAATTGTAGCGGGCCGACTGCGCACAATATCCGCAGTCCTCGGAGCAGCCGCCGGTCTTGATTGAAAGGAGTGTGCACAGTTGTACTTCGTTCTCCTTCCAGTGCGCGAGGTAGCTGGCGCGACCGCGTGAAATAAGGTCGAAAAACGGAGTTTCGTAGATGGCTTTAAGCTCGGCGAATGTCATTGCGGGTCTTGGTGTCGGACGTTGGGCGGCGTGTGTCGAGCGGGAACTCAGCGGGTCCAGCGTCCGCCAATGGCAGCATGCACCGGCAGCGTGTCCGTCATGTATTGCGATTTGCCCACCATGCCCCACATCGGCACCCCGGTTGCGGCACGGAATTTCTGGCTCATGCTTTCTCCGGTATGGCAGCCCCAGCTCCGCGCGAGGGCGTCGCGTGTAAAGATGCCGCGGCGGATTTGGCCGAGGTCCTTTTCGTGGAGCCAGACTTTCGACGCGCTGTCGATGGTGTTCGAGTAGTCAAAAAGGAAGCACGCTTTGTTGCTGTGGCCGAAGTACTCGAAGCCGTTGATTTTAACCGCTGCGCGATTCTGGCCTTGATTGAGGTAGTTGATGAGCTGCGAGGTGCGGTCAAACCACATCAACTTCACGCCGTATGCATCGCGGACGCTTGTGATAAGGGAGAGATAGTCGCGGCTGTCCTGCGCTCCACGCGTGACGTAGCTCGGGCGAAACACCAGCCACGTGATTTGCTGGTTTGGATTCGCGGTCTTGATTTCCTGAATGCGAATCCGCGATGCGCGGACGAAGTTCATCCACCAGTTGTCGTGCGGCTGCGCTTTCCATTTCTCCCAGACCCAGAGCGATACTCCACCGCTGACGATAATGTATTCACCCGGCTCTTTCGGCTCCTGCCCTTGCGCGCGGAGCTGTGCGGGCGCGAATGCCAGAAATGCGAGGGCAAGAAGGACGAATCTGCGAAAAGCGGTGATCATGCCGCGATTATCTGCGGGAACCGGCAGTCGGAGACGAGGATAAATAAACGGAGTTCCGCAGAATCAGAAAGTCCCGGACTCGGGCTTTGGGGCAGGGGGCATGGGCTCGCCTTTAATCAACGCGCCGAGCATGTCGCCGAAGTGTGTGAGTTGGGCTACGACATCCGGGCTCCGCTGCAGAACCGCCTTCGCGAGTTTCTCAAGATGGGCGGGATTCCGCTGGCCGAGTTCGCTTAGTGCCATGATCACGGCGAACGTATTGTTGATGTTATGCTTCATCTCCCGGTACTTCTGGTGAAGCTCCTGAAGCTGTTCGCGTGTGTAGGCGGGCGCGGTTTCGTCCATGGTGAATGATGTGGTGCACTCCATAATCGAGCGATCAGTTGCAGGAACAGTGCCACCCGTTCCCCCTATTTGGGACTCTTTTCTACGAGGCCGCTCGGGAAGGCGTAATTTAAAGAGCCAGTTTCTCCGCCGTTCGAGCCGTTGCTCCCTGATGCGGCTCCAGCACTTCGCGGGCGCTGCGGCCGATACGCTCGCGCAAACCGCCGTCCCTCAGCAGGGTCCGGAGTGCATCGGTGAGCGCGGTGGAGTCCGGGATTTGCTTCGCCGCATCGGCATCGATCAAATGTCGCGTGAGTGCGGCGAAATTCTCCATATGCGGGCCAAATACGACCGGCTTGCCGAGTGCCGCGGGTTCTCCGGCGTTCTGCCCTCCGATCTGCGCGATGCCCGGCAGGCTTTTGCCCACGAATACGACCGTCGCGAGACGGTACCAGTCGCGAAGTTCGCCGGTGGCGTCGATGACGAGCACTTCCGCCGGCGTTGCAGGTTGCGATCGGCGCGCGACCCGGAATCTCGCAAAGCAGGCCATTACTTCATTGCTCCGCTCGACGTGCCGGGGTGCGATTATCAAGCGAAGGCCCGGGAACTCGGTTTGGAGCGTGGCGAACGCAGCAGCGAGGATGCTCTCCTCCGGTGCCCACGTGCTCCCGGCAACAAGAACCGGGTCGTTTGCAGAAAAACCGAGCGTTGATGCGAATGCGCGGAACTCCGCCTCGCGGCTGGCGGAATCCGCGAGCGCGTTGTCGAACTTGATATTCCCCGTAAGTGCCAGCCGGTCATCCGGAACTCCGAGTTCGCGAAAGCGCGAGAGGTCTTCGATGTCCTGCACGCAGACAAGCCGGGGCATTGCCCAAAGCCATCCTGCAATCTGGCGGAATTTTTTGAACCGGCGGCCGCTTCGGGGCGACATGCGCGCGTTGGCGAGCACGATTCCGATTCCACGACGTCCGCAGAGGTCCACCAGGTTGGGCCACAATTCGCCCTCAATGAAAACCACTTCGCGCGGCGAGATTGCAGCCAGCGCACGTTTAACGACGAAGCGGAGGTCGATTGGATTGTAAATCGGGACGATCCACGAGTCCCGCTGTGCTGCGTCGCAGAGCAGTTCGAATCCCGTGGAAGTCGTGACACTGATGATGATGTTGCCGGCACCGCGTGCGCGAAGTTGCCGTGCAAGTTTGAGTGCGACGAACGTTTCTCCCACGCTGATGGAATGAAGCCACAGCGCGCCGCGCATCTTTTCACGAACTTCGGGTGCGTAGCGGCCGAAGCGCTGCGCCATGCCGGTGTGGTAGCCCGGCGGCTTCGCGTGTGAAGCGCGACCGCGTTCCCGTTTTCGCATTCTTCGCAGCCAGAATGGAAATGTGAGCACGAACAACACCGGCAAAAGCAGCCGGTAGATGAGGAATGCGAGTGGTCGCTTTTCGCTCAAAGGATTCCGGGTTCGATTGCGCGCAGCAGCGCGACTTCCGTGGCGCCGTAGCGCTTTTGCCGGAGGCATTCCCAGCGGCCCTCCAGTGGGAGCGTGGCTCCCGGCAGGTGCTCGAGAACGAAGATGCCTCCGGGCACCAGCGCCCTCCGGAGCCCGGCGCTGAAGAGTAACTCCGGCGTGAAATCACGCTCGCCCGGCCGCTTCGCATACGGCGGGTCTGCCAGGATGATGTGAAAGGTCGAAGCAGGCGCAGATTTCTCCAGCCATTGGATCACGTCCGCGTTGTGGATATCGCCGCCGGAGAGTTTCGTCTTTTCGAGGTTGCGGCGGATTGCATCGCACGCTTTGCGGTTCTCCTCCACGAATACGCAAGTTGACGCGCCGCGGCTCAACGCCTCGATTCCGAGGCTTCCGCTTCCGGCAAAAAGATCGAGCACGCGTGCATCCGGCACGACTTCGAGAAGGCTGTTGAAGATCGCATTCTTCACGATTTCCATCGTCGGACGCAGGTCCGTGCCGGGTGTGTAAAGCGGGATGCCTCGCGCGAGGCCGGCGATTACTCTCATTTTTTACGCTCCTTCTTTTCCTCGTCGGCCTTGGACTTCACTTCGTCGATTGCCCGACGCAGCACGGATTCGCCAACGATGATCTTCTGAACGGTCCTGTCCGTGGTTCCTGTCGCGCGTTCGAGCAGATTGCTCTTCGGTTTCGACCAGGTGCCGCCGATGTCGAATGGCAGCGTCCGGCGGCCGTTTGCATCGGGCTTGCTGAATTGCGCAGCGAGTGTGCTCCTGTTCTCGAGAAAGGAGTTGGCTACGCTGAGGACGGCATCGAGGTCCAGTTTCCCGTCGAGTTTCGAGGAGCCGGTGGCGCTGAGAATCAACGGCGGCGCGTCCACGGAAAGCTGGTCCACAAAAAGCCGGTCATTGCCGATTTGGAAATTGAGCGTGGAGTTCTCGATTCCAAAGTGCGCGGCGTTTTGAATCTCGAGAAACTCGCCAAGTTGACGAACCATTTCCAACTCCTGAAATGTTCCATTCTTCAAGGTGACGCTGCCTTTTCCTTGCAGCAGCTTTCGGTGGTCGCCGACGCCCCGGAGGGTCGCGCTGCCGCTCAGTATGCCGGTGAGATTTGGCTGTTCGGCGCTCGCCTCGGAACACGCCCGCAGCACGTCTACGTCGGCGAGTGAAATTTTCGCGCTGAACGGCATCCCGAGGTCCGTCGCTTTTTCCGGCATGGTAGCGAAGCTCCCGGTGACTTTCCCACCGCCGGCTTTGGCCTGAAACGCGGGGGAAATAAATCCCTTCGTCTCCGAATAGCTCACGCCGGCGTGGAAGTCGTGAAGCGCCAGCTTTCCGTAGAGCACGGCGTAGCCGATGGCCAGTGAGCCCTCGATTTTTTCCTCGGTGATTCCGGGCAGCGAAAGCCGGACGTCGCTCAGCGTTGCGTATGGCGCCCCCGTCTCATCGTAAAGTTCCGCGGCGCCTCCGATGATTGTCAGTTTCTCCACACTCACGGCCGGTCCGGATTTCTTCGCGGCAGGTTTTGGTGTTGTCGCGGCGCTTCCGGTCGCCGATTTCGGACTCTTCGGCTTTCTGCGGGCATCGAGTTCCGCCTGAATTTCCGCTGGGAGTGGCGGGATCCGCCATTTTCCCGGTGCGCTCTGGGACACTGAGAACTTCGGTCCGTTGATGCTCATCTCGCTGATCATGAGCCGGCCGCGGGCCAGTGATGCGGGGTTGTAGAGTGCCGTGAAACTCGAGGCCTCAAAGAAGTTTCCGTTCACGTCAGGAACGGTAACTCCGGTTGCGGTGATACCGCCGCCCGGTGACACGCTGAGTTTCGTGAACTTCAACGGAAGCCGTAATGCCTTGCTCAACTCACGCTCGATGTGCGCGTGCATCGCCGGCGACTGAACCCATCGGTTCAGCATCCAAAATCCCGCGAGCAGCAGCACTGCGAGCGCTGCAAGCGAGATGAGCAGGATTTTTCCAAGGCGTTTCACGGCGGCGGAACGTAGCGATCCGGGGCTGAAAGGAAAGTGTTGTCCGCGGCATCCGTCGGAAACCGTTCGACAGGCCCGCGCGTAGAGCGTAGCGAAAACACGCCCATGCTTAGTAAACCGGACAGCGCGCTCATCATCGTCGGCCACGGCTCGACGCTCAACCCGGATTCCAGCGCGCCCACATTCGACCACGCGGAGGAAATCGTGAGACGCGGGATTTTCGGCGAGGTTCATTGCGCGTTCTGGAAGGAGGAGCCTTCATTCCGCCAGGTGCTTCACTGCGTGGAGCGCAACGACGTGTATGTCGTGCCCAATTTCATCAGCGAGGGATACTTCACCCGCACCGTTATTCCGCGTGAACTCGGGCTAGATGGCCCGCTCACGAGATTCGGCGCGCGCGCGGTGAAATACTGCGAGCCGGTCGGCAGCCACGGCAAGATGACCGATTTGCTGTTGCATCGGGCGCGCTCCGTTGCGCCCGGTGTGCCGCCGGAACAGACGACGCTTTTCATCGTAGGGCACGGCACGAATCTCAACGACAACTCCGCGCTCGCTGCGAAGCGTGAAGTGGAGCGCATCGCCGCGCTCGGTCTTTATGCTGACGTTCAAAGTTCGTATATGGAGGAGGCACCGCTGATATCAGATTGGGCGACACTCGCCTCCCAGCCGAACGTGGTCGTTGTTCCATTCTTCATCGCGGACGGCCTGCACAGCTACGAAGACATTCCCGTGCTCCTCGGCATTGCGTCGGAAAGCCCGGGTGCCGCCAGCGCCGGGCAGGCATCGATCTTCGCTGGCAACCCTTACTCGCTCCGCGGAAAGACGCTGTTTTATGCGAGTTCCATCGGCACGGAACCGGGTTTTGCGGACGTGATTCTCGATCAAGTCGCCGCATTTGATTCCACCTCACGATGAACCGCGAACTCCTGAAATCATTCTCGAACTGGCTGGGCGACGGACCGCGTATTGTCGGGCAGGTGCGTATCTCGCGTGCCGCCGAATCATGGGAACTCCGTCACAACGACGACTCGGGTGAACTTACAACCTACGACCGTTGGCAGGATGCACGGGCTCTCGCGAATCTGACGGAAGACGGTGCATTCCGGCCCATAAAAACGATACGCGATTTGCGGCGCGGCTGGCGATTGCTGCTGGCGTCTGTTGAAGACGTCGTCCGCGCGTTGGACTACTTTTACCCGGCGATGCTCGGCCTTTGGAATGCCGATTCCCGGGGCGAACTCGTTGTGACCGATCTTCGCGAAACGCTCGCACGTCAGACCGGCATGTACCGCGTCACCCAAAAAATCACCGACCCCCAGGCGCAGCAGCTTTGCGCATCGCACTGTTCGTTGTGCATGAAAACGATGCTCTGGAAGATCGACCCCGCGCAGCCAATCACGAGCCTCGCTCCGGAAAAACACCAGCGGGCATCGGGCGATTCGCTGCCTTTACTGTGCCGTGAGGCGTGCAATTTCCTCATCGGCCACGCGCGGACAGTCGTGAAAAAGGCCGAGAAAGAAGCGTTGGATGCTGCCAGTCCGCAGACCTCGAGCTAAAGACGGCCACCCGAATGGATCCGCAAACGAGACAGCAACGAACACTTGGCCGGTTAATTTTTCTCAGCCGCTGGCTGCAGGCACCGCTCTACCTTGGTCTGATCGTCGCGCAGGGCGTTTACGTCTACCGGTTTTTTGTCGAGCTTTGGCATCTCATTACGCTCGCCGCCCAGACGAGCACCGTGAAGGAAGCGGAGATCATGCTGATTGTCCTCGGGCTGAT
>SXGQ01422685.1_pt1 | contig 16222 bp, 15 predicted proteins | sample 3178371 | NCBI WGS metagenome assembly SXGQ01 (sample SAMN11356859, study PRJNA531348) | freshwater metagenome | isolation source: freshwater sample F1-20 | place: China: Fuxian Lake, Yuxi | collected 2017-12-25
ATCAACATGGCAATGTGGGCAAGCATTGAGGCTCACGTCTCTGCGCTCACTGCTAATCGCGACATTCGCGTGCTGGTTGTACGTGGCGAAGGTGATCACTTCTGTGCAGGTGCAGATATCTCTGAACTTACGAATGGCCCGGGCGGAGAATATGCCCGCATCAACTGGGCAGCCGAAGAAGCATTGGCAAATTTTCCTGGCCCAACGGTTGCGGTTATTCGAGGCAACTGCGTGGGCGGCGGAGTATCTATTGCAACAGCGTGCGATATTCGCATTAGTGCCGATGATGCATTGTTTGGAATTACGCCAGCCAAGTTGGGCATTGTGTACCCCACCAACGCTTTAGAGCGAGTGGTTCGTGTTATTGGTGGTTCTGCTGCCAAACACCTCATGTTTACGGGTGAGTTGATCCAGGCTGAACGAGCATTACGAATTGGGTTGGTAGACGAAGTGCATTCAGTTGCTGCGCTCAACAATCGAACTGACGAACTAGTAGCACTGTTGGTGGAACGTTCGGCGTTAACTCAAGTGGCAACAAAAGCCATGATTGATGAAGTTGTTCGCGAAGGAAAAGTGAAACCGAAAACCACTCTGTATTGGGAAACCGAAATGGATAAGAGTGGCGAAGTACGTGAAGGCGTTGCGGCGTTTCTGGCAAAGCGCCCCGTGCGCTGGCCGTGGAAACGCGCCTAAATCAATTTCTCTGTGTTACTGCGCGAGCAGGATTGCTTCGAATCCACCAAGCACATCGCTCACGTCGGTGAATCCGTTTGCACGAAGCACGCTGGCAGCAATAGAACTCCTGTAGCCACCTGCGCAATACACAACTGTTGGAGTCTTTGCAGACACTTCACTGAGGCGCTTGCGTAACTGCGAGACAGGAATGCTGATCGCTTGAGGAAGGTGATTGATGGCGAATTCGCCATCGCCACGAACATCGATGATTTGTAGATGAGGAATTGAACTTTGGCGATCTAGAAACTCAGACGCAGTGAGGCGTGACGCACGACCCACTTCACTTGGTACATCTGCCAAGTTGTCTGCAAGGAAATGGCCCACAACACGGTCGTAACCAATGCGCGCAAGTCGTACCTTGGCCTCTAATGCAAGTCCGGCATCTGTGATGATCACAATGTCTTCATCTGGGTTGATGACTGAACCTGCGTACTCTGCGTATCTGCCTGCAAGGCCAACGTTGACAGAACCGTTGAGATGCCCGGCTGCGAAGTACTGAGATTCGCGCGTATCAATAATCTGAACGCCGGCGTCCCGTTTATCAATCAATTGCGTCACGCTGAGTTCTACGGGTTCTTGGTGCTCATCGAGCGTGCCACGATTTTTCTGATTGAGAATCGCGTCGTAAACGAAGTATCCGGGTGCTTCTGGTTGGCCCTCGGTGACGGCAGCAACAAAGGCTTTGACATCGGTGTATTGCAGTGCGTAGTTGTTGCGGCGTTGTTCGCCCATTGTGGACATTGTCTCTGTAGACAGGTTTTTTCCGCACGCACTTCCTGCGCCATGTGCCGGATACACCCGAGTGGGGTCTGGCAATGTGAGCAGTTTGTTCTGAATGGAAGCGAACAATAAGTGGGCAAGTTCATCTGCGGTTTTTCCAACGCTGACTAAAAGATCAGGACGGCCAACGTCGCCAATGAACAGTGTGTCGCCAGTGAGTACTCCGTAGGGGACAGCATCGCCAGCATGTTCGTACACCACGTATGAGGTGGACTCTGGAGTGTGGCCAGGTGTGAGGCGAGCTTCGATAACAACTTCACCAAGGACTAATCGTTCGTTGTCTTCAAGCAGCCGAGCAGGGAATTGGGGACGAGCTTCAGCGCCGAAACAGATGGTGGCGCCAGTGGCGTTAGCCAGCTCGAGGTGGCCAGACAAGAAGTCTGCGTGGAAATGGGTCTCGAGGACATAGGCGATGGTGAGGCCGAGTTCTTGTGCTCGATCGAGGTATTGCTGAATGTCGCGCTGTGGGTCGACTACTACTGCTGTTCCGGTGCTGGTGTCGCCAACGAGGTAGGAAGCGTGCGAAAGGCATTCCAAGTAAAACTGCTCAAATATCATGACGGTGTCCATTCAATGGGGTGTTTGTAGTATACCCTATGGGGTATCGCTTGCACTCAGGAGGCAGTTATGAAAATCGAACAAGACATTCTGGACGGATTAATGAAGCGTTTGGCTCGGGTGGAGGGCCAAGTTCGTGCCGTTCGCACGATGATTGAAGACGGCCGTGAATGCCGTGATGTGATTACTCAAGTATCAGCAGCAAGCACAGCTCTTGATCAAGTGGGTTTTCGTTTGCTCTCGGCCGGACTGCAACAGTGTTTGCAAGACCCGAAGCAGGCTAAGCGTGACGGTTTTGATCTAGAAGAAGTTGAGAAACTGTTTCTCAAACTGGCGTAACAGTTGTACTTCGCCAAGTGCGGCGAGGTTGAAACGGGTTTATTGCTGAATCGCCACGGCAAGTACGCCAACAGCGCACCCGAGAATTCCGATACCGTACGTGAGAGAGATTCCGATGAGCCACTTCATGGTGGTGTCGTAACGATCTGACAGTTTTTGAAACTCATCGCGCAGATTCTGAAACTCTTGACGCAATCCTTGAAACTCCTGACGTATTCCTTGGAACTCATTGCGTAGTTGGGTGAAGTCATCGTGCAGGCGGTCGAAGTCACGCTGAAGACGATCAGTGTCGGCGGTGCGTGCGACGTCTTGCCAGCCTCCTGGTGGAAGATGCTCAATCAATGTGTTGGCCACTGAATCCCCTAGATACATTCGTAATCCGACCAGCATGTCCAGTCGATTTGTCTCGCTCACCGTCATGGTAAATCCTTCCCTTGTTGATGGCAAGAAATGTGTGTAGAGACCCTGCAATATGGCAATAGCCTGAGCATGTGACCGAGCCAACCTTTAGCCACCTCAATGAATCGGGCCAGGCCCACATGGTGAATGTGGGGGAAAAGGCTGTCACGAACCGACGGGCTGTTGCTCGTTGCGTGGTCACCATGTTGCCTGCCACCACCGATGCCATCGCGTCTGGGTCTTTGCCCAAAGGTGACGTGTTAGCCACAGCGCGCATCGCGGGCATTCAAGGTGCCAAGCGAACCAGCGACCTCATTCCGTTGTGCCACCCACTCACGTTGTCGGCCGTCTCTGTCGACGTCACGGTGCAGTCGGGCAGCGTCGTCATCGAAGCAACTGTTGAGACCAGCGGGCAGACCGGAGTCGAGATGGAGGCTCTCACGGCATGTTCCGTCGCCGCGCTCACCTTGTACGACATGTGTAAGAGCGCAGACAAGACCATGGAGATCGGCCAATTGGCCTTATGGGAAAAATCTGGTGGTCGCTCCGGAGATTTCCGCAAGACCTCGTGACCCTCGCGTCGGCCGTTTTGGCGGCCTGAGCCCCACATTGTGGGCGGGTCACACCCTGTGAAAAGTGACCAAATCCGGTGATTTTCGCTATTTTCATGGGTTTTAGCCCCATATTTGCTCCGTGTGGGTGGGGAAAGTCGCTACCCCACAAAATCTTCACTAGGCTTTACAAAGCGTCTTCGGATGCCACTGTCCTTGCATCCAGCCAGGGCATCGACCACGGTCGACAGTTCATGTTCCCTAATCAAGGTCAATGTCGTAAATGAGTCAACTCGTACTTCTTATCGTTGGAGCGTTATGGATGGCAGTTCTTTTGCCTCCTCTTTTGCGCTCCCGATTCGATGGAAGCGCAGTGTCTTCGGTTTCAGATTTCCGTCGTCAGCTACACACATTGCAACGCTCTCAGGCTCCTGGTACTCAGGCCCCAATGCGCGCAATGGCTCGTCCTCTTGCGCCAGCTCCTCGTTTGCAGGCACCACGTGTTGCACAGCGTCCACGCCTCATTGCTTCTGACGGAGTTCTAGAGACAGAATCTCGCCCTCGCCGTTCACACCACACTTCGGAATTGCCTCGCCATCATTTTGCTGCCGAGACTGCCTTTATGTCGTCGCGCGAAATCGTGCGTCGTCGTCGCGTGAATGTTCTCTATGGAATGGTCGCAGCAAATGCTGTCACCTTGTTCCTTGGTCTCACTACCGGCAGTACCGCAATGTTGTATGCGTTCACTGCCTCGTTCCTCAGCCTTGCGGCTTACTGCTACGTACTTGTGCAGATCCGCAACCAGGAATACCTGCGTCGCTATTACGGCGACCGCCGCGCTGCCTAGACCACAGTCGCCTGATTACTTGCTGTACGGAAAATGTTCTGCATCCCGAACGGACTGTGACGTAAAGCACCCTCATGCCTAGACTTTCCTTCTCATACCAACAGGGGAAATTCAAATGGCATTGTCATGGACAGACGCACAAGCAGCAGTACTCGCACCAGGGTCTGGTACACCTTTTGAATTAACGGAAGCAGAGATTCGCGGCGTGAAGATGGATGTCTTCAAGAACTGCCCGCCGAACTTGGCGCTGGTGTTGCAGAACGCTCGCAACTTTGGTGACAACACATTCATTTTGTATGAAGGTGAAAAGTGGACCTTTGCAAAGACCATGGATCAGGTCGACGGATTGTCGCATGTATTGGTGAACAAATATGGCGTGAAAAAAGGTGACCGCGTTGCTGTTGCCATGCGTAACTTCCCTGAGTGGATCATGGCATTTGCGGCAATTGTCTCTGTTGGCGCTATCAACGTGTCCTTCAACGCATGGTGGACCGAAGATGAGATGGACTTTGCCCTTACTGACTCTGGCGCCAAAGTTTTGATTGGTGATCAGCAACGTATCGATACCGCGCATGCATCGTGCCGCAAGCACGGCATCAAGATGCTGTGTGTTCGCCCAGAACGTGAGTTAGGTTCCGATGTTGATGATTGGGGCGTAGAAGTAAAAACCGGCCTCGGACCAATTGTCGCCGACATTGCACCTGATGACGACTGCACCATCTTGTACACATCTGGCACCACTGGTCGCCCAAAGGGTGCAGTATCTACGCACCGTGCAGTGCTGAGTGCACTTATGGCGTTCTCTGCACGTAACTCTGTATTGAAATTGGCAAGCGACGAACCAGAAGCTCCCGCAGACCCATTCCCGCCATCATTCATTTTGATTGTTCCGTTGTTCCATGTCACGGGTTGTGTGCCAGTGATGCTCAGCTGTTTTATGGCTGGCCTGAAATTGGTGATCATGTACAAGTGGGATGCCGGCAAGGCATTGCCAATTATTCAAGAAGAAAAAATCACAAACTTCGTTGGTGTCCCAACACAATCATTCGACCTTGTAAACCACCCGGACTTTGACAAGTACGACACCAGCAGCTTGCGCGCGGTGGGCGGCGGTGGTGCACCTGCGCCAGCAGCACTTGTAGACAAAGTAGATAAGGCCGTGAAAAAGGGAAGCCCACAACTTGGATACGGCATGACCGAAACCAATGCGTATGGGCCTGGCAACACCGGCAAGTTCTACACGACTCGACCAACAAGTACAGGCCGTGCAACAGCACCGATGCGCGTTGAAATTCGCGACCCTGAGACATTCGAGACACTTGGAACAAATGAGATGGGCGAGATCTGCATGTTCGGCCCAATGCTTATTCGTGGATATTGGAATCGCCCTGATGCCACCGCTGAAACAATCGTTGACGGTTGGTTGCGCACAGGCGACGGTGGATACATCGACGATGAAGGTTTCTTGTTCATCAAGGACCGCATTAAAGACATGATCCTTCGTGGCGGCGAAAACATTTACTGCGTTGAAGTAGAAGGCGCCATTTATGAAAATGACGCTGTGCACGAAGTCGCGGTATTTGGTGTACCACATGAACGTCTTGGTGAAGAAGTAGCAGTTGCGATTCTTCCGAAGGAAGGCCATTCATTGAGTGCTGAAGAGTTGTGGAAATTCCTTGATGGACGCATTGCATCTTTCAAAGTGCCAAACCATGTTGTGATTATGAACGAGCCATTGCCGCGTAACGCAGCTGGCAAGTTCTTGAAGACTGAACTGCGCGATTTAGTAGGCAAGGGCCAACTGAACCCCACTAGTCGTTAGTGGTTCATCAGGGTCTTAGCGAGGCTGTTTTCTTCGCGCTTACGCAAGGCAACGTTGACGCGTTGACGTTCCAGCACTTGGTCGAGAGTCTTTGTGGCCTGAGCAATGGTGTGCTCTGAGAAGAACGCTTGCACTTCAGCCTCTACGGATTCTGAATTCAAAGTTGTGACCGAACTGATCATGCGAACAATGGTGTTTCCAGGGAATTCCTTGTTGGCCTTCACCCAGTTCTTACGCACGGCAGCCCAGGCGACCACACCGTGATGACGGTTGGCGATGCAGCGATTCAAGAGGAATGGTGCATCTTGAGTCTTTACCGCATCGGTAAATGCAAAAGCAGTTGTTCGCTCCATGAGTTCTTCACTATTGAATTCGGCCAATGCGTACAGCATGCGAATGCGCTCTTGGGGTGTTGTGGCGTTGGTGTATTTGTTCAGGAACCATTCGTAATCTTGTGCATCTCCTGTGGCGGCAACAACATTGGTGGCTGCTGCTACAAGTTCAGGTTCAGTGATGGTGGAGTCAAACAAAATTCCGCGACAGCGCGAGATGGTGACTTCGTCTGAGCCGTAGATTCCCATCAGTTGTACAAGGAGCCCACGCAACTTGCTAGTGAGGTCGTCTTCGTTTTGCGCTGGTTGCCATCCGATGTCTTCTAGTGCAGCTCCTACCCAGTTTTCGATGTAGTACTCAAGGATGCTGTAATCATCAGGATCAACAATGCGGAAAATGCTGCGGAGGGAAACAGCGATTGCTTGCCATACGGCAAGTTCACGCTCTTGTGCAAAAACGGACGACACCATCTCTACGTATACGGCACCATCCATTGCGCCGGCCACAACTGAACTCCATGCATCGTCCACCAAGTTGTATCGCTCGATGGTAGAAAGCGAAGCCACGAGTTCTTTGGTGAGTCGCGCATTGAGCTCAGGCGAGTATGTGACACGGAAGTAGCCATTCCCGCCTGCATTGACAATGACCGGACCCGATGGGTCGGGAAGTGAAACGTGAATCGAGTCGCTATCAAGCAGGACTTTGATTTCTTGTCCGCCGTTACGTACATGGATGGGAACTACCCACAGCGTTGGGTCTCGTTCGTCATCAAAAGAGAACTGTGATTGCGACAATGTGATGCCCTCTGCATGAGGAGCTACCCAGATCTGTGGAAAGCCCGCCTGCCAGATCCAGGAATCCATAAGGCGACGTACTGGTACTACGGGACCACCATCAGTTTCGACGATGTGTTCAATGGCATCCCATAAATCGTTCGTCTCTGTATTGCCGTACGAATGCGTGCGTAAATAATGGCTGACGCCTGCTTGAAAACGCTCTGGCCCAATGAACTGTTCCAACATGCGCAACAACGCGCCGCCCTTTTGATACGTAAGCACATCGAACATGCCGTCTGCATCAGCGGGGGAGTTCACAGGGAATTCAACGGTGCGTGTGTTGTGTAGCGAGTCCACTTCGAATGCTGCAGTGCGATCGAGACCAAATGTTGTCCAGAGTTTCCATTGCGGAGCGAAAGCATCGCAGGCTGCGTATTCCATAAAGGTGGCGAATGCTTCATTGAGCCAAATGCCATTCCACCAACGCATGGTTACCAAGTCACCAAACCACATGTGAGCTAATTCATGAGCAACGACAAGTGCGACAAGTTCTTGTTCAACTTGCGTAGAAGTTGCAGGGTCGACGAGCAATAAGACTTCCCGGAATGTAATGCAGCCCACGTTTTCCATTGCGCCTGCTGCAAAGTCGGGGAGTGCAAGCAAATCAACTTTGTCGCCGGGGTACGGAATGCCGTAATACCTTTCGAACCATTCGAGTGCAAAGACACCCGCGCGCATTCCGAAATCAGTGAGATGAGATTTTCCTGGTATGTGAATAACGCGTACTGGAGTGTTGCCAACCATGACGGGCTCTGTTGCTTCGAGAGGGCCAACTACAAATGCAACTAAGTAGGTAGACATTTTCATGGTGTCTGCGAACCAGATAGTGCTGGTGCCGTCAGGGTTTGTTTCGCGTTGAACCTCTTTGCTATTTGATATGGCCATCAGGCCGTCAGCCACTGTCAAATTAATGGCGAAAACAGCCTTGAAATCTGGTTCGTCGAAACAGGGGAAAGCGCGGCGGCAATCTGTGGATTGCATCTGCGAAGTAGCAATGGTGCGCACACGACCTGATTCGTCTGTAAACGTGGAGCGGTACCAGCCACGCAATTTGTCATTCAGAATTCCGCTGAAGGTCAGTGTGATTCGGCTGTCATCAGATAACTCGTATGGCGCTGTGAGAATGAGGCGTTCAGTTTCCTCGTGTAATTCGAATGGCACGTCGAGTCCATTGATGGCTGCGCTGTGAATGTCTAATTCGATGGCATTCAGCACAATTTCTGTGGCGTTAAACGCAGTGACCGTGATGCTGACTGAACCAGTAAAAGTTGCAGCTTCTAAGTCTGGCTTTAGCGATACTTCGTATCGGTACGGCAAAACTGTGCGGGGTAGGCGAAAGGGGTCATCAAGGTGGCTCACCCAATAAAGGCTAGTGGTGCATCATGTCGTACTACCGTAGTTAGCCGTGCCACGTAGTCATCCATTCACCGCCCATGTTCCAGCCCTCACAAATAAAGATGGCATCCTCTACGACGTTGTCGGCGTCGGCAATGCCCTGGTGGATATGATTGCCATGGTGGACGATGACTTCCTTGGCGCCCACGACATGGTGAAGGGCTCAATGGCTCTCATCGAAACTGATCGAGCAGTGCAGTTGTCGCAGGCCGTTGGTGCGAGCACTCGCACAAGTGGTGGCTCTGGTGCCAACACGCTTGCTGGCATTGCAAGCCTTGGTGGCGATGTTGCGTTCATCGGCAAAGTCGCTGACGATGAATTTGGCGCTGTGTTTGCCGATGACATGAAACAGATTGGCGTGGATTTCCGAAGTGGAAAACCAGATTCGTCTGTTCCCACGGGCCGTTGCATTATCGCGGTTACTCCCGATGCGCAGCGCACTATGAATACGTTTCTCGGTATCTCTACCCAATTGTCATTCGGAGATATCTCCTCTGACGTGATTGCGGCTGGCGCAGTTTTGTATCTAGAGGGATACCTCTTTGACCGTGATGAGGCAAAAGATGCATTCCGCAAGGCTGCTGCACTTGCGCATCTGAATGGTCGCGTTGTGGCGCTCACGTTGTCCGATTCGTTTTGCGTAGATCGGCACCGAGCAGATTTCCAGTCATTGGTGAAAAACGACATTGACATTCTTTTTGCAAACGAAGACGAATTGAAGTCTCTCTATGAGACCACCGATTTTGATGAAGCTGTGCAGTTGTTGCGCCGCGATTGTCATATTGCAGCCGTCACTCGAAGTGAAAAAGGTTCCGTAATTGTCACGCGTGACGATGTACATGAAGTTCCTGCGGCGCCTGTTTCGCAGGTTGTGGACACCACTGGCGCAGGCGACTTGTTTGCTGCTGGTTTCTTGCGTGGGCTCACTCAAGGCAAAGACCTCACCAGCTGTGCCCGCATTGGTGCAATCGCTGCAGCCGAAGTGATTTCCCATGTAGGCCCACGACCATTGGTGCCGTTGGTGTCATTGTTGCCTGCAGATTTGCAGTAGTGCCCGTAGCCTTAGTTTCATGAATGAAAAGCCTGAATTGTCAGTACTTGGTCAAACTGTTCGCCATCCCATTGAGCATGTCGAAGTATTTCCTGCGCCGGCCAATGTCACCATTGTGAAATTCACAACAGATGAATTGGCATCCATGTGCCCAGTGACGCAACAACCAGACATTTCAACATTGGTGATTGAGTACGTTCCTCAGGAATTTTGTATTGAATCAAAAAGCTTGAAGTTGTATCTGTGGGGCTTTCGAGATCGCGCCGTTTTCGCCGAAGCGCTCGCTGCAGAGATTGCAGAAGAAGTCATGGCTACTGCTCGTCCAGAGACAGTGCGTGTTGTTCTCACCCAGCGACCACGTGGCGGTATCGAAGTTGAAGCTGTCGCTGAATTGTTTGACGACAGCATCGACTACTAGTTCTTATTGTTTGCGGCCGCGTTCCATAATTTTGGCGCGACGCTCAGCAACTTTCTTTGGGTCGAACTGAGCTTTGCGCCATGCGCGACCATCTTCAGATTCGTGTTCCCATTTCTTCTTCTCTGCTGCATGACGTGCATAGGTAGAACGAATCTGACGCACTCCGTCTTGTTCGTTGCCGATGATGTCAGTTGCAATCTGCCGCGTGAACGCCATGAGATCTGCGTGCGGCACCACATGGTTTACTAAACCGAATGCGAGCGCTTCATCGGCCAACATGAAGTTGCCAGTAAAACTCATCTCACGCGCTCTGCGCACACCAATGGCCTGAGGCAACAACACAGTGAGACCCCAGCCGGGCATCACACCTACTCGTGAATGTGTGTCTCCAAATTTTGCGTTTTCCGACGCGATGAGAAAATCACAATTCAACGCAAGTTCAAAACCGCCGGTGATGGCAACGCCGTTCACTGCGCCAATAAGAGGCTTTGTTACGTCGGGGAATGGACCACGCACGCCACTTGCATTCTTGGAGCCGTCAGCACCAGTACCGCTGAGGTTGCCTGCGGTGTCTCCCAGTTCTTTCAAGTCCAGCCCTGCACAAAAGGCTGGGTCTGTGCCAGTGAGGATGATGACATCAACGGCGTCATCAGCATCGGCCTTCTTCATCAGTTTTGGTAGGAGTTTCAACACTTCGCTACTGAGCGCATTACGCGCGTCTGGGCGGTTCATGGTGATGGTCGCAATGCGATCTGCGACTTCATATAGGACTACGTCTGTGCTCATACGAAAGACCGTAGCCACCGAAGGGGGATTGGGGCGCATCGGTGTGCGAAACTTGCCTCTATGAGCCTTGTATTAGTGACCGTTACAGACGGTGTTGCCACATTGACCCTGAATAACCCTGAGGAGCGCAATACCTTGACTGCGCCCATGGTGGAAGAAATCACTGCGGCCATGGACCGTATTGAGGGTGACTCCGCCATTGGTGCACTTGTTGTCACCGGCGCGGCACCAGCATTTTGTGCAGGCGCAAACCTTGGCAACCTCGCCACAGCATCTGGCCAGAGTTTGGGCACCATCTACGAAGGCTTCTTGCGCATTGCACGTAGCCCACTTCCCACCATCGCTGCGGTGAACGGTGCAGCAGTGGGTGCAGGTATGAACCTTGCATTGGGTTGCGATATTCGTATTGCCGCTAAGCGTGCCAAGTTTGATACTCGCTTCTTGCAGATTGGTATTCACCCAGGTGGTGGACACACATGGATGTTGCGTCGTATTGCGGGGCCACAGGCTGCATTTGCAACCGTGATGTTCGGAGAAATTTTGGATGGCACAGAAGCAGAACGCATCGGTCTTGTATGGCGTTGTGTGGAAGATGATCAACTCATGGCAGAAGCACAAAAGATTGCTGCACGTGCGGCCGGCATTCCGCGACCATTACTTGAGACAGTGAAGCAAACCATTAAAGACATGGCAGATATTGATAATCATCCTGATGCTGTGAAGCGTGAACTTGAACCTCAGTTGTGGAGCACAAAGCAGCCATGGTTTGCTGAGCGCATTGCTGCGATGCAGGCGAAAATTACAAAGAAGTAAATCTGGCGCCAATGATGGTGTAACAAAAAAGGCCCGAGTCATTACGACCCGAGCCTTTTTCGTTGAAATTGTTTATGGCACCAATGTGATGCGAATCTTTTGTGCAGAGTTTCCACCTGGACCAGATGGTTCTACTTGCACGTCGAAGTCGCTTGCTCCCGGAGCCCATGCAACACTCTTCGGAGTAAAGCACTTCTCTCCGATCGCCCATGTGAGCAACACGGTGGTTGGTTTGCCAGCGTCAAGGACGGTGTCTGTGGCCATGTCTTTGTCAATCACTGTCAATTGGTCGCATTTGCCAACTCCGCTGACATTTGGGATATCTGGTGTGTACTTAAAGCCAGCTAGGTCGTAGAACTCGCCGGCTTCACCATCCATTGCCAAGCGTTGTGGGCGCAACACTTTGAGATACAAAGTCTGTGCTTGTCCGACACTGATAGTTGGCTCAGTGATGCGGGCACCTTCAGGGCCGGTGGTTGAGTTGTTGTAATCAACTTTTGTGAAGTTTGTACCGTCGGTGCTGTACTCCACAAACATTGGGTGTGTGACAAACACGAATCCAACGCTTGAAGTGAACTCATACGACTTTGTATCGGCTGTTGTGACGCGCATTGTGAAGGTGTCTTGGCCGGTTGGCAAGTTGGTTGCGTCAAAAATGAACTTTGAACCGAAGTCATAGCCATCGCCGCCAGTGCCGCAGATGCGACCTTGTCCGATGAGCCACTGGAAGTCTCCGGTTCCGCACTTATTACCGAGCGCAACATATTCGCTTGGCGCGTACGCAACACCGTTGCCCTTTAGTTCTGTTTTGACAACATTGGAACCGCACACCTGAGTGATTGGTGAGAACACCATCGACATTGACTTAGTGATGGTAGATGCAATATTTTCTTTAGTGGCTCTGAAAGCGCCGGGTGCGTAAGCATTGATTGTTCCTGCAAAGCCGCCTTGGGTTGCTTTGTAGTTTGTGAAGATACGGAAATCAACTGCACTGCAATCTTTGGTGCCGTCGTCAACTGCAACTTTTGGTGCAGGTGTTGTTGCATCGGCAGAGTCGAGCACGGCATCACCATCGTCGTTCACGTCAAACGCGTTCGGAATACCGTCGTCGTCTTTGTCGCCACCAAGAGTGTCGTCTTTGCTCACAACGGTATTACCACCAGGCTGGCCTGGCTGTTGACCTGGTTGCTGGCCGGGCTGTTGCGGGTTCGGTGATCCAAGTTCTTTTCCATCTGGGCCACATGTCGGTGTGTTGGGAGGGGAGCATGGATCTCCCACAGCGGTTGCGCTCACGCCGTATGACTTGATAGAGGTGTTGGCTGTTTTTCCGTATGTGCCAACTCCGATGGGGCGACCCTTAGATGCTTTTACAGATGCACTTGATGATGTATCAGCAGCTGAAGATTTAGTACCTGTGGTTGCGTAACCCTGTTGGGTGGATCCGGCAGCCTTCTTTACTGTGACTGTTCCTAATTTCACTGAGGTTGTGGCTTTTTGCTTGAGCTTTGTGTACACAACTGAAGACTTGGCAGCAGTGGAGCTCTTGTTTCCAAGAACAACGGGGCCGTAGTACTTACCTTTTGCCGTTGAACTGGAACCGCTCACAAGTTGCAACGTGGTGCCACCAATGGATGAAGTGCCTTTTGCTTTGAGAGTGATCGTCTGAGATGTCTTTGTGACTTTTGCAGAAGCGAGCAGGCGACCAGAACCAGAGACCATGAGAACGGTGAGGTTCTTTGCACCTTTCATGGTGGCGGTGACTGTGTAGGTCTTGCCTTGCGCAGACACTGCGGCTTGAACTGGGGCTGCCGAGGCAATTGCTGCAACGACCACACCAACTATGAGAGCCGATTTGAGGCGAGACGTACGTGACTTCATGAGGTCCTTTCCGGCCGAGCCGAAGAGTTGAAACTTCCTCAACTGTACCATTAGTGATTGTGAGGCGAAATAGCACTAGTCAGAAGAGGGTGCTATGGACATCGGTGGTAGCCATGTGCGCCTCTGTAGGGCTCACAGGAGTCTCGGGAGTCGTGTCTGCCCCTGTGACGGCACCCTGGCATCTTGACCGTCTGAACCAGGTAGCACTTCCCCTGGATGGGAATTCGGCGCTGGGAGCTCTCACGGGGGCGGGGATTGACATCTACATCATTGATACGGGGGTACGTGGAACTCACGAGCAATTGGCTGGCCGAGTGGCGCCTGGCATCGACATACCCACCCAAAATGATGACGCCCCGGTGAACCCGCCAACCAGTGACTGCGATGGTCACGGAACCCATGTGGCCGGCCTTGCTGCGGGTTCAACTGTGGGAGTTGCGCCACAAGCGAGAATTATTTCTGTTCGTGTTCTTGACTGCGCGGGTGATGGTTCTATTGCAGATGTAGTTGATGCATTGCGGTGGGTGCGAGGTCATCACCGTTCGGGAGTTGCTGCTATTGCCAACCTGAGTCTTGGTGTTGATCTGGGTGATGATGGGGCAGAGATAGACGAACAAGTGCTAGCCATGATTAAAGAAGGAATTGTTGTGACGGTGGCAGCCGGAAATGGCGATCAACAGGGACGGCCGTTTGATGCGTGTCGTATTGCGCCAGGGAATGAATCACGTGCGATCACCGTGGGTGCAACATCAATCACTGATGCGATGACTTCCTACTCAAATTACGGACCATGTGTTGACTTGTTTGCGCCAGGTGGGGATCGAACTCGGGCACTTGAGTCGTCATGGTGGGAATCAGATACCGACTACGACATAGATGTGGGCACTTCAATGGCTTCACCATTGGTTGCTGGGTATGCGGCCTTGTTAGCGCAACAACAACCTGGATTGTGTGTCGATGCAATTGCTGAAGCCATTGTGTCTCGTGCAACACAAGGGGTCATCACCGGTCTTGAAGCAACTTCGCCAAATCGTTTGTTACATGTCGAAGTGTCACCAGTGGCTGCGACTGTTCCTGGCCAACCGTCTCACGTGATTACCACCACAGACAACGGAGCATTACATGTGAGTTGGGATTCGCCGTGTGATGGTGGTTCGCCCATTACATCTACTCGTGTTTCGGTTTTGTTGAATGGCAAAGTTGTAAAAAAGGCAACGATTGTGGGCACCGGAAAAACTGCACGCATTACCGGGCTTCGCAATGGTCTGTCGTATCACGTGGTGGTGAAAGCAAAGAATGTGTTAGGCGAAGGAGTTGCTACGTCGCGCATTCGTGCCGTGCGGGTAAGTAATTTGCGAAAGGGTACGACTGTGCCAGTGAGTTCAGTAGGAGACATTGATTCGGATTTGTCTTTGTTGTGGGCGGTTTCTTCAGCCTCAACCAGCATCTGTTCACTAAACGCCTCAAAAACCAAGTTGACCCTCAAAAGAAGTGGCTTGTGCAGAGTGCGTTTGCGAGCAATTGAAGGACAAACGCCTGTCAAGCGCAATCTACGAGTGTCCTGACATCTGTGGATAAATAACGGCCCCTGAGTCCTTCCCATCTGGTGCGAAGAGGAGTACCTTTCGAACAAGGGAACCATTTTGGAGCCTTGGCTCCGGAAGGAGGCAGTGATGAGCAAACGACATCGCAACCAGGACTATGCGCCACCCGCGCGTGCAGACTTGCGGGCACACGCCCACAACGAGCGTCATCGAGTGCATAGTGAGTTGCATCTTGCAGAAGAAGCAATGCGACATGGGACGGAACCACTAGACATTGTGGAACCGGGACCAGCGTGGAAACCAAGTCATCATCATGATCCTGTAATTGGGATCGAAAAAAGTCGCCGGCAACCGATGAAGCATTGGAAAACAAAAGATTGGAAACGTCGCAAAACAGTACGGCGTCAAAAGGCTGCTGCTTGGCAAATGTTGGCTTAGTCGCCAATCCAATCATTCACGATTTGGGCGCGTCGTTCATTCCACTCTTCATACGTAATGCCGTATCGAATGTGGTCTTCCCATACGCCATTGATTTCAAGAAAACGTTCGGCCACGCCTTCGGTGCGGATGTCTAACTTTTCCATCACGCGTCGTGAGTTGACGTTGCGAGGAATGATGCAGATTTCAAGGCGATGGAGACGCATCTCTTCAAATGCATATTGAGCAAGCACAACAACTGCTTCTGACATCAGCGACCGGCCAGCACGTGATTTATCTATCCAGTAACCGATGGTGGCCGATTGAAATGCGCCACGAACAACATTGTTGAGATTGATTTCTCCTGCAAATGCGCCATCCACAAAAATGCCAAATGCGAATTGAGTTCCGGCGAGGCGTTCTCGCTCGCGTGCTCCACAACGGGCAGCAAACACCTCACGATTAGTTTCAGGGTCTGGGTGATGAGAGAGACGCATTGGTTCCCACTGAGTGAGCCACTCACCATTGCGGCGGCGAACTTCGCTCCAACCGTTGAAGTCTTGAGCAACGAGGGGGCGTAACACGACGCGACGCCCATAGAGGCGTAATCCCACGTTTGAAGGTCGAGCTGGGTGCACTGCCGTCATGCTTGAAGTCTCGCACGATTGGCCACCCCATCGAGAAGGCCGCGGGTAGACACCGTAATTTCATTGAGGTGTA
>SXGQ01136771.1_pt1 | contig 16221 bp, 14 predicted proteins | sample 3178371 | NCBI WGS metagenome assembly SXGQ01 (sample SAMN11356859, study PRJNA531348) | freshwater metagenome | isolation source: freshwater sample F1-20 | place: China: Fuxian Lake, Yuxi | collected 2017-12-25
CGCAGGAATCAGAACTAATCCGCGGCTCGTCGAAGCCACTCTTCTTCGTACTTTGCTTTCTCTCGCTCGACGAGAGTTCGATCATCAAGCAACGCATTCGTCTTCTTGCGGTCGGCATACACCTCTGGATCGCCAAGTTGTTCGTCGATCACGGCGAGTTTTGCATTGACGGACTGCAAAATGCTTTCGAGTTCTGCTTGGTCGATACGCGAAAGTGGATTTCTCGCATCAGCACGATTTGAGCGATCGCTTGAAGTCGTTCGAAGTCGAGCCGTCTTGGGAATCGTCGCGGTCTTTGAATTTGTATTTGCAGCCTTGGTATTTGCGGATGGTTTGGATTGGGGCTTTGGAGAGTCCGTTGTCGATTTTGTGCTTTCAGAGGGCGGGGTCTTGGCAGATTCTCCGCGCAAGCGCAACGCATCAAACTCTGCGTATGTTCCCTGAAAGAGCCGCCATTTTCCATCGCCATCAATCGAAAGAATCTGATCGCAAGTCGCAGTAAGCAGTGCTCGATCGTGGCTGACCAAGATGAGCGTGCCGTCGTATCCACCCTCTTCTGGCGGAAGCGAGAGCGCTTGTTCGAGTCGCTCCGCGCTTGGGATATCAAGATGGTTTGAAGGTTCGTCCAAGATGAGCAAGTTGTGCGCACCAGCGACGAGTCCCGCAAGGACTGCGCGCGCACGCTCTCCACCTGAAAGCGAACCAAGCAACGAATCTTGAGCGCGGCCAGAAAAGAGAAACGCGCCTGCAAGGTCGCGCGCTTCTTGTTCGGAAAGCCGCACTCCATTTGCCCGCGGAGGAACCGTCATTTGCAGATATGTCCAGACTTCTTGCGTCTTGTCCAAATGATCGTGAGTTTGTCGAAACCACCCGACGGAAAGTCGAGGACTGCGCTTGAGCGAACCTGTGTCTGGTTTTTCATCGCCCATCAAGATGCGAAGAAGCGTTGTCTTTCCAGTTCCATTGGCACCAACGACGCCGAGGCGATCACCGGGTTTGAGAGTGAGTTCGAAGTCGCGCAGGAGAACGCGCTCGCCAAATGATTTCGAGACTTCATGTGCGGAGACGACGATGTCGCCAACGCGCTCTGCTCGAGGAAGTTCAAGTCGCATAACGTCGAAATCAACTGGTCTTTCCACCAAATTATCGCGCTGAAATCGCTCGAGGCGCGTCGCGCGTCCCTTGGCTTGACGCGCGCGCTGACCAGCCTTGTATCGAGCGATATACGCCTCTTCTCGACCGATCTTGTCCTGCTGCTTTTCGTGAATGCGCTGTTGGGTCAACGCACGTTCGCGTCGCAAGATGGTGAAGTCCGCATAGTTTCCTGGATATTCTCGGATGCTCGCGTCGTGAATCTCGACAATGCGCGAGACCACACGATCGAGCAACCAACGATCGTGGCTGACAACGACAACCGAACCAGGAAATTCGTCCGCAAGAAAATCTTCCAGCCATCTGCGACCTTCGATGTCCAAGTGATTCGTCGGCTCGTCGAGCAGAAGAAGATCAGGTTCCTCAAGCAGCAATCGCGCAAGTCCCGCGCGCGCGCGCTGTCCACCAGAAAGTTTGCTGACCAGCGTGGAAAACTGCGCGTCGATAAATCCAAGTCCATGGAGAACGGCATCGATTTTGTGGTCGACTGCATAGCCACCGCCGCGTTCAAATTCCGCATCAAGCGCAGATTGTTTTGTGAGCAACCGATCAAGGTCATCGGCCGTCGCGTGAGAAAGTTGTTCGTACACCTGTTCGAGTTCGTGGCGAATCTCGCTCAGTCGAGTGAACGCGCGCGCGGCGGCTTCTCGAAGTGTGTCGGTCGGTTCGATGGTTGGATCTTGAGTCAGAAATCCAACACGACAACCTCGCTGGAGTCCGACAGATCCAGCGTCGGGCTTCGCTTGACCTGCAAGCAATCGCATCAGCGTGCTCTTTCCGCAACCGTTTCGGCCAACGAGCCCGATCTTTTCACCAGGTTCGATGGATAGCACCGCTCCATCAAGGAGGAGGCGAGTTCCATGTCCAAAGCGGACATTCGTCAACGTGGCAATCGGCATTTTCCGATACTACATATATAACCTCTCCAGATGAGCCTTTCGCTGAATCAATCTGCAAACTGGATCTCGCGTTGGCGGGGATCGCGATTGTTCATAATGCCAGTGGTCATTGTTGCCGTAGGATTATTGCTCTCTTCTTTGCAGGGTCGATCCGCAAGTGCGGAGTCGCAGAGAGTTCAATTATTTTTGTTGCAGATCCTTGAGGAAACGGCGCTCGACCAACAGTCGATGACCCACAGTCTTGATGCAAGCGATTCGATCGTTGCGTCAGAGTTTCGCAAGCGAATTCGTAGGTCAGCGGGGCAACTGAAATCGGCTGTGCCACAGATCGAAGTCAAGGCCGGCGATTTTGGTGTTGGTTCCGCTGGAAATGCCACGCATACCGCGCTTGCGTGTTATCAAGGTGGCGAGGCGATCGCCGTTCGGCTGATCGCAACACCTGGAGACCCAGATATCAAAGTCGTCGGTGTCTTCGCGCCAAATGCGGCCGAATTCACTTCTCTCCAAGTTCCAGATTAAACGAGGTATGCATGAAAGTTTGGCTCAACGGAAAATTTGTCCCCGCGCAAGATGCGAAAGTTTCGCTCTTTGATTCTGGATTTCAACACGGTGTCGGCGTGTTCACTTCCATGTGCGCGCAGCATGGTCGAGTTTTTCGAGTGATGTCGCATTTGGAGCGATTGAAGACTTCGGCAGTCGAACTTGGCGCACTTGAAGTTCTGCGGATCGAACCTCTTGCCGACGCTGTCGAAATGACGCTCGCGCAGAACAATATGACCGAGGCTCGGGTGCGAATCACTGTGACTGCAGGCGATCTGAAGATGTTGAAATCGCCCGGAGTCGAAGGAGAGCCAGTACGCAATGATCCGACGATCGCAATCGTTGTTCAGCCGCCGACTCCATATCCCGCAGAGATTTTCGAAAGAGGTGTGCGCGTTCGTATCGCAGATGCACGCATCAATCCACACGATCCGTTTGCTGGGCATAAAACGCTTTGGTATTGGCCTCGATTGGCGGAGTTGCAACTTGCGGCCGCGGCGGGCTGTTCTGAAGCGCTTTTCTTCACGACGAACAATCGTGCATCATGCGGTGCGGTAAGCAACATTTTTATTGTGCGTGGCGGAACACTCGTCACCCCGTGGGCGCGCGGCGAAGGCGAAGCCAATCTCGTATCGCCTGTCTTGCCAGGAGTGACGCGAGCAGCAGTGATCGAATGCGCGCAAGATCGGGGGATTTCAGTCGAACGAGCAGATTTGACGATCGACGATATTTTTAGTGCGGAAGAAATTTTCCTGACGAATTCCAGTTGGGGCGTTCTGCCAGTTGTTGGCGTAGAGAAAAAGACAATTGCCAGCGGAGTACCAGGAAAAATTTCGCAAGCGCTTCGCCTTGATTATTTGCAGTTGGTCGAATCGGAGACATTGACCGCGTCGAGCAATGAAGAGCCAAGAATCTAGTTCGGACGAATGACTCGGACGTTTTCTCGACCCTCTGCATCGCGCATCGGGATCGAAGGGCGACCCTGCTCTGTACCGCTCAATGAGCGTCGAACGACGCGTGAGATTGCCAACAACAAAGCGATCGCCACGACGATTGCCACACAGATTGCAACAAAGAAAAAACCCGCGATCAGAAAGAACGCAACGATGGGAATGATGACGAGAAGAAAGATGATCACGCGGATCTTGTATCTCATGGAATTCATGGGGGAGATCGAGGGCTCAGTTCGATCGGCATTGGAGGAAGGTGGAAGTTGCATTGCAGGGGTCACAAGAGGGTTCACAAGGGGTTCACAAGGGGTTCACAAGGGGGTCACTAAGGAGATCACAAGCAGATCATAAGGGTCAGGATTGGGCGGAGGAAGTAGATGCACGAATTGAAGGGAAAATCCAAGCAAAGTTCTCTGCTCAATCTGCTCCGTGAAACTCTATTATGAAAAGATATGTCAGGCGAGTTCGTTCATCTTCACCTGCACTCCGAATATTCGCTGCTCGATGGTGGCAATCGACTTGAAGCACTCGTCAAGCGTGTGAAGCAACTTGGAATGACCGCGGTCGCAGTGACCGATCACGGCAATCTCTTTGGCGCGATGGAATTTTATGAGCTCGCGCGCAAAAATGGGATCAAGCCAATCTTGGGGATCGAGGCGTATGTCGCTCCGGACCATGATGGCAAGGAAGGGGATCGCCGCAGTCGCGTCGCAACGAAGACGCAAGATGGAGGATTTCATCTTGTGTTGCTTGCGCAAAATCTGACGGGGTGGCGCAACTTGATGAAGTTGTCGAGCGATTCATTCTTGCAAGGTTTTTATCACCGCCCACGAATGGACAAATCCACTTTGACGCAGTGGGGCGAAGGATTGATCGCGATCAATGGACATTTGGGGTCGAGCATCGCATTTCACTTGACCAACTTTGTCCAAACGGGTCAAGCAAATCATTGGGCGCTTGCGCTCGATGAAGCGAGATGGCATGCGCGAACATTCGCGCCAGACGAACATGGGGAGCCGCGCTTTTATATCGAACTTCAGCGGCATATTGCGGAGCAGGAGCGGATCAATCCACTGCTCAAGAAAATCGCCGCAGAATTGAAGTTGCCTTTGGTTGTCGACAACGACGCGCATTTTCTTTTGGAAAGCGATCACGATCTGCACGACACACTCTGCTGCATTTCGATGGCGAAGAACAAGGAAGACACAGCGCGAATGCGCTATCCCAAGGAACTTTTCGTCAAGAGCCCAGCGGAAATGGCGGCAACATTCACCGAACCAGATGAGCAAGAAGCGCTGGCAAATACGGCTCGAATCGCCGCGCGTTGTTCTGTCGAACTGCCCCACGGAGAAAGTCATGCGCCAGTTGTGCGCGTCAAGTCTCCCAAGCAACCTGCGCGATACAACGGTGGAGATCTGACAGAGTGGTTCAAGGAATATTGTCGGAGCTTCGAGTTGAGCCCATTCGACGGAGCGGGTCATGCGTCGCAAGACGAAACCAAGATTGAATGCGATCGTGCATTGGCGATGCTCTGCGAAGCAGGTTTGATTTGGCGCTATGGGCCGCATGGCGTGACACCCGTTATTCGATCAAGATTGGAACGCGAGTTGCAGATTCTTGCCAACAAATCAATCAGCGCATATTTCTTGATCGTGTGGGACTTTGTCAGTTGGGCAGGACAGCGCGGAATTCCAGCGACGGCGCGTGGATCGGGCGTTGGCACAATGGTGGGATATGTGTTGGGTTTGTCGAATGCTTGCCCAGAAAAATATGGATTGCTCTTCGAGCGTTTCACAGATCCAGATCGAAGCGAGTATCCCGATATCGATATTGATATCTGCCAAGATGGTCGAGGCGTTGTCTTGGAATATGTCCGCAAGAAATATGGACATGTCGCACAGATCATCACCTTTGGCCGACTGAAGGCGAAGGCGGCGATCAAGGATGTTGCGCGCACGATGGGCGTGTCCGTTTCCGAAGCGCAGCGATTGTCTGATCTGATTCCTGGCGAAGTGAACATCACACTTCAGAAAGCGATCGACCGCGAGCCTGCTCTGCGTGCTGCGCGCGACGAAAATCCGCTGATTCGAAAGGTTCTTGAGCACGCGCAGGGGCTCGAAGATCACGCGCGAAATTCCAGCACACACGCGGCGGGTGTGGTGATTTCGACCCAGCCGCTTGAGAACATCGTGCCGCTGTGTCGAGCAACGAGTGCAAGTGAAGAAACGATCACGCAGTGGGATGGACCGACCTGCGAGAAAATCGGTTTGCTGAAGATGGATTTCCTTGGACTGCGAACTCTCTCGACAATCGAGTACGCAAAGAAACTGATCCGAGAATCGCTGACTCCCGCAGCGCAGTGGGCGGCGATTGGTCGCTCTGCGGAATTCGAATCCAAAGATGGCAATCGTGGCGCTGATCCGCTTGATCTTGATCGAATCGACTTTACAGATCAGCGCGTGCTCGCACTCTTTCGGCGCGCTGAAACGGGCGGAGTTTTTCAGTTCGAATCCGGCGGCATGCGCAAGACGCTCGCCGATATGCAGCCCGATCGTCTGGAAGATCTCATCGCAGCGAACGCGCTCTTTCGACCAGGTCCGATGGAACTGATTTCAGATTATTGCAAGCGCAAGGCTGGTCGCCAACCAGTGCCGCAGGTCCACGAAGTTGTCGATCGACTGACCGCCGAAACATACGGAGTCATGGTCTATCAAGAACAGATCATGCAAGTTCTGCATCAACTTGGCGATATTCCACTGCGTGCCGCGTACACGATTATCAAGGCGATCTCGAAGAAGAAACAAGATGTGATCAATGCGGCGCGCGCAGATTTTATTCGCGGCGCTGGTGTGCGAGGACTTGCCGCCGATCAAGCGAATGATTTGTTCGATCTGATTCTGAAATTCGCAGGTTATGGCTTCAACAAGAGCCATTCGACTGGTTATGCGATCATCGCTTTTCAGACCGCATATTTGAAGACTTTCTTTCCCGCGCATTACATGTCGGCTGTGCTGACTTTCGAAAGTCAGGCGCAAAAAGTTGAGGAGTGGGCCGTTTACTTGGAAGAATGCAATCGGATTCCTTGGGCCGATTCGACTCGAGAGCATCGACATATTGGCATCGAGGTGAAAGGGCCGGACATCAATCTTTCCACCACGAATTTCGCCGTCGTCTTTGGTCCAGACGAACCCCACGACCATTTACATGGTCATGTTCGATTCGGATTGCGTGCGATGAAAGGCGTCAGCGATGGAGCGATCGCGGAGATTATTGAAGAACGCAATCGAAGTGGGCCATACCGAGATGTCTTTGACTTATGCGCTCGTATCAACTTGCGCGCAGTCAATCGATCATCGCTCGAAACTCTGATCAAAGCTGGAGTCTTGGACTCACTGCATGGAACGATTCAACGCTCCGCAGTTCACGCTTCACTCGATGATGCAATTCGAGCGGGCCAAAATTTGGCGCGCGATCGTGCCGCGGGTCAGATGTCGATGTTTGCGGCAAGCGATGATGTGCCTGCGAATCTAGCGGCAACACCTGCTGTAACGGATGGATCGGGTACTTCTTCCGAATCTTCCCCGACATCTTCACTCAAACTGCGAAAGACAGATTCTTGGGATCGGATGACAACCCTCAATTATGAGCGGGAAGCGCTTGGATTTCACGTTTCTGGTCATCCTCTTGATGATTGGCGCGGGGAAATCAATTCGTTTTGTAATTGCGACAGCGACAGACTTGTCGCGGGCGTGGGAGGCGGTGTCGTTGTGATTGCGGGATTGATCACGCGAATTCGTCAGATCATCACGCAGCGCGGAGCAAGCGCGAATCAACGCATGGCAATCGCAACACTCGCCGATCGCACAGGAACATTTGATGCGGTGCTCTTCGCAGAAACATATGCGACATTTGGTGAATTGATCCAGGATGGCAAGGTTGTCGTCTTGTCTGGTTCGGTCGATACATCCCGTTCGGAACCTGGCGTGATCGTTGATCGAGTTTTTGCAATCGAAGATTCCGCGGCTCATCTTGCAAGTCGAATCGAGATTCGATTGACCGATCCTGCGCTTGGCGGTTCGACGGCAGAAACTCTCATTCCCACAATTCGAATGTTGGCTGGCGCACTTCGCCAAGCCGCGGGAAGTGTCTTAAGCCTGAAGGGTCGTCCTGTCGAAGTCGCAGTCATGTTGGAAGTTGATGGCGGTATCGCAACGCTTCTTCCTCACGGAGTTCGAGTCGTCGCCGAAGCGGGCGTGCTGCGAAAACTCACCGAAATTGTTGGTTCAGGGCGGGTGATCGTGCGTGGAGGATGGCTCCCGCCGAAGCGCGAGCGAGAAAATCGCGGGGGTTTCAATCGCGGCGCGAACGGATCCGCAGGTTCATGGAAAAAGTCGACCGATGTTCCAGCCGGCGCTTGATTTGCGATAGACAATTCGCTCGTGCAAACGATGCGTATCGCCCTGCCAAAATTCGATCGAGTCCAACGCCACGCGATAACCACCCCAGTGCGGCGGTCTGGGAACTTCTTTTCCCTCGAAGCGATTTTCAACTTCGCGAATGCGAGATTCGAATGAGGCTCGATCTGCAAGTGGTCGACTCTGATCGCTCGCCCAAGCGCCGATTCGATTCATGCGTGGTCGGCCGAAAAAATAAGCATCACTGTGGGCATCGCTCGTCGCGGTGACCTTTCCTTCGATGCGGATCTGTCGATCCAAATGATCCCAGTGAAATAGGAGCGCAGCCTGTGGGGAATGCGATAAAGCAAGCCCTTTGCGGCTGAGACGATTTGTGAAAAAGACAGCGCCGTGTTTATCGAATCCTCTCAATAAGACGATACGCAGCGACGGAGTTCCATCCGCATTGATAGTCGCAATTGACATCGCATTTGGATTTGGAATGGGGAGTTGAAAGGCTTCGTCGAGCCAGCGCAGAACTTCAGCCACGGGATCTTTCGGCGGATTCTCGAAGTTCATCGGGATTGGTTGGAATCCCAATTCGACTGCGGGTCGCTTCTCGAAGCGGATGAAAGGGAAATCGTCGATGGAATCGCTCATATATAAGAGGGTATGCGAGAGGTGAGGCTTAGAGTTGCTTTGGGGTGCGTCGATCGTGAGGCTTTCGATGCGCAGGCCCTTCACGCGCGGAGATTTTGAGTGCTTCCACTTTCTTTGGGTCGTCGAGACCGAAATAAACTTTCCACGCTTCAATTTGTTTTTGCGTCAGCGGATCGATCTGCGGTCTTGCTTTCGAACCACGTGCGCCAGGTCCACCTCGTGCGTTTCGTGGCGCGCGTCCAGCTGCGGCGTGATCGCGCGCGAGAATCTCCAAAAATTCATTCGCTGAAATTGTCGGACATCGCCGTCGCTTCGCGTGTTTGAGGATCGCGCGATCACTTGTGACAACAGTCATTCGCCTTGGAGCTGAGCAACCATCGACCATCTGGGCAATCACGGCATCGGCCGAACTGTGGCTGCCGGCATAATGAAAAACGATAGATCCAAGATCGGCGGTCGGCCGCCCACGAGCAGGACCATCACAAACAAAGCAGGTCGCTTCGCGCTGAAAACGGCTTCCGCCGATCAGTTCGGCCAATCCAGCCTCATCAAGACCCGCAATTTCTGGGGGCAGAATGCCAGTGACGTGCAGGAGATTATTAACATCAATAATGAGCGGCATTGGAGTGTGGTCCGTGGATACTTTCCCATGATTGTCGTCGGCTTGCTTGGAATGGCAAATTATGCTCTAATTCAGGACTCACCCCATACAAAGGATTCAAACGCTATGCCAATTCGAGTCAAGAGCAGAGGAAATGAAACAGCCGAACAGATGCTTCGCCGCTTTAAGAAGTTGTGCGAGCGTGAAGGAATTACCAAAGACCTGAAGCGTCGGCAATATCACGAGAAGCCCTCTGAGATCAAGCGCCGCGAAGAAATTCGCGGGCCACAGCGCACCTTCACAGTCCGACCTGATTCTGATCGAGGCTTCGGTGGAAGCGGCGGCGGAAGCGGTGGTGGTGGCGGAAATGGTGGTAGTGGTGGTTCGTCTTCATTCGGTGGCGGTCCACGCGGTCGTTCTGCTGGCGGTCGCACTGGCGGCGGTCGCACTGGCGGCGGTCGTACTGGTGGCGGTCGCACTGGTGGCGGTCGCACTGGTGGCGGAGCTCGACCAAGTGGTGGTGCTGGTCGCTCTGGTGGCGGTCGCACCGGAAGTGGTCGCTGATTCGTTTCGCTGAATTTGCTTGCGCGCGATGAGTCGATCAACCATAAAGAGTGATGCTGCACGCACGAAGGCATTCGCACTTGATGCTGCGAAGTTGATGTCTGAATTAAAATGTTCTGACGTTGTGATCCTTGACCTTGTTGGTCGGTCACAGATTTGCGATTACATGTTGATCGCATCAGGAACAAGCCAACGCCAAATGAAATCTGTCGGTGAGGCGATCGACAAGTTGGGTAAGACGCACGGTTCTCCTGTATGGCGAACAGATGCGGATACTGGAACAAGTTGGATCGTTGTCGATTTCGTTGATGTGGTTGCGCATCTTTTCGAGCCATCACAGCGCGCTTTCTATGACATCGAAGGGCTTTGGACTGACGCGCCGCGCTTGGCTTGGCGTGCAACTGCGGCGACATCTCGCTGAGATGTCGACTCTGCTGGGCTTGAAGATTCCAGCGCGGGCTTTTCGTAAACTATTGAAATGAATGTTTCCAACTTCGCTTTCTTGGTGTCGCTTTCTTGCGGTGGATTCTCAGTGGCAAGCGGGGAGCAGGGGATAGACGCCCCTGTTGCTGGCCAAGTCGCAAATGAAGTTTCCAATGAAGTCGTTGTTGATGGTCCAAGCGGAAACAAACTTGCAGGAACTTTTCTGTTGCCTGAAGGCGCATCGCGAACGCACCGTGTTCCTGCAGTTGTGTTCATCACAGGCAGTGGACTGCAGGACCGAGATGAAACGATCTTTGGCCATAAACCATTTCGTGTGATTGCGACGAAGCTCGCGCAAGCTGGCATCGCCTCGATTCGCTGCGATGATCGAGGATTTGCGAAGTCCACCGGCGATGGGAAGTTGGCAACGACATTTGATTTCCTCGAAGACGCAAAGGCTCAGGTCGCGTGGTTGCGCTCTCGACCGGAAATTGATCCCACACAAATTGGGGTCGTCGGTCACAGCGAAGGTGGACTGATCGGTCTCTTGATGTCGCAAGCGCCAAACCCCGCAATGAATTTCGCGGTGTTGCTTGCGCCACCTGGAATTTCTGGCGGCGAGATTCTCGTGGGACAATCAGCGGATATGTTTGTGAAGATGAGAGTCGAACCCATTCAGTTGGCGTTCACTCTTGAAAAACATCGCGAAATGATTGATGCGGTCGTTGCGAATGCGGATGAAGCGACTTTGACTCAAGCGATGCGCGCATTGGTCGATGCCCAATTTGATTGCGTTGCAAAGACAAAGCCACCAGAATCAACGATCGAGTTGACGGTCAAGCAAGGCTTGGCTCAGGTCAGCAGTCCATGGATGCGGACATTCATTGCGCTTGATCCCGCTCCTGCGATTCGCCACATCGGTGTGCCAATGTTGATTCTCTTTGGAGAACGAGATGTCCAGGTTTCTCCAGCGCGCAATGTGCCGCCATATCAAGATGGATCTTTGGAAAGTCCAGTGAAGCCGGAGATTGTGATTATTCCCAAAGCGAATCATCTCTTTCAGCCTGCGAGGACGGGAATGCCGGATGAATATGCGACGATTAAAGTGGAGATGGATCCGGAAGTCTTGAAAAAGATCTCGGATTGGGTTGTATCGACGACCCATTCGCAGCCGACTGGCTCGACGACTGGCTCGACATCCGCGCCGCCATCGGTGCCTGCCGCTTCACCAAAGTCATCGCCATAAACGGTCTGCCTTCGCGCGCAAACTTGCGTTCAAAATTCGTCCCGACCATTTCGCCTTCTCTGGCAGATTCGGGAGAGAGAAATGGTTTGATATCGAAGAGATTCGCGTTGCGATGCGCATGCTCTTGATACCACTTCCAAAGTTCGACATGATCCGTGACAAGGCGAAGTTCGCCTCCTGGTTTCAAGACGCGGTGAAAGTGTCGAAGCGTTTCGTCTTGAACAACGCGACGCTTGTTGTGACGCGTCTTGGGCCAAGGATCACTGAAGTACAAGTGAATGACGGTGACGATTTCATCGGGCAACCAATAGCGACAGAATTCGGTGGCATCTGTGTGCAGAACGCGGATATTGGCGAGTTCTCGCCTGCGCACACGATCCGCCGCATATCTCCAGAATTCCGCGGTCCATTCGATGCCGAGAAAATTCGTATCGGGTTGACGCACTGCTTGTTGGACGAGAAATGTTCCTTTGCCTGTTCCGATTTCCATCTCGAATGAATTTTTTGGCGAAGCGAAAAGATTGCGCGGATCGAAAGGCCCAGCATCGTGCGCAGGCAAATGCGATTGATTGAGACCGAAGGTGCCGACATCAAGAATTTTTCCGCGTGCGGGGTCCATAAAAAATTCGAGTTGGTTTATGAAGCCGCTTCGTCCGCGGGTGGCTTCCAATTGGAATCTGGATCGCGAGTCAATGCCTTCGCCGCCATCTTGATGCATCGCAAACAGATGATCGCTTCGGGATAGGCTGGACTTTCGAAGCAGGCATCGGTTCGCTCCTCGAGGCACATGGTGCATTTCGATGGTTGACCTTGCGCGGAGTGGTCGTTGCCGCCCAAATGAACCGCGGAGTATGCAATTCGTAGGCAACTGCCACAGATGCATGAACCGTGATGCCCTTCAATCATCGGCCGATCCATTGTCCACGACGAATGGCAATAGTCGCAGAGGACATCTTCCATTCGAACTTCTTCCAGATTTGTTCCTTCGCGTCGCATAGGCAAAGGATAAACGCAGATGCGCTCCGATAGGCTGTACATATGCCCCGTGGTCCATCGCTTGCGAATAAGTGTCAGATTCTCTTCGGAGCGGCTGCGCTGTTGATTTTGGCTGGCGCGATGATCGTTCCTTGGATGCGGTTGGAGTGGGTCGTCGAGGACAGTCAGCGTGAAATGTCGCGGCAATTGGCGGAAACATGGGTAGGCAACGGATTTGCGCTAAATCGAACGGAGGGGATTCCCATTCCGATTCGAGTTGTGCAGATCGAACAAATTGAAGATGGAAGTGTTGGCGATATTTTTGTGGATCAGGCATATCGCCAATTTCTCGGTGAATCTGGCGTAGATGAATTCTTCGCAACACTTCAGACGGAAGATGGCATGGTCTATCGATATGCGCGGGCTCTTCGCGAAGCGCAATGGCGAGCGATTCAAGATCGGCGCTTTGTTGATTTCTCGCCGCGTTCTTCGGAGACTGCGCTTGGGGATCCGCTTCGTGCAGTATTGGTCATCGAGCGTACGAGCCCATTCGCATCGCGGCAGATTCTCTCGAACCGTTGGTACATCATCGCTGGTGGTGTTGTTGCTGTCGGACTGGCGGTGGTTGTATTCTGGTTGATTTTGACCAAGTTGATTTTCTCCCCAGTGCGGCGTTTGCGTGAGAGCGCAGAGAAGGTGCGCCGCGGTGATCTGACTGTGCGGAGTTCTCTGCGGACTGGTGATGAATTGGAGGAACTCTCTCGCGCATTCGATCAAATGCTTGATGAAGTGATTCAAGTGCAGCAGTCTCTTCGAGCGATGAATGAGTCGCTTGATCTAAAAGTTGTCGAATTGTCCGAGGCGAATGTTGGATTGTTCGAATCGAATCGTTTGAAGAGCGAGTTCTTGGCGAATGTCTCGCATGAGTTGCGGACACCACTCAATTCAATCATCGGATTCGCGGAGTTGCTTTCTGAAATTGCGCGAGTTGATCCAAATGCGGATCCCAAGCGCGTGCGATACATCTCCAACATCTTGACGAGCGCACGGATGCTCTTGGACATGATCAACGAACTCTTGGATATGGCGAAAATCGAAGCGGGACGGATGTCTGCCGCGGTCGTCTCTTCGAGTATTGCCGACATCATTGAAGGACTTGAAACGATTATGCGTCCGCAGGCAATGGCCAAACAATTGAAGATGGTCGTCACAGTTGCGTCAGAACTTCCCGCGGTTGAAACGGATCCGGGAAAACTGCAGCAGATTTTGTACAACTTTCTTTCCAACGCGTTCAAGTTCTCGCCGGTCAACGGCGAGATTCGAATTATTGCTGAAGCTATCAGCTTGGATTCCCGCGGAGCAATTCGAATTTCAGTTGTCGATCAAGGGCCTGGAGTCGCATTTGATTTGCAGGACACGATCTTTGAAAAATTCCGACAAGTCGATGCAAGCCATACGAAATCTCACGGCGGTACTGGACTTGGTCTGGCGATCTGCCGAGAACTGGCAACTATTCTTGGATGCACCGTGGGCATTCATTCAGAGCCTGGGCGTGGTTCGACTTTCTTTGTTGAAGTCCCGATTTATTTTCGCGTGCGAGAACGAAAGCCACTCTTGGCGCAGGGTGCGCCAGTTGTTTCGCCGCAAGTTTCGACTCAAACAGATCGTTGAAGTCGTTCGGTGATCAATCGATCCGCGCCTGCAATTCGTCTGCGGATTGTGCTCGCATCAATGTGCGTTGGGTGTGAGGATTGTCCCGCAAATTCCGTCGGTGATTCCGCAAGTACTTGTATAACCGCCAATGCAACTTGCGAAGGAGTATGGGATCCAGTTGGGGACCACCAATCGTAATCCGCCCACGCGAGGGTCAATTCGCACATGGGATCGACTTGCCCTGATCGTCGGATCTTGAAAATCCAGCATGCGGAGCCTTCGCGCTCTGTGGCGACTTCAAGATCGAGGTCCGATTGCATAGGTGAAAGAATAACGCCCAGAAGCGAAGAATCTTCTACGCTTCATGCAATGATGTTCCTCTTGGAAACCGTTCGGTTGGGTCTGGGCAATTTGCGCCGTCACGCGCTGCGATCCATCTTGACATGCCTTGGTGTCATCTTGGGCGTTGCCGCTGTGATTGTGGTTGTTTCGATTGGTGAGGGCAATAAACAATCTGCTCTGAGGGATATCGCTGCGCTTGGCGCGACGAACATCATCGTGCGAAGTTCCAAGCCGCCAGATGCTGCCAGCACCACACAGGCGCGAACATTTTTGTCCCGCTATGGAATCACCTATGAAGATGCGCGCAGATTGAAAGGCGCGCTTCCAGATATCGAGTCGGTTGTTCCACTGAAGGCAGTTGGAAGTGAAATCAGCAGAGGGCCATTTCGAACAAACAGTCAGTGCTTCGGAACTCTGCCGATGCTTGCTGAAGTTGCCAATTTGCGCGTCGCTTCTGGCGGGCGCTATTTGAGTGATCATGATGTTGAAACCCAGGCGCCAGTTGCTGTGCTTGGCGCCGAAACTGCGCGACAACTTTTCCCGGCGCGTGATGCGGTCGGACAGGATTTCAGAATCGATCAACAAGTTTTGCGGGTCATCGGTGTTCTGCAAGAGCAAGGCTTGTCGGGTGGTGCGGGCGGTGCGCTTGTTGGTCGTGATCTGAATCGTGATATTCATTTGCCGCTGACGACGGCGGAGCGCCAATTCGGCGATGTGATTCAACGGCGAACATCTGGGTCGTTCACCACAGAAGAGATTCAGTTGAGCGAGGTCTATGTCACTGCGCCTTCGACGATGGCGGTGAATCAGATTTCACAACGCGTCGAGCGCATCATGGCCACTGGACACCCTGGGATGACAGATGTGCAAATTGTTGTTCCGTGGGAATTGCTTGAAAATGCGCGGCGAGCGATGCTTGTTTGGAATGTGATGCTTGTCGCAATCGCCGCGATCAGTTTGTTGGTCGGCGGTATCGGCATCATGAACATTATGCTTGCGAGCGTGACTGAACGCACGCGCGAGATTGGTATTCGTCGTGCGCTTGGCGCAACGCGTCGACACATCATTCTGCAATTCCTTGTCGAAACTGGTTCGCTCTCGGCGGTGGGAGGATTGCTGGGAATTGTCCTTGGAATTTCTGCATCTCTGGGGCTGGGCGAGATTGTTCCAGTTATTCAAAAGTGGCAAATGTTTCGCGGTGTCTTTGGCGGCGGATTTTCATTGCAGCCAATCGTGACAAGTTGGTCGATTCTTGTCAGCTTTGGAGTTGCGGCGGCGGTTGGATTGATCTTTGGCATGTATCCCGCGATTGTTGCGAGTCGCAAAGATCCCGTCGTTGCGTTGCGACACGATTAGCGACGGATACAGCCGCGGAAATGCATAAGTGGACAGCCGTGAAAAGTTCTCTCGGGGCTCAAACAGTCCTCGGCGACCGACACGATCCAGTTCACGAAATTTTATTGCAAGTGCCGTCGGTCCGCCTGCGGAACTCGCCCGAGAGAACTTTCCAACGGCTGAAGACGCAAACAGATTCGAGCCAAGCACACAGCTGCGAAAACGCACATCGTTTCGCGTGTGCGCCGTCGGGCCGCCTGCGGAACTCGCCCGAGAGAACTTTCCAACGGCTCGACACGAACATCGTTTCGCGTGTGCGCCGTCGGGACCATGTCCTGCGCGAGTTTGCAAGCCGAGCCGGAGTCCGCGTAGGCGAGGCGCAGCATGTTTGAGCGCCAGGACATGCGTCCCGCGGCGCTCGCATAAAGCATTCTGAATTGGTTTGAGCGCCAGGACATGCGTCCCGCGGCGCTCGCATAAATCATTC
>SXGQ01785349.1_pt1 | contig 16220 bp, 7 predicted proteins | sample 3178371 | NCBI WGS metagenome assembly SXGQ01 (sample SAMN11356859, study PRJNA531348) | freshwater metagenome | isolation source: freshwater sample F1-20 | place: China: Fuxian Lake, Yuxi | collected 2017-12-25
AGTCTTTGTGTTTGCTGCGCCACCTGATAGAACTAAAGTTGAACCCATGAGTGTGTACCTCGTTTACACATATGTATTTGACTGGAATCAAGCCAAATCAAATGTGTACGGATCTCCTACAAAGTAGATTTTGTGAATAGACTGAGCAGTCATAGTATTATTTGTTAGTGTAAAGGTTTGTGCTGCGCCTGTCCAGTTAACAAAAATCGAAAACCCGTTGCCACCATACCAATTTCCATTACACGCCGCAAATGCACCCAAAATACTACCAGAACCGTATATCAGTCGTTTTCCAGTAGTGTCAAGTCCCCTGTTGTCAGCACCAGTTCTCCAGTTTATGATAACGGCTTCCCACGGCTGAAATACGGCGTTAATAGTGGTTCCACTGGAGTACCCCAAGTTACCAGTAATGTCCCATCGGTTTGGCAACAAAAACCACGCGCAAGCACCGTTTCCGTTACAGCCACCACCAGCATAAGACACGGAAATGTTTGCCATATCCCTGAATCTTAATGTGTTTGAAGTTCGTAAAGCACGAAGTTGACCTCCAGCAATATTGACTAAAGTATTCGACACTGCTCCAAGATTGGTTGAAGAACCTCCCAAATTATTTAATGTTGTGCCATTTGTGCCGTCTTCCACTGCCCCGTAAGTAATAAGTGTATTTTCTACACAGTGTTGGGCTTCGGACACCAAAGCAGAACCAGAAACAAAAGTAGATATGGTCGCAGTGTTGTTTAGAGTAGCAAACAAACCACACCCCCCTCCAGCAGTACTTCTCACAAACGGAGCAGCAGCGGAAGAAAAAGCAATTCCGTCTCTCCTGTACGGATCGTCTGCCAAACCATTCGGAAATGAGGCTGCGTATGCAGAATTATACGGATTGTAGGGTGCTCCAGCAAGAAATGCCTTCATGGACTTTTCGCGTCCGGTGTGTCTACCCTTACCCACAAAGTCCCCGTATTTCAACGCAGGAGCAGTAGGAATTCCTTGATCACGACCAGTAAATCCCAAAAGATTGTCTGGTGTTACGCCATCACGAGAACCAAACTCTGTTTGAATGTTTGCGCGTAAACCTAGAGGTACTCCGCTTGGAATTGTGCCCATTCAGTGCCTCCGTTTAGTTGCTCTCTGGAGGAGACTCGTTGCCTCCACCCGAACACGGCTTCACCCCCAGTGCATCAATTTTACGATTCAGTTCCTTGATGGCTTCAACCAAAAGCCCTACTAGGTTACCGTATGCAAGACTGTGATATCCTTCTGCATCAGGAGCAGTGTGAACCGCTTCAGGAAGCACAGACAACACGTCTTGAGCAATCAGTCCTGTGCGTCTGCTGCCTTCGGTGTTTGTATACAGTACGCCATTGAGTTTCAAAACCTTGTCAAGAGCATCACTAATAGCAGAAATGTTGGTCTTTAGCCTTCTATCGGACAGTGCAGTAATGTCTTGGCTCGCTAGAATCTGCCCAATCACGTGGAGTGCTTGCAAAGGTGTTTCTGTTCCAATACCAACCTTACCGTCAGCAAGGATAGTTACCTGTGCTGTGGGAGAAGCACCTGCGTCTGCTGCCTTACCCAAACGCAACACTCCGTCTTTTTGTGACAAGAATCCTACTCTGCTGCCGCTTGTAGCATCAGAATCTGTTAGAACAAGAGCAGCACCAGTGGTAGAAGTCGCAGTGATTGACCGCCCGTATCCCGAAATAAGAATAGGAGCAGCAACACCAAACCCAACACTTCCCGAGAAGTACGCAGTGGGACCACTCATTCGGAAGTGTTCCGTAAGAGTAGATGTTCCGTTTACAGGAGTTGTTGTAGAACTCTGCGTCAAGAAACTCAAAACCCCTTCGTTCTGTGCAGCACAAGCACCAACAATCAAACTACTCTTTGCTATGGCAAAAGGCAGGGTAGAAGTGAACAGGGATGAAGTGGTTGCTCCTTGCACACCGTATCCTATGTGCAGGTTTCCAGTGTCGTGCTGTGTTCCAATCACATTGTACGCAGGCGCACAAGTTCCTTGTGCTACATCGTCTCCTCTGTATCGACTAACAATCAGTGGTCTGCCTTGAGGAGTCGAGGTTACGACTTCACCAACTCTAACGTGACCAATCACATCCAGTGGAGCAATAATGCGGTTTCCTGCTGCTCCGTTTCCCCAATTGCTCCACGGGCTACCGGAAAGATCAGTGCCTATTCCAACATAACCAGTTATACCCTTTGAGTTAGGAAATTTGCTAGTACCAGCAGCAATTCGTATCACTTCTTTACCTTGAACTGCTCCGTCATAACGAGAAATAACCAAGTCTCCACTTATGCCGTCACGAATATCGGTTACAAGTATACGACCAACATCAACAGACGCGCCTTGAACCGTTGGGAAAGCACCAATTACGCCACGGTCTGCGTACAGATACCCTGCCCGTGCGCCTGTAGACAAAAACACAGCCTTGCTGACCGGATTTTGCATTGACGCTGTTGGTAGAGGAGCACTTATTTGGAAAGACGGAGTGTTGTTTTCAAGTGCCGTTGTGTGTTTATCTGGATACGAAGACGAAATCGCAGGAGGAGTAGCAGCACAGTCAGTTGCCAACCAATACACATTGCCTGGTGTTAGGGCAGTGCTGTATGTGTACGTGATACCGTCAAAGAATCCATCAATAAGAACATCAAAAGTTTGATACACAACACTGTTAATGTTTGCACCCGTCTGTCCACCAACAGCAACAACCATGCCTGCAACTTCTGCTTCAGCGGCAGTGTTAGCCTGGGCTTTAACGTAAACTCCAGTCGGGTGGTACTAGTCAGCAGTGTTGCCGTTTTGGGCTAGATTCGTAAAGTAACGAAGCGTAACTCCCGAAGCATACGGTTTGAAACGAACAAAGTCTCCCAAACGGAATCGGTTCAACTGGTTGATACGCGTAGTAAGCGAAGACGCGTTAGACACCTGAATAGGAGTAGCCAGTTCTCCACCAGTAAAAGGCAGAACCACAGCAGACTTTGTGCCTGTAGCAATCAGTACTGCTTTTTGTACCTGACCACCTGCAAGAGGCTGAACGCTTGTTATTTTTCCTGGATTATAAGGAGACAGATAGTATACGGCTCCTTCGGTCAACTGACCGCCCGAGTCGTCAAGTACAGACGCAAAGTCTCCAAAAATTTCTCCCAAGAAAGTAAGTTCAAATTCTGTGGAAGAAATAACTTCAGACACCAAACCAATCACTTCAGCGTTTGTAGAATTGTCTGCTTCAGCAGCAACGTATTTGTTTGCTGAACCAACATCGTATCTAACTGGCATACCAAACTGTAGTGAGTGTGCACCAGAAGTTTTTACAATCTTTCGGTTTACACCGTTTTCAATTCTAACAAACGGTCGTTGACCGTAAGTGGTTCCGTTCAAAACTTCCATGAACGCAGTTGAACCTGCTAGTGTATACCGAGAGAACTCTATGGTTCTGTTTGCGTCGGTTGCACCGTGATCGTTCAAAAGACTAATTTGTAGCCCGTGCTCTGTGGTTGCTCCTCCGTCCAAACGGATTCCGCTACCGTGAACTGGAAGAATACCGTTTCCGCTAGGAACAATTCCGTGTGTTGCTCCGCTAAATCCAATATGAGCGTTAGCCCTCCAAATGCCGGTAAACCCGTGGATTTGGTTTGTGAGCCACAGCCACTCCGCAGTACCGCCAACAGTTCCTCTGTACAGCAGAATACCGCCGCCGCCTGCTGTAGAAATTGCACTGTCGCTAGAAGTAGCAGACGCACCAAGAATAATATTGTAGTCATCAATAGTTACGGTGTTTGCGTTCACCGTAAAAGTACTGGCATTAAATGTAACGTCTCCGTCAAATGTTACCCCGTTGGTAAACCGTATTGCACCTTGAAAGGTGTGTCCGTACTGAATGGTGTCAGCCAAACGGAACGCAAAAGTACCGCTTGGGCTATTCAAAACTGTTACTTCGTCACCACTAACACCTTCATACGCCTTCAACTTGTTCAGTTTGTAGACTGCCAAATTGGTAATGTCCCTCCAAGTGTTGAAGGTATCACCCAATTCAACTTCAGGGATCTGATAGGTGTTTACATCTGGTCCGGTATTAATTGCCATTTTCAGTTACTCTTATTTTGAATTAGTAGCGCGTGGAGGGTCTGTAGTTGTTCCTTGAGACTATCTATCTCGTTTTTCAAACACTCCACCTGATCCTTCGTCTGCTTCATTTTTGAAAATTGCTCAATAGCGTACTGGTCAGACAGTATCAGACTACCTGTCATGGTGTCTCGCTTGTAGTGCTTTCCACTCATGGGTTAATGAAACTTACCGTTCTCACGCTACGAACAGCAGGAGTTTGGTAGTAAGTCGGAACACTAGCAGTAGACGAAAGTTCAAGTCGTATCTGATACGATTTAAACCGCTGTGGCAAGGCAGAAGTTGTTCTGAAAACCATTTCTCGGAAGTCAATTTCACTTGAACTCGTGAAAGACGGAGACGACATGGTTAGTTGCTGCCAGTTCTTGGTGAAGATGTCTGTTTCTCCAACCGAAGACACTCGGTAATACGCCCGTACAGACGAACCGGAAGGAATATTACCGTCTACGAAAACAGCAATACCGTCTGACGCAATATTTTCAGGCAGTTCCACCGCTCGACTAACATAGTAAGACGAACCAAGACCTCCGTACATTTGAACCGAAGCACCAAATTGAGCCTGCACATCAATCATTGGAGAAACTGTGTTAGCCACTCCTCTTGAAAGTGTGTAAGTCACATTTGGATTTGCGCCGAATACTGTGTTAAGGTACACAGCCTCATTGTTTCCAAACAACACGCTTCCACCAACAGTGGACTGGAGCAAGCGCGAAACCGAGCAGTCTGTTGGAATTGTTTCTGACGCGTACAGTTTGATTACCTGTCGGTTTTGACAATTCGGAAGACCACTATACTGAAGTGTTCCCGTGGAAGGCGTGAAACTACAACGAGACACCTTGAACATCAGGTCCGTACTGTTTTCTTGCACTACGGTTGACGAACCTTGGGGTGCAAACAGGGTTCCAACCAATTGGTTGTTGCCTGCTCTTCCCGATTGATCTGCACTGTTTGCACTGGCGTCAGCAGCAAATAGTTCATACTCGCTGCTGTTTGTAGTAATGCAAATTGCGTACTCTCCTGGAGGCAAGTACACTGGTGTACTAAACGAGAACACAGTTTCTGTTGGTTGTGTTCGGCTGACATTTATTTCTGATGGCTTCTTGACAATCGTGCTGAAAGGCAGGACAACAGACGGAGACGGATATCCAGAAACCGTTGGTCTGATGTCAAGCATGACCGGCAAAACAGTGTCTTTGGAGTAGAAGTACAGAGAAACACTGTTCAAGAAAATGCCTTCAGGATTAATAACCTTGTCAACAAAGAAAGTCTGTGATAGTGGTTCCGTGGGATTGCTGTTCTCCAAAGAGTCCTGACTCTTGTTGAACGGATCCTTTGAAATAGTCTCGCTGGTTACAGTGCGACGACGCAGGGTAGGCGGACGCGTAGAATACGATCCAGAGTCTTGCTGCTGCACAGCACCAACACAGTAAATGTTTTCTTCTGCACTAACAGTGCAGTTTTCTACAGTACTGCTATCACTCACACGAACAGATTTAGTGCCTGCTAGCAATGACCCAGCAGGAATCACAAATGAAGTTTCGCAAGTACCGTTTGCGTCTGTGGTCAAACCTGTGCGAACCGATATTCCGTCCACATACAGTGCCAAACCACTGGTGTCAGTCATGTTTGGTTTCAAGCCAAACGCAGTAACACCAACAGTTGATGTGGGAAGGTAGGGAACCACACTATTGTCTACAATTCTAGAACCTACTTTACGACGAATACGATTTCTCAACTGACGAGAACGAATGTAATTGCTGTTCTTTTGGTTTACAGACAGAACTCCGCGATTAACACCCGACCGAACATTACCAGAATTTATAGACGGAACCATTGACTGGGAGTCTACTCGGGGGGCTTCCAGTATCTGCTTCTGAATATCGTCCTGCTCTTCTTCTACTTCTTCAATTCCAGTCCAAATACTTTCCCAATCGTTCCACTGGGTTCCAAAACCACGGGCATTACCTGCGTTTGATCCAAGCCAGTTGTCGTTTTCCAGCAAAGAATTAGTCTTGACCACCGGACGGTATCCAGTATCAAAGAACGGGAAAACTTGACGACTCAACTTAAGAGAACCCAACCAGTTCACGGTGTTTGAAGGATTGGGCTTGACACGCTTCGTAAACTGCAAGTTTGAAATGTAATCTGCGCCCACGTAAGTCAAACCTGCAACACCATCAGTAGTAACAAATGTGTTTGAGGTTGAGCGAACTACTCCTGTGTCTGTGTACGAAACAGGGGAGTACGAGAAGAACGGACGGAGTTCGCCTCGCTCAAAATCTATAGAGCAAACGTGATCAGACGAGGAAACATCAGAAGACGAGTGACCGTAGAATTCGTCAGAGAAAATAGAGGTCTTAAGAGGCTCGTTTGCCGAAGAAGTCGTCTTCAGAGTTCTAGCCTCTATCTCTGCTTCCGACAGAGAAAGTTTAGCAAACACTTCAACATCGTCTATGCGTTTTTCCAGTTTTCCAATGTCAGCCATAGTGTATCTCTGATTGTTCGCAGGAGTAAACACTAGGTCTTCAGGATTGTGAGTGTACGCAGGAACTGTTACTGTAGCCAAGACCAAAGCATCAATTGGATCAGGAGGTGACATTGGTGCTAGATCAGGAACGCCTTCCACAAGGAAGAACGTTGCCGAACCGTCAGCAGGATCAGGCTTCAAACACAACTTGTCGATTCGTGGCAAGAAATGTGTGTAAGACACAGCAGTTTGTGCTTCTGTAGGAGAGGCAAACTCGTAGCCACCATAGGGCTTAAGCATTGCTGATTCTGCTGTTATACCCGTTCGGCGGAAATCTAGACAGTTAGCCAGTGAAACTGTTTTACCTGTTCTAGGATTAGTAAACAGCGGAATGTTTTCGTATGTTATTCCTGGATACGACTTCTTACCGATGAAAGGACCGGCAGTTAAACCCAAGTGCTGATAGTACGAATACGAAACCGTGAATGAAACAGGAGCACTAGTGTACCGAGCCAAAGACTCCGCAGTTTTCTTGATGTACAGTCTTGCGGCTTGATAGTGACTTTCACGCTGACCATCATCCAACTCAAAATCGTCTGTTATGTTTGTTCCACCTGGAGTTACAGTCACAGCAGAAACGCTGTGCACGTCAGCGAACGGCAAGCGGAAATAGTATCTTCCAGTCTCGTCTTGCAGTTTAGCGGTAGAGACTGCTATGGCAGGAGTGGTTGCTGTTACTGATGACTTGTATCTGAAACTAGATGGAGGATTTTCGGTCAGAGTAGGAGTGTACTTTACCGGCAACACCAGTCTGACATTAGTGTTTGTCGCTCCAGCCGTAAATCCAACCGGAGCATTGTTTACCTGCAAACGAACGGTAGATCCAGGAGATCCACCGTTGCTCAAAGTGGTTCCGACTGCTGCGATTGGGGTAAACCCAAGTCCAGCGCGAGTAGCGTCTAAAGAAACAATCTCAATTTGATCCAAGACTCCCTGTTGGGCTGTACCTGATCCGTAGTCTATGAATGACACCGAAGACGCACTTGCAGCGTTAGGAATAGACTGTGTAAGACTTGACTTTGTTACTTCATAAGTGGTTACTGTGCCCGATTGAGTTGGTAGAATTGGATTCGTAACCAATTTCCCGTACATGGTCAACTGACTAACTTCGTTTAAAGCGTAACCTGGCTGAATAGGGAACACCAAAGACTGGTTTTCAACTCCAACCAAGTCTCCCAAAGTTTGTCCTTGACCCAACACAGAGGTGAACGCTGCCAATATTTTTTCTGAAGTGGTTGAAGTTCCTGATGTGTGACCAAGAATAAATCCACAGCCTGCACTTGAAATACTACCACTGACGCCGTACAGGTACATACGCGCAAACGAACCAGTTGATCCACCTCCGGAAGGAACATACGGAACAAGCCCGTGAACGTAACCAGTAGCAACAATAGAACCCGGCGAAGAAAGTGCTGTTCCAGAACGGAACACTGCTAATGCAGAACCCGATCCAATAGTCACCAAGTTGTTTGCGTAAGTTTGACCAAACTGCGAAACATTACCCAAAGACACTCCGATGTAGTTTCCAACAATAAAGGTTTGAGAGTTTGTTTCGCTCTTTGTGTGGTTTGGGCTAGTTGTGGTGTGTGCACGGGTAATACCAATTGTCTGCGGGTATCGTGTTTCTAGTTCATAGCCAAACACATACGCTTTTCCTGGACCCATTTGAAGGTCAAACTTTGCAGTATTGGTAGAATTTCTTTTGACCGTTGGATCAAATGGATACACAACATACGACCCCGATTCGTCGTAAGTGCGTCTAGCCAAAACATTCTGAATCTCTCCGTAGGTAATTTTTTCAACCTTACGGGTTACGCGTCCAGTTTCAATTCTAATGAGTTCAATAAAGTCTTGAGGAGTGGTTCCTAGATCCGATTGATCCAGTTCAAACACTATCTTGTAACGATCTCCGCCTGGAGCATTGTAGTTGTATGAACCGATTGCTGGATCTCGTAGCGTAGAGTCCTCTTGTTCCGTTACTGCGTCACGAGTTATAGAGAAACCAATTTTCTTGGACAGAAGGGAGAACTCTGTACCGAAAGTCAGATCACGATACGGAGTGGTTCCTGTTACCACACGATACGGCGAAAATGTCAACAGTGGATTGCGAGCAAAGAATCCATCAACATAAAAGATTCCTTCGTCCACAACAACAACCTTGCAGACTCCGGTAGTGGGATAAGAAGCAGTTACCGCAGATAGTTCAGGGTATACTGTTTGCTCGTCTTTGACAAAACTGAAAAGTGGTGCAACAGTGGATCCAGAAATTGTGTCGTAGACAAGAATGAGTTTTTGATCGGATCCTGCATCAGGAGCAATGTAATGAATAACCTTCGCACGGAAAATCCCGTCAGCACCAACCAAATAACCACCTACAAACTGTGCGTAGTCACTAACAGATACTAGTGGACCACTACTCACATCCAACATGAGATAGTTGGCGTTCCGTACTGTTATTCCCCCACCAACAATTCGTGATCCGTCCTTGAACAGGTGATCACCAATTTTTGATATTTGATTTTGGAGAATTGTTTGTAGTTGAGTCAATTCTCTGGCTTGCACAGCATAACCAGGCTTAAACAGAACCCGTAAAAACCCCTTGTCTGAATCAAAATCGTCGTAATACGGGTTGATGTTAAAGATTGTTTGGTCGTATGCCATGTCTTCCTCGTTAGAAGCCCAACCGTAGTCTAAATTCTTCGTTCTGTCCTGCCGATCTCTGTATTGGGCGAACATTGTTTATGTATAGAACTTCTCCCGATGTTGGAAGTATTTCGGGTGGATCCACAGACGACACCACGTACTGTCCCAAAGTAGTTCCCGTAAGTCCGTATGCTTCAGTTCCGACAGAGCCGAACACGCCTTTGAATTTCCCAACAACATTTGTCAGGTACAAAAAGCCACAAGACGGATTAACCAATTCCCAGTTGTATACAGTTCCGTAAGCGTAGTCTGCGTTTGTGCCCGTAATGCCTTGAACTACTATATCGCCCTCTGCAAATGCGTTTCGGGTCAAGGCTGCGGAAGTAATGTCTATAGCACCAGTGTGTCCGCTTGCACTAGTTGCAACAGTCAATCGGTGAAGCCCTCGGTAAGAAGGAGTTCTATCGGTGTCGAAGTAAGCACTACCAACGTCTACAACTCTGAAAAAGTTTTTATCAAAGTTAGTACCGAAGTTGTAAATGTTGGGTGTTCCAGTTTGGTTGTTCAGAATCCAAACGTACTCACCGTATGCAGGATAAATTCTAATGATATCTGCTGTAAGCCCGCTAGAATCACCCAACAAATCAATAGTCCCAGGAACAAATCCGTAGTCACTTTGCAGTTCCACAGAAAGAGTGTTCCCATTCGTAGACACAACGTATCCACTTGATACAATATCAAATCCGTATGATATTCCTGTAACGTTTCCGAATCCAAACTCTGTGCCAGCAGGAATACGCTGTCGGACTGTTTCGCCTTCAAAGAACTGAACAGGTCTGTCTAAAATCAAACGGAATCTGTTCTTTCTATCCTGATAAGTAAAAAAGTCACTTGAACTGTTTTGTGTTTTTACAAGAATAGGATCTTGCCTAGACTTAACACTCACAATCTTTGCAGAAGAATAACTCTCGGTTCCAACCAAAACATTTGCAGAGTCTCCAGTAAAAATATTTTCTAGAATGGCATCATACGAGGTCAATTCTTCTCCACGAAGACTAATGTCTCGGAAGAATGGAGCCTCTGTACCAGCCAACCGCTTTGTGCCGTCAGATAGAACAGGATTTTTTATAATTCCAAACTGGCGATACGATCCACCAGGAACAAACGATTCTGCGTCAAACTCGTTAATGTCAATCACCACAATAACGTCCTTGACGTTCAGTTCTCTCAAAATGTTGGTTCCGTGTCCCCCCTTGGGTGACAAGACTGGTGTCATTGTGGGGTGAACAGTGGTTGCTGTTTTAGCACTAACCACCTCTGCCACAACTTTGGAGTAGTCCTTTCCTTTACCCACTAGACTAAATGATGTGATTTGTTTGTTCGTGTTTGTGGACACGAATCCGTAGGCGTCTCTACCGTTGCCGTAAATCTTCACATGAGGCAATATTTCAATAGATGTAATCTTGCCTGCGTTAGTAGGTTCCAAGTAAAATTCAATAGCGTCGTTTTGTAGGGCTATGGTAACCGTAGAAGTTCCAATCCCTGATACAGATTTAATGACTGCGTAATTGTTTACTAGTGTTGGGTTTGGTTCACATTTCTCTACTCGCACAATGTATCCAACGTAGTCACTAGCATTACCTGTAAATTTAGCCGTAGAAGAACTGTCTGTTATTGTTAGAATGTTTGTGTCTCGGTCGTAATCAGACACGTCCAGTACCGCAGCACCAGTACTGGTGGTTCTTGCTACAGTCTTTGGGTACACACCCCAGGAAACACCACTTCCGAAATTAGACGTTTCTACACGAGTAAGCGATCCAGCAACAGAGGTTAATTGTGTGTTGTATTGGTTTACCGTTTCAGTGTCGGTGCTTAAACTGGCGTAGTCAATCGGAATGTAGTCTGTGAGTTCGTATGGCAGATCGCCTTCGCGCGCAGTGGCAATATACTTCCAAGTATACCCGTCTGAAACAGTAAACTGTTCTGTGAAAGTTTGAACAGGCTTAACTGTGGAAGGTCCAGTGCCTGCTTTAATACACTTGTAAATGTTGTTGTCGTCTGTAACAACATAGAATTCTTTGGGATCGTTTTCGTTGAACAGTTCGGTGGTATCAGAATACTGGTCGTAGGTTGTTCCACTGGTCCAAGTAATTCTTGGAAGAGCAAACAGAATCTTTTCAGGGGACAACTTCTTGTACGCAATAATGTTGTTCATTACGTCGTACTCGGAAGAATCCGTGTCTGTATAGGTTGGCGGACTGTTGTCGTTTACCCACGGAGTGGCTTTTGCTATAAAGAAAAAGTACTGGTTCTCGTTTCTTTCGAGTTCCTTCAAGAAACTTTCTGCATACGAGCGTTCTAGTGATGCTTTAATGTAACTAGCCATTTGTACCCCTTTACAGTCCTACGTTCGTGTATGTATCGCCGCTCAAAACAGTTCCATCGTAAAGAACCGTTCCCGACGACTTATAGATTGAGTCTGCTAGCGTAAAGAACTTTCTCAAAGAAATACCTGAAAATTCAGACCCGAACGGAATCGTTGTCAGATTCTTGTTGTTTGGGTGATTCTCTATGTCCCAGTACGTTAACCCTTGTGCAAATGTGCTTGGATGCGACAGATAGAACTTGTCGGGCAGTCTTTGTTCAATGTTTGGGTACTTCCTGCTGATGTACCCGTAGACTTCCTGACGCTCTATCTCGCTTAACTTGCGATCAAACACAATTACTTCGTGCAACACCCCTCTGAATGTATAGGGGGTGTTTCCTATTGCGGTATTCACCCAATTTTGAGATCCAAAAACATCGGATGACGGTGCAACAATAGTGCCTCGTACACCAGCACCAAATCTGCCGATAGCCATAGTAATACCCGAAACAGGGAACGGATTTTCTGAAGCATTCCCTGCGGAGTTAGCAACGTACAGCCCAGTGGCGCGCGAACGGTTTGTTGCCCTGTCCCCGTTTACCCATGCGTACATGAGTCCTGTGGAGTCACGGGCGGCTTCACCCACCATGATGCCCATACACACTCCTGAAACGTGAGGATCGTAGACTATGGATCTAAATTCAGAAGCAGCAGTGCTCAAAGCAGCCTGCGGTCTGAACCCGAAAAGTCCTACAGCAGCGGAAACACTTCCACCCAAATACCGCCTTACTCCCCCACTAGTAGAGTAATTACCAGCGTTGTTCCAAAGACTGGGATCTCGGTCTACGAAATTCCATGAACGGGTAAACACCACTGCGTCTCCTGTGTTTATGTCTGCACCGTTGAACCCTGGAGTAAATCTACTAGGGGAGCACACAAACCAGTACGCGTGGTTATACGAGTCCACTGCTGTTTGGAACACCAAGAACATATCGGTTTCGTTTGCAAAAATGGGTTTAGACAGATTAAAGAACTGTGCAGTCAGGAGTCGTTCACCAGTGAAACCCCCGTAAAAGGTTATACCTTTCGCGCCCAGTGTTTTACCGTCGCTGCCTGCGGCTCCAGTCCATTGGGTACCAGGATAAAACAGCACTCCTCCGTTAAACGACAGCCCAGTAGCACCCGCTACGCCCAAGTGATTAATAGCCAGTTTTGGTCGCAGTTTATCAATTGTGACCCCCGCGTACACAGCAGTGGTGACACCAGCAGAAACGGTTCCAAACACAGGAGCAACCCGCTTGCCCTTATACGACAGTTCCTTGATGGTAACGCTTGTACCAGCAAGTCCTGTCTCACCACTGGCTCTATAGAAAATACTGTCAAAATAGTACGTTTTTCCGTACCCAATGTAGTGACGCTTGGTTTCCACTCCGTCTACTCTAAACACCATAAACGGCTCTTCGTACTCAATCTCAAAAATAGTGTTGTCGTAAGCAGCGTAGTTATTGTTTATTGGAACAAGATCCGCACTTTTGATAAGTGGAGGATGCCCAACCGCACTGGGATTCACAATGTCTTGCCAGTAATAAAAAACTCGCCTACTGTCGGATGTATTTAAATACTGTCCAAAAGAGTACAGTGCCCACGGAATAGTTCCAACAGTAGTGCTTAAGGGATCTTCAGACAGCCCAACTTGCACAAGACGCCCTTTTGTAAAGCCTCCACACAAGCCGTTAAACACCACTGCCAGTTTAGTGATTGGTGTCACTGTGTCTGAAACAGAACGGGACCAGCCCGCACCAAATGTTGAAGTATCTGTGAGGTGTGCAACATCGTTCCAGTAGTCCCATGTGGGAGGCACAGCGTTGTTCTTGCTGGGAGACGCGTCCACCCACACGTCCATGCACGCTCCTGCCACATACGATCCACACACACCAATGTTTTCAGGCTTCAACCACAGCACCAAACCAGCCATTCCTTCCGGCGTAAACTGGTTTTCTTTGCTTCTGTACCACGCAGCAGTGCTGCCGAGTGGAGCACCAATAGGATTGTGTGCAGTGAGTCCAAACTCGTCCATCACTGTGTACGTGTACCCCAAGCCCGAGTTAAAGAACAATGAACCAACCGAAGCAGACTTTCCACTAGGTCCAATTTCAGTGGAAACGCCAATATACGGATTGTATCCTGTGGGATAGAAATCTCCGGTAGCACCCAACCATCCACCCGAAGGCAGTGACGCACCTGGTGGAGTGGTTTTGTGTGGGTGTGTATCAGGGAGATTGCCGTCAAGGTTGTACTTGTGAGCCAAGTAGCCCTCAACCTTCTGTCGGTCACTGTCCGAAAGCGCACCCTCGTACATCAAAATTTCTGCAATCTCGCCATCAAAGGCTCCCGCCACACTTGTGCGATCACGCATCCCAACCAACATATTGTTTCCTGCCAATACAGCAGGATCAAGTCTAGACGACTGTCGAGTTCCCAAACACACACCGTTAAGGTATAGCGACAGCGGTCCAGAGTTTCCTCCTGCAACTGTGTACACTTTTGATATAAGTTTCCAGTCCCCTGTTGCTCCTACTGGTCCAGTGACTCCGGTTTTTTCTGCTGCACTGTAGTTGTTAAAGGCAGCAACACACACAGTTCCACCAGTTATTCCAAACCAAATTCCGTGTGAAACACCACTATCACAAACAAGGAACGCTTGTGTGCTCTGTTCCCATCCTTGTGCCGTACTGACCCGCTCGGGTTTTACAACACTAAAATAAGAACGGGATAGAGTAAGTCCCAAACTACCAGCAGTAGGTCCACTGAAACCAAGGCTCCTCAAGTTAGCAGTGCCTGCACCTGGTCCGCTGTACAAATACTGTAGTGGTCTAATACGCACTGATCCGTGAGTATTAATTGACTCTTGTCTGAAAGCAGGAGTCAACCACAAATTTGAATTTGGGTAACCATTTGGATGCGAGAATGTTTTACCACCAACAATACTATTCCAGTGTCGAACACCTAGAAATTCACTGCGATCAAATGTTTCTCCTGTGGAAGTAAGTGTCATGCCTTGTGAGAAAGCGTCCCACCCAGCAGTAACACCGTTGCTAGTGTTTCCTCTGATGGTGTAACTGCTCAACCACACTTGTAGAGTTGCGCCCTTGATCTGATTGGGCAAAAAGTAACTGTTACGAAGATCATTGAATGTACGGGAAGCATAAGGACTGTACCGCCCAATCACAGGGGTTTCAAAAGTGGTTTCCTGTGCAGACGAAGTAAGCGTGTTATCAATTTCTTTCTTCACCAAGATAGACGTAAACATCTTGGTTCCTGACGGGTGAACCAAGTGCTTTAAAACTTCGTGACACACATCAAACGAAATTTCGCTCTTCAGTTCATACGAAAAGTCTTGGTAATAGTGACCGTCTTGAATGTATTTTGTGCTAGAAATCTTTCCACGATTACCCAAGAAATATCCTGGATACTCTGTAACAGCACTACGCAATGCCTTCACAAGTGCGGTCTGACTTCCAGTTTCGGACACAATACTAACCGTGATATCTGTGGCGTAGTTTACACCGGAGTTAATGATACCGATTCTCTTAATACCACCAGCAAGACCGATCTGCTCTACTTTGGCTGCAAATCCTCTTCCAGAAGAAGTCGTGACAGTAACGATATCACCTACACGGTAACCGTTTCCTGGCAGTTCAATATTGAAACCACCCAACACACTATAAGTTTTTTCTGTGTACTCTTCCGAGCCTTTTCGTAGCACAACATCTTCATTCGGAGTAAAGTCTCCGTTTATGTCAGTCAAGAAAAACTCTGTGATGGGGAAACCGCCGAATGAATACTGCACAATAGAGTCAATAGATGCGGATGCAATCAGATTTCCACCAGAATCGTACTGCACTGCCTCTCCGTTTTTTATGGAGAACAAATCATTTCCGTTTGTGCTTGTGGTTTTGATTGATCTTGGTTCTATCCACTGACCATCTGAAACCTTCAAGATATCGTTTTTTGGAAGGTAAATTTCTAGATCACTGTCATAAAGAACTCTAAACAAGAACTTGTACGAGTTTTCTGTTCCCTTGTTACCGTAGAAGTCTCGTATTCTTTTCAGGAGAGTCTTCTTGTTTGGCTTGTTTCCCAAAGTGTCTGTTGCTAACAGTTCGGGAAATGAAGCCAAGTAAGTTTTTTTGAATTGAGCGTAGAATTCGTCAACATTTCGATCAACATCAGAAACGGTATCAAGTTTTCCCAAAACATAACCAGGCTTTCCTTCCGAATCCATCCACTCGTAGTACGCCTTAATGAACAGCACAATCTTGCGATAGTCGGATCGCATGAATCTAGGAAATTGCTCCTCAATAAAAGGAGCAATCACATCCTCTAGTTCTTCGTCACTAGTGTTCAGTACTATTCGCTTAATGTCCGACATTTGTTCCTCTCAAAGACTGCTTACGATTTTCTTGGGTAATCAAAGACACCTTTACCGAATCAGCGTAGGCTCGGTTAACTCGCAGCACCTTGTTCTCAAACACAAATATATC
>SXGQ01068108.1_pt1 | contig 16218 bp, 13 predicted proteins | sample 3178371 | NCBI WGS metagenome assembly SXGQ01 (sample SAMN11356859, study PRJNA531348) | freshwater metagenome | isolation source: freshwater sample F1-20 | place: China: Fuxian Lake, Yuxi | collected 2017-12-25
AGCGCGCCCGCGTTAATCTGATCGCAACTCAAGTGGGAGACACCAAATGACCTCAGCGACCATTCCCGGTCTGGACAACGCACCGACCAAGCACGCCGGCTTGCTCAGCTGGGTCCGCGAGGTCGCCGAACTCACCGGACCGGATCGGGTCGTGTTCGCTGACGGTTCGGTGGCGGAGTATCAGCGTCTGTGCGACCAACTGGTGGCCGCCGGTACCTTCACCGCGTTGAGCGCACCGGACAAGCCGGGTTCCTACCTGGCCCGCTCTGAGCCCTCTGACGTGGCCCGCGTCGAGTCCCGGACGTTCATCTGCTCGGCGCGCGAGGCCGACGCCGGTCCGACCAACAACTGGATGGCGCCCGAGGAGATGCGCGCCACGATGACCGAGTTGTACCGGGGGTGTATGCGCGGTCGCACCATGTACGTGGTGCCGTTCTGCATGGGACCCCTCGGCGCGGACGATCCCAAGCTGGGTGTGGAGATCACCGATTCGGAGTACGTCGTGGTGTCGATGCGGACCATGACCCGGATGGGCACGGCGGCGCTCACCAAAATCGGCGATGACGGATTCTTCGTCAAGGCACTGCATTCGGTGGGCGCGCCACTGGAACCTGGCCAGGCCGACGTCGCGTGGCCCTGCAGCGAGACCAAATACATCAGCCACTTCCCGGAGACCCGGGAGATCTGGAGTTACGGATCCGGCTACGGCGGCAACGCGTTGCTGGGCAAGAAGTGTTACTCGCTGCGGATCGCCTCGGTGATGGCCCGCGACGAGGGATGGCTCGCTGAGCACATGCTGATCCTCAAACTCATCTCCCCACAGGACAAGGCCTACTACGTGGTGGCGGCGTTCCCGTCGGCGTGCGGTAAGACGAACCTGGCGATGCTGCAGCCGACCATCCCGGGCTGGCGCGCCGAAACCCTCGGCGACGACATCGCCTGGATGCGTTTCGGTGAGGACGGTCGGCTGTACGCGGTGAACCCGGAGTTCGGGTTCTTCGGGGTGGCACCGGGCACCAACTGGAGTTCCAACCCGAACGCGATGAAGACGATCGCCGGCGGAAACACCGTTTTCACCAACGTGGCGCTGACCGACGACGGTGACGTGTGGTGGGAGGGCCTCGAGGGTGAACCGCAACACCTGATCGACTGGAAGGGACAGGACTGGACGCCGGAGTCCGATCATCCTGCGGCGCATCCGAACTCGCGCTACTGCACGCCGATGTCGCAGTGCCCCACGCTGGCCCCGGAGTGGGATGATCCGCAGGGTGTGCCGATTTCGGCGATCCTGTTCGGTGGCCGGCGCAAGACGACGGTGCCACTGGTGACGCAGGCCCGCGACTGGCAGCACGGGGTCTTCATCGGCGCGACCCTGGGCAGTGAACAGACCGCGGCAGCGGAAGGCACGGTTGGCACCGTGCGTCGCGACCCGATGGCCATGCTGCCGTTCCTGGGTTACAACGCCGGCGACTCCTGCCAGCACTGGATCGACCGCGGCCCGAACGCCGACTCCTCGAAGCTGCCGAAGATCTTCGTCGTCCCCGGGTTCCGCCGCGGCGACGACGGCCGCTTCCTGTGGCCGGGCTTCGGTGAGAACAGCCGGGTGCTCAAGTGGATCGTCGAACGGGTCGAGGGCACGGTTGAGGGCATCTCGACTCCGATCGGTGTCGTGCCGTCGATCGGCGATATGGACCTCGGTGGGCTCGACGTCACCGAGTCCGACGTCGCCGAGGCACTGCGCGTCGACACCGCAGAGTGGCGCGCGGAAATTCCCTTGATCGAGCAGTGGTTCGACTTCCTCGGCGAGAAGTTGCCCACCAGCATCTCCGATGAGTTCGAGTCGCTTAAGCAACGATTGGCCCAGGCGGACTAGGGGCTTAGGGGCAAGCGGGTGCTGTCGCGGCGGTCTTGGTTCGCCGCTGCCGGTATGACCGCGGCCGCGATTGCTGCGGGTTGCGGACCTCCGAAGAAGACCGCCGCGCCCGCCGAGGTAACGCACCCGGTGATCAGTGGGGCCGACCAGGCGTTGGCGGAGTTGCTCGACGGTAACCGCCGGTTCGTCACGGCGAAGAGGACCTATCCCGACCAGTCGATTCAGGTGCGACGCGAGTTGTCGACCGCACAGAAGCCATTCGCGGTCGTGCTGACATGCTCCGACTCCCGCGTTCCTCCGGAGGTGGTCTTCGATCAGGGTCTCGGCGACCTCTTCGTGGTGCGTCTGGCGGGCAATATTGTCGACCAGGCGGTACGGGGCAGTATCGAGTACGCGGTCGAGGAATTCGGCACACCGCTGATCATGGTGTTGGGCCACCAGAACTGCGGCGCGGTGGCAGCCACGCTCAAAACCCTGCAGCCGCCGTTCACCACACCCGCCGGCGAGGTGGGCACGTTGGTTGCCGCCATCGCCCCGGCGGTCGAGGCGGCCAAGGGCAGACCGGGGGAACTGCTCGATAACGCGGTCCGGGCCAATGCCAGCCAATCGGCCGATCAGCTCAGGGCAACCTCGGAGCTCACGACGTCCCTCGATTCGGGCGCTGTCAAAATTGTGGTCGGGTACTACAGCCTGCAGGACGGCACCGTCAGCATCATCTGAATTCGTCGATATAGCCTGTCGTAGAGTCCCCTACATGCAGATCCGCGAGCATGCGCAAGCCAGCCCCGACAAACCCGCCGTTATCATGTATCCCTCCGGAGTCACCGTCACCTTCGGCGAGCTCGAGGCACGGGCGAATCGGTTGGCCCACCTGTTCCGTCAGGCAGTTCTACGTGAGGGCGGTCCCGTTGCGATCCTGATGGAGAACAATGAGCACTTTCACATGGCGATGTGGGCGGCCCGCCGCAATTCCCTTGATCGAGGAGTGGTTCGACTTCCTCGGCGAGAAGTTGCCCACCAGCATCTCCGATGAGTTCGAGTCGCTTAAGCAACGATTGGCCGAGGCGGACTAGCGGATCCCGACTCCGGGCGGTCCCGAATCGTAGTGCAGCAGAGCCTTACTGAGCCCGGCGCGGGTGGTGACGTTCAGCTTGCGGAACGCTCGGTACAGGTGACCGTCGACGGTGCGCGCTGAGATGCTGAGTTGGGCGGCAATCTCTTTGGAGGTCTGTCCGTCTGCGGCCAGTTCAGCGATCCGGCGCTCCTGAGCGCTGAGCGTGGCGGGTTCACCCAAGGATTGTTTGGCTGAGGCCCCGGCGGCCCGCAGTTCAGCACGCGCGCGCTCGGTCCACGGGCGCGCACCCAGTCGATCGAAACCGTCCGCCGCCACTCCCAGCGCGGCGCGCGCGTCGGTGTTTCGTCGCATCCTTCGCAACCACATGCCCTGTGCCAGGGCAATTCTCGCGTGCTCAAAAGGGAACTCGACGATTCCGGGGTGGGTGAGCGCGGACTGGTAAAGCTCGCCGGCGTCGGCATCGGGTGCCGTCATCGCCGATATCGCGGTGGTCAAAGCTGCCACCCGCGGAGAGATCTGGGCCAGGTTCAGCCGCACCGCCTCGTCCGCGAGTGCGCGGGCCTCATCGGCTCGCCCGAAGCGCAGTGCCGCCTCGACCGAATCCAGCATGTCATCGGCGACTTCGTGAATATTGTGCAGCGGCCAGTGTCCCGGCGGGCTGATGTTGACCGCTGCGTGATACGCCGCCTCGTAGTCGGCGTCCGCGAGGCCAACCCGCACGGCGATTCGGTCCGCGGCATCCAGGAGTCGTTGCAGCCCTAAGGGTGTGGCCCAGGCTGACACTTCAGCGGCGTACTGACGTGCGGTCTCCATATCGCCTCGCCCGGCGGCCAGTACCCCGAGGTCGGCGAGTAACTGGTGACGACGCAATTGGCTGCCCGGGATCCGGTGCGCCATCTCCAGGCAGGCCGCCCCGACCTGCTCGGCCCGGTCCCACTGCCCGGTGGCGATCAGATCAATCAGGACGACGCGCCCGCTGTCGATGGCATCGATGGAACCACCGTGTTCGCTGAGTTGTGCGTAGGCCCGTTGCAGCGGAATGCGGAAGTCGGCCATTGCGCCGACGCAGTGCGCCGGGAATGCCAACAGCATCATCCGCTGCGACGGTACCTGTGCGAGTGACTCCACATACCCACCCAACAGCGCGCGGACCGCGTTCGCGGTTGCGGCGATGTCGTCGATACCGGTCCGATACATCAGGACGGCCGGATCCAGCCGGGCCTCCAATCGAATCAGGACGGCATTGGTGTGCTCCCGATGCCGAGCGCTGCCTGAATAGTTGGTGATCGACATCAGCAGGTAGACCAGTCGGTTCACGGTTTTGTCGTCCAGCGCGTCGGCCTTGGTCAGGGCGTCCAGGACCCGACGGTGGGTTGAGGTTACGTCGCCGTGGCTGTGAAACGCACGGTAGGAATCCGCCAGAACCGCGAGCGCCGATCCACTTTCGCCGATTTCGGTACTTTCGAGCAGATCCTCCGCCCCGCCAACCTGGCCGGCTCGGGCGGCAACGAAGACCGCGTCGGCCAGCAACTCAGTCCGGCGGTCAGGTTCGGTACTCAACGCGGCGGCACTGCGCAGCCACTCGACGGCGACCGCAAGCCCGCTTCGGCGAATCGACACTTTCGCGGCCTGAGCGAGCAGGTCGGCCACGTGCTGATCGGGTTCGGTGGTCGCCGCGGCCAAGTGCCAGGCGTGGCGCACCAGTACGTCCTCGTAGAGTCCGGCGAGGTCGCGGTGAGCGTCGCGACGGTTCTGCGGATCGGCCCGGTGGATGACCGCGGCACGGACCAGCGGATGGCGAAAAGCGATCTCTCCCAGGGGATTCACCACCAGAAGCCCCACGGTGACTGCGGGCTTGACATTGCGCATGACATACCTGGCCCGGGCCGAGGACCCGACGCTGCCGGCGACGCCGTCGAGTGCCGCCCGCAGTAACTCGGCGCGAACAGCCGTGTCGAGTTGTCCCAGCCGCCCGGCGAACACCGACACCAGGCGTTCAGTCAACGGCAGCGTCGCGGCACCGTGTTCGATCTGGTCAGCATTCCGCGGAAGCTCGGCCAACGCCAGCGGGTTGCCCGTCGCCGCTGCCAGGATCGCCCGTCGGGCGGCCGCCGTTAGTGGCACCCCCGCGCTATCCAACAGCCGTGCCGAGTCCTCGTAATCCAGCGGAGCGACCGGCACGTCACTCCAGCCCGCACTGGTGAACGCCGACTGGTGCGGTATCCGGCGCCCGGCCACGATGCGGACGTGAGGATGGGTCAGTCGACGCCCCACGGCACCGAGGACCTCCGCGCTGATGCTGTCCAACCAGTGGCTGTCGTCGATCACCAGCAGCACCGGCTGGGTGTGGGCCGCCGCCTCCAACAGGTTCAGCAACGCTGCCACCAGAGGTAACACCGCCACCACGGAATTCGAATCGCCGCCGAGGACCGGGGCCAACACTGCGCGGTCCTGCTCGTCCAGGCCGGCCTCGTAGGGCTTCAGCCCGTACACCACCTGATTCAGCCCGCCCAAGGCGAAGGGTTGCTCGGCCTCCACACCCAGAACCCGCACCACCTGCCAGCCATCGGCCGCCGCGAGCGCGCACACCTGATCGATCAACGCCGTCTTGCCGACGCCCGGCTCCCCGGACACCACAACTGCCCGCTCGGCGTCCTCGGTCAGCATCCTGCTCAGCTGGGAAAGTTCGGCCTGTCGGCCGATCAGATCGTTTCCCCCGGGCATGCCTTGATTATTGAGGCATGTAGCCGAATTCGAGTAATTTCACCCATCCCTACGGGGTGCTCCGGAGCTTAAGCTCGCTCCGAACCGGACCATGACAGCGAAGGAAGTGAAGCATGACAGGACCCATGCAGACCGATGCCGCCACACTCAGTGCGGAGGCCGCAAATTTCGACCGGATTGCCGGCGAACTCAAGGCAGTGATCCAAGGGGTGGAGTCCACCGGAGCCGAACTGGCCAGCGGATGGCAGGGCCAGGCGGGAACAGCTGCCCAGCAAGCGTTAGTGCGCTTTCAGGAGGCCGCTCGCGCACAGGAAAGCCAGCTCATCGACATCTCCAGCAATATCTCGCAGGCCGGAATTCAATACACCAGCTCCGACGATGAACAAGCCGGGTCGCTGTCCAGCCAGATGAATCTCTGACTCGACCCCACAACGATAAAGAAGGAGCATCACAGTGTCAGAGCAGAAATGGAATTTTTCCGGAATCGAGGCCGGATCAAGCGCGATTCAGGGGTCCGTCGGTACGACCCAGGGCCTTCTCGATGAGGGCAATACTTCACTGAAAAATCTGGCCGCCGCATGGGGCGGCAGTGGCTCGGAGGCCTATCAGGCCGTTCAGGCGCGCTGGGATGCCACCAGTGCCGAACTCAACACCAGTCTGCGGGAACTGGCGAACCGCATCAGCGAAGCCGGCGCTAACATGCAGAGCACGGAAAAGGGTGTAGGAAACTTGTTCGGCGGATAGCCCGTCTCTATACGAACTCAGTGGGAGATGGTGACGGTGTTCGGCGATAAACTGCCGCTGCGACTGGCGGGCCTAATGGCGGCACAGCGCCGATGACATCGCTGATCGCGCCGGTTGCCGGTGCCGCCGCCAGAAACCCGGCGGCGGCATCGGCTCAACCCGCGACCACCCGGGTGACGATCCTCACCGGCCGGCGGCTGACCGACCTGGTGCTGCCGGCGACGGCGACCATGGACTCCTATCTCGACGACACCGTCGCCGCCCTCGCCGAGTTGTCCGACGACGCCCCCGCCGATGTGCTGGCCGGATTCGATTTCGCCGAACAGGGCGTGTGGGCCTTCGCCCGGCCCGGCGGCCCGCCACTGAAGGCCGACCAGTCACTCGATGATGCCGGGGTGGTCGACGGATCACTGCTCACCCTGGTGACAGTGAGCCACACCGAACGGTACCGGCCACTCGTCGAGGACGTCATCGACGCCATCGCGGTCCTCGACGAGTCGCCGCAGTTCGACCGCAGCGCACTCAATCGTGCTGTGGCGCTCGGTATCCCGGTGATCCTGCTGGCACTGAGCGCGGTGGCGGTGCAGGCGTGGTCGAACACCGGGCGCAATCTGCTGTGGCCGGCGGCATTGGGCATCCTAGGCGTGGTGTTGCTGGCCGGCAGCATGGCCGCGATGAGGATCTACAAGAACGTCGGCCTGTCAGAGAGCCTCCTGGTGGCGGCATTCCCGGTGACTGCAGTCGCGGCCGCATTGGCGGTGCCACTGCCCGCCGGTAGCGACGGCCTGGGCGCACCGCAACTCGCCGGCGGCGCCGCGGCCGTGATGTTTCTGGCGTTGGTGACCCGCGGGGGTCCCCGCCGGCGGGCGCAGGTGGCCACGTTCGTCGTCGTCATCGGGTTGGCCATCACCGCGGCCGCCGTCGCGTTCGGCTACGGGTGGGGGCAATCGGTACCGTCCGGGGCGATCCTGTTCGGTCTGTTCATCGTGACCACGGCCGCTAAATTGACCGTCCTGATCGCCCGGATCGCCCTACCGCCGATTCCGGCACCGGGTGAGACCGTCGAGATCGACGAGTTACTGGATCCCGTTGCGGCAGAGGGTGATACCGGCAACCAGACACAGACCTGGAAGGCCATCATCGCCTCGGTTCCGCAGTCCGCGGTGCGGCTCACCGAGCGCAGCGAACTTGCCAAACAATTGCTGATCGGCTTCGTGGTGGCCGGCACCCTGGTGATGGCCGTCGGTGCCGTCACGGTGGTGGTGCGCGGACACTTCTTCATTCACAGCGTCGTGGTGGCGGGCCTGGTCGCGGTGACGTGCGCGTTTCGGTCGCGGCTTTACGTCGAGCGGTGGTGCGCCTGGGCGCTGCTCGCGGCCGCCGCCATCATCCCCCTGGGCGTGGTGGCACGGCTCAGCCAGTGGTATCCGTATAGCGCGTGGTGGATGCTGGCGGGCTACCTCGGTGCGGCTGCCGTGGCGCTGGCCGTCATCGCGGCCACATCCGGGATGGGCCGTATCTCGCCGGTTTCCAAACGGATTCTGGAAATCATCGACGGCCTCGTGATTGCGTCCATCATTCCGATGCTGCTGTGGATCGCCGGCATCTACGACACGCTCCGCAATTTGCGGTTCTGAGCCACCGGGTCATAGGGCGGACACGGTGAGCGGGACACCTGCGCGACACCGGTTGCCCGGGGGCATTCAGCGATGGTGGCCCTCCGGTGTGCGCGGCCCACTGATCGGCGCGGGGATCGTGGCGGCGGTCATGGCTGCCGCGGTGGTGTTGGTCCGCAACGCGTCGAGCATCGACCCGCAACCTCCGCCCAATCAACCCACGCTGCCGCTGGCCGTACCGGTGGTGGCAGTGCCGGAGTTTTGCGCAACGCTTTATGAACTCCACGGCACCGATTGCGCGGAATTGCCCGTCGTCACCGCCCCTGGCGCACTGGGTCCGGCCAATGCCGGCGGTCCGGGCGGTGGCACCGACTGGGAAGCGGCCTACCCGGGTTCGAACGTGTGGATCCCCGAAGGCCAGATCACCGGCAGGCTGTTCGTGCTGCTGCCCGACGCGACCGTGGCGCCACCTGAGGGCGATCAGGAGATCGGCCGGTTGCCCGACGGCGCGGTCCTCTACTGGGATCCGACTCCCGAGCCCGCCACCGTGGCGGGCCAGTGATGTCACCGAAAGGGTTCTGTCGTGACTGAACAACTCTCCGTTGACACCTCCGGACTTCGCGCCACGGCGGGTGTATTAGGTGACCTCGACGTCCCGGCATCTCCGAAGCCGCTGACGGTTACCGGAACGGACGCGATGTCCGCAGCGATCAGTGAGGTGCTGCCGACTATCGAGACACCGGTGATCGACGGATTGCCGGTCGCCGAGGCCGCATTGAAGAAAACTGCCACGGATATGGCCACTGCCGCCGATCGGTACGACGAGACCGATAGCGCGTCGGCCGGTGACATAACGGGAACGCAATTCAACAGCGACGACACCACGGCGCAGACAAGTTCTCGCGCCGCGAAGGCCGCGGCGACCGACACGAGTGCCGAGACCGACACGAGTGCCGACACCGACGCGGGTGCCGACACCGCGACGTCAGGTGTCAGTGCCTTTGAGCAGTTGTCCGGGCAGTTGTCCGAGCAACTGGACTCGCTCGCCGAGAAACTTCCGTCGGCCGAAGAGGCCGCACAGCAACTCGGCCAGATGGCGCCGATGATGGGATCGGTGACCCAGAGCCTGTCCGGGCAGGTGCAGGGGCTGATGTCGAAAGCACAAGCCGGCGGCCAGAATCCACCCGCGCCACCCGCCTCGGACACCACCGTCGAAGACGCGAAGACCGAAGAAGAAAAGAAGGCCGAAGAAGAACAGAGAGCGGCGGACGCGGCGGCGGCAGGTGCTGCGCAGGAGGCTGCACCGCAGGCCGATGGCGCCGCGGCGGGCAGCACCGATGGGCTGCGCGTCCCGATCGCCGAACCCGCCCCATCGGCGGAGACACTTTTACCGGGCGCCACCCACGGCGCTATGGAGTAACTCGGTGAGGTGCCGCCAGTACAACCACTCGCCGACGGCGGCGCGGCGCGCGTCTCTCTGGGCCGCGGTGTGCGCTTCAACGAGGGCGTTGTCGCGTTCGGCCATCGCATAGCGACCAAATGCTTTGAGGTGGTGAACTTCTCGGCCCTCGACGGAGCTGGACATAGCCTTCCACACGGCGGGCCACCGATGGGCGGGCTGATCCGACGGCGCACCCGACCCAGCGGGCACGGGTGGTAAGAGTCCCAATAAACCCTCGTCGGTTGTCTCAACCAGGACCGCCGCCGCGTCGGGGTCCACCACCGCCAACCGCGACCGCCCCGTCATTGCGCCGGTCGCCGGGATGTCCTCGGGTTCAATCACGACCTTGGCCGCCCCGGGGTCGGAATTGCCGAACTGTTCGGCGGTGGCGATGACCGCCCGCAGCTTTTTATTGTGATGGGCCGCCCAGCCCTGCACCGCCATCGCCGGATAGGTGGCCCACCGCGCCCGTTCGACAGCCGGTATCTGCGCATCCGCGGTCACCAACTGCACCGGCTCAGGTAGAGCGACCCCGGCGGGGATAAAGGCCAGTCCGTAGTTGTTGGCCACCACGATCGCGCCGTCGGTACTCACCGCGGTCACCCAGAAGAAGTCGTATTCATCGGCGAAGTCGTTGTCCGGCGCGTTGAATGCCGCCGCGACCCGGCGCGCCAGCGCCAGCGGATCCTCACCGCGCCGCTTGGCCGCCTCCGGCGTGAGGGCGGCGGCGATGGCGTCACGCTCCGCCCGCGTCGCCGAGACCGGTATCGGTGGCGCCGCCGCGGCCGCGACCACGGGGCGATCGGGTGCGTCCGGTTCCTGTGGACGGGCTTTTCGATCCGCCGCTCTGGCGGTTGGCGCTTTCGTGCCCGGTGACGACGAGGCGGCCGCTGGCCGTGTTCCCGCCGGTGCCGCCGATCCCTTACCCGAACCCGCCGCGGCCCCGCCGCCAGCGCCCGCGCCCATCGGTGCTCCCATCGGCGCCGCCACCGATGAGTCCTCCGTGGATCGAGGCGCCATCATGGGCGCGGATGCCACCGGTGCGGCGCCGACCGGGGAAGAACTCACGGCCGCGGCCGACAGTCCCTTGCCGACCCCGCCGACACCGCCGGCGCGGCCCTGCGTCGCAGTCCCGGCCGACGAGCCCGGTGACACGACTGGCGCGCCGCCCACAGTGCTCGAGGTCGAGTCATCGACCGCGTCGAGGCCCGCCGCCGGTGAGGTCGGCGAGGACCCCGAGGACGCAGACGACATCAGTGACGACAGCGCACCTGTTGCCGACTCCGTGGCGCCGGGCGATTGAGTCTCGGCTGGGGTGCGGTTCCCCGTTTCAGACGTGTTCTGGTCAGTGGTCTTCGTATCCGTAGTTTTCGTATCCGTGGTTTTCGTGTCCGTTGTTTTTGTGTCAGACGATTGCCTCGGCTGACCACCCGAATCCGCCGGACCTGATGGTGAAGTTTTCTGCACCCCGGTCGCTAGTATCTGCTCCGCAGTGGTTGCGACGAGGTCGGTGTTAGCCGCGTAGGAGGTTGCGATCACCCGGTTGATTGCGGCGGTTCGCTCGTCGGCGTCGAGAGCGATGTCGTTCTGCAACGTGGTGATTGAGGCACTCGCTAACTCGACGTTGTCGGAGATAGTCGATTTGGCCTCCGCGATCACCCCGGCGATCTGGTTGTGCCAGCGGGTCGCGTCATCGGCATCGTTTTTCAGCGCCGTCAACTGGTCGATGTTGCCACCGAGCGCGTCGTTTGCGGCATCGGCGGCAGTTCCGGACCAAATACCTCCCTCGAAGACCTGCATCTGCTGCTGCGCACTGCTGTCCAGCACCACGCCGAGTTGCCGGGACACCCCGGCGAACTCCTCCGACCGGGCAGTGAACGTGGCCTCATCAACCTCCGGCCACCCGCCAGGGCTGATCATCTGTTCGGCGTATTCGCCCGCCGGCCGCGCAATTCCCATGATGTCCAGAAGATTTCGTTGCCGTTTAACCGTCGGCCGGGAGCGATCCGACTTGGGATTGCAGTGTCGCCGCGATATCGGCCAGCTTCGCGAGGAGCTGCTCGTGCTGCGCCTCGACGCCCGCGGTCGCGGCGGCCTGCGCGTTGCCCACAGCCTCGTTGAGTCGCGCACCCACGGTTTCGGCGCCCAGGCGCAGCAGGCCGTCCTCAATGTAGAGGTCGGTCAGCCACTGGTGTCCGTTGATGGTCACCTCGACGGTTCGGGCGTCGTCGGTTCCGGTGAAGGTTCCGGTGCTCATCCCGTGCTTGAAGTCCTCGAGGGACGACTGTGCCAACTGGGCCTGCTGCAACACGGCATCCATATCCGGCAGGTGCGGGTCTGTCATTTCGATTCCTTGTTGTCGGGGCCATCCTTGCGCCGACGATTGCCGATGACCGCCTCGGTCCACGGACGATCCTCGGCATAGAGGGCTTCCTCGTCCTGCTGGGCCCGCTTGGCCTTGCTGTCTTCACCCTTGCCGCCCTGGCCGGCCATCGGCGCCATGCCCATACCGCCGCGGCCGCCCATTGCGGCACCGCCGGCCAGTGCGCCAGCACCTCCCACATTCAGCCCGCCTCGTCCCGCGGCGGAACCCGCACCCTCGGCAGCCACCGGTGGTTGCAACGGCATCGACGGCACCCCGCCACCACCACCGCCGCCGACCGACGCGGCACGCATCCCCATCCCGCCGGCCGGTAGCTTGGACGAGCCGGCACCCGCGCCACCGAGCACCCCGTCGGAAAGTGCCGCATCGGCCGGCACATCCGACGGCATTTCGGGCATGGTGGGCAGTCCGGTGCCCAGGCCGCCAGGAGTCAGGACATCAGTACCCGTGCCGTCACCCGTGCCGTCACCCGTGCCGTCACCCGTGCCCGTAGACGGTTTCCGGACGGCTCGATACGCAGGGTCCGAAGGCTCGGTGGGTTTCATCCCGGATATATCTGTTTCTAGACCGGCAATCACTCCGTCCGATGCACCTTGAAGGGCGTCGTTTAGCTTTTTCCTTCCGCTCCAGAGTTGCCGCTCCTTCAACGCGCCCAGGCTGTCCTTCGTGGGCGCGTTTACGATCTTCTCAACGTAGCTTGATGTGGACTCGCGTGGATGTTGCCAGTTCCCGCTATCGAAGTCGCTTCCGTCGAGGTCCCCGGATGAGTGATGTCTTCTCTTCAGGTAGTTAGCTTCGCCTTCTGCATGGCGGTATAAGGAGGAATGTAGGTTGTACTCGTTTTCGGTACTGTGCTTTTTATAGGCCGTCACTACTTTTCTTATCTCGGCCGCCAAGCTGTCACAAGAATCCGCTAGCGATCTAATCCACTTGTTCTGGTTCTTGAAGTTCTTCTCGGCATCTTCCGCCGCCGTGCCGTCCCATATGTCAAAACCTTTCCCCAGTACCCGGTCACCGTCGCTTCGCAGCCAATCTCCGAAATCCGTCAACGCCTGAGCGAAGCTTGTAAACGCGTTGCCGTTGTCGCCCGCATAGTAGATTTTCGATCTGTAATAGTGGCCGGTGTCCCCGTCGTATCCCCCGCTAATGTCATCCGCTGTGGTGGCCATGTCGGTCGAACTGTCTTTTTCCGGCCTGGCAACGGGGTCGGCCGACGTCGCCCTGTTCTGGGTGATGGCATCAGCCTGGTCCTGGTCGCATTCCTCATATTCTTTAGCCGCGGTGATCAGTTCCTCCGCCATGAGGCGAAGTTCAACGTCTCCTTCTCTGACCGAGTCCCGGAGAGTATCGACGGAGTCCCAAATCTTGTTCCGGGCTCGCACAACAACATCCAGGGTGCACGGACCCTGCGGATAACAATCCTTGGGGAATGCATCCGCGAGCACAAACGTCTCTAGTAGCTTCGCCCTGGCCAGCAACTCGTCGGGTTCCACCTTCAGTTCAGGCTGCGTCATGTCCGAATCCTGTTCTCTTCGTTGGCCGTCACGAGTGCACTGCCGAAGGCTGTTGCATGAGCGCTTCTATAAAGCGGCTCTCCCCGTCCAGGGAGATCGGCCGAACTGCCAATCCCTGGTGCCTGGGCGTTGCTATTTGGTTGTCCCGCAACACCACCCGGCCGATGCCGGGTTGTCCACCGAGATGGGTGACGGCTCCCGGCCACACCACTTGCGATACGGCGCCGATGTCCGCGCCGATCATCTCGGCCAGTGCACCCAGCGGAGATTCCAGTGTGACTCGCCCGCCCGCGGCGGCGGCGCGCACCGCAAACCAGGCCGGATTCTGTGCCTCGCCCACTACGACGCAGGAATCGACGTCGTCGAACGGTAGGTACACCCGGTAACCGTCGGGGTTCTCGCCCACCAGGACCCCGGCCGATCCGATCAGCACCGGCCAGTGCTGGTCGCCGAAGAGGTCCTGGCCGTCCAACGCCGCCCGTTGGGCCCCGGACAGCGGGGCGAATCCCTTCGGCTTCTTGCGTTTCGTCGCGGTGGTCAACAACACCGTGGAGCGCGGTGCGGCCCCGACGCCGATGCGGATCCGAGTAATGGTGCGATCCGCGGGCACCGACCACCACACGTCCGGACCGCCCGCGGCGGTGAACGCCGCGGTGACCGAATCGGGTCCGCGCAGCCTCGACCAGTTCTCCCGTTCGAAGCTGATCATCGTGGCGGCGTTGAAATCGGTGAAGTCGGCGCAGCAGCGTGCGTCGATTCCGGCTCCGGCCAACCGGTCGGCGATGCGCGTCGTCGAGGCCACCAGGTAGCGGGCCAAGCCTGCGGCGCCGGCATCGCGGCGCTGCGCCGAGTGCCGGGTGCGTAGTGGGTCGGCGCGCAGCAGCAGCCAGGTGCGGCGGTGCGCCGGTGCCGGGTCCGATCCGACGGCGTCGTCGTACATGCTCAGTACGTCGGCGGATGCGGTCGAGCCGATCCGGTACCCGGCAGAGACCACGTCGGCCTCGAGGTCCGGGCAGTGCACCGCCAGCAACTGCTCCAGCATCGCGGTGTCCAGCACGTCCTCGCTTCGGGCCTGACCGTCGACGATCACGGTCGGGGTGAAGGGGCGGGCAAAGAGTTCGATGAGCGCGACCAGGGTCTCGCCCTGCCAGCGCACGGCCACCGGATCACCCGGCAGCACGGTGGCGCCGACGACGGCCTTCGACGCCGTCTCCGGCGCCCGGCGGCGTCGCCCGATCCACCCGAACAACGTCCGCACCCACCCTGTCAGCCGCCGTCCGCGGAAGGTGACCAACGCCAGCACCGCGGCCGCCGCCACCACCGCGATGGCCCAGCGTTGGTGGCGGGTGTCGAGGACGAGGAACACCAGAGCGGGGACCGCAATGCCGACGACGAGTGCGTAACCGGTGCTGAACCTCAGCCGCAGTGGACTCCGGGAGATCTTCATCGGAGCTTCAACGCCCGTCCGGCCAGAGCCACCAATGCCAGCAGCACTCCCAGGCCCAGGACCCCGGCCGCCACGGCGGTGATCGGCCCACGATCAGGCGGCGGCACCACGACCGGGGGCGGCAGCTGTTGGATAGTGGGCAACGCCTCCTCGGGGCCGGTCGCAACGTCCCACGTGAGCGCATCGTGCGCATCGATGACCCCCGCGCCGACGGCATTGTCGACGCCGCCGCCGGGATTGCGCGCGGTGGACACGATCCGGTCGATGACCTCTGCCGGCGTCAACTCCGGAAAGCGCTGTCGCACAAGGGCTGCCACACCCGACACGTAGGCCGCGGCAAAGGATGTTCCGGCGATCGGGACCGGCCCGTCAGCGCCCTGCAGGGCGTTCACCGGTTCGCCGTCACCGCCCAAACCGGTGACGTCCTCGGCGGGTGCTGCCGCACCCACCCACGGACCCTGCATCGAGAAGGGACTCGGCACCCCGGTCGGTGCGATACCACCGACCGTCAGCACCAGGGAGTCGTACCACGCCGGCGTGACGATCGTCTGGACGTCCTGCCAGCCGCGAGGATCGTTGGGCCCGGACAGGTCGATCGGCGGGTTCTGGTTGCAATCACCGCCGGTGTTGCCGGCCGCGACGACGACCACCGCGCCTGTGAAATTGACGGCGTAGGTCAGCGCTGCGCCCAGCGAGGCCTGATCGACCGGTCTGGCCACCTTGAAGCAGGCCGCTTCGCTGATGTTGATCACACCGGCGTCAAGATTGGCCGCGTGCACGATGGCCCGCGCCAGACTGCGAATCGACGCCGCCGCCGGAGTGGTGTTGGGGTCATTCGGGTCGACCTGCACGTCCACCGGTTCGAAGGCCTCCGACGTCTGGCGCAAGGAGATCAGCCGCGCGTCGGGTGCCACACCGATGAACGCGTCCGTCGGGGCGCCCCGGCCGGCGATGATGGATGCGGTGATGGTTCCGTGCGAATCGCAGTCGGACAACCCGTCTCCGGCCGCGTCGATGAAATCGCCGCCGGGTTCGGCGGGAACCCGCGGGGAGGCGTTCACTCCGGTGTCGATCACCGCCACCGTGATCCCCGCCCCGGTGGCGAACCGTTGTGCCCCACGGATGTCTAAATAGTCGTAGGCCCAGGGCGGATCGCGGAATTCAGAATTCGGCAGCGTGGTCGGTGCCGAGCAGTAGCGACGTTGTTCGAAGGGTAACTCGGGATCGACGGTGTCCGCCGGTGTCGCCTCTGGATCTATCTCGGGTGGGGGGACTGCCAGTGCCGGGGCCGCATTGAGCAATACCAGGGTCAGCGCCGCCACCATCGCCAGGAAGCGCCGCACACCCATCACCGTCTTCGTCGTCAGCCCGGGCTGAATGCGCTGTCGACGGTGTCGGCAT
>SXGQ01571072.1_pt1 | contig 16218 bp, 9 predicted proteins | sample 3178371 | NCBI WGS metagenome assembly SXGQ01 (sample SAMN11356859, study PRJNA531348) | freshwater metagenome | isolation source: freshwater sample F1-20 | place: China: Fuxian Lake, Yuxi | collected 2017-12-25
CCCGCCCGTTCGACAATAACCTCGACGTCTTCGTCATGGTCGAAGGCGCAGGCGTCGTCGTCATCGAAGAACTCGAACACGACCGCATACGCGGAGCCAAAATCTACGCCGAGCTCACCGGCTACGGCGTCAGCGCGGATGCCTACCACCTCTCCGCCCCCTCGCCCGACGGCTCTGGCCCCGCCTACGCCATCCAAATGGCCCTCCGCCATGGCAAAACCAACCCCGAGGAAATCCAATACCTCAACGCCCACGCCACCTCCACCGGCCTCGGCGACATCGCCGAAACCAAAGCCATCAAACTCGCCTTCGGCGACCACGCCCAAAACGGCCTCGCCGTCAGCTCCACCAAATCCATGACCGGCCACATGCTTGGTGCCGCAGGTGGCATCGAACTCATCGCCTGCATCATGGCCATCCGCGACGGTGTCATCCCTCCCACCATCAACATCGAGGAACAAGACCCCGAGTGCGACCTCGACGTCGTCCCCAACGTCGCCCGCGAAGCCACCATCACCCACGCCGTGAGCAATAGCTTCGGCTTCGGCGGCCATAACGCCTCCGTTCTTGTCAGCAAATTCAACTGACCCCAAGTTACTAACGAGTCCAGAGTAGGAAAAACATTGGCACATCGGTTCACGGATATCCGGTTGACTGAGGTTTCATTCCTCATAAGAATCTAAAAATCAATTAAATCGCGACAGAAAATTGATGCCGCGCTTTTGTAAGCGCGGGATGGCTCAACCACGATTACGCCCGAAGAACGCTTGGCGCTTCATTTTTTCTTGAATCCTCGACCTCGTGGATCGAACAACACTTTCCCGCTCGGTCCAACGCGACGATGCCGAATTCCGAGTCCGCCATTTCGCATGCAGGCAGCAACTCATGTACATGGTCCTCTCACAACTGACCTGTCGCGACCGGATCCGAGATATTGCCACCTGCCTCAACGCAATGCCCAACTCACTCCATCACTTTGGTTTCAGCCAGCATGTGGATAGACCCACACTTGCGGATACCAACGAGCAGCGGGACTGGCGGACTTGGAAAGACCTTGCCAAGATACTCACGAGCAAGGCCAAGCCTCTTTATTGGGGCTAGGATCGCGGAATGGATTTGGAAAACACAGTTTATGCGCTCGACTCCACCACCATCGATTTGTCGCTGACACCTTTCCCTTGGGCCGACTTCCGTCAGGCCAAGTCGGGCATCAAACTTCACACTCAGATCGATCTGCGCGGACCTATTCCTACGCATCACCAGTGCCCGTCAGCACAACGTGAGCTGGATCAACAGCATCATCTTCGGGGCTGGATCTTTATATCTGATGGATCGAGACTACATGTATCTCGCAGCGATCATGAGGGAAAGCCTACACTGCCAAGGTCCCGGAAAGCCTTCCCCGTCCTGTTGAAAAGGATCAGACACTTCAATTCGAAAACCGGCAAGGAACTCATCTTACTGACCAACAACCTGAAAACACCCGCTCTGACAGTGGCCATGTTTTACAAGCCGCGATGGAGTATCGAATTGTTCTTCCGCTGGATCAAGGGTCACCTTCGCATCAAGCATTACTACGACACAAGCCCCAACGCGGTGAAAATCCAGATATGAATCGCCGTGTCCACCTAACTGATGATCGCGATTCTCTGATCCGCCGCCAAATCAAAAAGCAATAAGCCCTATTCGCTCAGCAAGCCATATCTCTTCAGCACTGCCCCCCCACTCTCACGACTCACGCTTCAACGCAATCTCCACCAGTTCCGTCGAAATCTCCCGAACCTCCTTCATCAACTCAGGCGTCGGCTTCTGGCCTACATCAAGATCCATCTTCTTGCTCAACCCCTCCAACAGGTCCCGCATCGCGATATAACTCGGCCGGGCGGAAATCCTCGGCTCCAATCCGGTGATGCAATCCGAGTAATACTCCGCGATATCCTTCCTCATCACCTTCCGCGCACGTTTGATGGAAAACTGCTTGTCCACCCCCACCGAGGAAACTTCCAGCGCCCGGATCCAACCGCCTAACGAAATCAAATGGGCAAGATCGGAATCTCTCAGCGACACCAACTCAGCCTCCACATCCCTCTGAGTGGCTGCCAACTCAAGCTTCAGCTGCGGAATATCGCCCTTCTTCGCGCTTTCCAACAATCCCGCCGAATGACGATTCACCCCATCCCCCACGCCAAGCGCCTTCCCATACCGGGTCAAATCCCTCGCCATTTTCTCCACATCCTTCAACTGCTCGGCCTGGACCATCAGAAAACCATCCGCAATCAGAAACCCCAACTCGATCGCCAGATCCGCGCGATCCAACGACATCCGCGCAGGCATCTCCCGCGCCGTCTCCGCAATCGGCAAAGGCGTCAAATACTGCAAGGTATCGAACATCTTCGAAATCGAAGGAGCGGTGAACTGGTTCACCGCAAGATCAGCACTCACCTCAGCATCATCTCGCAAATCGTCAGGAATCTCACCGCCTGGCCCCGCCGCATCCGCTGCCACTTCCTCCGGATCCGGTGCCCCTTCGATTTTCAACGGCTCCTCCTCGGAAAACGCCAACGTCGCCAGTGGGAAAAACGCGGCAAAACTCAAAACTCTCAATTTCATGCACAAAGACTGCATCAGCTTGAGCGGATTGCGAGGAATTTGCTCATCGCCGAATACACAAAGATCCGGAATCCCAATCAAACCTCCCCCACCGGATCGCTCTCAAAATCCGACTCCCCCACCCCTAAACTCACACCCTCGCCGGAAACGCCTTCTGATGCGCCTCCCGGAACTGCGTCGGAGAAACCCCTTCCACCCTCGCAAAAACCTTCCCGAAATGATCGGCGCTCCGGAACCCGGCCTCAATCGCCACATCCTTCATCGACGCATCCGTCTCAACCATCCGCCGCTTCGCACGCTCCAACCTCAACCGCGTGATCTCTCCGGCGATGCTCCGCCCCATCGAAACACTGAAACGCCGCTCCAACGTCCGGCGCGTCGTCGCCACCGCGCTCGCCACATGCGTCACCTGGATTCTCCGGTGTCCGTTCTCCGCAATGAACCGCAGCGCCCTCGCCACCAACGGATCATTTGTGGCGTAAATGTCCGTCGATTGCCGCGAAATCAACTCCGCCGGCGGCACCAACACCGGCCCGGTCAGCACCGCCCCGCCCGCCATCAGTTGATCCAACAACGCCGCCGCACGATACCCCACCTGCCCGAATCCCAAATCAATACTTGTTAGACTCGGCGACGGCGCATTGCAGATCTCCGTCTCGTTGTGCGTCCCCACAATCGCAACATCCTGCGAAACATGCAGCCCCTTCGCCCGGCACACATCCATCAGATAGCGGCAAAACAAATCCTGGCACACGAAAACCCCGATCGGCAGCTCCCACGTATCCACCCATTCATGCAATCCCGCCACAAAAGCCTCCCACCCCTCCGCCTTTCCATCTCCACAATTCCGCACCACCCGATGCACCGTGCACGGATACCCCGCCGATCTAACAATACTCCGGAACCCGACATACTGCTGCTGAGAATCAAGATCACGCTGAAATCCCAAATACCCGAACCGCCGGAAACCCCGCGCCAACAAATGCGTCGCCGCCATCACCCCGGACGCCTCGAAATCCGCAAACACACTCGGCAAACCCACCGTGGGCGAATTCATCCAGACATTCACCAACGGAACCTTCGCCTTTTTCGCCGCCTGCGCCAAACTCGTCGTCGCACGCGCAATCACACCATCGAAAGGTACCCTCCCCGCGCCACGCGCCAGAATCTGATCCGCCGCAGGATTGATCGAGCAGTCCCAACCCACCTCATCCGCATACTTCTGGCACCCCGAGTACACCTCTAAATGCCGCTTGTACGCCCAACCCAACTCCAGCGAGATCGCAACGCGCGGTGATTTGCTCTTTGGGTTCGTTTTGCTTGGCATCTCGAAAAGGATGGGGTTCCCCCGCAATCCTCCTCCAAAACCTCCCGGATGACCAGCAAAGTGTCCCGCACCACGGGAAATTCCCCGCCGCAAATGCAAGCTGGAATGTCGCACTCCACCGTAGACGCATTCCCCCCTTCCTCTACACTCGGAATACTGTCATCCGTAATCCACATCGCATGATCAGCTCCGGTTCCTCTCCCCGAAAAACCCCTATCCCGATTCAAAGCAGTACCATATTCATGCAACTCCACTGCCCGGAAACCTCCCCAACAAGCCTCGGAAACACCGAACCGGGAAATCTAACACCCGAATTCCTCTCCTCCCTCCGCGAAACCTATCAGATGAACGGCCCCGACCGCGCCTGCCACAACGCGGTCACCGCCAGCCCCACCAACACTCTCGCCCTCAACCGCGGCCTCCTCCGCGGCGACGACTCACACTTCAGCCACCGCGTCTACACCAAAGGCATCCTCGATCAGAAACACTCCGGCCGCTGCTGGATCTTCGCCGGCCTCAACGTGATGAGACCCCAGGTGATCCGCGATCACAACATGGAGTCATTCGAGTTCTCCGCAACCTACCTCCAGTTCTGGGACAAGCTGGAAAAGGCCAATCTCTACTTCGAATCCGTCATCGAACTCCGCGACGCGCAATTCATGGATCGCGATTGGGAAATCGTCCACAAGGCCGCTATGGAAGACGGCGGCTGGTGGAACTACCTCGCCGCCCTCGTCGCCAAATACGGAGTCGTCCCTCTCTCGGCGATGCCCGAAACCCACGCTTCCTCTAACACCGCAACCCTCAACGAAATTCTCGGCCGCCTCCTCCGCTCAAGAGCCGCCAACCTCATCGCCCAACACAACAACGGAGCAACTCCCGATGACCTCCGCACATCCAAAAACAACATACTCACGGAAGTCTATCGCATCCTCGTGATCCACCTCGGCGAACCACCCGTCTCCTTTGATTGGCGCTTCACAACCCGCACCAGCGAAAACTCTACCTCCGAACCTGCTTCCGAACCCGCCACCGATCTCCACTCCGCCGCCAACAAACTCCTCACCCCGACCGAACACCACACCCCGCGGTCGTTCTATCAGAAATACGTCGCGCGCCCTCTCTCCGAATACGTTTGCCTCTACAGCGATCCAAGCAACCAGCCCAACCGCCACTACCGCTTCGATCGCGCCCGCAACATGATCGGCGAGCCCTGCATGAACTTCGTCAACATCACGTCCGAAGACATGAAACGGATCGCCATCTCATCCATCACCGCTAACGAATCACTCTGGTTCGCCGTCAACATGAACTTCGATCAATCCCTCGAACTCGGATTGATGAAACATCGCCTCTTCGACTACGAATCCCTCTTCGGAATCGACCTCACCCTCACCAAGGCCGACCGCACTCGCTTCCACTCCGGCGCTTCCGGACACGCTATGTCTCTCATCGGCGTCGACCTCGATCCCGACGCCAAGCCCCTCAAATGGCTCGTCGAAAACAGCTGGGGCGATGACAAGGGAAACAAGGGCCTTTGGACACTCCACGACGACTGGTTCGACGAACACGTCTACACCATCATCTCCCACCGCAGCCACGTCCCGGAAGAAATCCTGAAACACTTCGACCAGGAACCCATCACCCTCCCCGCCTGGTACCCCGGCGCCCGCGCCTGCCAACTCAACCCCTGAATCCTACGCCACCCCCACCTCCCAAATCTGTCGAACATCCTCCTTTCCTAACCCCTCTCATTCTGCCAGTTATCCGCAACATGAACCGAATCGCAGCTCTCATGCTCCTCGCCGCCGCACCGCTCCACGCGGAACAGGTCAACCTCGTCCAAGCCGGCGCCGAGGCCTATCAGGTCTGGGGCTGCGCCACTTGCCACGCCATCGATAAGAACGACGCCTCCATCAAGTCCGGACCCAGCCTCTACAACCTCTTCCAAACCACCCCGCGTGACCGCGAGGTCCACGATCCATCCTCTAACACAAAGATCACCCTCAAGGCCGACAAGGACTACTTCCTCAACGCTGTTAGAAACCCCGCGCGCCACCTCGCCTACGCCGAGAAAGGGCCCACCAAAGGCGAGGCATACCCCGCCATCATGCCCCTCTTCACCGCCGAAGTCGTCTCCGATGCCAACCTCGAAGCCATCTGGCACTACCTCCTCAACGCCTCCGAAGACGGCAAAAACGGCCCCGCCGTCGTCATGGGCGAAATCAAGGCAGACACCGCAAAACCAGAAATCGAAAACCGCGCCGCCGTCCTCGTCGACCAACGCCCCCGCGTCATCCGCGCCCCCCTCGCCGGTGCCAGCGCCCGCGCCATCCACGTCGGCCTGCCAAATGGCATGAACTTCTCCTTCGACCCGCGCCACCTCTCCCTCCGCAGCGTCTGGTCCGGCGGCTTCCTCAACCTCCAAAAGGAACAAACCGGCCGCAGCACCCCGGGCTCCGATCGCGGATACGGCGCTCGCGATGTCCTCGATCCCTCACCCGCACTCATCCCTCTAACAACCGATGGCAAACCCGTCGATTTCGAGTTCAAGGAACCCGACCTCAATGACGACGAAGCCATCATCCGCCACCTCGAAAAAGGCGGCGACTTCCTCAAGGAACTCGCCTCATGGGATGCCGAATTCAAAGGCTATCATCTCGATCCCACCGGCCATCCCCTCTTCCACTTCCGCGTCGGCAAAAACACCATCACCCAGAAAATTACCTTCGCCGAGGATGGTTCCCTTATCATCGAAATCTCCGGCACCCTCAACACCCCGCAATCCTTCCAACTCCGCCAAGCCGGCTGGTCGGACGTCAAGATCGAAGGCGGCACTCTATCAGAAAATCGCTGGACCATCCCTGCCGGTAAAAATACCACCCACCGCCTCCGCGCAAACCTCGGCACCGCCCCCGTCGCCCGCGCACCCCTCGGCGTAAAAGAAAACCTCGACCCGCAACCCGCCACCACCACCCCCGCCCAAGCCGACCTCCCCGCCGGATACACCATCGAAACCTGGACCGCCCCCAAAGACACCTTCGGCCGCGCCCCGCTCTTCGAACCCACCGCCATCGCCGTCGCCAAGGATGGAACCATCGTCGTCGGCACCCGCACCGCCGGCATCTGGCGATGGAAAAACAACACCTGGCAAATGTTCGCCGAAGGCACCTACGAATGCCTCGGACTCGTCATCGAGGACGACTCCGCAAACACCATCGTCATCGCCCAAAAACCCGAAATCACCCGTCTCCGCGACTCCAACAAGGACGGCCGCGCCGACTCCTTCGAAACCCTCTGCGACGACTTCGGCTTCCACGGCAACTACCACGAATACACCCACGGCCCCGCCCGCGATGCCGATGGCAACTACCACTTCACCCTCAACCTCTGCCACGCCAACAACGACCGCGCATCATACAAAGCCGGCGGAAATTTCATGGGCACCATGGGCGGCTTCCGCGGCTGGGCCTGCCTCGTCACACCCGATGGCACCTTCAAACCCTACGCCAGCGGCCTCCGCAGCCCCGCCGGCCTCGCAACCACCCCCGATGGCCGCATCATCTACACCGAAAACCAGGGCGAATACGTCGGCTCCTCAAAAATCAGTTATCTCGTCGATGGAGCCTTCTACGGTCACCCCTCCGCCCTCGTCTCACTCCCCGGCATGAAACCCGGCGCTCCCGAAATCGCCTTCGATCTCTGGAAACCCAAAACCCACCGCCACGCCCTCTGGTTCCCTCACAACAAATACGCCAACTCCCCCGGCAGCCCCGCATGGGACCTTTCTAACGGAAATTTCGGCCCCTTCTCCGGCCAGATGTTCGTCGGCGATCAAACCCTATCCACGCTCATGCGCGTCGCCTCGGAACACATCGGCGGCACAGACCAAGGCACCATGATCCTCTTCGCCCGCAACCTCGCCTCCGGCATCATGCGCCCCTGCTTCCTCCCCGATGGCTCACTCCTGTTAGGCCAAACGGGCCGCGGCTGGCAAGCCAAGGGCGGCAACGAAGCCAGCCTCCAACGCATCATCCGCGACCCTTCCGTCAACACCGCGGACATCCTCTCCGTCCAAACCAACAAATCCGGCTTCACCCTCCACCTCACCGCTCCGCTCGCCGCCGCCGTCACCCCGGAAACCCTCCTCCCCAAATTCCAACTCGAATCCTGGACCTACACCGATGCCGTCACCTACGGCTCGGGCGAAAACGAAAAACGCAAAAGCAACATCGCCTCCCTCTCCATCAGCCCGGACCGCAAATCCATCTCTCTCGAAATCCCCGACTTCGCCACCCCGGCCCAAATCACCAACCGCATCCACCACATCCTTCTCAACGACGCCGCACAACTCTTCGACACCGCCACCAGCCGCCCGCAACTCGAAGCCTATCAAACTGTCCACGCCCTGCCCGAATGATTCACAATCCGCAGGCAGGACGCCCCTCCTACCCATGAAACTCCCGCTCCTCCTCGCCTGCGCCCTCGCCTCATCCACTCTCGCCCAAATTCCTCGCGGCGCATCTCCTCTCGACGCCCCGGAATGGCCGCAAAACTATCGCCTCCACCTCGTCGGTGAAACCAAAGTCACCTTCGGCAAACATCTCGAACTCGATCTAACAGCCGAAGCCTCACCGCACGACATCGCCGTCGAGCAGCCGCCAAAAGGCCCACCCGTCCTCCGCATCTGGTCCGCCGGAAAACTCACCCGCGGCCCCGAGGAAATCCCCGCCCTCAACCCGTCCAACGCCTCGGATTTCCCCGATGCGGACCTCGACCTCGGCACCGACTTCACCGCCATGTCCACCTTCAGGACCACCGGCGACGGCACCATCTTCTCCATGTGCTCCGCCGATGGCAAATGGTCCCCGGACTCCAAAGCGCTCTTCATCCGCGATGGCAAACTCGTCTACGACATCGGATGGCTCGGCGCCATCACCGGCGGCCCCGAAGTCACCGACGACAAACCCCACACCGCCGTTCTAACAGTCAGCTCCGGCGCCGCCCGCCTCTTCCTCGATGGCAAAGTCATCGCCCAGCGCCAGGACTTCTCCCGCCCCGATGTCGATGGCCACCTCTTCAAAATCGGCCGTGCCGCAAAGGACTTCGCAGGCGACCTCACCAACGGCTCCATCCAAACCACACGCGTCTGGAAACGCGCCCTCCCGGATGCCGAAATCAAATCTCTCTTCGAAAACAAGGCCGTCGGCGCAAATACCCCCGACTTCACCCACCAACCCCAACCACACTCCAAACCCACCATCCTCGGCGGCACAGGCTGGGTCCAGCCACTCGAACGCAGTGACCACGGCGAAATCGTCCGCGCCTGGAATAACGATTCCCTAAAAGAAGGCTCGACCATCTACTCCACCCTCTGCGTCGTCTGCCATGGCGATCTCGAAAAACCCGGCTCACTCCCCACCGCCACCCGCTTCGGCGAGACCGACATGAAAAACGGTGCCGACCCCTACTCCATGTTCCTCACCCTGACACACGGTTACAACCAGATGGTCGCGCAACCCCAATACACCACCGCACAGAAATACGCCGTCATCCAATACATCCGCGAAACCTTCCTCCGCACCAAAAGCCCCGACAAACTCACCCCCATCACCCCAAACTACCTTGCCTCCCTCCCTAAAGGCCTCGCCCGCGCCGAAGCTGAAATCGAAGACCGCTCCCAACCTCCCTATCAGCGCATGGACCTCGGCCCCGCGCTCTTCTGGACCTATCAGATCGCCCCCGGAAACATCGCCCAGAAAGGCATCGCCATCCGCCTCGACGATGGCCCCGGCGGCGTCAGCAAGGGCCGCGCGTGGATCGTCTACGATCACGACACCCTCCGCATCGCCGCCGCCACCACCGGCACCTTCGTCGATTGGAAAGGCATCGCCTTCGATGGCTCCCACGGCACCCACACCAGCCTCACCGGAGACCCTCACTTCATCAACCCCACCGGCCCAGGTTGGAGCCTCGGCAATTTCGAGGACACCCGCCCCGTCGCCAAAGACGGCAAACAGTACGGCCCCCACGATGGCCTGAAATTCGGTGGCATCTATCAGCACGGGAACCGCGTCGTCCTCTCCGCCACCGTCCACGGCACCCCCGTCCTCGAATCCCCAGGATGGCTCGACTACGGCAGCACACCCGTCTTCATTCGCACCCTCAACGTCGGAAAATCCACCGCCCAACTCCAACTCCGCGTCGCTCCGGACTCCGTCAACGTCCTTCTATCAGGGGATGGCGATCTAAGAAAAAAGGACGGCTTCTGGATCGCCACCCTCCCCTCATTGGCTCAATCCCGCATCTTCATCTCCCGCGCCGATCCCGCATCGCTCGCGTCTCTATCAAAAACCGACGCCTCCCCCACCGACCTAGCCCCCCTCACCAAAGGCGGCCCCGCCAAATGGCAACAAACCGTCACCACCACCTCCGTCCCCGGCGATGAATCCGCACCCTTCGTCAGCGACGACTTCCCCCTCCCCCACGAAAACCCATGGCAAAGCTGGCTCCGTCCCGGCGGCTTCGATTTCACCCCGGATGGCAAAGCCGCCATCGTTGCCATGTGGAATGGCGATGTCTGGCGCGTCGAAGGCATCACCGCAAAAGCCCCAGCTCCACTCACCTGGCGCAGGATCGCCAGCGGCCTCTTCCAACCGTTAGGCGTCAAGTTCCGCGGCAACGACCTCTTCATCACCTGCCGCGATCAGATCGCACAACTCCACGACCTCAACACCGACGGCGAAATCGACTTCATCGAGTGCTTCAACAACGACGCCCAGGTCACCGAACACTTCCACGAATTCGCCATGGGCCTCCAAACCGATGCCGCCGGAAATTTCTACTACGCCAAATCCGGACGCCACGCCCTCGACAGCGTCGTCCCCCAACACGGCACCCTCCTCCGCGTCAGCCAGGATGGATCGAAAACCGAAATCCTCGCCACCGGCTTCCGCGCTGCAAACGGCGTCTGCGTCAACGACGACGGCACCTTCTTCGTCACCGACCAGGAAGGCTTCTGGACCCCGAAAAACCGCATCAACCACGTCAAACCCGGCGGCTTCTACGGCAACATGTTCGGCTACACCAACGTCACCGACACCTCGGACTCCGCCATGGAGCCACCCATGGTCTGGGTCACCAACGCCAAAGACCGCAGCCCTGCCGAACTCCTCTGGGTTCCCAAAAACGCATGGGGCAACCTCGGCGGCAGCCTTCTCAACCTCAGCTACGGCACCGGCCAAGTCTTCATCATCCCGCACGAGGAAATCAATGGCGTCTGGCAAGGCGCCGTCTGCGAACTCCCTATGCCAGCCTTCGCCACCGGCATCATGCGCGGCCGCTTCGCCCCCGATGGCGCACTCTACACCTGCGGTATGTTCGCCTGGGCCGGAAACGCCACCGACCCCGGCGGCTTCCACCGCATCCGCCGCAGCGCCACCCCAGTCAACCTCCCCATCGCCATCCACGCCACCAAAGCCACCCTCTCCATCACCTTCAGCGAACCCGCCAAACTCGCCGATGCCTCATTCAAAACCTGGTCACTCAAACGCACCAAAAACTACGGCTCCCCCCACATCAACGAACGCGACCTCAAAATTCAAAACATCACCATCTCCCCCAAAAATCCCAACACCCTCATCCTCACCATCCCAGACCTCTCCCCCACCGATTGCTACGAACTCAAAATCGGCCCCCACACCCTCCACGGCACCATCCACCAACTCCATTAACCAATCCCCGCTCCCACCGTAGCGAAGTTTGTAAAAACTTCGGCTGCAAACTCTTGGCTAAGAAGCTAGCGAAGGAGGATCTCCCTTCCTCCCAACATCACTCAGGAATCACATCCGACCGCTTCACCACCTTCCCCTCCCACTCAGCCAAATCCGTCGCTTTGTCATAAGTCAGTATCCGCTGGGCACTCCCCGGAACCGGTGGCAAATCCACCTTCGGCAACCACTTCCGATGCGCCGCAATCACCCCGGCATATCTCACATCTCCCGCCAAATTCCTCCACTCACTCGAATCATTCTTCATATCATACAACTCTTCACTCCCATCCGCATATCGGATGTATCGCCAGTTCTCCGACCGCACACCATGATTTCCCCGATTGTGACTCGTGATCGCTGGCCGCTCACGCTTCGCCGAAGCATCCTTCAACTGCGGCAACAGGCTGATCCCCTCCAAACCCGCCCGCGCCGGCACTCCCGTTAGATCAATCAACGTCGGATAAAGATCCAACAACTCCGCGGGCTTCATGCATCGCTGCCCACCCTTCACCCCGGGCCCCGCGAAAATCAACGGAACCCGCGTCCCATCATCCCAAAGCGAATTCTTCCCCGTGATCCCCTTCTCCCCCAGATGCCACCCGTGATCGCTCCAAACCACCACAATCGTATTCTCAGCGCTCCCCGCCTCATCCAGCGCATCCATCAACCGCCCCACCTGCGCATCCACAAAACTCGTGCAGGCAAGATAACTCCGCACCAAATTCCGCCACTGACCCTTCTCCCGCGCCCACTTCAACCGCGGCTCCGGCAAACGCCAGTGCAGATACCAGGAAAACCTCGGGGTATCATCCCGATCCGTCTCAAGGATCTTCGGCAGCACGCTGTCATCATCAGGAAAAAGATCAAACCACTGCTGCGTCGCATAACATGGCACATGCGGCAGAAAAAACCCCGCAGCAATGAAAAATGGCTCGCCCTTCGGCGCATTCAAGATCTCCTTCACCGCCCAACTCGCCACCTGATAATCCCCCTTCTTCGTATCATCATTGTTCGGCGGCCACACCCCCCAATCCATCAGCGGATTGTTCCCCATCGGTGTCGGCCCGACCAACTTCTTCGGCGGCCTCGCACCCACCCCTCCGAAGGGCGCGGTGTGCTGGAACTCCGGCTCCATCTTCGCCCCACCACCCGCATTCGTCCCATGATGATGGATCTTCCCCGTCGCCGAGGTCCGATACCCGTGCTTCGCAAAATGTTGGGACAACGAAACACGATCCCTCAACCCCGCCACCTGCCGCGGCGAAGGCACCAACCCGTAAACCCCCGTGCTGCTAGGCCGCATCCCGAACATCACGCTCGTCCGCGAGGGATTGCACAGTGGCGATTGGCAATGCGCGTTTAAGAACGTCGTCCCACGCCCCGCCAACTTGTCCAAATTCGGCGTCTTCGCCATCGGATGCCCACCCAAATGCCCGACCCAGTCATTCTGATCATCGATCGCAATGAACAAAATGTTAGGCCGCCGCTCCGCCCCCCTCGCCAAAACGCCAAGGCACAAAAAACTCAGTAAAAGAAAGGCCGCTCTCATAACAATCCCCAGAGCCTCCCGAAAATACCCGAAAACCTCTGAACCCTCCATAACGCACCCCACACCCTCGTTGTTCCAAAACAATCGAAAATCCAAACCCCTCCCCCCCAAAAACAAAAAATCCCGAGGCTTTTCAGCTTCGGGACTCGTTGATTCTCAAAGAGAAGTGCTCGAAAGAGGACTCGAACCTCCACGGGTTACCCCACTAGATCCTTAGTCTAGCGCGTCTACCAATTCCGCCATCCGAGCATCCGGTTGGGTGGGCGGCGGTGATATGGGCGGCGGCGGGACTTGGCAAGGAATTCTTTGAAAAAAATTCAACAGGACGATTGGCATCCTTCCGGCTTGCATCATCGCTCCCGCACGAAAGCATGGGGTGTCCTTAACCATGGAAGCTATCCGCGCAGTCAATGTTGTGAAATCCTTCGGAGCCGTCCGCGCGCTCGATGGCATTTCTTTGGAAGTCGCCCCCGGCGAATTGTTCTTCCTCCTCGGCGCATCCGGCTGCGGAAAAACCACACTCCTCCGCTGCATCGCCGGCCTCGAAACCCCCACCAGCGGCGGCATCTTCTTCGGCGAGAAAGACGTCACCACCATGCCTCCCCACAAACGCGAGGCAGCCATGGTCTTCCAAAGCTACGCCCTCTGGCCACACCTCACCGTAGGCCAAAACATCGCCTTCGGCCTCGAAGAACGAAAAGTCCCCAAAGCCGAAATCAAAAAGCGCGTCGAGGAAGCCCTCGAAATGGTCCAACTCCCCGGCTTCGGCGGCCGATCCATCGACCAGATGTCCGGCGGCCAACAACAAAGAGTCTCCCTCGCCCGCGCCCTCGTCGTCAAACCCAAGTGCCTCCTTCTCGATGAACCCCTCTCCAACCTGGACGCCCAACTCCGCGTCGAAATGCGCCGCGAAATCCGCCGCATCGTGAAGGAAAACGGCCTAACAGGCATCTACGTCACTCACGACCAGGAAGAAGCCCTCGCCATGGCCGACCGCATGGCAGTCCTCAGCCGCGGAACCATCGGCCAGGTCGGCACCCCAGAGGAAATCTACCGCTCACCCCGCACCACCTACGTCGCCCACTTCATCGGCGAAACCAACCTCACCCCAGGCGAAGTCATCGAAACCCGCGACGCCTTCTGCATGGTCCGCACCCCCGCCGGACCCATCGTCGGCCGCCTCACCGATCCCGGTTGGCAACCCACCCCCGGCGAACAAGTGAAACTCTCCATCCGCCCCGAAGCCTGGCGACTCACACCACTCCCCGGCGACAACATCATCCCCGGCCAACTCAGCGAACGCAGCTACCTCGGCCAACGCATCCAATACTGGGTCGAAACCCAGGCCGGCCGCCAACAAATCGTCGAAATGAACCCCCACCAACTCCACGAACCCGGTAATACCCCGGTCAATCTCCACGTCCGCCACGACGACGTCGTCATCCTCAAATCCTAACACCTAACACCTACCCGCACCCTTGAAAACCCGTGCATGGACCATCTTCGGACTGCTGGCGCTCATCGTCGCCCTCCCACTGGTGATGCGCCGCGAAACCGCGACCGTCTCCCCCGCCGAAGCCGATGAACGCCTCGTCATCCTCACCCCGCACAACGAATCCATCCGCCAGGAATTCGGCGAGGCCTTCGCCCTCTACTGGAAACAAAAAACCGGCAAAACCATCTACGTCGACTGGCGCACCCCCGGCGGAACCTCGGAAATCCGCATGGTCCTCGACGCAGGATTCAAAGCCGCGGAGGAAACCGGCCGCGATGGCATCGGCGTCGACCTCTTCTTCGGCGGCGGCGAGCCCGACTTCGCAGGACAGGCAAAAAAAGGCCGCTTCGTCCCACTCGATGTCTTCGAAAAACATCCCGACTGGTTCGGCGAAAATGGCGTCATCCCCGAAACTTTCACCGGCGAACGCTACTACTCCACCGATCGCGTCTGGGTCGGCACCTGCATGTCCCAGTTCGGTATCTGCTACAACCCCCAGTCCCTCGACCGCCTGAAAATCGACCCGCCCACCGCATGGGACGACCTCGGCGACCCACGCTACGCAGGCACCCTCGCCCTCGCCGACCCCACCAAAAGCGGCTCCGTCGCACGCACCTTCGAACTCCTCGTCCAGGACCAAATCCAACGGTCCATCACCGCCGCAGGCACCGAGTCCCCCGAAGCCCTCCAAGCCGGTTGGGCCGCCGGACTCCAGCTCATCCAACGAATGTCCGCCAACGCCCGCTACTTCACCGACAGCGCCTCCAAAATCCCCCACGACGTCGGCCAGGGAAACGCCGCCGCCGGTATGTGCATCGACTTCTACGGCCGCTCCTACGCCGAGGAACTCATGACCGCCGATGGCAAACCCCGCGTCATCTGGATCGCTCCCAAAGCCGGAACCACCCTCAGCGCAGACCCCATCGCCGTCCTCAAAGGTGCCGATAGCCCGCAACTCGCCCAAGCCTTCGTCGAGTTCTCCCTCCTCCCGAAAACCCAACGCCTCTGGTTCGGCAAACCCGGCTCACCCGGCGGCCCCAAAGAACGCGCCCTCCACCGCACCCCCGTCCGCCGAGACGTCTACACCCCGGAATTCCTCCAACACTCCACCATGCCGGATTCCGATCCCTACCACGACCCTGGCAACTTCACCTACCGCCGCGAACTCACCGGCTCCGCCTTCAACACCCTCCGCCAGCTCGTCAAAGTCATGTGCATCGACTCCCACGAGGAAATGAAATCCGCATGGCGCGCCATCGCCGATGCCGGAATGCCCGCCGAGGCCCTCGCCGTCTTCTCCGACGTCTCCATCCTCACCTACGAACAAGGCGGAAAAGGCGACCCGGGCCTCGATCACCCCGACGCCCTCAAAGCCGCCGAACGCGCCCAACAACTCGGCGAATGGTTCCGCGCCAACTACCGGAAAGCCGAGCAACTCGCCCGCAAGTCCGCCCCCGCCCCCCCC
>SXGQ01765248.1_pt1 | contig 16218 bp, 13 predicted proteins | sample 3178371 | NCBI WGS metagenome assembly SXGQ01 (sample SAMN11356859, study PRJNA531348) | freshwater metagenome | isolation source: freshwater sample F1-20 | place: China: Fuxian Lake, Yuxi | collected 2017-12-25
GACGCTGGGTGTCGGCGTGCCCACCGTGTGGTTGGGGCTGGTCGAACATCTCGAATCATCGGGCGGCGAGTTGCCCTCGCTCAAACGCATCATCGTCGGCGGTGCGCCGATGGCACCTGCTCTGATGGCACGGATCGAAACGCGGCTTGGCGTCACGGTCCAGACGAGCTGGGGAATGACCGAATTGTCGCCCTCTGGCACCGTCGCGCGGCCGGACGATCCGCATCGGACAGCATCGGCATCTGGCCGCCCCGCGCTGGGGGTGGACCTGCTGCTGACCGACGCGGACGGCGCTGCATTGCCCGAACAGCGCGGGCATGAAGGGCATTTGCGGGTTCGCGGCGCGGCAGTGGTCGACCGCTATTTCGGGCATGACTTGCCCGCCACCGATGCCGAGGGCTGGTTTCCGACCGGCGACCTGGCGCGGATCGACACGCGCGGCAACCTGACCATCACCGGGCGGTCCAAGGATCTGATCAAATCGGGCGGCGAATGGATCAACCCTGCCGAGATCGAGGCGGTAGTGGGCGCGCTACCGGATGTTTCGCTTGCCGCAGTCATCGGACGCAGCGACCCCAAATGGGGCGAGCGGCCGATTCTGCTGGTCGAAATGAAGGATGGGCAGGCGATCGATGACGAAAGCTTGCTGGCGCCGATCCGCCAGCGCCTTGCGTCATGGTGGGTGCCCGACGCGGTGATCCGCCTGGGCGAAATGCCGCTTGCCGCGACCGGCAAGATCGACAAGTTGCGGTTGCGGGCCGAATATGGGAGCGGTTGAACCCAGCCCGGTCCGACCGCGCCACAGCAGACAGAATGGGACAGACCGCTTGGGAGTTGAAAAGGCGAAGCCGCGTCGAAGTTCGACCAAGGCGGAACAGCGTGCCGAAACGATGGAACAGATTCTGGACGAGGCGGAATATCTGTTCTCGCGCCACGGACTGTACGGCGTCACGCTGAAGGATGTCGCCAAGCGCGTCGGCGTCCACCACACGCTGCTAAACTATTATTTCGACGACAAGAAGAAGCTGTTCGACGAAGTATTCGCGCGGCGCGCGCAGGTGACCGTCAATCGCCGCATGGATGCGCTCGACGCGTATGAAGCGACCGCGGGCGACGCTCCTTCGGTCGAAGGAGCGCTACGGGCATTTCTCGATACCGATCTCGATCTTTATATCGAGGGAGGCGACGGCTGGAAGAATTACGGCGCACTAGGCGCGCTTGTATCGAACAGCCCCGAATGGGGAGCCGAGATGATGGACACGCATTTCGATCCCGTCGTGCTGCGACTGGTTGCGCTGCTGAAGAAGGCACTGCCCGATTGCGCCGAAGAAGATATTTTCTGGGGTTATCATTTCGTCACGGGCGCGCTGATGACGACGTTGGCGCGGACCGGACGGATCGACAAATTGTCGGGCGGTCTGTGCAAGTCAGAAGATTTTGCCGCGGTAAAGGTGCGAATGGCGTCGTTCATGGCCGCGGGGTTCATGCAGATTTGCAGCAAGCCTCGTTAACCTCCCACTGGCGTTGCCCCATGGCTCTCACGATCACGGGATCGAAAAAGTCTCTTGAGGTCGCCGCTGGCGGCAATCCCGAGCAGATCGCACCGATGGCACCCTCATTCTGCTAGGAAAATCATGGTGCCGCTTACGCGCGGATCGCGTCTATGTCGGTCGTAACCCCTCATTCTGCTAGGAAAATCATGGTGCCGCTTACAGGGGACAAAGCTGGGCACTCAAATCATTGGGGAATTTCGGTTCTGCGTGACTGAAGATGGGCCGCTTGCGGAATGACGGCTAAGAGTTTCGGCATAGCGAATAACCGCCGGCCGCTCGTCACAATCGAACCTCAAATTTTGGCAACAGATTTATGATGGCCACATACAAAACGACGGTCATCACGCACCCGAGCGCGAGCGCAGGCCAGAACCCCAGACCGCGTTTAAACAGCCAGGGCACGACCAGAAACATCGGCAGGCTGGGCAGCACAAACCAGAAGATCGCGGCGCTGTGCTCGCCCAATCGGTCAAGATCATGCGTGTCGCGCCACAGCCACATCATGCCGATGATCGAGACTAGCGGAAGGGAGGCGACCATTGCACCCCATCCCGGAAAGCGGCGCGCGATTTCGCTGGCGAGCGCGATCAGCACGCCCGAAATCGCGGCCTTGACGATCAAATATGCCATCGATTGCCCGCTTCAGACGGTTGCGGGTGCGCTTGCGCCTGTCGAGCGTCCTCGCGCGAGACGCAGATAGATTGCGGGCAACACCAGCATGTTGAGCGCGGTAGAGCTGGCCAGGCCGCACAGGATCACCACCGCCATCGGTGCCTGAATCTCGCTGCCCGGCTGGCCCATTGCGACGGCAAGCGGGACGAGTGCCAAACCTGCCGAGATCGCGGTCATCAGGATCGGCACGAGCCGCTCCTCCGACGCTCGCGTGACCGCTTCGGCAAGGTCGCTCACACCCTCTGCCTCGCGCAGATGCTTGATGTGGCTGATCAGCATGACCCCGTTGCGTGTGGCGATGCCGAACAGGGTGATGAAACCGATGATGGTCGCGACCGACAGGATGCCGCCGGTCAGCCACAGGCCGACCACACCACCGACCAGCGCCAGCGGCAGGTTAAGCATCACGATCCCCGCATCGCGGCTCGATGCGAACGCCTGACGCAGCAGCAGGAACATGCCGGCCAGCACGATCAGGCCGAGTGCGAGCAGCGTCTGCGTCGCCGAGGCTGCGCTTTCGAACTGACCGCCCAACTCGATGCGCGTACCCTGCGGCAAGTCCATCGGCGCGAGCGCGGCGCGGATATCCTCGACTACGGCGCCAAGATCGCGTCCCGATACGTTGGCCAGAACAAGCTGGACGCGCTCGACACTTTCGCGCGAGATCGCGTTTGGTCCCTGGTCACGCACCACATCGGCGATCGCCGACAGCGGGATCAGTCGCCCGTCGCCGGTCGCCAGCAGCATCGTCTCCAACGTCGACCCGTCGCCCAATTGCGCGGGATCGTAGCGGACGACGACATCGGTCAGGACCGGGCGTTCGATCAGCGTGCCGACCGTCGTCCCGCCGATCGCGGTGCCGACGGCATCAGCGGCGGCATCGGCGCTGAGCCCCGCCTGCGCCAGATCGGCGCGGCGGAAGCGCAGGCGCAGATAGGGCACCTGGCTCTGTGTGTCGGTCTGGACGTCGACCGCGCCGGGCACCGCCTCGACCCGGCCCTGCACTTCGCGGGCGAGGCGCTGAAGCGTCGGCGTGTCGGGTGCGAACACCTTGACCGCGATGTTCGCACGCGCGCCCGACAGGATATGGTCTATGCGGTGCGAGATCGGCTGGCCATAGATCGCCTGGATGCCGGGGATCGTGCCGACCGAGGTGCGTAGTGCCGAGATCAGCTCGTCGCGATCGCGTCCGCCGGGACGCAAGGTCGCCTCGATCTCGGAGGCGAAGACTTCCTGCGCGTGCGGATCGCCCGGCGCGCGGCCCGTCCGGCGTGCGGTGGTCGCGACTTCGGGTTCGGCGAGCATGACCCGCTCGACCTCGGCCGCAGCGCGGTCCGACGCTTCGAGCGAGGTGCCGGGCAAGGTGGTGACGTTGACGGTCAGGCTGCCCTCATTGAATTCCGGCAGGAACGCGCGACCCGACAAGGCGAGGCCGATCCCGGCTGCGACGACCAGCGCGACTGACACCGCGGCAAGCGAGCGCCAGCGCGGCAACAGCCGTTCGATCAACGCGACGTAGCGCGCCTTCATCGACAGCACCCATTTGGGCTCGCGGCCCAGCGCTTCGTCGCGTCGCGACAGTACGTCGAGGCCGAGTGCAGGCGTCAGGGTCAACGCCACCGCAAGGCTGGCGAGCAGCGCAACACCGTAAGCAAGCGCCAGCGGCTGGAGCAACCGGCCCTCGATCCCCGTCAGCCCGAACAATGGCAGGAAGACGAGCAGGATGATGAGCGTGGCAAAAACGATCGAACCCTGAACCTCGACCGTGGCATTTCCGACGACCCGGATCAGCGCGGCGCGTTCGGCATCGGGCTTCTCACGCTCGATGCGCAGGCGACGGACGATATTCTCGACGACGATGATTGCATCATCGACCAGCACGCCGAGCGCGATGGCGATGCCGCCCAGCGTCATGGTGTTGATCGTGCCGCCAACCATGTTGACCGCGATCAGTGCAGAGACGACCGATACCGGAATCGCCGCCAGCGTGACCAAAGTCGCGCGCCAAGAGGCGAGGAAGATCAGGACGATGATCGAAACCAGGATCAACCCCTCGACCAATGCGGTCGTCACATTGTCGATCGCGCGGTCGATAAAGTCGGCCTGGCGGAACACTTGGGTTTCCAGCACCATGCCCTTGGGCAGGGTTCGCTGCATATCGGCGAATACCGTGTCGAGCTGATCGGTCAGGTCGAGCGTATTGGCCCCGGGCTGTTTCTGGATCGCGAAGATCACTGCCGGATTGCCGTTGAAGCTGCCCGTGCCGCGTTTCAGTCCCTCGCCGATACGAATGTCGCCGACATCGCGCGCAAGGATCGGGAGCCCGCCCTGCTCGCCGACCACGACATCCCCGAATTCGGCCGGATTGGTCGCGCGTCCGACGCCCTCGACCAGCAATTCCTGGCCGCTTTCAACGACGACCCCAGCGGAGCGCGTCGCGCTCGCCTCCTCCATCGCCGAGACCACCTGATTCATGCCGATGCCGCGTGCCGACATCCGCGCCGGATCGACCAGCAACTGGACCTGCCGCTCGTCGCCGCCGATCGTCATGACCTCGGCAATGCCCGGCACGGCAAGCAGTCGCCGCCGGATCGTCCAGTCGGCGGTGCTCTTCAAATCCATCGGGGAATGGGTTTCGGACCGCAGCGCGGCGAACATGATCTCGCCCATGACCGACGATGCCGGTGCCATGACCGGCGGCGGCAGATCGTCTGGCAGCGCACCGCTGGCGGCCCCCAGCCGTTCGGACACGACTCGGCGGGCATCGACCGGATCAGTCGACCAGTCGAACTCCAGCGTCACCACCGACAGACCGGTGGTGGAATTGGACCGCACCCGGCGCAAGCCCGGCGCGCCGTTAAGCGCGGTTTCCAGTGGGATGGTGATCAGCTGTTCGACCTCAGTCGGGGTATAACCGCCCGCATCGACCACCACCTGAACGCTGGGCGCGGTCAGGTCTGGAAGAACATCGACGGGAGTGCGTGCGGCGACGACGAGCCCTGCGACCGTAATCAGGATCGACAGGGCATAGACGATCAGGCGGTTGGCCAGCGACCAGTGGACGAGACGTTCGATCATGTTCCTGCTGGTCCTTAGTGCGCGTGGCCGTGCCCGAAGGCATCGGGGGTGGCGGCGGCGGCGCGGACGGCGTTGGTCCCTTCACTCACGACGCGTTCGCCGGGGCGGATCGCGCCGGTGATCGCGGCGCGCCCGCCGCTGCGCATCGTCACCTGGACCGGGCGACGCTCGAACGCTTCACCCTCTACCTGGACATAGACGACGTCCTGGCCGCCTTCGTTGACGACTGCGGTGGTCGGCACGCTGATCGTGTCAGCGGTGCGGCCTGTGGCGAGCATCCCCTGGATGCGCTGGCCGGGCCGCAAATTGGTGCCGTTCACCGCGAAGATCACCTCTGCGGTGCGCGTCGCGGGATCGACATAGCCACCGCCCTGAATCAGGCGGAGGTTGCCGCCCGACAGATCGACTGGTTGGCCATTGGCGCTAACGTCGATGCTGCCGGGCTGACCGATCATCGCCGCCTGCGCTTCGGGCACGCGCGCGACCAGCCACAGCGACGACGGGTTGCCAATGCGGATGAGTTCCTCACCCGCCTCGACCGATCCCCCGCGAACCAAGGTCGAATGCAAGATTCGGCCCGCGATCGGCGCAACCAACGGTACGCCGGGTCCACCGCCGCCCAAGGCGGATCGGCGGCGCTGCGCGGCCGAAAGCTGTGCGGCGGCAAGTCGTTCGGCGGTGCGGGCTTCGTCGAGGCGGCGTTGCGGCGCTGCTTCCGACCGGACGAGGCTGTTCATCCGCGCGACTTCGCGGCGTGCGCCGTCGAGCTGGAGGCGTGCCTCTGCGATACCGAGATCGAGCGAGGCGACATCTTCTCCACCGCCAAGCTGCGCTGAAATGCTGGCAAGCTGTTGCCCGGGGCGGACCTGCATTCCGCTGGCCGGAACCGATCCACCGGTGCGGATCACGCCTGCAACGGGCGCGGCGACAATCGCTTCGGCATCGGGCGCTAGCCGCACATCCACCGTAACGGGCAGGGTTTCGTCCATCGCGCCGCGCGTGGCGGCGACCGCGCGGAACGGGATGCGCCACTGAACTTCCTTCGGAAAGGCGATGCGGTCGGGATTTTCTTCATGCGGCGGGGCGGCGGCCGCACCCGCTTCGCTGGTCGGATAGACCGTGACAACACCCAGATCGTGGACGCTTTCGCGCCCACCCGATTGCAGCCGCAACCGCAACCGCGCCTGACCGGCGCGGGTCGCGGTAAGCAAGGGGCGGAAGATGCCGGGCGTGTCGGAGACGTCGGCCTCCGCCCGGTCGACCTGACCGCCGGGCCAGACCAGTTCGGCGACCAGCCGCCCTTCGGTAACCGGGCGATAGTTGGCGGTCCACGACAGATGCGCGTCGAACCGCCGCCTGCGGTCGAGGACCAGCGGGCGATATTCGACGAACAATTCGGTCAGCGGCGTATAATCCGTGACCACGATGCCCCCGCCCTCATGGGCCTCGGGTGCGGGCGCTTCGGTGCCGCAGGCGCCGAGCATCAGCAGCACGGCAAGGGCGGGGAACATCGTCTTCATCGGGTTATCGTCCTCAGTGCGCGTGATCGGCGTCTTCGCCGTCATGTTCGTGGCCGTGTTCTTCGGCATTCTCGATCGGCTCTGCCGCATCGTCGTCATCGTCGAGCGCAGGCGTCGCAACTTCGGTCGCGGCCTCGGGCGTGTCGGCCGTTGGCGTGGCAGCTTCTTCGCCGCACGCGCCAAGCAGCGCGAGCGCGGCGATCGCCGGCATCATCATCGTCTTCATCGGGCAGTTCCTCCTTGGGCTAGGTCGAGATCGATCGCGGCCCGGATGGCCCGCCCCGTCAGCTCGACAATGGAAAGTTCGGCGTCGCGCGCGGCGCGGTACGCATCGACCAGTTCGGCGACTGCGATCTCGCCCGACTGATAGGATGTCTCGGCAATGTCGCCGAGCCGCCCGGCATCGTCGCGGGCATCCGCAGAAATCCGTGCGGCATCAGTTGCGGCCTGGGCACGGGCGGCGGCTTCGGCGACTTCGGCCTCGGCGCTGCGACGGGCGAGCGCAAGTTCGGCTTGGCGGGCGCGGGCGCGCGCCTCCGCCTCGCGGACCGCTGCACCGCCGCCGTTGAAGATCGGTAGCGTCAAGCCGACGGTGACCGCGGGGCCGGACGAGGTCAGCCCACCTTCCTCTCTCCGCTGATAACCGGCCCCCAGACGAAGGTCAGGGAGGCGTGCGCGACGCGCGGCGGTCGCGGTCTGAGACGCGGCCAGCACGCGCGCTTCAAGCGCGGTAAGGTCGGCTCGACCGGTGCCCGTTCCCGACGGTGCCGCCGGATTAGCCAGCGCCGCCAGCCGCAGAGATGGCCGTGCGTCCGCAACCCCGGTCAGCCGAGCAAGCGCGGTGCATTCGGCGCGTTGTTCGCCCGCCGCCAATGCTGCTTCGGCATCGGCCGCGCGCGCCTCGACCCGGAGGCGGCGCAGATCATAGACCGCGGTATCGCCGACTTCGGTGCGATCGGTGACGACACGCTCGGCCTCTCGCAGTCGCGCGGCAAACGCGTTCGCCAGCGTCACTTGTTCGCCTGCGACCGCACAGGCGGCATAGGCGCGGCGAACTTCGGCGACGCGGAGCTGGCGACGGCGCGCGACCTCGGCGTCGGTCGCATCGGCCTCGGCACGGAGTGCGGCTCGCAGTGCAGAACGCCTGCCCGACAGATCGATCGGCTGGGTGACGCCGATTCCCCATTCATCCTCGTCTCCGGCGGCACCGCGCAGGCGGCTATGGCTCACCCCGATGTCGGGGTTGTCGAACCGCGATACGGTATCGACGCTCGCGCGTGCGGCCTCGCGCTCGGCGGTGCCCAATTCGGCGAAGTCGCCGTCGCTCAGCGCACGCTCGATCGCCTGCGTCTCGCTGAGCGCGGTTTGCGCATGACCTGGGATCGCGAAACAGGCGGCGGCGCCCGCCAGCAGCATTGACGGACCGCACTTGCGCGCCCTGAAAAACAGCAGTGACATGAAAAACTCCGACCGAAAGACGACGGACCGGCGCGCGCGAACGCACGCCGATCGACGCGATCAGCCGAAGCGGGGGGGGCGGTTGTGGGGCGGCAGTATCAGATTTGGCGGCTCGTGCATCGGCAAGGCCGCAACCGGAGTCGATGCGGGCATCGGCGCTGCAACGAGCGGCCCGGCGACATCCAACGCAACGCTGCCATGCGCATGGCTCGGCATGTGGTCGTGCCCGCCATCGTCCGAATCGCCCGCAGGTTGCGAGCCGTGATGATGTTCGTCCGCGACCACCGCGCCGCGATCGTCATGATGGTGATGCTCGTTCGCCGCCACCGGCGAGGCCCAATGCGCCATCGCATGGCTGTCGGTCGCGCGCGCGGGTGCCGCCAGCGTCAGTGCGACGAGGGTCATGCCGATCAGGCAGGAAAGGAGGCGGCGTAGCAGCACGTCTTGGGGACATAGCGTGGTCGACCCCGGCGGACAATGCAGGATGTCGGTGCAGCCAACTTTCATGCGATGCGAGAATAGTTGTTCGGGTGGTTTGCCGCCTTTAGGAGGCGGATATGCGCCTTGAACTACATGCCTATAATCCAGATTGGCCTCGCGACTTTGAAAGCGAGGCCGGTGTGCTGCGCGGAATCTTCGGGCGCAATCTGCTCGCCATCCACCATATCGGCAGCACTGCCATACCAGATATGATCGCCAAACCGACGATCGATATCCTTGCGGTTGCTACGACCTTGGAAGCCGTCGATCGCCACGCGGACCGCTTAGAGGCGGCGGGCTATGTCGGCAAAGGCGAAAATGGCATCGTCGGACGCCGTTATTTCCAGAGGTTCGGGGAAGGCGGCAGGCACACCCACCATATTCACATCTTCCAAATGGGATCACCCCAGATCGAACGACATCTGGCGTTTCGCGATTTCCTACGGGCGCATCCTGCGAAGGCCGCGCACTATGCGCAAGCTAAGGAGCAAGCCGCTGCTACGGCCGGGTCGTCAAGGCTAACGTATCAGGCGCAGAAGTCCCACTTCGTTGAGAACACGGAAATCGAAGCGCTCGCATGGCATGCAAAAGCTTCAGTCAGTGACTGCTTTCGGGAGTGATGTTGAAGAGAGCGAATGACCGAAATGGCGCGCTTTCCCGAGGCGGCTCACGTCGAAACCAGTCCGACAGCCTGTGGGCCGACAACAGGCCGTCCGGTTAAGGTGACCAGTTTGGGAGAGCGGACACTCGCAAGGCTCGGCACCCATAAGTCGCTGCGAGGCGTTCCCCTCCTATGACGATGCACCATACGCGCTCCGGTCGCGGCAAACCCCTCCTGCTCATCCATGGTTTGGGGGGAAGCCACCGCTCCTGGGACACGGTCTTGACCACTCTCGCCAAAGCGCGGGACGTGATTGCACTCGACCTGCCCGGCCACGGACAAACCCCTGCAGAGGCCGATAGCGGCACGTTCGATGGCTTGGCACGCAGCGTGGAGGATTGGTTGATCAAGGAGAATTTCGAAGGAATCGAGATGGTTGGCAGCTCCATGGGCGCTCGCCTCGTGCTCGAAATGGCACGGCGCGGCCGCACCGGCGCAGTCGTCGCCCTCGATCCGGGCGGGTTCTGGCAAGGGTGGGAACGCATGTTCTTCAGGACTACCATTACAGCGTCGATTGCAGCGGTAAGGGCGATGCAACCAGCGCTTCCCGCCATCACCGGGAATGTCGCCGGCCGGACCGCCCTCATGCTTCAGCTTTCTGCAAAGCCGTGGGCGCTGGATCCCTCTCTGGTTCTGAACGAGCTGCGGTCGTTCGCTGGTACGTCTACCTTCGACTCGCTGGTGAAGGACCTTGCTACGGGGCCAATGCAGAAGGGCCCTGCGGCAACCAACGCGCCGGTCGTCATCGGCTGGGGCCGGAAGGATCGGCTGTGTCTTCCAAAGCAAGCGAGCCGAGCGATGACAGCCTTTCCAAAAGCAAGAATGCATTGGTTCTCGCAAAGCGGGCATTTCCCGATGTGGGATCAACCAATGGAAACAATCCAGGTGATCCTCGACGCCACGGGTGGGCCGTCATCCGCATGACGATCCGGCAGGTCGCGCATACCCGCTTGCAGAAGCGCAAGCTTGCTGAAGCATTGGCATTTTCTGGGCCGCTAGCCGCCCGTTCTCTTCTGAGTAACTGGATGGCGAATGCGGACCAGCGACTGTAGCAAGCAGTTTCGCTTACCTTGCCTGCGCAATATGCCGGAGGTTTCTCCTGCTCTGCTCGCAGATTGCATATTCGGCAAAGCGGCAATCGGGCATGCTTCTGACCCTTCAGATCACGCGGGCAGTCGAGCGCCTTGGGATCAGGGTCGGGGACGCGATGCGAATGCTGACGTCATGGTCGGCATAACCATCGGCGAGAAGTTCAATCGCGCTTGCTGCGATCTGGTCGAACGGAATGCGCAACGTGGTCAACGGCACCGGCAGGTGGCTGACGATGGGGATGTCGTTGTAGCCGACGACCGATACGTCCTCGGGAACCGTCAGGCCAAGGTGTGCCAGGGCGGACAGCGCGCCGATCGCGGTATTGTCGTTGATCGCGAAGATCGCGGTCGGCGGCGAGGCGAGGCGCATCAATTGCGTTGCTGCGACGTGACCTGAATCGATGCCGAACGTCGACCCGACGACCCATTCGGGATCGACCTCAAGCTGGGCCTCGGCCATGGCCTGGCGATATCCTTCGGCTCGACGCACGGAACTCGATGCGTCCGGGGGGCCAGCGATCAGACCGATGCGTCGATGGCCAAGATCGATGAGGTGACGCGTCGCCAGGAATCCGCCAAACCTGTCGTCGCCCACGGATGACGGATGGACGTCGTCCGTTCGCAGCGCGAGGACAAACCGGACGCCGCGTGCCGACAACTCCTGTGCAAATCCGTCCCCGCGCCGTGTCGTACACAAGATCAGTGCATCAACTCCGCGGCCCATCAGCATATCGATCGCGCGACGATTTGCTTCGGGGTCATCCTGCGTCGTCGCGACGATGGTAAAACGCCCGACCCGTGCTGCGGCCGCCGCAAGCGCTTCGTAAAGCATCGCCATCACCGTATCCGTCAAACGCGGCACGATCACCCCTATGAGACCTGTTTTTCCGCGCCGCAGGCTCGCAGCCGCTACGTCGCGTACATAGCCCATTTCCGCCGCTGTCCGGCGCACCAGTTGGGACGTTTCGCTGTCCGAAGGCGGATTGCGATCGTCGAGAAACCGTGACACGCTGCTTTTTGAAACCCCTGTTGCCCTTGCGATATCGAGGATGGTCACGCGGCCTAAATCGCTTCGTTTTTCCGACATCGACCTTGTCTGACTCCAACTGGTTTTGAGCGCGCTACGACATTAGCGCTTGACCGGGCTGAATAGCAAACTAGGTTGGGATCGTTCCCGGCATCGTTCCCAAATGCGAGTCGGTTTCGGATACCCAAGGATGAGGAAGCCAGAATGAGCATGGATCTTCGCGGGCTGAGCCCCGCCCCCGTCACCGTTTTCACCCGCGACGGCGAAGTCGATTACGCCGCCAACGCCAAGCTGGCCCAATGGCTGGTGTCGATCGAAGGCGTAAAGGGCCTCGTGATCCTGGGTCATGCCGGTGAAGGCACGTTCCTGACCACCGAAGAGCGACTGAAGCTGATCGAAACCTATGCCGAGGCCGTAGATGGCGCGGTGCCGATCATCGCCGGCATCACGGGCGAAGGCACCAAAGTCGCGGCCGAGGAAGCAAAGGCGTGCAATTCAGCCGGCGCGACCGGTGCGCTGGTCTATCCCAACCACGGCTGGTTGCGCTTCGGGTTCCAGAAGGGTGCGCCGCAGGATCGCTACAAGGCGATATGGGAAGGATCGGGGCTGGAATGCATCCTGTTCCAATATCCCGACGCAACCAAGGCATCCTACGATCTGGACACCCAGCTCGACATCGCCGCACAGGAAGGCGTCGTCGCCACCAAGAACGGCGTGCGCAACATGAAGCGGTGGTACACCGAGATACCGGAACTCAAAAAAGCGGTTCCCGACCTCCAGATCCTGTCCTGCCATGACGAGTGGCTGCTGCCGACGATGTTCGACATCGACGGCCTGCTGGTTGGTTACGGCAACATTGCCCCCGAACTGCTCATCGAGTTGATCGCGGCGGGCAAGGCACAGGATTACCCCGAAGCGCGCCGCATTTTCGAACAGCTGCTGCCGATCACCAAGGCGGTTTATCACCGTGGATCGCACATGGAAGGTACGGTCGCGTTGAAACTTGGCCTGGTGAAGCGCGGGCTCCTCGACCACGCGACGATCCGCGAGCCACTGAAAAATTTGGGCGAAGCGGCCGAACAGGAAATCTTCGCGGCGTTTGACGCCGCCGGTGTCGGCGCGGTCGAGGCGCAATTGGTCGCCGCCGAATAACCGACACGGGACCCTCGCGCTTTACGGTGCGGGGGTCTTCTCGTTTCATCACGCGGGGCATCTGTCCTGCATCGCAACGGAACGATCACGCACCGATGAGCCGCAGAGCATCACGGTGATCGAGAGGCAGCCTGACGTTCGACAACCATGATGAAGTCGTCGATGCGCCTGAAAGGATTATCATGCAGAAAGCCAACGCGACATCTGCCGCAGGCGCCGCACCGACGGTGTCGGTACAGGCCCGGCCTTTGCGCCGCTTCCCGTCCACCACCCTGGCACAGAAACTGGCACTGATCGGCCCGGCGTTCATCGCGGGTGCTTGGCAGTTCGGTCCCGGCAATCTGGCCTCTGCGATCGAGGCAGGCAGTGCGTTCGGCTATTCGTTGATCTGGGTGATCGTCGCATCGACCATCCTGATGATCTTCTTCACGGACATGAGCGTGCGCGTCGGAATCGCGTCGCCTTCGTCGATGATCGGCATGGTCAAACAGACGCTGGGCAAGCCGGTCGGCATTCTTGCCGGGTTTGGCGTATTCTTCATCACCTTGTGTTTTTCGGTGGGTAACGCGGCGGGGGCGGGCCTTGCCCTTTCGATGCTGTTTGGCGCGAGTCCCATCATGTGGACGTTGTTCGTTACGATCGCGGTCGGGTTCATCCTGCTCGCGCGCAATACCTATCGCTTGATCGAACGTATCTTGGTTGCGCTGGTCGCGACCATGGCGGTCGGTTTCGTCGCCACGGCATTCATGGCGCGACCCGACTGGGGCGCGAGCCTGACCGGCCTGTTGCCCACCATGCCGATCGGCAGCGAATTGCTGTTGGTCGCGCTGGTCGGCACCAATTTTTCGATCAACGCTGCTTTCTTTACCAGTTATGCCACCCGTGCCCACCAAGTGCGTGCGGACCAGTATCGCGACGCGACGATCACCGACACCATCCCGGGAATCGTCGCGCCGGGGATCATGACCGCACTGGTGATCATGGTCGCCGCCGCCGTGCTCGGCCATACGGGCGAGCGCGTGGAAACGCTGGCACAACTCGCCAGCGTGTTCGAGCCCCTGGCGGGACCGGCGGGCTATTACATCTTTACCATCGGCTTCTTCGGTGCGGCCTTTTCGTCGATGCTCGCCAACGCCACCGCGGGCGGGACGATGTTGTCCGATGCGCTGGGCTGGGGTGGATCGTTCGACTCGGCGCGTACGAAGCTGCTGGTCGGCGTCGTGCTTGCCTTCGGCCTTGCGGTCGTCACCTTCACGCCCGGATCGCGGGTCCAGCTGATCATCTTTGCCCAGGCGATGACCGTACTGGTCGCGCCGTTACTCGGTGTATTGCTGTTCATGATGGCCAACAACAAACTGCTGGGCACTATGCGCAACAAATGGTGGCAGAATCTGTTCGCCGCAGTCGGCTTGGTGTCGATTCTTGCGACCAGCGTACTGCTGATCCTCAGCCTGACGGGCGTGGTCGCGCTCTAGCGCGCGCTTTTCGTCAGACGCACGCGCCGCCGCGTCTCTCCTCCAGTCGGCGGCAAGTGCATTCTTCCCCGATCCGCGCCGCTGCCCGTGCTCGCAGTGAAGTCGTCCGGATACGCGATGGAGCCACGCGTCATGACCCTGTTTTCGTCCCGCTTCGCCTTGCTTGCGGTCGCCCTGATCGCACCGCTTGCCGCCCATGCCCAGAACACGACCGCCACCGATACCGGTGCCGCGTCCGAGCCGCCTCCTCCGGCCGCCATCTACCCGCGTGAGGGGCTGGGACTTGGGCTGCGGTTCGGCGACTATTCCGAAGCGCGCTGGAACGAGGACTGGCGCGTCTATCGCGATCCCGCCAAACGCGACGATTTTCTCGACAGTCTCAAATTCATTCCCCTCGACCAGAGGGGCGAGATTTACGTGACCTTGTCAGGCGAAGCGCGCCTGCGCACTGCACTCACCACCAATCCGGGGCTGCGCGAAGGTCGCGCGCAACGCCTCGACACGCTGCGGCTGGTAGGCGGGGCCGATTTGCATATCGGCCGCAATTTTCGTGCCTATGGCGAGCTGGCGCATGGCAGCGCGGGCGGGGTCGGTATCACCAATCCGGTCGGCGCGATCGCCAATGATTTGGTCGTTCAGCAGGCATTTGTCGAGGCCAATGCCGATGTCGCCGAACTGGAAGTCGGCGCGCGTTATGGTCGGCAATTCTTCACCGACGGTTCTCCCTATCTGATCAGCACCCGCAACGGGGCGACCATCCTGACGCCGTTCAACGGGGTTCGCGGCTGGGTACGCGGGCAACAGGTCCGCGCCGACATATTCGACCTGCGCGCGACCCGGCTGGGCACCGGCGGTATCGACGACGACCGGATCGATCGCGGTCGGCGATTCAGTGGCGTATCGGGCGGCATCGTCGTTCCGCGCGACTGGTTCGGCGGGTCGAAGCTGTTCCTGGACCCGTTCGTCTGGCGCTATCGCCAGGACGCGCGGCGCTGGGGAGCGGAATCCGAGCGTGAGGTGAGGCATTATGCCGGCACGCGGTTATGGGGATCGGTCGGCCGTGCGACAATCGACTGGACGGTGGCGCGCCAAACTGGCGATTATGGCAACCGCGACATCGACGCCTGGCAGCTCTTCACGCAGCAGGGCGTGCGGCTGGGCGAAGCGGCGGGCGCTCCGCGTGTCGGCGTCCGTTTCGATTATGCATCGGGTGGCGGCGCGTATGATGACGGGCCGATGCGCAATGCCGTTACGCCATTCGGGGTGCCGATTTTCTACGCGTATCAGAATTTATTCAATCCGGTGAACATGATGGCGCTGGCCCCCAGCGTGTCCGTTCGACAGGGCAAGACAACGCTGACGGGCGAGGTCCAGTTCACCTGGCGCGCGACGACGCGCGATGCGATCTACCGCGCCAACGATCTACCCTATGCCGGGACGCAGTTGGGCGATGCGCGCCACACCGGCAATGTCTGGCAGGTGCAACTTGCGCATAATTTCACTCCGCGTCTGAGCATCCTGGGCCGCTACGAACATCTCTCGGCGGGTGAAGGCCTGACCGACGCAGGATATGCCAGCTCGGATTACTTCACAGCTTGGCTCAATTTCAGGTTCTAAGGGTCAGGCCCCGTAAATGAGGCTTCCGGTGACGACCGGGATGTGATTCGAGGCTCGCGATAGCGGGAGCGTGGATTTTAGCGAATTCTGGTTGAGCGAAGAGTGGTTCGATCGGCTGCGACCGATGCTGCCGGACAAGGTGCGGGGCGTCGCGCGGGTCGATGACCGGCGGGTGATCAGCGGTATCATCCATGTCGTGAAGTCGGGCGGTCGCCGGGTCGATGGGCCGGCGATCTATGGGCCGCGCAAGCCGCTCTAAACCCGGTTCGTCGGGTGGGCAGCCAAGGGCGCGTATGGCAGGATTTGTTCGTGACCCTGGCCGGTGCCGCAGGGTCGTTCGCCGAGGTTCTGATCGATAGCACGCATATGAAGGCACACCGCTCGGCAGGCAGTGGAAAAGGGGCGCGCTCCTCCAGGCGATCGGCATCAGCCGC
>SXGQ01081099.1_pt1 | contig 16213 bp, 22 predicted proteins | sample 3178371 | NCBI WGS metagenome assembly SXGQ01 (sample SAMN11356859, study PRJNA531348) | freshwater metagenome | isolation source: freshwater sample F1-20 | place: China: Fuxian Lake, Yuxi | collected 2017-12-25
GATCATACCAAAATCATTCACAGCCCAATCTAGGGCGAACATTTACACCACATTTCTAGCAGACAGGAGCGTATGGACTGACCCTCCCGACATGCTATCCATACGAGTGGGATCGTAGGCAGCAGGTTACTACTGTACGCAGCGAGCTGCATCGCAGGGCGTGTCATGGTTCGACACCATGCAGTAGTGCAACAGTCAGTACAAAAAACAGTGGACATATCCAAACACTTTGTATAGGTTTGCAGCAAATGCGTACCAATTCGGACAAACGGCAGATTGAATACGTGCAAGTGTCTACACTTACACCATACGCACGTAACAGTCGCACACATACACCACAGCAGGTCAAGCAGATTGCTGCCAGCATACGTGAGTTTGGTTTTACCAACCCAGTGCTGATTGATGAGGCAAACGGCATCATTGCAGGACATGGGCGTGTCATGGCAGCAGAACATTTGCAACTCGACACAGTTCCATGCGTTCGACTTGATTACTTAACAGATGTACAGAAACGTGCATACGTTATTGCGGACAACAAACTTGCGTTGAATGCTGACTGGGATGATGACATGTTACGTATTGAATTAGAGGAACTGACCAGCGCAGCCTTTGAACTTGACGTTGTTGGTTATAGCCAACAAGAGTTCGAAGCATTGGTCGGAGCTTGGGACACTGACCTTGATGTAGTGGGGAAAGATGGTTCACACACAGATGGTATCACGGCAACCTTGAAAGTAAAGTTGTCACCAGAGGATGAACACCAAGCCCGTGAACTAATTAGCAACGCACTCGAGGGCGCAGGACTTGAATACAGCATTGGCTGATGACGACAATCACGTCAAGTTGAATCTGCTTGTTGCCTATCCATACATCACCAAGGCGTTGCAAGACCACGTGTACAATAACAGGGAACATGTTCGGTTCTTGCTGGACAGTGGTGCATTCACGGCATGGCGCGCAGGTAAGACAATCAAACTGGATGACTACTATCAATGTTTGGAATCATTGCGCATACGTCCGTGGCGTTACTTTACACTGGACGTAGTTGGTGACCCACATGGTAGCATGCGCAATTATCAATCGATGCTATCGAAGGGCTACAACCCATTGCCCATCTTTACACGTGGCGAAAAGCTGCCTGTGTTGGACCAGTACTACGAGACCAGTGATGTGGTCGGTATTGGTGGTCTGGTGCAGACCACAGGTAACAAGGGATTCATCAACGGCATCATGAAGCAGGTCGGCACACGTCGCGTCCACTGGTTAGGCTTTACGAACTTCGATTACATCAAGCACTACAAGCCGTACATGTGTGATAGCTCGTCGTGGGAGTCAGGTGCCAGATATGGGCGTGTGAAGTTATACATGGGACGAGGACAGTTCATTGCATTCGGTAGGTCATTGTTCGCCACCAAACCCAGTGGAGCAGTACTTGATAGATTACATCAACTGGGCTTTGACCCTTACGTGTTCCGCAAAGCCAGTTCGTGGCATGGTGGTGATAGCCCTATTCGTAACCTATGTGCCGCATCGGCCGTGGCATTGTCTATTGACATACAACAGAACATAGGGACAAAGATGTTCATTGCCGCCGCCACTGACTATGCCGTAAAGATGTTGACAGACCAGTTTAAACACCAAAGAAAGAACAGACTATGAGCACAGCATTGGTTGTGCTATCTGGAGGACAGGATAGTACGACGTGCCTCTATTGGGCTAAAGCAAATTTTGACGTGATCGAATCAATAGCGTTCAATTATGGGCAGCGTCATGCAATCGAATTGCAATCAGCATCGACTGTAGCACAGCTGGCAGGTGTCGCAAAGCATCACGTCCTCGACATTCGCAATCTTTTGTCTAGTCGCTCGCCACTTGTTGAACACGACCGACCACTTGAACGCTATGCGTGTTTTACAACTATGGAGCGCATTGTAGGCGACAAGATCGAAAACACATTCGTGCCAATGCGTAATAGCGTGTTCTTGACAATGGCAGCAAACGTTGCTGTTTCGAGGGACATCTTTAATCTTGTTACAGGGGTATGCCAACAAGACAACGCGAATTACCCAGACTGCACTTCACAATTTATTGACTCGCAACAGGCCACAATCAACAAAGCACTGGGCATTGACAACTTTTGCATACACACACCACTGATGCACTTGAGCAAAAAAGAAACGGTGTTGCTCGCAAACAGTCTTGATGGTTGTTGGGACGCAATGGCATACACACATACGTGCTATGACGGCAAGGTACCACCTTGTGGCAATTGTCATTCGTGCCTGTTACGTTCGCATGGCTTTGCTGAAGCAGGAATGATTGACCCACTTGTGAAACGTACAACGGAAGCAAACGCATGAAAAAAAGCTTTGCAAACAAGAACATAAATGAAGACATGACAAGCGAGGAGCTTGTTGAAATGGAACAGCAAGTAGCGCATCACTTCGGTGAAGTGTTGAAAGCGTTACGCATTGACACGCAGAACGATCATAACACACGCGACACAGCAAAGCGCGTGGCGAAGATGTATTGCCGTGAAGTTTTTCATGGACGGTTTAGTCCGCGACCTGCAATCACTGAATTCCCAAACGCTGCAAACCTCGATGAGATTTACACGCTTGGTCCAATCCAGATTCGATCTGCGTGCAGCCATCACTTTTGTCCGATCGTAGGTGAGCTCTGGGTTGGCGTGTTGCCGTCCTCTAAGGTAATTGGAATCAGCAAATTCGCACGCTTGGCGGATTGGGTAATGAGTCGTCCGCACATTCAAGAAGAAGCGATCATTATGTTGGCTGATGAAATGGAACAGCTGATTGAACCAAAAGGCTTGGCGTTGGTGTTTCGCGCTACACACACTTGCATGACGTGGCGCGGCGTTAAAGAAACCGATACAAGCATGGTGACCAGCGTGATGCGCGGTATCTTCCGTGACAACCCAAGCGTCAAGGCTGAGTTCTTACAGATTATTTCTGGGCAAGGTTACTGATGATTATTAAAGCAAACAGATACCATGACATCAGTTGTGGTCATCGCGTGACAGGGCACGAAGGCAAATGCCGACACCTGCACGGTCACAATTACCGCATCCATTTCACATGTGAGATGCGTTCTACATATCAGCGCATGGATGAACACGTCGACGGCATTGGTCGAGTCATCGACTTCTCAGTGATTAAATCATTGCTCTGCATGTGGCTTGAAGACAACTGGGATCACAAGATGCTGATCTGGGAACATGACCCACTCGTCAAGCAGTTGCAAAAATGCGACCCAACCGTAGTCGTTGTGCCATTCAATCCAACAGCTGAAAACATCGCCGAGCATTTGCTCAACGTTATTGGACCGCAGCAATTAAGCAACACGCAAGTACGACTGACAAAAGTGATGGTAGAAGAAACAGCGAAGTGTAGCGCGGAGGCAAAAATATGATTAACGTCAGCGAGATGTTTCACACGATTCAAGGTGAAGCAAGTTTTACTGGCACACCATCTATCTTCATACGATTGCAGTATTGCGACGTTGGTTGCCCATGGTGCGACACGAAGTACACTTGGCAATTGAATGAGAGCGATCATGATGATGAGTTGACGAACGAGCGCGGTCGGTATGCATCGTACACGGACGAAGAGTTGGTAGAGCGCATTGTCGAGTATGCAAACGATCACGGCATGCCAAATCCGCACATCGTATTTACGGGCGGCGAACCATGCGCATACGACTTGACCAACGTCACGCACGCACTCAACCTTCGTATGCATACAACGCAAATCGAAACAAGTGGCACGTACGAGATCAAGTGTTCAGCGTTGACTTGGGTCACGGTATCGCCAAAGATCAATATGCCGGGTGGTCGTCAAGTGTTGTCGTCAGCATTGACACGTGCTAACGAGATCAAGATGCCAGTCGGTAAGATGGACGACATGGACAAATTAATCAAACTGTTAGACGAACACAACGTATCACGCAAGCCCGTATGGTTGCAGCCGTTGTCACGATCGGAGAAGGCGACAAACTTGTGCGTCGGTGCTTGCATCCGTAACGGGTTCAAGTTATCGATCCAGACACACCATCTCATTGGTTTACCGTAATGGCACGACCGCAGAAAGAAATCAATGCTGAGCAAGTACAAAAGCTTGCAGCCATTGGGTGCACGGACAAAGAAATAGCAGACATTGTTGGGTGTTCACACGACACATTGACTCGACGTTTCAAAGAAGACTTAGCGTTCGGTCGTGCTAACGGTCGTACTTCGCTGCGTCGCAAGCAATGGGAAGTAGCGTTGAGCGGTAACGTGACAATGCTGATCTGGTTGGGTAAGCAACAGCTAGGTCAAAGCGATAAGCAGGAGATCAAGAGCGAAAGCACAGAGCGCGTGATCAAGTTTAATTGGGGCGGCAACAATCACGAATCAGTAACAACGAACGAAGACACAAGTAATGGTCAAGCAGATTGATGCAAACATGCATGCGGGTCAATTGCACGTCATTGAGCGTCGCAAGCGTTTCAATCACATACGCTGTCATCGTCGTTTTGGCAAGTCTGTGCTATCATACAACCTGCTTGCAGAAGTTGGTTGCGAAGGCAAGTCTAGTGCGTTTGTCATGCCTACTGCAGTTGAATATGACAAGCGTTGGATTGAGTGCGTGCAGGGTCTTGCACCGATCATTCGCAACATCCGAATTGCTGATGGTGTGATTGAGCTGGTAACAGGTGCACGCATTGAATTCTTTGGTATGCATCGCTATGATGGCATGCGTGGCAATCACTACGGACGTGTCATCATTGATGAAGCTGCACACAGCCCGAACTTGCAAGATGCTTGGTTGTATGTCATCAGCCCTACACTAGCTGACTTGGAAGGTGATGCATATTTCTTTAGCACGCCCAAAGGCAACAACTATTTCAAGCAGTTAGAGGATGATAACAAGAATGACAATGACTGGTCATTTGTGCACATCCCTGTTACGTCAGAGCATCGCAATCCACACTTGAAAGCACGTGAAATAGAAAGACAGCAGCGCAATCTCCCTACATCTGCATGGCGTCAGGAATGGCTGGCAGAATATGTTGATGTTGAGGGTGCACGTGTCAAGCGCGAATGGCTGCGGTACAGCGACGGGAGTGGCCTGCTGCGCTATGCTATGGGCGTCGACCTTGCTGTGAGTCTCAAGAATGAAGCTGACTATACTGCAATCGTTGTGGTAGGTGAAGACGCTGCAGGCAATGCGCACGTTGTCGATGTGTTCCGTGACCGTCTGACATTCAATGACATTCTCACGACCATCAAGCACTATGCAGACAAGTGGCGTGTCGAGACTGTAGCAATTGAAAAAGTGCAGGCACAGGCATACGTGGCGCAGGAGCTAATACGAACTACGATGCTACCAGTTGACCCTATCACACCACAGGGTGACAAGCTGGCACGCTTCATGCCCTTAGAAGGCAAGCTCGAGCATGGCTATCTATACCACGTGCGTGGTCTCCCGATCTATTACGAAGATGAACTTTTGAACTTCCCTAATGGGCAGCACGATGACACGGTGGATGCGCTTGTGTATGCTGTGCATGCCCTATCCAACAAACTCCAAATCATAGCACTGTAATGAGACTATTAGACAATGTGCGCGATAGCGTACTGCAATGGGCTGTCAAGTCAGCAGGTCTGCCAGTGATGAGCACAACGGGACAACGTTATGCATCACCAGATCGTCGTGGCTTTGAGCAGCAAGCACAAGCGTACTTGAACCAAGTTGTGCTGGCATGTATTGCCACACGAGCACAGACTCTGAATGAACCACCACTGACAGCGATTGACAGCAACACAGGTGCGATCATTCCGCAGCACCCACTTACACGCTTGTTTCGCAGGCCAAACAAGAACATGAGTCAGTCGATGTTTTGGCAGTATGTCAGCACGTATGTTGACATCGGTGGCAATGCTTACATCCACAAGGTGCGCAATGTGTATGGTCAGGTCATCGAGCTGCGCCCCTACCACAGTGGTCACATTGTGCCAGTGTCAGAAACTGGTCAGTGGGTGGACTACTATCAGTACAGCTACGAGGGCGTGCAGAAGGAACTTGACCCACGAGACATCATACACATCCGCAGCTACTATATTGATCCACTGAACCCAGTGCTGGGCATCAGCCCGATTCGTGCAGCAGGCATCAACATTGACACGTACAACGAACTGATGCAGACGCTGTACAGCTACCTACGCAACAACGGTGTTCCGTCTGGTGTGCTTACTGTGCAGCAGGCTGTCAATGCTATGCAGGCTGAATCACTCAAGGAGCAGTTCCAAACGAACACAACAGGTCGCAATCGTGGTAAGCCTATCGTGCTTCCGTCTGGCATGACCTACACACAGATGGGATTGGACGTAAGCAAGATGGAAGCTGGTACACAGTTCGCACAATACGAGACAGCTATCTGTGGTATCTATCGTGTGCACCCATCTGTGGCTATGACTATGGCAGGTCTGCAGTCAAGCACATACAGCAACATGCAGACAGCCTTCCAAGAATACACATTGCTCACGCGTGTACCTACTTGGAACATGTGGGAGGAACAAGTTGAGCTGTCATTTGCAAATGAATACCCAGAGGTAGATGTTGAGTTTGACACAAGCAATGTAGCTGCGTTGCAGTCTGACCCTGATGCTGTTATCTACCCAGTTGTAGCGCAATTCAATGCCAATCTTGTAACAGTCGATGAAGCTCGCCAGCGTTTGGGGTACCCTCCTGCATCAGAGAACGGAGACAAGTATGCATTCAATCTTGTGCCAGCTGCACAAATGGGCTTCATGTCAGCAGAGCAGTCCACGAAGGCATACGAAACAATTGACTTCGCACCACCGCAGGGTGTGCGTGATGAAGCTGCAAAAGGTCTTGAATGGCGTGAAGAATACGGACGTGGTGGAACTGCAGTAGGTGTGGCACGAGCACGTGACTTGTCAAACGGCCGCAACATCTCACCAGAGACAGCACGCAGAATGAAGGCATATTTTGACCGCCACCAAGCAGACAAGGAAGGGCAGGGTTGGTCACCAGACCAGCAAGGCTTTCCCAGTGCAGGGCGTATAGCGTGGGCACTGTGGGGTGGTGATGCTGGCGAGACGTGGGCGAATAAGCTAGTGCGACAAATGAATGCAGAAGATGAAGACGAAGGGCGCACCAGTTTGCCAGCATCAGATGTGCAAGCAAAGTGGAAACCGCAGGAGCTACCACAGTCTGGCAAGATTGATCAGTCTGCAGACTTAAAAGCAGAAGCATTTTGGAACAGCATGGACAAGACAGTGCGTGAATATAGTGACCGTCTGCAGAAGCCCACGCAGCAACTAATTGAGCAGGTCGGTGACGTGCTGATCGGTGACGTCAAGAAACAAGGTGGCAAGTCGCTCGCAGTCAAGGCTAATGACCCACGTTTGCAGTTGCTGATTGAGCGTTATATGAAGAGCACTGGCAAGTGGCGTGAACAGCTATTGCAGGAGATTGCGAAGATGGCAGTGTCAGAAGTTGGTGGTGACCTGACACAAGTGAGCAGCTACCTTGACAAAGCCATTGGTACAATCACACGTGAAATGTCAGACAAGATCACAGACAGCATTGGTGCAATTCAAAGTGAAGTGCAGGCTACAGTCAATGACATGGCTGGTGCTACTGCTGATGAATTAGAAGCAAAGCTGCTGGAAAAGTTTGACACGCTGCCTAAGTCACGGGCTGCTGCAATCGCTAAGACTACGACACGTGCAGCATCAACAGAAGCTGCCACTGGTACATGGTCAACACTGAATGAAGATGAGACAGACCCTGACAACGAGATTGTCAAGGTATGGACAACACGACGTGACGGACGTGTGAGAGTCACACACAGGTCACTTGATGGTGACTGGGTTGTCATGGGTGGCACGTTTGCTAATGGAACGAAAGGTCCAGCAGTTGGAGGCGATGCAGCAGAAGTTGTCAACTGTCGGTGCGTGCTGCGACCAGTACGACGTAAGAATCTAAGCAGACAAGCAAGGTGATGACATCATTTTGCTTGCGTATTACCCAACTATTTTGTATAGCTTTGCAACCGTGAAACGCGAAACCAAATCACTCAATGCGAACATCACCACGACCAATGAAGGTATCATTGAGGCAGTGGTATCTGTGTTCGGTAACATTGACAGCTACAACGAGCGTGTGATGCAAGGTGCATTCACTAAGTCGCTCGCACATGGCATGCCTACTGGCGTGCTATCACATGACTGGGAAAACCCAGTTGCAACAACACTGCACGTTGAGGAACTGTCTGCAGGTGACCCAAGATTGCCCGAATCAATACGTGGCAATGGTGGGCTATTCATCCGTGGCCAATTCTTTGAGGACATTCCGAGCTCATGGGAAACCTATCTCAAGATCAAGCGTGGTCTGTTCCGTGAGTTCTCCATTGGTTACGAAGTCGTGACTGATGGGTACAAGGATGGCGTGCGCGAACTCTATGAAGTCAAACTACACGAATGGTCACCAGTCTTGGTTGGTGCTAATCCTGCTACTTCCTTGCTGGCAGTGAAAAGCGCAGACTACACAGATCGCATCGAGCTTCTGGAAACGGAACTCTTGGAAGCGGTCGAGGCAACAAAGGCACGTGCTGACATGCGCATCAAGGCAGGTCGTGTCCTATCCAATCGCAATGCTGTGGCACTTACAGCACTGGCAGATTCACTAGGCAAAGCACGTAGGGAGATCATCCGTATTCTCGATGAAGCTGCACCACGTCCAAAGACAGATGAAGGCAAAGCATCTGAACAGGCACGTATGCAGGCAATAATTCTACGCAACTATTTACAAGGTCTCGACCTATGACAATGGAAGAAATCCTTGCGTTGTTGGAAGCCCTTATGGCAAATCCAAACGCAACACCAGAAGAGATGGCAGCGACGCTCGCACAAGTACGCGATGCGCTGCTTGCTCTTACACAGGCAACATCGACAGATGAGAATGGCGTTGAAGCTGCAGCAGCAGTATCACCTGATCAAGTTCTCTCGATTACAGAGAAGATCACAAAGCTTGACAACATCCGTAAGAAGAAGCTTGCTGCACGTGCTGCAGTTGCTGGTCTCAAGTCAGCAGATTGGTCAGCACCAGTCAATGCACTTCCTACAGGTGTGAAGTCAACAGGCACAAAGGTGGAAGTTAAGTCACGCCACACAGCAAAGCACTTCAAGTCAAACGAAGATGCATACAAGGCAGGCAAGTTCCTGCGTGCAGTAACTGGCGACCAAGCTTCGTACCAGTGGTGCGTTGACAATGGCGTTGCTGTCAAGACAATGACAGAAGGTAACGATGCAACAGCAGGCATCCTTGTCCCAGACTTCTGGGAAGATGCTATCTTTAACCTGAAGGAACCACGCGGTATTGCACGCCAGTACGCTCGTGTAGTTCCAATGACATCACCAGTGCACAAGCGCATCAAGATCAATGGCGATCAGAATGTGTACTTCGTAGGCGAAGGTGTTGCACCAACAGCATCTGATCTTTCGTATGGCTTCACAACACTGTCAGCCAAGAAGCTCGGACACTTGACATACGTGACGTATGAACTTGCTGATGATGCACTCATCAATGTTGTCGATGAGATCACACGCGAAGCTGCATACGCTCTTGCTGACAAGGAAGACAAGTGCCTCTTTATCGGTGATGGCACAAGCACATATGGTGGTGTTGTCGGTCTGCGCTATGCATACGAGAACACACTGACAGCTGGTGGTGGTACATGGGCAACAGACGCTGACAAGGCAAAGCTTGCAAGCGCAGTCGTAGCCCCTACAGCAGCATGGTCTGGCATCACACGCGACTCACTTGCGTCACTTCGTGGCAAGGTCATTCAAGGTCAGGGTGCTGACTATGCGTACTTCTGCTCATCAGCATTCTACTTTGACGTGATGGCAAAGGCTGCCTATGCAGCTGGTGGTGTCACAGCAACAGAAGTTGTCAATGGAGTACCACAAGAGCGTTTCGATGGTTACCCAGTGGTAATGGTTGAGACAATGCCAACAGAGTCTGCAGCAAATGACATCCCAGTCTACTTCGGTAGCATGTCAAACGCAGTTGACTTTGGCGATCTCAAGGCCACAACTGTTGAAACAGATAAGAACATCCGCACGCAAATCTGGGAAATCGTTACAACAGAGCGTTTCGACATCAATGTGCACAACATCGGTAACTACAATGCAACAGCTGCAAACCGCAAGCGTGGTAGTGTTGCTGCTCTTATCACCAAGAACTAATAAGGAAGCACAGTAATGGAATCATTGCAAGGCGCAAAGAAGGGTATCTGTGTTCTCCCACAGGTGCTTGATAACGCAACAGCAACATCATACGTGATTGACACAGCTGGTGTTGACTTCGTAAACATTGATGTTGTCATCGGTGCAACAGACATTGCACTCACTGCACTCAAGGTGCAAGAGTCAGACAGCAAGACAGACAGCACAACACTGTCATCTGGTGCTGACATCACAGGTCTTGTCTATGGCGCATCTGGTGCTGCTGCTCTGCCAACAGCTACAGATGACAACAAGATCTTCTCATTTGAAATCAACACGCAAGGTCGCAAGCGTTACCTGCAGCTCATCGCAGTTGCTGGCAATGGCACGACAGGTGTTGCAATTGCTTCGCACTACAATGCAGGCAAGGTCGCTAATCAATCACTCGATGCTGCTGGCAAGGGTGTTGCTGCTGTTCTCAATGTGTAACATGTGAACATGGTTCGGGGGCTTAGGCTCCCGAGCCAACTTCACACGAGGAACACAACGTATGGCAATCACTGGCTTCACTGGCATCCGCATTGGTACAATGCAGACAGTGGCACTCAACAACTCAACATCAGTTACTATCACACCACCAGATGGCTGTGACTTCATTTTGTTTGAGTGTCACCAGCACGATGCACGTATCACTTTTGACAGCAGCAATCCTACAACGTCTGTAGGTTTCAAGCTTACAAAAGACACGCCGTATCGCATCGATGTTGGTCTTGATACTACTATCAAGGTCATTGCTATTGAGAACAACCCCAACTGCTACTGGCAGGCATTCCGTGTCAAGAGGGACGATAACGCATGATAGAATCAATCAATCAAGCTGGTGGTGCTGGTGGTGGTGTGCAGTCAGTCGTGGCTGGCACTGGCATCAGTGTTGACAACACAGACCCAGAGAATCCAATTGTAAACAGCGCAGGCATTGACACTGATGAGAAGGCAAAGGTATCTGCAAACGATACTACTGCTGGCTATCTCAATGGCAAGCTTGTTGCTGGCAGTGGCATTGGATTCACGGAAAACAATAACGGTGGCAATGAGACACTGACAGTTGCAGTGTCCAATCTCGATGCAGGTGCAATCACCACAGGCACGATTGCGACAGCACGACTCGGTACAGGCACTGCAAACAGCAGCACATATCTTGCTGGCGATCAGACGTACAAAGCAGCAGTGACAAGCGTCAATGGTGCAACGGGTGCAGTCACAGTAGCAGCTGCATCCCACACACACGCGGCATCTGATATTACGAGCGGTGTACTTGCTACTGCACGTCTCGCGTCAAGTGGCACGGCATCATCGACGACGTATCTTCGCGGTGACCAGACGTGGGCGAGCATTAGCGCAGGCCCGACATTCTACACAGTGACAACTGCGGACGCTGAAAATACAACAAACGAAATCACGGTTATCTCCTTCACTGTTCCGGCAAACACTTGGAGCAGTGGGCAAGCTGTTATCTTGGAATGGCAGACGCAGTTCAGGAATGAAACCGGAGCATCGGTAAGCAGCAATATCATGCGTGTTGGTGGTACAGGTGTGACAGAAGTTTCTAATACAAGTATGGCATTTAACAGCACGGCAGGTCTTAGCGATCCGTATCGTTTCTACCGTTTATTCTTTGTTAGAGATGGCGCAGGGATGCTATATCCTGGTCCTTCTACCGCAGGTCAAGGATATGCAACAAACGCATTCATTGGCACGTCATTCATAAGCAGTAGTATCGCCATCGACTTTGGCAATGCCGTGACTTTTGACTCATCGGTAGACTACACAGTTGATATTACTATGACGATAAAGATAAAGCTCGCAACTGCATCGGCGAATCTTTGGATGCGTCAACGCTTTGCATCTGCCTACAAAATAGACGGAGCACTGTAATGGAACTATCAACCGTCATTTCACAACTCGGTCTCCGCGGCGCTACATCGCATCGCTCTTACGATCGCATGGTCGAAACGTGGATCGATCCGAACGAACCAATTCCAACATACGACGAGTGCGTAGCAAAGTGGAACGAACTTGTGGCCTCTGGTTACTTCGAGCCACCCTACTATGTCAAGCGTGCTGAAGCTTACGCGAAGGAAGGTATCTACCTTCAGGACATTGCAGAACTGACTGCAGAGCTGACAATGGCACAAGCTGCAAACAATGCTGATGATATTGCCAAGTACAGCACACGTCTTTCAGAACTCTATGCAAAGCGTGCTGCAATCAAGGCACAGTATCCAAAGGCATAAGATGCAGACAGACACTTTCACCAAGTGGATGCTTGGCATCACAGCAGCAGTAGTGGTAGCAATGGGCAGTGCGCTATTCAGCACAGTGCTTGCATTGCGTGAAGATATGGCAGTCATCAAGAATGAGCTGTCAAGCATGAAGGAGACAGTGACGAAGCTGGACATGTTGCAATCACAGGTGGCAGATCATGAATACCGAATCCAATGGATCGAGCGAGCCGACGATAACAAGAGTTCCGACGGTACGACGCGAGCCATTGACACACTACGAAGGTCGCTACGCTGAACTGATCGACAACACAGTCGGTGCTGGTGAGATTGAAAAGTTGTGGCAACCTAAGTGGTACGATGGTATCTTGATTGCAACAGCTGACATAGCAAGAGTAACAAAGCTGACAATGGGCACAATGCCCTATCTATTCTCAATCATTCAGGGTGCAATAATGAAGAATTGGAAGACAACAGTAGCTGGTATCATTGGAGGCGTGGCCTTCATCGTGAACAGCGTGTTTGGTCTGCAGATTCCTACAGATGCAATCCTTGCCACGACCATCTTTCTGATTGGTCTGTTTGCAAAGGATAGCAACGTAACTGGTGGCACAACGCAACAGTAATTGACAACGGGGCTGGCTACGTTTTACGCGCCCCCTTCGCTCCCCTTCCCGTGACCCCGAGCGTATGCCAGCCCCACTTGTTTACAATCACACCCAACACAGATGAGCACAGCCAACTTCACATGGTACGACATAGCAAAGCGTGAGCTTGGTGTCAAGGAACTGCAGGGCATTGCAGACAATCCGCGCATCGTTGAATATCACAGCACGACAACACTGCGTGCGACTGATGATGAAGTGCCGTGGTGTTCATCGTTTGTGAACTGGTGCGTGTCACGTGCTGGCTATGTAGGCACAAAGTCAGCAGCTGCACGATCATGGGCAAAGTGGGGTGTCAAGATTGACAAGCCAGTGACAGGATGCATTGTGGTCATGACACGCACTGGCGGTGGTCACGTGGGTTTCTACGAAGGGCACGACGATAGTACAGTGCAGGTGCTTGGTGGCAATCAAGATGATGCTGTCAATGTTCGCAAGTTTAGAGCATCGCGTGTGCTCTGTTACGTTTTGCCTGCAAAGCTCAATGACAAAGATGGAATGACATACGAACAACTCAAGGTGCAAGCGTAATGGCGTATCTTTCAACAAGCATTGTCAAGTCAGACTGGCTGCGCATTGATTCAGCTGATACCAGCATGGATGCACTGATAGGTCGCATGATCGCAGCTGCAGAAGATGAGATTGAGAACCTAGTCAATCAGCCAGTTGAACAGCAGAGCCTTGCTATCTACTGGGATGGTCAGGGCGAACAAGAGCATGCACTTCTGTACACAGTGCCAGTCACTGCCACCACACTCAAGTACCGCGAGAATCCTGCAATAGCATGGACAACAGTTGATGCTGCAGACTATGCAGTGCGACCACGCCACTTTGGAAAGTCACTCTGGTACAAAGCAGGCTTTGTGCCATTCGTTGAATATGAGTTCACAGCATCTGTAGGCTGGGCATCTGGTAGCGTACCTGCTGACATTCTTGTCGCTGGTTACGAGCTGGTGAAAGAGCTGTATTACGAGACACCATACGCAGGCCAGTCGGAACGTTTTGGTATGTCAGCAGTCACAGAAGGTCAAGGTGGTACGACATTCAGCAAGGCTATTGTGCGCATGCGTCCGTACTTGATTGAAAAGCTTGCACCATATCGTTTGCAGGTTATCTGATGGCATCCACCAACCCATTCGAGCAGAAGGCGCAAAGAGTACGCGAAATTGTCAAGGCATTCTTGCAAGAAGTGCCAAACGCAATCTATGCGTATGTCATTGAGCAAATGGGTGAAGACATAGGTGCAGGACCATTCAAGCAGCAAGAGACTGGTGCATTGTCACTGCGTGCACCACGTAATGAGACAGACAAGCTACGCTTTCAGACCAACACACTTGGCCGTGCTCTTGCACCCAATGAAGATGGCAACATCAGCATTGTAGCGCAGAAGGGTGACCAGTTGTATGTCATGTATGGCATTGACCTAAATGTTGTGCCATACGCACGAATCCATGAGTTCGGTGGCAATGCAGGGCGTGGTGGTGCTGTCAAACTTCGTGCACGTCCCTACTTGCGTCCTGGCTTCCAAGAATACTTGAATAAGCAAGTACCACGATTCATACAACGCATCGCAAAGGAACTGCAATCGTAATGCCATCAGCGAACAAACTATCTTACCTGCTCGACATTGTACGCTCTGCACTTGCAACAGAGCCAACATTCAGTGTGCAGAAGGTGCTGAACAAATCACAGCAACCTACTGCATCACGCACGATTGTATTCCCATTCATCGTGTCAGTAACAGGTGGCACAATGATTGAAAGCAGCAGGTTGATTGATGGACAGTGCACAGTGCGCATTTGGGCTGACGTAGCTGCAGCAAGTGAAGGTGCAACACCTACTGGCAAGTCATTCAATGCCTATGCTGACTGCATCGCAAAGATTGAAAAAGCTATTCGCACGATACCCATTGACAGCTACGAGACACACAGCGATGGCACAAGCACAGCCATACGTGTTGCTAACGTCGTGCTGATCGGTGGGCATGTAGACAATGGTGATAACAAGATCGAAGCTGACTGTGATGTCACACTTTCGTTTGGGCACTGGCAATGACCACGGCACAACTCATCAATCAACTGCAGAACTGGCAGGCTATTCATGGCGTGTGCAATGTATACTATCAGAACACTGCGATGACTACAGATGAGCATGCAGTGCGAGGGTGCGCAGTTGCTGAAGCTGAAGATGGCACGTGTGATGTAATACTGTTTACTAACCACGAGGGGCACAATGGGGATCATCAGTGAACTGCTCACAGGCAACATTGAGCAGCAAAGTCAAGACGTCGCAACAGACGTGCAAAATGTTGACCTAAGTTTCTACACGATCACACGCAAGGAAGACAGCCACTATCTACGTGGCATGCTCGATACATTGCCACAAGGGATTGAGTGTGTGATTGTCAATACAGTGCATGATGCAAGCAAGGCTGGCAGTGTCACTGTAGACAAGCGCGAAGATATTGATGGCATTAGCTATGTACTAGCTACATACTACTATGCAGCATGGGACTTCGCTGCAGCACGCAATGCTGCGCTTGCACTGTGCTCACGTGGCTGGTGCTTTTGGATGGACACAGATGACAGACTGATGCCGTGGCAGCACAGCAACATTCTTGAGATTACAGAACTACCAGCAGGAGTTGGTGGTGTCATGGTTGGTTGCTATGGCTACCAACCTCCATACGAAGAAAACAAACGTGGCGCATTCTATGCCGTACCACACTGCCGTGCACATCGTAACATTCAGGGACTTGAATGGCGTGGTAAAGTGCACGAGCAGATTGAACCCCAAATCAAGGACATGGGATTTACTACAGTGGAGGCAGACATTGGAGTCTATCACGTAGGCTATGTCGTGGACAAGGAAACACTGACACGGAAGATGGGTCGTAACGTTGTGATGCTTTGCCAGCAAATCGCAACAGATCGCACCTACCTACCAGACTACTATACGAACGTGCTGCGAAACAACCTAAACACATATTTAGAACTGAAAGGATCATGACC
>SXGQ01212245.1_pt1 | contig 16211 bp, 11 predicted proteins | sample 3178371 | NCBI WGS metagenome assembly SXGQ01 (sample SAMN11356859, study PRJNA531348) | freshwater metagenome | isolation source: freshwater sample F1-20 | place: China: Fuxian Lake, Yuxi | collected 2017-12-25
CTTGCCTTGAGCTATCTTGACCTCAATCTGGCGCAGCTTGGGCACGATCTGCTCGGGCTTTAATCGAACACCTTTAGGCATCACTGACTCCTTTTGAATAATAAAAAAGTAATATTATTCTCACTCAATCTGGATCAGTTTTTAAACGCAGGTCAGTCTCCCCTTTGGCTTTCTTTTCTGGCGGACGATCTATCGCAGATTTAGGTTCAATTTTTGGAAGTATTGGGTTGGTGAGCGAGCGCTCTACCTCATTCCGAAGGGTACCGCCAATGCCACTATCGGCGGCAATTTGGGCGTGCGTTGAAGGTGCGAAACCGAACACAATTGAGGCTCCAAAGAGCGCAATTTTTAGCCTGGATTGCAAGGACTTGAAGGCCCCGGGCAACCCATTTCGCCGTGTTCTGTCGGACACCCGACCACTCATCTCATACCCCCCCGAAAAGCGTTGAAATTCCTAGGTTTTAGTCGGAATTTCCAAGCCGGATTTTAGTTCTAGTTAATCTTTTTTAACCTACGAAAGCCTACAAAATTTGCCTAAAAAATAGGCAATTAATGGGTGAAAAAACAGGCGGATTCGGGTGATGAAACAGGTGGGCGTTTTGACACCTTGCGGCTATTGCAAGTTGGGCTTGGTGGTAAAAATAGCCTCAACCAAAAAATTTAGTTCCGAGCTCAAAAATCACTTATTGATATGGTTTTTATATCTAAAATTGATTTTTCGGAAAATTGGACGAGAGTGCCGCCCAATGGGGTGTCAAGATTGGATCAAAAAATGGTGACTACACCGACCCGATTTCAGCGGTAGGATTGACGTAAGAAAATTGGACCAAGAATGGGTAATAAAAGCTGTGTCAGATCCAACCCTAAAATCTCAGCCAAATTACTAAATAGATACTTTTTAATTTAGCAATGAAATAATGGGTGGTTTTGGGTAGAAAATAATTTCTGAAAGTCGCCCAACTACGGAATCGGAAATTTTCTAGTTTATGCGATTGGGTGTCGACGTAACCCGATCAGTCGTGAAGAGGGTCGATTGGGTGGTGTCAGCAACCCAATATTTAAACCATTTTCTTAAGATTTTCAAAGAGTTATTTTTCGGGCTTGCCAATTTGGCAGGCGTATCGCTGAAGCCCGATTCCGATTATTCTCTCCGTCCGGCAGCTCAAATCCCGATTAAACTGGGATGCACCAAAAGCGGCGGCGGTCTTCACCCGATGGGTGGCGGTTAAACCTATCGGACGTGATGTCGACAACAAGCAGGTCGCTAATGGATGGAATAGTGGAATCATGATTTTGCCCCCGACATTACCCATTTCTGCCCTCAGCGTTTCGCTGATTGCTCAGATCCATGAGCACAAAGGGGCGTTAAGGGCCATGAACAACCTGTCGCCAGCGCGTCTACTGGCGCTCAGACAAGTCGCAACCATGGAGAGCGTCGCAGCGGGTGTGCGTCTGGGTTCCGTCGTGTTGTCCGACAGCGAGGTGAGGCATGTGCTCGGCATGCTGAAATACCGCATGGGTGCGCAGGAGGCACTCAACCCGGTCACTGAACCACTCGCCGACAGCGATACTGAGGGCGATTCGGATGCTAAATTGCTTGAATCACTCGGCCAAGCGGATTTGGCAGGGGGTGTCGATGATTTCAGCGCTGAGCCGCTGGCAGATTACGAAATCGAGGCGCTCCTTGTCAGCCAGGCCGTACAGGTGCGGGTATTTAATGCAGACGAAGAGCAAGCAGCTGGCTATTACGAGGCCTTGAATTGCGTGCTTGGCCTCGTGCCATCGCGCAAACTGACCGAAGAGGATTTACACGAGCTTCACCGCACCTTGCTGAAGCACAGCAAGAAAGACGTCTGGCATGCAGGCAAATACAAAGCGTCTGCCAACCATCGTTCTTTCAACAACCCCGATACCGGGGCGCGCTCGCAATTGCCAGGCGCGAATCCGCTCGATGCACCCGCTAAATTAAGAAGCCTGCTGCAATGGCTGGAGGGAGAAAGAGAACACCCAACGCAACACCCATTATTAACCATTGCTGCATTTATCGCGGGTTTCCATGCGATTCGCCCCTATCAGGACGGTAATGCGCGTTTGGGCCTGTTGCTCACCCGCCTGCTACTCCTGCAAAGTGGCTATTCGCAAGTAGCGTACGCGTCGCTGGAGGCACAGCTCGAGCGTGACCGTGATGCGTTTTACACCGCGCTGGATAGAACACTTGCGGGTATTCACAACCCCAACCCACACTGGGAGCCTTGGACCGGATTCTTCCTGAGCGCGCTAGTGGATCATGCGCGGCGACTGTTCAGCCGTCTTGAGCGCGACAAAGAGATTTTCTCGGCCCTGCCTAAACTATCGTCGGATATTGTGAATTTGGCACGAGAGCACGGCCGCGTGACGATGGCCGATGCGATTCGCCTCACCGGCAGCAACCGCAATACGCTGAAGCTGCATTTCCGCAAGCTGGTGCATGAAGGCCGTTTGTTACGGCATGGGATGGGCGCCGGCGTCTGGTACCAGCCAAGGTAAGCACGAATGAAAACGGGCGGACTTACGAAGTCCGCCCGCCTTTGGTTGCCGCAGATAGCCTCAAGCCATACGGCCTAATCAGACATCAGCGTTTGTTGTTGAGCATCTCTATCTTGCCGTGCAGCTCGCCGCCCTTGCGAATTTCCAGCTCGCCACACGCAATTTGACCATGCATAACACCGGTCGACTCAATGACCAACAGACGCGTTGCAGTCGCTGACTTATCCATTCTGCCTGCGACCACAATCTCTTCTGCAGTGGCAGTACCGTCAACGACCCCAGAATTCATGATGCGCAATACCTGTGCGCTGAGTTCACCCTCAACGGTACCGTTGATCGTCGCCGCCGACGGCACAGTCAGCCGGCCCTTGGCGATGACACCGCTACCAATATAAAGCGTTCCCTCTGGCGTTGTTTCCTTCATTGCATCATCCTTGGTGGCTAAATAGGTGCCCGAGGCACTTCGAGCTTGTGGTGAGCGGACCATCCTAGATCGCTTGATTTAAATCAACCTACAAATACCTACACCACCGGCCGCGCTGGCCTCAAATGATTTGTAGTGGCACGCAAAGTTGGTAGCCAACCAGCCGAATCGACCGAATACAGCGGTGTTCTGCACCTACTTCGAACAATTTCTTTCGCAGTCGCACCATCTTGACCTCGAGCGTGGCCTTACGCAGATCATCCGGCTGCTGCCCGAGTGCCTCCATCAATTGCCAGTACTCCAGCTGCTGCCCAGCGCTGCTGGCAAATGCCGATAGCATCTGCAGCTCGGAGCGCGAGATCACGACCGACCCTTTGGGACCGTTCAACAGCATGGCGCGAGCGTCAACCACGAAGCCTGCATCTCCGCCTTGGCTAGGGGGCGATTTTGCCAGCTCAATACGTCTTTGTATGGCGGTGACAGCTGCCAGTAGCTCTTCAACCGCGACCGGTTTTGGCAGGTAAACATCGGCACCACTGTCGTAGCCGGCAATACGATCATCCAGCTGAGTACGACCACTAGCCATGATGATGCCCGCGCCAGGGTTGCCCTTACGGATGCGTCTTGCGACTGACAGCCCATCTTCGCCGGGCAGGTTGATGTCTATTACGAAAACATCGGACCGGAACCCCGCCGCTTCATCATCCAGCGCCTCGGCGCAGTCAATCCCCATCACCTGATGGCCTTGCTGCCTGAGCGCCTCTATCGTTACCACGCGCAGAGCATCGTGATCTTCAATTACGGTGATATTCAATTGGGTAGCCATACCGTAAACCTTACGGAAAAATCATGCTGCTCGTAGCGTACCGAACCACCAAGTAGTCGCACAAAATTAACCACCAGGTACAAACCGAGACCAGAGCCCGTATGACGACGCGCCGCATCCGCCCGGTAGTATTTCTTGAATAACTTCTCCTGTTCAGGGAACACTGGCACGCCCGCGCGCGATCTCACCTCGTTCTCTATACTGACTTCGCATCCACGCAAGCGCTCGTGTGTAGCAGGACGTACTCGCAGCTGTATCACGCTGCCGGGCGAAGAGTACTTGATTGCATTGTCTAATAAATTAGACACCACAGATTTTAGTAACTGACGGTCACTTTTAATGGTTATCCGTTCTTCGTAGTAGGTCGCAAAACGCGACGGATCGGCAGATTTCTGCCAGGCCTCATCGACCACTTCGTCAATCCTGAAATGTTCAAAGTGAGAGACGATCTGATCGTCTTCGAACTTCTCTACAAGTAAACAGCGATCGATGAGATCGTTAACGCTTTGTAAAGTTTGTCGGCCATGCGACATCATCTCGGTACTCGGCTGTGATGAGCCGAATACCATGTGCAGCACCGACAGCGAGGTCTTTAGCTCGTGCGCGAGCATTTCCATAAACCGGCTTTGCAGCTGCGATTTTTGGCGTTCGATTTCAACTTGCTGCGCCGCAGAGCGCGCCCGCAGGGCGGCCAGGCTACGCGCCTCCTCATTACGCAGTGCGCGAAACTGTAACAAAGCCACCAGCACAGCGCCGGTCAGGATGCCGTGAATCAGATATAAGTGCAGGTTAATTTCGGGTGCGTTAAATAGCCCGAGTGCATGCGAAGTCGCCACCAGCACTACGCTAGATACCAACACGTAGAAAAGTATCAACGCCCAGCGCGGAATCGGTGGCTGCGCATCCTCACTCGCGCCATCCCACGCAGAGCATGAAATTGCTACTGCGAGTATCAGAAATGGGGATATGGTCACCGAGATCACATTCGCCTGCATCGCCCACCTGACCTGGCCTGACACCATCAGCACCATGGCCACGCTAAACAAGCCAATTGCTAACGCCGGTATCAGACGTAACAGCCAGCGAGATGGCTGAAACTCGCGCAAAAAGAAATAGTGAAAGAGCAGACTAACCAGTACGTAGCTGCAATAAACCAGATTGGAGAGCGCATCTACTGTCAGCGCTGAAACCCACTCACCCAGCAGCACGCGGCTGTAGCCCACCAGCGTCATCGCGTAGATGATGGCCATCAGATGTGTGGCACTGAACATCGCCATCATGGTCTCGCGCCACAAGAACCAGTGCAGCACGGCCCACATGAAAAACAGCAATAGAAAGCCGAGCATCAACCCGTAGGCCATTTCCTGCAAACGGCTGGATTGCTGCACATCGTCCACCGTCATCACCTGCACATGGATGAAGCTTGAGCTGGTTGTCGATAACCGAAGCCAGATCTGGCGCGTCTCGGTGGAAGCCGGTATCACGAACCCGTGGCTGAGTGACTTAAACTCAGCGTCACGCCACTCGACATGATCTCCGGCCTGACGAGGACGCCAAGATCTATCCAGCGGATCATAAAGTTGAATGTCATCCAGATAAACCGGGCGCACTCGCACCACCCATGTCTCGCCCGGTCGCGCCGCAGGGTCCCCGGATACCGATAGCTTGAGCCACGTCGCTGAGGTGGTAAAGCCGCGACTCAGTACACCAGAAAATGGCTTGGAGGGAGCAAGCTGGGCCTCGGCCAGCGTCATCTGACCGCTGGGGTCGTCAATAAAGGCGCGCGCAATGATGCGGTCATTCGCATGGGCAAACGAGGCAGCCAACAGCAACAGCATCACGGCGAATCGCTGCAGATATCGCATCTCGAAGAATTGTTTTTATGAATATTCGCAGAATTATGGCAGAGATGCGCCCGATGCTGCGGGTGTACTGCACCGCGTCAGCGCGGTAGCAAACGCATTCAGTGGCCGGGAATGATTAATTGACGCTAGGCCGCAATAATCATCTTGCCGCCAGTACCGGTTCGGCCAAGCGCATCCAATGCCGTGTCGACCAGACTCTCTGCAGATGGCACTGTTTCTCCGCACGATGCCAAACCCACCGCCAGATCGAGTTTCTGTTTACCCGTAGCGGCAGCGAACAGCTCACGGGTCACTGCGCCTTGTATACGTCGTGTAGCTTGCATCGCCTTGCCGGCGTCGGTCTCGCGCAGTACCAGCGCGAACACACCATCCTGGCGACGGCACAAGGCATCGTTACGCCGGGCAGAACGCGACAGCGCACCGGCTAAATGACGCGCCAATAATTGCAGACCCGCGTGATCGGTGGGCAGTTCATCGCTGCCGGTGGCAGCGGCGCGCATCAAGGCCAGCGAAAGTGGCCGTTGCTGGCGCTGAAAAAAACCATATTCTTCTTGCAGCGTATTCATTAAGGCAAGTTGATTCCCGAGCCCCGTCACATCATCAATAAGCTCGGGTTGATAAACATGGTTCAGCGGCGCCGTGTCGGGCACGATGCGGTGACGCTGCTGATCCATTCGATAAATAATCTGCGCGATATCTTTACCTTCGAAGTCAGCGTCGAGCAGCACCTGCCGCAATATATTCACCACCTGCTCGAAACTGGAGGCTGATATGCCATGTGGGTGGTGCTGATCTGCCATTTTGTTGGGGTCAAAGCTTGCCGCTGGTTTACCCAGAGCGTAGGCGATCAATTCAGCGTGATGCTGAATGAATTTTTCGGTGCCGGCGTTCTCGAAATAACGTCTCAGCGTGGGACTGGCAGCAAAGCGCTGGTGGAAATGTCGCACCAGGCTGCGGACTGCGGGCACGCCGCCATATTTGTCAAAAAGCGTGGGTGACGGTTGCGACATACTGAAAATCTACACATGACAAGGAAAAGTGTAGATTTTACCGAGGGTTGGTTTTGAAATTTTGTCAGTTAGTTTTTTTCATCCGAATATGGGGTTAGGTGAACATCATTAATTGGCCAAATCAATAGCGGTTGCCGGATCGTATGCCCCTTATGCGCTGTATTCACATGCCGCACGTCAGCGTCCATATCAAATTGACATGAAGCTGTTGGCGGCATACCCATACCGCGCTGGCTACACGATGATGGCGGCGCGAGCGATGGGCTCTTCGGGTTCGTCGACTCGCCCTGACGGGCCGTAGCATGCAACAGCTAACTCAGCCGATTTTCCAGACGCGCGCCCTGAGCAAGACCTATGCGGCTGGCAGTAGCGAGGTGCGTGCGCTGCAAGACATTAATCTCGATATCTACCCGGGCGAGTTCATTGTGCTGCTCGGTCCTTCAGGCAGCGGCAAGTCAACCCTATTAAATATCTTGGGCGGGCTCGACCGCCCTTCTTCGGGTAGCGCGCATTTCGCCGATCACGAGTTGAATGGCGCCAGCGACGATGAGCTCACCCGCTACCGGCGCGAGCATGTGGGTTTTGTATTTCAGTTTTATAACCTGATGCCCAGCCTGACAGTTCGCGAGAACGTTGAATTGGTGACTGATATTGCCGAACACCCGATGCCGGCGGCCGAGGCGCTGCAATTGGTTGGCCTGGGTGATCGGCTGGATCACTTTCCATCGCAACTCTCGGGCGGCGAACAGCAGCGGGTTGCGATCGCACGCGCCATCGTCAAACGCCCTGCGGTCTTGCTGTGTGATGAACCGACCGGCGCACTTGACTATCAAACCGGCAAACGGGTGCTGGAAGTCATCGAGCACATCAACCGCGAGCTGCACACCACTACGATCGTCATCACCCACAACGCAGCGATCGCCGGTATGGCAGATCGCGTGCTGTATCTGGGCGACGGTCGACTACAAAAAATCAGCATCAACCCGCATAAGCTCAGCCCCACCGAGTTGTCATGGTAAGCCAGCGTCGATCATGCGCAGCCTGAAGAGATACCGCATCAGCCTATTGACTACCGGCGCAGAAGTCGTACGCAAGATGTGATTAAGCATGACCGCGCTCGATCGTAAATTATTACGCGATCTGCAGCGACTGTGGAGCCAGGCACTGACGCTGGCACTCGTCGTGGCTGCAGCAGTTGCTGGTTTTATTACTACCTACAGTGCCTACGACTCACTGCAGTACTCGCGAGATCAGTTTTATACAGAAGGCCAGTTCGCCGATGTGTTTGCCGATATGAAGCGGGCACCGGATCGGGTGATGCAGCAACTTGCAGCAGTACCGGGTATCGCCGCGCTCGAGACCACGGTGGTGCGCGATGTGCAAGTCAGTATTCCCGGGGTGAGTGACCCCATCATCGGCAAGTTGATCGGGCTCGACCCCAGGCACCCGCCGCAAATCAATCGTGTCTTTCTGCGCAGTGGTCGCATGCTGGCTGGCCAACAAAGCGGCCCGCGCGAAGTACTTGTGTCAGAAGCGTTTGCCATCGCGCGCGGGCTGCAGCCTGGTGACCGAGTGGTCGCACTGATCAACGGCAAGCGCGAACCATTACTGATTACAGGTATCGCTGTATCTCCGGAGTTTATCTTTGCCGGGTTTTCCGGTGCGCCCGATTTAAAAGGGTTTGGTGTCTTCTGGCTCGATAAAAAATCGCTCGCCAGTGCCTACCAAATGGATGGCGCGTTCAACCATGTGAATCTCCGCCTCGCACCTGGCGCCAGGCAAGACGAGGCGATTGCCGGTATCGATCGTGTATTACAACCGTGGGGCGGCATACGCGCCTACGGCCGCGATGAGCAGCTCTCTTACACCCGAGTTGAATCAGAGATCAAAGAGCAACGCGTACTCGGCACGCTACTGCCTGCTATTTTTCTAGCGATCGCTGCTTTCCTGCTGAATGTGGTGTTGGGTCGGCAGATATTGATGCAGCGTGAGCAAATCGCCGCACTGAAGGCGCTGGGCTATGACAACGCCCGCATCGGTTGGCACTACATCAAGCTCGCGCTACTGATTGTTACCGTGGGCGTGGTACTGGGCTTGGTCACGGGCGCATGGCTCGGTGAAATGCTGACCGAGTTATATCGCAAAAGCTTCAGCTTTCCTGTGTTTTATTTTCGTGTACGACCAGCGCTGATAGGAATTGCCTTGTTTACCACCCTGGCGGCGGCGCTGGCCGCCACCTGGCAAGCCATAAAAAGTAGTGTGACGCTTGCACCTGCAGAAGCAATGCGTCCGCGCGTACCGGGTGTTTATCACCCGACCTTCATTGAAAGCCTCGGATGGGGCGCCGCTTTTTCACCAAGCATGCGCATGGTGTTCCGGAACATGCAACGCAATAGTATCCGAGCAAGCATCACGGTGCTGGGGGTTGCAGCGTCTATCGCTGTGCTAGTCAGCGGCACCTTCTGGGGCGATGCCATCGACCTGCTACTCACGACGCAGTTTCAACAGGTACTTCGCGCAGATATCAGCGTTGGCTTGGTAGAGCCACGAAATAACGATGCGCTGAATGCAATGGCACGCTTGCCGTATGTAGCTGCGGTTGAACCTGCACGGTCGATCCCTGTGAGGTTGGTACATGAGCATCGACATTGGCGCGGCATACTCCAGGGTCGACCCAGCGTTCCCCAACTACACCGTGTCGTGGGTTTGGATAAACATGCCATGCCACTGCCAAGCGATGGCCTGTTACTCACCGACCGACTCGCGCATAAGCTCGGTTTACGCGTTGGCCAGAGGGTGCTCGTGGAGGTTGAAGAGGGTCATCGGCCAACGCTGAGCTTGCCGGTGGTTGCGGTGGTCAGTGAGCTGATGGGCATGAGCGCCTACATTGAGCGACGCAGTCTGAATAATTTGCTGCACGAAGGTGATGTGTTGAACCGCGTGACACTGCGGGTTGACCGTAGTCATGAAGCTGAGGTGTTACAACATATGCAGCAAATCCCTGTGGTGGCCGCAGCCTTCAGCAAAGCCTCCATGCTGGCGAATGTAGAAGGTATCACCGCGCGTAACTTGCGCATCATCACCGGCGTGCTGACAGTATTCGCTTCGATTATCGCGGTGGGTGTGGTCTACAACCAAGTACGGGTTGCGCTGGCTGAGCGCGCGTGGGAACTGGCGAGCTTGCGCGTGCTCGGTTTTACGCGTGCCGAGGTATCAAAAATCTTGCTCGCTGAAATTGCGCTGGAAATCATGCTCGCCATACCGGTTGGCATGCTGGGCGGTTTGACATTAGCCAAAAGCATGGTCGCATTAATTGAAACCGATGAATTCTTTCTGCCCGCACAGGTTCAGATATCGACCTATGCGTATGCAGTGCTTTGCGTCGTGATGACGGGTGTTATCAGTGCGGCGATTGTCAACCGCAAGATTCGCGATCTTGATTTGGTAGGGGTACTTAAAACGCATGAATAACTATGCTGATGATGGCACCGAATATCCATAGCCTGATGCAGATACTGGATCCCGGCAGAGGCCGGGATCCATATTCATCGACCATGTAGGGGTCGTTACGCAAAGAAATGAAGCAGAAACTCGGATTACTTGCTGCAGCACTTCTGTTCTTAGCCGTCATCGCTTGGGCGTTTTACCCAAAGCCGTTCGATGTCGATGTCGCAGAAATTCATATTGGCTATTTCGAACGCGCGATTGAAGACAGCGGCAAGACCCGGCTACGCGATCGCTACGTGGTATCCGCACCTGTCGCAGGAAAACTCAGCCGTTTAACAGCACGCGAGGGTGACCTTGTACAGTCAGGCCAAGTGATCGCATTACTCTGGCCAGCACCGCCACCCCTATTAGATACACGGCGCTTGCAGGAGCAGCGCGAACAAGTGGCCGCAGCCGAAGCCACGGTCGCACGGGCTGACACTAATTTGCGAAAATCAGAACTGGTGCTCTCGCAAGCCGAAGCAGATGTTCACCGCAATGAGTCACTGGCCGCGCGCGGCTTTCTCTCACCCATACAAATAGAAAATAATCGCCTCACCGTACAGCAACGACAACGCGAACGCGAAGCCGCAGCACAAGATGCTTCAGCTGCACGCCACCAACTTGCGCAGCTACGTATCGCCTTGCAGCGCAGCCATGGTGATGATCCGATCGCCAGGCAAGCGGTCACCGTCACCGCCCCAAGCAGTGGCAAGGTAGTGAAGCTGCGTCAGCAGAGCGAGACGGTTGTGGCTGCAGGCACCAACTTGCTGGAAGTTGGCGATACTAAAGCTATCGAAGTGATCGTTGAGTTGTTGACAGAAGATGCAGCGCAAATAACCACCGGTGCAATCGCTAGCTTGCGTAACTGGGGCGGACCGACAGCACTACAGGCACGGGTGCGTCTGGTAGAGCCCTCAGCGTTTACCAAAATATCGGCACTCGGCGTTGAGGAGCAGCGAGTGAATGTCGTGCTCGATATTACATCCCCACCGGACACATGGCACATACTGGGCGATAACTATAAAGTGGATGTCATTATCCCGGTACAAAGTGCTACCAATGTCACCCTGGTCCCTGTGGGTTGCGTATTCCCCAGAGGTAGCCGCAGTGCCTTGTTCGTGGTTGACCATGGTCGTGCCCGCTTGGAAGAAGTCGAGCTCGTGGCTCGTAATGGTCGTGAGGCCTGGATAAAAACCTCCCTGCCAGCAGGTACCAAGGTCATCGCTTACCCACCCGCCAGCTTGAACCATGGCGACCGTGTGAACATCATGAGCGGGCCCTAAAAATCAATAGAAAACGTGGGCACTAAAATTCAATGGAAAACATGGTGACACTAAAAATGCTGGTAGAATTTTTTCTTAATGAATTGAACCACCAGCAGGTAAGTTATGACGAGTATGACCACGCCACCAAGGTAGCTCAGCGGTAGCGATACAAAACCGAAATAAGTTCCAGCGACGGTGAATGGTAAAAAAATTGCTAGCGTCACCACCAAGAGCGAAGTGAGGGCAAGTAATGGGTGCGGTATGCTCTTAAGCGGGTTACCGCGTGTTCGGATAATAAAAATCACAAGCACCTGCGTACACATCGACTCGACGAACCACCCCGTTTGAAATAGCGCCTCGTTTGCCTTGAATAGCCACAGCAATAGGCCAAATGTCAGAAAATCAAACGCTGAGCTGACCGGTCCGATAATCCACATAAAGCGTTGAATCAACTGAATGTCCAGCACGTGTGGCTGCCTGAGCTCAGCGTCATCGACTTCATCCAGAGGAATGGCAATCTCTGATAGATCATACAAAATGTTGTTTAATAAAATCTGCGTCGGCAGCATCGGCAGAAAAGGCAAGAATACCGAAGCGCCTGCCATACTGAACATATTTCCGAAGTTAGAGCTACTACCCATCAGGATGTATTTCATGATGTTGCCGAAGGTACGGCGGCCTTCCATCACGGCGCGGACTAGCACATTCAGATCATGCTTCAATAGAATGACATCGGCCGCTGCCTTGGCAACATCGACCGCACCATCCACCGAAATACCCACGTCGGCGCTATGCAGGGCAGGCGCATCATTGACACCATCGCCGAGATAGCCCACTACATGACCACAGGCGCGCAATGCCGTAATCACCCGCTCCTTCTGCGACGGGTTTAAACGACAGAATATGTTGGCGGAAGCGACCCTCGCTCGCAACGCGGACTGATCCAGTCGTTCGATCTCACTCCCCAGCACAATGCCTTGCACCGGTAATTCAAGTACCTGACAAATGTGCTGCGTGACACGTTCGCTGTCGCCGGTTACGATCTTCACATCGACACCCGCAGCCAGTAATGTTTTTAGGGCCGGCTTTGCGCTCTCTCTTGGTGGATCAAGAAACGCCGTAAACCCGGCTAGCACCAGCGCTGACTCGTCATCCACCACTGCATGCGGATGATCGACAGCGACTGGTTTATAAGCAATCGCCAGGACACGAAACCCTTCAGTTTCTTGCGAATGGTAGACATCGCGTATGTGATCACGGTCGGTGTTAGTTGTCTCACATACCTGATCACCCAGCATGTATTGAGTACAAAGACGCAGCAACTCATCCGGCGCACCTTTAACGATCAGTAATCGCTCCCCTGCATTTTCCAGCAGTACGGAAACGCGACGACGTTCGAAATCAAAAGGTACTTCGTCGATTTTTTTCCAGCCACTGATATCGATTTTTTTATGCGTGAGGATGGCCTCATCCATAGGGTTACGTAGGCCGGTCTCAAACCAGCTATTCAGATACGCCAGAACCAATACCTGCTCGCTCTCTCCACCCAGAGGGTCAAGATGCGATTGCATGTGGATTTTTGCTTCAGTCAGGGTGCCGGTTTTGTCGGTACACAGCACATCCATCGAGCCCAGATCCTGAATGGCACGCTGCTGTTTGATAATCACCTGCTCGCGCGCCATACGGATGGACCCGCGCGCCAGGGTCACGGACACCACCATCGGCAAAAGCTCAGGGGTCAGGCCGACTGCCAACGCGAGTGCGAATAAAAAAGACGATAGCCATGGCTTGTGTGATAACAAATTGACCAGCAACACAAACAACACCATGCCTATGGTGAGGCGAAGGATCATCGCATTGAACTGGCGTGTTCCTTGATCAAATGGGCTAAGGTCATCAGCTGCCGTGATACGTTCAGCGATAGCACCCATCGCGGTGGCCGAGCCCGTCTGAACAACGCAGAGCGTGGCGCTACCCGAAACGACAGACGAGCCCATGAACAGCGCATTGGTTGCTGCCTGCAGGTCATCGCCATGGTTGATTGGAACTGCTCGCTTTTCTACCTGGTAAGACTCACCCGTCAAGACAGATTGATTGACGAAACAATCGCGCGACGCCACCAACATGCCATCGGCCGGTACCAAATCGCCCGCCTTCAGCAGCAAAATATCGCCCGGCACAATGTCACTGACAGTAATGCTCTGCGCAATACCATCACGCACAACGCGGGCGCGTAGCGCAATTGATTGCCGGAGCTTTTCTGCGGCAGTACGTGCGCGATGCTCCTGGAAAAAATCCAGCGTCACGCTGGCCAGAATAATGATGGTGATGATAAAAAAATTGATCAACTCACCGAGCATGGCCGACACCACGCTGGCGAGAAGCAGAATGACGACCAGCGGATTGTTGAAATGCGCGAGATATTGCCGCCAAATCGGTGGCTCGCGGTGCTCGATGAACCGGTTTTCGCCATAGCGCTGCCGCATCGCCGCAGCTTGCTGTGCGCTTAATCCACCATGGGCATCAGTCAGTAGCGGAGGCTTTAGCCACCAAGCAGTTGAGGCAAGATCAATCGATGGCGATGGCGATGGCGATTGAGCTAACGATGACGATGACGATGACGATGGCATTGCGCAGGCACACAGGATCGCGCATTCTGATGCGCAATGCCGCTAGCTTGCCTCGACTAACCGCGTTTGTGCAGCAATAGACGACATTCATGCGTACGCACAAAGGCCATTGCATGACCCAAGTCAATCGCATCCGACGTAGCAAACGGCCGGATGCGACAGGCTATGCAGCGCCGAGTTCTACCAGCAAATCTTTCGCCGCTACCACCGCACCGGGTTTGACGTACACCTGCTTGACGATACCGTCGGCCTCAGCACGAATCATGGTTTCCATTTTCATCGCTTCAATCGAGACCAGCGGATCACCTTTGGTGATTTTCTTGCCGGCTTGAACGGCGACCGTGACCACCATACCCGGCATGGGTGCGCCGATATGACGGGCATTACCCTCTTCGGCTTTGGGATGCGTCACGGTGGACACCACGCCCGCGTGCTGTACGCGCACCATGCGCGGCTGGCCGTTCAGCTCGAAGAACAACTTACTAATACCTTCGTCTTCAATCTCGCTACGGCCCACCAGACGAATCACCAGTGTCTTGCCTTTGTCAATACTGACCGAGATTTCCTGACCATCTTTCAAGCCCTCGAAGAACACATCTGTCGGCAATACTGATACATCACCGTGCGCGCGCTTATGCTGCGCAAAATCCGTGAAGACTTTCGGGTACATCAGGTAGGAGGCAAGCTCTTGATCACTAATTTTTCTATCGACCGCCTTCTCAGCAGTCTCGCGTACCTTGTCCAAGTCGACCGGCGGCACATTCGCACCGTAGCGTCCTTCGAGAGGCTTGCCACCCTGAAGTACCTTCTTCTCTAATGCTTTCGGGAAGCCATCGGATGGAAAGCCGAGTTCGCCTTTGAACAGCGAGATTACTGATTCCGGGAAGGCGATTTCTTTATCCGGATCCGTCACATCGGCAGGGGTCAGATCATTCGCCACCATGAACAAGGCCATATCACCCACCACTTTGGAGGTGGGCGTGACTTTGACGATATCGCCAAACAATTGGTTCACATCGGCATAGGCTTGAGACACTTCATTCCAGCGATGCTCGATGCCCATCGCGCGCGCCTGTTCGCGCAAGTTAGTGTATTGACCACCCGGCATTTCATGTCGATAGACATCCGAGGTACCTGAACGGATATCTGCTTCGAACGGTGCATAGTAGCGGCGTACACCTTCCCAGTACTGCGAGATCGCAAACAGCGCATCCTTCGGCAATTGTGGATCTTTGTCGGTATGCTCAAGCGCAGCGACAATAGAGCCGAGGTTGGGTTGCGCGGTGAGTCCACTCATGGCGTCCATCGCAGCATCAACCGCATCGCAACCGGCTTCAATCGCCGCTAAAACACTCGCAGCGGAGATGCCGCTGGTGTCATGGGTATGAAAATGAATCGGCAAACCGACCTCTTCTTTCAAGGCCTTGACCAAGGCACGCGCCGCATTCGGGCGACACACACCGGCCATATCTTTAATGCCGAGAATATGCACGCCGGCATTTTCCAGCTCCTTGGCCATGGTGACGTAATATTTCAGGCTGTATTTGCTGCGTGCAGGGTCGAATGGATCGCCGGTATAGCAAATCGCGCCCTCGCACAGCGCACCGGTTTCATTGACCGCATCTATTGCGACCCGCATGTTCTCGACCCAGTTCAGTGAATCGAATACGCGGAACACATCCACCCCACCGGCCGCGGCCTGCTGCACAAAATAGCGCACCACGTTATCAGCATAGTTGGTATAGCCCACCGCATTCGATGCGCGCAGTAGCATCTGAAACAGAATATTCGGCACCGCCTCGCGTAGTTGCGACAAACGACTCCATGGGTCTTCTTTCAGGAAGCGCAGCGCGACATCAAATGTGGCGCCACCCCAGCACTCCATCGAGAATAAGCCAGGCAACAGCCGCGCGTAATACGGCGCAATCGCCACCATGTCGGCGGTACGCATACGGGTAGCGAATAACGACTGGTGCGCATCACGCATGGTGGTATCCGTAAATAGCACCTGTTTCTGATCCAGCATCCAGCGAGAGAATTTTTCTGCGCCCAATTCTTTCAGCTTGTCGCGCGAGCCGGGCTGAATCGGCAGATTGCGGCCCATCTTCGGCATGGGGGCGTGCGGCAGGATAATCTCTGAGGCTTTACGCCCTTTCATCTCCGGATTGCCATTCAC
>SXGQ01035840.1_pt1 | contig 16209 bp, 14 predicted proteins | sample 3178371 | NCBI WGS metagenome assembly SXGQ01 (sample SAMN11356859, study PRJNA531348) | freshwater metagenome | isolation source: freshwater sample F1-20 | place: China: Fuxian Lake, Yuxi | collected 2017-12-25
GCCGAGCACAACATGCAGGTTTGTCAGCCCACCACGCCTGCGCAAATCTTCCATGTGCTGCGCCGACAGATGGTGCGTATGTTCAGAAAGCCGCTGGTGCTGTTCACGCCGAAGTCGTTGCTGCGGAACAAAGAAGCGGTATCCAGTCTTGACGATCTCGCAAAGGGCGAATTCCGAACGGTCATCGGCGAAACCAACTCCGCAATCGAAGCGAAGAAGGTCAAGCGTGTGGTGGTCTGTACGGGCAAGGTCTACTACGACCTGCTTGCCGCCCGCCGCGAGCGCAAGCTTGACGACATTGCGCTGCTCCGAGTCGAGCAGCTTTATCCCTTCCCGCACAAGGCGTTCGAGGCTGAGATGCGCAAGTTCGGTGCCGCTACGCAGGTGGTGTGGTGCCAGGACGAGCCGCAAAATCAGGGGGCCTGGTTCTATGCGCAGCATCATCTGGGAGAGGTGCTGCGAGAAGGTCAGACGCTCAGCTACGCCGGGCGCCCCGCGTCAGCATCGCCGGCCGTTGGCTACTACGACAAACACTACGCGCAGCAAAAAGATCTGATCGCTGCTGCGTTTGGTGAGTCGCGCACGCGCAGTCGCAAGGCGAGCTGATTCATATCGTTTTGCGATAGGGCCGCGCTTTGAAAGCGCGGCCCCCGTTCGCACACACCCATTCGTTCAAATACACGTAACAGATTCCGGAGAACTCCGATGGCTCTGATTGAAGTCAAGGTTCCGCAACTATCCGAATCGGTCGCCGAAGCGACGCTACTGCAGTGGCACAAAAAACCAGGCGAGGCCGTAGCTCGCGATGAAAATCTGATTGACGTTGAAACCGACAAGGTGGTGCTCGAACTGCCCGCGCCGTCCGCAGGGGTGCTGGTGTCGGTGGTGAAAGGCGACGGTACTACCGTGGTCTCGGGTGAGGTGATCGCGACGATCGATACCGAAGCCTCGGCAGGTGCGGCGGCGACCGCTCCGCCCGCGCTGGCGGCTGCCGCAGCGGCTGCGCCTGCTGCCGCGGCGGCGCCAGCCTCGCAGGCGAAGGCTGGGATCGCGATGCCTGCTGCGGCGAAGATGATGGCCGAGTCAGGGCTTGCTGCCTCGCAGGTCGGGGGAACCGGCCGTGACGGTCGGATCACGAAGGGAGATGTCATCGGGGCCGTCGCGGCCCAGAGCCGGGCACCGGTCCAGGCTGCGATTCCCACTGGCGCGCCTGCCGGCGCGCTGCCGGTCGTGAAGGCGCCGGTTGATATCGAGCGCCTCACTGAAGGGCGGCCCGAGCAGCGTGTTCCGATGTCACGACTGCGGCAGCGGGTCGCTGAGCGCCTGCTCCAGTCGCAGGCGACCAATGCCATTCTCACGACATTCAATGAAGTGAACATGCAGCCGGTCATGGATCTTCGCAAGAAATACCAGGATCGCTTTGAGAAGGATCATGGCGTTCGACTGGGCTTCATGTCATTTTTCGTGAAAGCGGCTGTCCACGCGCTCAAGAAATATCCCTTGGTCAATGCCTCGATCGACGGCTCTGACATTGTGTATCACGGGTTCTTCGACATCGGTGTGGCGGTGGGCTCGCCCCGCGGGCTGGTGGTGCCGGTGTTGCGTGATGCCGATCAGCTGAGCTTCGCCCAAACGGAGAAGGCAATCGCCGATTTCGGTAAGCGAGCCCAGGACGGCAAGCTCGGGATCGAGGAGCTGTCTGGCGGTACGTTCTCGATCAGTAACGGCGGCGTGTTCGGGTCCATGCTTTCCACGCCTATCATCAACCCGCCGCAATCTGCCATTCTGGGTGTTCATGCGACCAAGGATCGTGCGGTGGTCGAGAACGGCCAGATCGTTATCCGGCCCATGAATTACCTCGCGATGTCGTACGATCACCGGATCATCGACGGTCGCGAGGCGGTGCTATTTCTGGTGTCCATCAAGGATGCGCTGGAAGATCCTGCCCGCCTGTTGCTCGATATCTGAACGGCGGAGAACCAGCCATGTCACAGACCTTTGATCTGATCGTGATCGGCGCTGGGCCCGGTGGCTACATCGCAGCCATTCGCGCGGCGCAACTGGGTATGAAGGTGGGCTGCGTTGAGCAGTGGCGTAACCCGCGCGGTGAGGCCGCGCTGGGTGGCACCTGCCTCAACGTGGGCTGCATCCCATCCAAAGCACTGCTCGCTTCCTCGGAAATGTTCGAATCGATGCAGCACGACGCAGCCGATCACGGCATCTCGGTCAAAGGTGCGAGCGTCGATGTTGCCAAGATGATGAGCCGCAAGGACGGCATCGTTGGCAAGATGACCAAGGGCATCGAGTTTCTGTTCCGAAAGAACAAAATCACGTGGCTCAAAGGGCACGGCCGACTGACGGGGGCGCGCGACGGCCGCTTCCTGGTCGAGGTGAGCGGGGAGGGCGATCCAGTCAGCTGCGACGCGGCGCAGGTCATCCTCGCCACTGGTTCGAAAGCGCGTCACCTGCCATCGATTGCGGTGGACAATCAACTGATCTGCGATAACGAGGGCGCACTGGCGCTGGGCGAGGTTCCGAAGCGGCTGGGCGTGATCGGGGCGGGTGTCATCGGGCTGGAGCTCGGTTCGGTCTGGCGTCGCCTTGGCAGCGAGGTCACGATCCTCGAGGCGCTGCCCGAGTTCCTTGCAGCGGCAGACGAAGCGGTTCGCAAGGAAGCCTGGAAGCAGTTCACCAAGCAAGGGCTTGCGATCCATCTCGGTGCCCGCATCGGCGAAGTGACGCGTAGTGGGAAGGGCTTGAGTATCGCCTGGACCGATTCGGCGGGCGCGGCGCAGACCCTGGACTGCGACCGTCTGATTGTGTCAGTAGGTCGCGTGCCCAACACCGACGGTCTGGGTCTCGACGCCGTTGGTCTCACAACCGACGCCCGCGGGTTCATCCCGGTGGATGGGGGCTGTCGTACCGCTGTACCAGGTATTTGGGCGGTCGGTGATGTGGTGCGCGGTCCCATGCTAGCGCACAAGGCCGAAGATGAAGGGGTAATGGTTGCCGAATTGATCGCGGGTCAGAAACCGCACATTGACTACAACTGCATTCCCTGGGTGATTTACACCTCACCCGAGATCGCATGGGTCGGCCAAACCGAGCAGCAGCTGAAAGCGGCGGGCCGGTCGTTCAAGAGCGGCCAGTCCCCGTTTGCAGCCAACGGCCGGGCGCTGGGAACCGGCGCGTCGGCTGGGTTCGTGCGGGTGCTTGCATGCGACACCACCGATGAGGTGCTGGGTGTTCATATCGTGGCTTCAAACGCATCCGACCTGATTGCCGAGGCTGTACTCGCCATGGAATTCAAAGCCTCAGCCGAAGATATCGGGCGGATTTGCCATCCCCACCCCTCGCTGTCCGAAGTCATGCGCGAAGCGGCGCTCGCAGCCACAGACAATCGGGCCTTGAACGGTTGACGGCAGCCTCTGGGGTGACGGTGGCAGGCACCTCGATCGTCGAGGCCTACGAACGCTTGCTGGCTTCGCGAGGATACAGCGAAGATCCCGCGCAGCGGGCGGCGGTACTGCGACTGCAGCGCCTGGCTGACGAGCTGGCGCAGGCGGGCGATCGCACGCCCGGGTTGCTCGGCCGGGTCTTCGGGCGGACACCCAGGGCGGTACGCGGGGTGTGGCTGTGGGGCGGAGTCGGTCGCGGCAAGAGCTTCGTGATGGACTGCTTCTATGGCGCCGTGGGGCCGCTTCGAAAGACCCGGCTTCATTTTCATGAGTTCATGCGCGCCGTGCATCGCGAGTTGGAGTCTTTGAAGGGGCGAGCCGACCCCCTCGATGAACTTGCACGACGCGTGGCACAGCGCCATCGGTTGATCTGCTTCGATGAGTTTCATGTGTCGGACATTGCCGACGCCATGATCCTCGAGCGACTGTTGCGAGGGCTGTTTAGCCACGGGGTCTGCTTCGTGATGACCTCGAACTATCGCCCGGATGATCTTTATCCCGACGGACTGCATCGCGACCGGATCCTCCCCGCCATCGCGCTCATCCATCAACACACCGACTGCCTTCAGCTCGATGCGGGTCAGGACTACCGGCGGATGTCGCTCGCCCAGATTCAGGCCTATCTCACGCCGCTCGATGAATCGGCGGCACGCGCGTTGTCCTCAGCCTTCGAGGCGCTCGCTGAAGCAGCGGACGAAGCGCCCGAGTTGCAGATTGAGAACCGGACAGTGCGCGCGCTGAGGCGTGCCGGGGGCGTGGTGTGGTTTGACTTCGGAACGCTTTGCGGTGGACCACGCTCGCAGAACGACTATCTTGAATTGGCCACGCGGTTTCACACGGTGATCCTCTCGGATGTACCAAAGATGACGGCGGCAATGGCCTCCGAGGCGAGGCGCTTTGTCTGGCTGGTTGACGTTCTGTATGACCAGAAGGTCAAGTTCATCGTATCGGCGCAGTGCCCGCCTGAAGCGCTCTACACCCAGGGCGCCATGGCGGGAGAGTTTCACCGAACGGTGAGCCGGCTCGCTGAGATGCAAGGTCGAGAATATCTCGAGGCGCCGCGCCGCGGGGTCACCATGACTCTCGCCTGACTGGGGTTCCCATGAACCGACTCACCCCGATCCGCCATCAGCCGCCGCCGGGTGAACCCCCCGGTCACGATCCAACTTTTTCCGGTTTGCCCGACGCACACACGCTTCGCGAGGTCATCGACTGGCTCGCGGGCGGCCTGCTCGAGCGCGACGACCATTCGCGGGTACTGCTGCTCGCGCTTCTGTCTGGCGAACACGTGCTCCTCATCGGTCCACCGGGCACGGCCAAGAGCGCGCTTGCACGCCGGGTGCATCAGCTGGTGGGCGGACGCTGGTTTGAGCGGCTGCTTACGCGTTTTACGGTGCCCGAGGAACTGTTCGGGCCGCTGTCGCTCTCGGCGCTCGATGAGGGGCGGTATGAGCGGGAGACGGATGCTTATCTGCCGACGGCCGATGTGGCCTTCCTGGATGAGGTGTTCAAGGCCAATTCGGCCATCCTCAATGCGCTTCTGGGAATACTCAACGAACGGGTGTTTGATCAGGGGGCACGGAGAGTGGCGGTCCCGCTTACGTGTCTGGTGGCGGCGAGTAATGAGTGGCCCGACGATGACGGCATGCGGGCGTTTCAGGATCGCTTCCTGTTTCGCTGCGACGTGTCGCCAGTCGCCGACGCGTCGTTCCGTGCGCTACTCACGTTGTCGGATAGGCCGGACGAACCGCCGGCCTGGCGATTGGGTCGCGAGGTCGCGGCGTCGATTGATCGGTCGATTGGGGGAATTTCACTGAGCGATCCCCTCATTGAAGGCTTGGTCGCGCTGCGCACGAGCCTCAGAGCGTCTTCGGTCGCGGTCAGCGACCGACGCTGGGTCCGGGCTGTGAGGGTGCTGCGGGTGGCGGCACTTCTCGAAGATCGATCGCAGGCGGGTGTCGAGCATCTCCCGATTCTTCGATGGATGCTGCCGGTAACGCCTGCGCAGGTGACTGTCTTCGATGACTGGGTGCTCCGCTGGCTGGGCGTGGATCGCACGCTCGACCCGGTCTGGCTGGACCGTGCAGCGCAGGCGTTCGCGCAGCAGCTCGAGCTCGAACAGTCGGCGGGCGAACTCGCTTTCGATGACTCCGGCAAGCTTGCACTGGCTCGCCAGCTCGCCGGAGCGGACTCAGGCGCGCTGGGCGAAGGCGCGCCACGGCTCTCGGCATTCAGCCGGGCGCGCCGGTACAGTGCCGCACACATCAGCGCTCGGGTGGCACAGGTCAGCGCGGTCATCGAACGGGTGGATCACTGGCTGCAGGGCGCAGACCGTCACGCCTGCGACCTTGCCATCGGCTTGAGCGCAGGGGTCTGGCTCTCGCCGACATTCGCTGACCGGGCGGTAGAGACCTTTCACGATTCGGTGGCGCGGGTCCGTGCGGCCCGAGAGCGCTTGATGGTCGCGCGGGAGGCATTTTGCGCTCTGCCTGTCAACGAAGCGGTTACCGGGCCGGGGGGGGATCTCATTCCCGATCCGGTGGACATCGGCCAATCCACCTGAGGCGCGCGCGTGACGCTAGGACGGTTCGAGACCCGCGACCTTGAGCGGCAATTTGAGGCACTCGAGCGGTTGGATCGCGCGCTGTGGCTGCCGGCGCTCATCAATTCGCATGGACAGTTGTTCGAGCGACTGCGCTGGCTCGATCAAGCGCTGCCGAGGCTCGCAAAAGGGGACAACCCGCTGGGTGATGACGCCGTCACGCGTGCCTGGCCTGGACCCGTCGCTGCGCAGGCCTTTGGGCTGGCTATTGATCGGTTGGACCTGTTAGCACTCGTGGCAGGTCAGCATGACTGGAGTGTGCAGCTGCTGAGGAGCCTCCTCTGGCATCTGGATGCTTTAGCCAGGCTCCGGGCGCAGCATGGCGAGGCGGCCGCCGTTTCAGCGCTTGCGCAGGCTTTTGCTGAGCAATGGGATACCGAGCGCGCCGACCTCGAGCAGATCGTTGCGGTGTTTCAGTCGCTTGAGGGTTTCAGCACTCTCGCGCGCTGGAGCGAGGTTCGCGGGGTCCTGAAGGGCGAGGGCTGGGCGGCCGTTTTGGCGGCGCACCGGACGATTCGCGACTCTAGGGCGCTTGCCGCGCTGATCCGCTCGCTGGGGCGCTCGCGGCTCACCGAGGCCAGCGCGCTACGCCCGCACGCGACCGTCTCTACCGAAGCGAAACATCGTCTCGATGCCGAGCGCTGGCAGGCGGTGCTGGCAGCGGGTGAGCGCGGCGAACCCGACGGCGTTCATCGCTCGGCTTCGCTTGATCGCGTACTCGCCTCCGAGTGGGCAATTTGGCGGCGCCGGTCGGCTGATCCACGGAGCGCGCGGCGACTGCGAAGAATATTCGCAGCCAAGTTGTCCGAGCATGCCTTGCTCGCCCTGGCACTGCGCGAGCCCGAGCGCATATCGGTCCCAATGCCGGTCGAGGCGATTCTCGATTCGACCCGACCGGTTCAGGCCCCGCAGATGGAGGCGGGGCCGATCATTGTCTGTCTGGACACCTCATCGTCCATGGCGGGCGCAGCCGAGCAGGTCGCCAAGGCTGTGGTGCTCGAGGCCATGCGGGCAGCGCGTCAGGGTCGTCGCGGGTGTGTGGTGTATGCGTTCGGCGGTCCAGGCGAAGTGCGGCGTACGCCACTCGATCAGAACGTTGAGGGCCTGGTTGCGCTCGCTAGCCTCCTTGCGGCGAGCTTTCATGGCGGCACCGATATCGCTGATCCGATCGAGGCGGCCATCGCTGACCTGGGTGAGGCGCAGTGGGCGGGTGCCGACCTGCTGATTGTTTCCGATGGCGAATTTGGCGTGACCGCCGATGTACTGGCGGCGATTGACTGCGCACGCGTTCATCAACAGCTTCGGGTGCAGGGAATTCTGATCGGAGACCGTGAAACCCTCGGGCTGCGCGAGATTTGCGACGGTATTTTCTGGGTATCTGACTGGCGACGCTTTGGCGCTGAGTCGGCGCGAGGTGACTCGCCGGTGCACGATAGCGCCTTGACCCGGCTGTTCTTCCCGTCGGCATCGATGCGGGCGCCGCCCCCTGCCTGAGTTTTGCCGGTGCCGGCACACATCTGTGCGGCCGCGGGATTCATTGTTTGCAGGGAGACGCGGAAGTATCATTCAGGGCTAATGCCAAAAGCCAACGTTGCTGCGGCGCCAGCCGCGCTTCTTTTACCCGGTGCTCATCGCTTCTCGAATGAACGATCAGGAAGATTCCGAGACCATCCGTCGGCGAATCGTCGAGCTTCAACTCGAGCACGAAGGGCTGGACGCCATGATTGACGCGGCCAGCCCGCAGGGTGATTTCGATGATCTTCAGCTGCGCCGCTTGAAGAAGCGTCGCCTTCAGATTCGCGACACCATCACACTGCTCCAGATGCGGCTGGTGCCGGACGTTCCAGCCTGACGTGAGCGATCTTCGAGCGGCCTTCTTCGAGCGGATTGCTGCGGCGTTTCATCCAGACGGCGAGGTTGCCCGATCGCAACCGGGATATCGTCTGCGGCCCAGCCAGGTGGCCTTTGCCCAGGCGGTGGGCGAAGCGCTCGAGGCGCGCTCCACACTGGTGGCCGAAGCAGGCACCGGGATCGGCAAAACCTTTGGCTATCTGGTGCCCGCGCTCCTGTCTGGCGGCATGGTCCTGGTCAGCACTGGAACGCGAACGCTGCAGGATCAGCTGTTCCGGAGGGATTTGCCGCGGGTGCGCGATGCACTCCGGGTGGGAACTCGCGTGGCGCTCCTTAAAGGGCGGGCCAACTACGTCTGCCGCTACCATCTGAGGCGAAATCTTGAAGACGGACGCTTTGACCGGCGTGAAGACGTGGTCGTGCTTCATCGCATCGACCGCTTTGCCGCAGTGACGGCGACCGGTGATCGAAGCGACGCGCCCTCCATTCCCGAAGACGCGCCAGCGTGGGCGCGTGCCACCTCTACCCGCGAAAACTGTCTGGGGCAGGACTGTCCGGATCTCGGTGATTGCTTCGTGTTCAAAGCGCGGCAGGCGGCGCAGGAGGCCGATCTGGTGGTGGTCAATCATCACCTGCTCTGCGCCGATCTGGCGTTACGCGATGAGGGGGTGGCTGATCTTCTGCCGACCGCGCAGGCGATTATTTTCGACGAGGCCCATCAGCTCCCCGAAACGGCAAGCCAGTTCTTTGGACGCTCGGTGTCCAGCCGCCAGCTGGTCGAGTTCGCGCGCGATGCCATGCGCGAGGGCCTGTCCGAAGCGGCTGACGCTGCCGACTGGATCACCCTCAACCGACGCCTCGAGCAATGTCTTCGCCAGTGGCGCCTGACGGTTTCGGGTAACGGCCGGCTGGACCGCGATCGCCTGGTTACCAATCATGAATTCAGCGTGGCGACCGGTGATGTCATGGCGGCCTTGCAGGCGTTTCGTGAGCCGCTTCAGGGGGCGGCCGAACGTGGGCCGGAGGTTGCCCGGCTGGCCGCGCGGGCGATTGAGCTGGAGCGTCTTCTCGGCCAATGGAGTGATGGTCTCGCTGGTGCAGACGGATCCGGCGGCACGGCATCCGGCGGGGTTGAATCGGTGCTGTGGGCCGACGCGGGCGCGAGCGCTTTGGTGCTCCATGCCACGCCCCTGTCACTTGCGGAGGTGTTTCAGCGGCACCGCGAGGCCATGCCGCGAGCCTGGGTATTTGTGTCGGCAACGCTGGCGGTAGGCCAGGACTTCAGCCACTTTACCGGGCTCTTGGGGCTCAAGGAGAGTCGCTGCGAGGCCTGGCCCAGCCCCTTCGATACCCTTCAGCAGGCGCTTCTATATGTGCCTCCGTGCGGTGATCCCGCTGCGTTTGAATTTGCCGATCGGGTCGCCGCATCGATTACGCCGCTGCTCGAGGCTAACCACGGGCGGGCGTTCATTTTATGCACCAGCCTGAGAATGGTCGAACAGCTCGCCGAGCGGCTGATGCGGCTGACCGCGTCTTCGCGCACGCCCGTTGAATGGCTGGTTCAGGGGCAGCTGCCACGGAACGAACTGCTGTCCCGGTTTCGTGAGTCGAGCGCCCCCGTTCTGATTGGCTCCGCGAGCTTCTGGGAAGGGGTGGATGTAGTGGGTGAACAGTTGTCGCTCGTGGTGATCGACAAGCTGCCGTTTGCCCCGCCCGATGACCCGGTACTCCGAGCGCGTAGCGACGCCCTGCGGCGACGGGGAGGAGATCCGTTCAGCCTGATTCAGCTGCCGGCGGCTGCGATGGCGCTCAAACAGGGCGCGGGGCGGCTGATTCGCTCTGAACGCGATCGCGGTCTGCTCGTGATCTGTGATGAGCGTCTGGTGTCGCGGGGGTATGGAAAAACGCTGAGGAGTAGCCTGCCTGCGATGCCGATCACTCGTAAGCCCGAAGAAGCCCTGGCCTGGGTCAGGCGCGGGCATCAGCCCGCTGTGGCGGCGGGCGTGGAGCCTATTGGCCTAGCGCCAGAAGCGCCACCTGCTGGCGGGCTCGGCGGGCGTGGATGATGCGGCCTGTGGAAAGGTTTTCTGCAGCACCCGCCGGGTGTCGTCGCGCAGGTCGGGCATGCCGAGTTTGTCGTAAGCGTCAGCGAGCATGATCAGGGCCTGCTCAGTGGACCGGGCAGAGGGAAACTGGCGCACGATCGCCTGCGCCCGGTTGGCGGCCGCCACAAAAGCGCCACGCCGGAAATAGTAGCGGGCGACCGACAGTTCGCCCGAGGCCATGGCATCAACCAGGTAAACCATGCGTTGCTGCGCGTCTGCGGCGTATTGGCTTTGCGGGAACCGGTTGATGAGCGCTCGGAAAGAATCAAAGGCGTCGCGGGCCGCAGTGAGATCGCGCTCGGCCAGGTCCTGTCGGCCGAGGGCTGCGAACAGGCCTTCCTGTTCATTGAAATTGACCACGCCTTTCATGTAGAGCGCGTAGTCGAGCGCGGGATGGCTGGGGTGAAGCTTGATAAAGCGGTCAAGCGCCGCAATGGCGAGTACGCGTTCGTTATTGCGATAATGCGCGTAGGCAATTTGCAGCTGTGCCTGCTCGGCCCAGCGGCCGAACGGGTAGCGCGATTCCAGTTTTTCCAGCAGCTTGATGGCCTCGGGCCAGCTGCGGCGGTCGAGGTCTTTGCGGGCTTCGCTGTAGAGTTTGTCCGGCGGCCAGCCGACGGTTTCGTCGGGCTGTTCGAATGTGCCGCAACCCGACAGCGCGAGCATCAGCCACACACCCAACAGGCGTACGGCGTTTAAAATATGTCGATTCATCCTAGCATTATAGCCAACGCAGGCGCGCTGTCTTCCATGTCCGCTGCACGAGAGACAGATGAGTCCGGACAGGTCCTGTCGTCCGCGGATATGGCCATGGGCCCCTTCGAGCTGTCGGCCTCGGGGGCGAATGGCGAGCGCCTCGATCGGTTCCTGGCGCGGTCGTTGCCGCAGTATTCCCGCTCGCGGCTCCAGCGCTGGATTGAGCTTGGAGCGGTCAGTTGGGACGAGCGTGTGCTGGGACGCCGGCACCGTCTGGCCGGAATCGAAACGCTGCTGGTGGAGGTGCAACCGCTGGAGGCGGAGGCTGCGTTTGCGCCTGAGGCGGTCGACTTCAGTCTTGCCCATGATGACGGTGCGATCCTTGTGATCGACAAGCATGCCGGCCTGGTCGTACATCCCGGTGCGGGTAACTGGCACGGCACCCTGCTGAACGGCCTGCTCCATCGCTTTGTGAGCCAGGCCGCCTTACCGCGTGCGGGAATCGTTCATCGGCTGGACAAGGACACCAGCGGTCTGATGGTGGTGGCCAGAACCGAAGCCTCCATGGCTCACCTTGCCGATCAAATTTCTTCGCGCCGGATGGGCCGTCGCTATCTGGCGCTGGTGCAGGGCTGCGCTGCGGATCGTGTAGAGGTTGATGAGCCCATCGGGCGAGATCCGGCCCAGCGAATCAGGATGGCCATCGTTCGCGGCCACGGCGGTCGCCCGGCGCGCACGGTGTTCCGAAAGCTTGCCGAGGGGCGTTTAGGGGCTCGCGCGGTGAGCCTTGTCGAGTGCCGGCTTCATACTGGGCGCACGCATCAGATCCGCGTGCATGCGCGCCATCTGGGCGCACCGATCGTCGGTGATGTGCTCTACGGCGGGCTGGCTGATGCGCTCGCGCCGCGGCAGGCGCTCCATGCCTGGCGGCTTGAATTGAAGCATCCTGTGAGCGGCCGGACCCAGGTCTGGACTTCATCCTGGCCGAGCGATCTCGGCGCCTTGCTGGCGTCGGCAGGCATTGAGCTGGATGTTGCGATGCATTTGGCCAGTCGCCCCTTCCATGACGCGGGGGCGCTTTGAGTATTGCCTTGCTGTCAGCCGGTTGGCCGCTGCCAGGAACGGTATGCGCAGTTGTCACTCCCCGCGATGGCGGCGTAAGCCTTGGTGCATGGGGATTGCCCAATGGGCAGCCGGGCGGCTTGAACCTGGGCTCGCGCTGTGGTGACCACCTGGATGCTGTTGCCGAGACTCGTCGCCGCCTGCGCGCAGCGCTGCCTTCCGACCCCCACTGGCTCGAGCAGGTGCATGGCGTGGCAGTACACCGCGTCATCGCCCCGATTGATTGCCCGGAAAACCCGCCCGAGCCCTGCGCCGACGCGTCGGTCACCGACGCCCCGGGGCGCGTACTCGTAGTGCTAAGTGCAGACTGCCTGCCAGTGCTGCTGTCCGATCGTTCAGGGCGCCGTATTGGCGCTGCGCACGCAGGATGGCGGGGCCTTGCCGCGGGGGTGCTTGAGAACACGGTGGCCGCGCTTCGTTCACTTCCCGGGGAAGATGAAGCCCTGAGCGCCTGGCTGGGGCCGGCGATCGGGCCTGCCGCGTTCGAAGTCGGCGATGAGGTGAGGCAGGCGTTTGCCGACCAGGATGCCATGTCGGTGGCCTGCTTTCGCCCTGCCTCCCAACCCGGTAAGTGGTTGGCCGACCTGTTTTCGCTCGCGCGGCGGCGCCTGGCTCGCGTGGGTGTGACAGAGGTCGGGGGCGGTGAGCAGTGCACGGTTGCAGATCCGCTCCGTTTTTATTCGCACCGGCGTGACAGGGTCACCGGCCGGATGGCGTCACTGATCTGGATCAAGCCCGGGGCGTGACCGGGGTGGCGGGGCTTCAGATGCCTCGCGTCGCTGGCGGTTGCGTCGGCGCTGCGGGGTGCCGATCAGGTAGAGGAGCACCGACAGCGGGAACACACCATAAAAGAAGAATGTGGCGACGCCCGCCACCCACGATGATTCGGTGAGCGACATCAGAAGGACAACATAAAGCCAGGCGATTGCAATGATGTACATCGGCGCTCAGTAAGGTCGTGTTTTGAAAAATCAGCGTCGCAGTGGAGAATGCCTGAAAAAAAGCTGATGGGCAGACCCCGGGGAAATTATGGCAACAGGCAAGCGCAGCAAGGCTACCGTTGGGGGCGCGAAGAAGCCGGCGGGGCGTCAATCGCCCAAGGCATCGGCACAACAGCAGTCGGTGCCACGAGCTCGCAAATCTAAAGCACGCGCTTCGGGTGGCGGTCCATCAGCATCGGGCGCTCCGTCTGGGCGAAGTGGGGCTGCGCGCGAATCCGAATCCGCCGCGACCGCCACCGGGGCCCTGCCGGCAGGCCTTCATGTTGCGCCCGAGGTCATGTCGGGTTTGCAGGCTGACTATCTCGCGCGCCTGACCGATCTGATGTCGTCGCCCAATCCGCCGGCTGCGCCGGATCGTCGTTTCTCCGATGCAAGCTGGCAGACCGGGCCGTTTGCCTGGAGTGCCGCGCTCTACTCGCTAAATGCCGAATTTCTGCAGAAAATGGCCGATGCGGTGGAAGGCGAGTCGAAGTCGCGCGAGCGCCTGCGCTTTGCCACCCAGCAGTGGGTCGACATGATGTCGCCGGCGAATTTTCTTCTCACGAACCCGGAAGCGCAGAAGAAGCTCCTCGATACGCGAGGAGAGAGCTTGTGGTCGGGCATCCAGAACATGCTTACCGATCTGCAGAAGGGGCACATCTCTCAGACCGATGAGTTGGCCTTTGAGGTCGGACGCAACGTGGCTACCACGCCGGGCTCGGTGGTGTTTCAAAACGATCTCATTCAGTTGATCCAGTACACCCCCACCACCGATCGCGTGGGGAGTCGTCCGCTATTGATGGTGCCGCCCTGCATCAACAAGTTCTACATCATGGACCTGCAGCCCGATAACTCGCTCGTTGCCTATGCAGTGGCGCAAGGGCATACCGTGTTCATGGTGTCGTGGCGAAATGTACAGGCCGATCAGAGCCGGGTCACCTGGGATGACTATGTTGAGCGGGGTGTCATCGAGGCGGTCCGCACAGTCCGCGAAATTACCGGTCAGCCGACCATCAATCTGCTGGGCTTTTGCGTGGGCGGTACGCTGGCCGCCACCGCAGCCGCAGCGCTTGCGGCACGCGGGGAGCGCTGGGTTGAGTCGCTCACGCTGCTCACCACACTGCTCGACTTCTCTGACCCGGGCGTGCTCGGCATCTTTGTTGACGAAGCCTTTGTGTCCTACAAGGAAGCCACCATTGGGGGTGGCGGACTCATGCTTGGTCGAGAACTTGCCACGACCTTCAACTTCCTGAGACCGAATGATCTGGTCTGGAACTATGTGGTGAGCAACTACCTGAAGGGCGAACCGCCGCCCGCTTTCGACCTGCTTTACTGGAACTCTGACAGCACCAATCTGCCGGGTCCGATGTTTTGCTGGTACCTGCGCCATATGTACCTGCAAAATGAGCTGCGCATTCCTGGCCGCCTTGCCTCAGCCGGTGAGTCGATTGATCTCGGCGCCATCGGCGTCCCCACCTATATCTACGGATCGCGCGACGATCACATTGTTCCGTGGCGTGCTGCGTATGAATCCACGCAACTGATGAAGGCGCCAGTTCAGTTCGTGATGGGCGCAAGCGGACACATTGCCGGCGTGATTAACCCTGCGCATCGCAACCGACGTAACTACTGGGTGGGCGCGAGCTGCCCGCCGTCAGCTGAACAGTGGTTCAGCGAGGCCGAGGAGATTCCCGGGAGCTGGTGGCCCGATTGGGCGCAGTGGCTCACCCAATTCCAGGGTGAGCGAAGACTGGCGCCGCGTTCACCCGGATCGGCTCGATTCATGGTACTGGAGCCCGCCCCGGGCGGCTATGTCAGGCAAAAAGCTTGAACCGTACACCGATATGCATCACGACAAGGAGGTTAGCTCATGAGTAAGAAAATTGCTTACGTAACGGGCGGAATGGGTGGAATTGGCACCGCCATTTGCCGCAAGTTCCACGACATGGGCTATCTGGTCATCGCCGGATGCGGGCCCACGCGTGATCACGCCAAATGGCTCGCTGAACAGAAGGCCGATGGCTACGAGTTTCACGCCTCGGTGGGTAATGTGGCCGACTGGGACTCCACCAAGGCGGCGTTTGGTCATGTGAAGGCCACCTTCGGCAGTCCCGATATTCTGGTGAACAATGCGGGCATCACGCGAGACGGGGTGTTCCGCAAGATGTCGCTCGATGACTGGCGCGCCGTCATCGACACTAACCTCAATTCGCTTTTCAATGTCACGAAGCAGGTGATCGATGGCATGCTCGACAAGGGCTGGGGTCGCATCATCAACATCTCGTCGGTGAACGGTGAAAAAGGTCAGTTTGGGCAGAGCAACTATTCGGCGGCCAAAGCGGGCATGCACGGCTTCTCGATGGCGCTTGCCCAGGAAGTGGCGAGCAAGGGGGTGACGGTGAACACCGTGGCGCCGGGCTATATCGCCACCGATATGGTCATGGCGGTCCGTGAAGATGTGCGCGAAAAAATCATCCAGACCATTCCGGTCAAGCGGCTGGGTCGCGCCGAGGAAATCGGATCGATCTGCGGGTGGCTCACGACCGATGACGCAGGTTTCACCACCGGTGCAGAGTTCTCCTGCAACGGTGGCTTGCACATGGGTTGATGGCTAATGAGCGCACCGATCCGGCTGATTAAAAAATATCCGAACCGACGGCTCTACGACACACGGACCAGCGCTTACATCACGCTGGCTGATGTCAAGCAGTTGGTGCTCGATAACGAACCCTTCCGCGTGGCCGATGCCAAGTCAACGGAAGACCTGACGCGCAGCATTTTGCTGCAGATCATTCTCGAGGAAGAAGCCGGCGGTGCGCCGCTATTTACGTCGCCTATGCTCGCGCAGATCATTCGGTTTTACGGTCATTCTATGCAGGGCATGATGGGCGCTTACCTGGAAAAGACGATGCAGTCATTTGTCGAAATCCAGGACAAATTGCAGGATCAGTCCAAGTCAATTTATGACCCCGGAACCATGCCGAGCGCTGAGGTGTGGGCGCAGTTCATGGCGATGCAGGCGCCCATGATGCAGGCGATGATGGGTAACTACATCGACCAGAGCAAGACTCTCTTCATGCAGATGCAGGACCAGATGGCGGCGCAAACACGTAGCGTATTTCAGAATATGAACTTTCCCGGCGCTGCGCCGCGCCAGAAGTGAGCGCGGCCAGCAAGAAAAAGTCGGTCCCCAAGGTCGGCTTCGTTTCGCTGGGTTGCCCCAAGGCACTGGTCGACTCCGAGCGTATCCTCACGCAGCTTCGCGCTGAAGGCTATGAGGTATCGGGCTCCTACGATGGTTCCGACCTTGTGGTGGTCAACACCTGCGGCTTTATCGACGATGCAGTGCGCGAGTCGCTCGATGCCATTGGCGAAGCGCTGGCAGAAAACGGCAA
>SXGQ01105689.1_pt1 | contig 16209 bp, 10 predicted proteins | sample 3178371 | NCBI WGS metagenome assembly SXGQ01 (sample SAMN11356859, study PRJNA531348) | freshwater metagenome | isolation source: freshwater sample F1-20 | place: China: Fuxian Lake, Yuxi | collected 2017-12-25
CGTCAACAGCGCCGGCTACTACCTGCAGGGCTGGAACGTCGATGCGTCGTCCGGCCTCGTCGACCGCACTGCCGTGCAGCCGATCCGGGTGAGCCAGCTCGTCTCCAACCCCGTCTCGACCAGCGAGGTCACGCTCGCGGCCAACCTGCCGGCGAACCCGCCCGAGGGCCGCACCTTCTTCACCTCCTCGGTGCCGATCTACGACGCGATCGGCGAGCAGCGCACGCTGCAGCTGGAGTGGACACGGTCGGGCGACAACAACTGGCGCCTCGACGTGGTCGCGCCCGGCTCGACGCTCGACCCCGTCGGCGGCGGCGGCACGATCCCCGGCTTCGACGACCAGGCGATGAGCGCGTTCAACGTGCAGACGACCGTCCAGCCGGTGCAGCAGCAGGACGACATCCAGATCCCCGCCGTCGTGACCAACGGACAGTTCTTCCAGGTCACGGTCAACGGCATCGTCATCAGCTACACCGCCACCGCGACCGACACGGCGACGACGGTGCGCAACCAGCTGATCAGCCGCATCAACACCGATGCCGCGACGCTCGGCGTGAACGCCACCGCGCAGGGCGCGGAGACGCTCAGGCTGAACGCCACGACGACGGGCACGCCCTATTCGCTGACCAGCTCGGCCAACCTGACCACCACCAACATCCAGGCCAACGTCGCCGCCCAGTACCAGACCGACAGCTTCACCTTCACCGGCACGGTCGGCGAGGTGGGCGATCAGTTCACCATCAGCCTCGACGGCATCACCGGCGGCTACCCGGCGGCGAAGAGCTGGACCTACACGACGACCGGCACCGAGGGCTCGATGAACTCGGCGGTGAACGGGCTCGCGGCGCTGATCAACGCCGACAGCGAGAGCCCTGTGGTCGCCACCGTCTCTGGCTCGATCCTGACGCTGGTCGCAAAGAAGGGCGTTCCCATCCCGGCCTGGAACGTCGCCGGCGGGCGCAGCGATGTCACGATCGGCGCCGTCTCGCCCGGCACTGACTACTCGGTCACGCTGAACGGCAACACCTACACCTACACCGCGGGCGGCGCCGACACGGCGAACGACATCCGCAACCAGCTGATCAACCAGATCAATACCGCGCTCAACGCCAGCCCTGCCTCGGCTGTCGATGCCGACACGCTGACTGTGACCGCCGGCTCGCAGTCGACCGTGCTCGCGGGTGCCACCAACGTCACGGCCAACCTCGTCGGCGCCAACATCGTGATCGATGTCGGCGCGGCGGTGCCGGGCAACACCTATGCGGTCACGGTCAATGGCCAGACTTACACCTACACCGCCGTCGGCGGCGACACCCAGGCCGACATCCGCGACCAGCTCATCACGCAGTTCAACGCCCTGCCGCCCGGCCCGGCGCGCGGGACCGGCGCGGGCACCTTCGCGATCATCCCCGGCCTCGGCACCCCGCTCGATGTCGACGTGATGGGCAACGTCACGCAGGCGACGGGCGGGACGCGCACGGCCAACGGCAACATCCCTCCCCACATCCAGGTGAGCGTCGGCGCCTCGGGCGATCCCTCGCGCGCCGGCACGATCACCTCGCTCTCCAGCGCCTCCGTCGCCGGCGGTACCGCGACCGTGCCCGCCAACCAGCTCACCGGCGACCGCGCCTATGTCGATGTGGTGCTGAACTACGGCTCCGGCCCGCAGAACGTGCGCCTCTATCTCGGCAGCTTCGGCCTCGCCGATGGCGTGACGCAGTTCGCCGGTGCCGACTACGCGGTGCGCAGCTTCGAATCGAACGGCGTGCCGCAGGGCAGCTTCTCGTCGCTCACGATCAACGAGAGCGGCGATGTCGTGATCAACTACGACAACGGCCAGAGCCGCGTGATCAACCGCATCCCGATCGTGACCTTCAACGAGCCCGACAAGCTCGACCGCGTCGACGGCCAGGCCTTCATGCGCACGACCGAGAGCGGCGAGGCCCGAATCCTCGACCCGACGCGCGACGGGGCGGGCAAGCTCGTCGTCGGCTCGATCGAGCGCTCGAACGTCGACATGGCCTCGGAGTTCTCGAAGCTGATCATCGCCCAGCGCGCCTACACGGCGAACACCCGCATCGTCTCGGCCTCGGACGAGATGCTGCAGGACACGCTGAACATGAAGCGCTGAGCCGGCGCATCGGGACGAAGGAGGGGTAGGTGTCGCTCGACGGTGCGATCGGGATTTCCACCTCGGGTCTGCGCGCGATCTCGGCGCAGCTGAGGACGGTCTCGAACAACGTCGCCAACGCAGAGGTGGCGGGCTACACGCGCAAGGTCCTGCCGACGCGCGCGATCTCGGCCAACGGCATCGGCATCGGCATCGCCGTCGAGCAGACGATGCGCGTCACCGACGCGGCGTTGCAGCGCGCCGTGTGGGCGCGCGAGGCAAGCTTCGCCGCGGCCGACATGCGTGCCACCATCCTCGCGCCGATCGAGAGCCTGCACGGCCGTGTCGAGGACGGCTCGAGCCTTGCCGGCCTTCTCGGCAAGCTGAACGAGAGCTTCATCTCGTTGGCCGCCGACCCGACCTCGGCGAGCCTGCAGGTCGAGGTGGTGCAGGGCGCCGAGACGCTCGCCTCCCGCATCAACGAGATGGCCGGCGCCGTCACCTCGGCGCGCAACCGCACGCAGGAGCTGCTCTCCGCCGGCATCGACGAGGTCAACCGCCTGCTCGGCGAGGCGGGCGTGCTCACGCGCGAGATCGTCCGGCTCAAGAACGAGTCGCAGGGCACGGCCGAGATCGAGGACAAGCGGGACGCGATCATCGGCCAGCTCTCGGCGATGATGGATGTGCGCGTCGTTCTCAAGGAGAACGGCGAGATGCAGGTCTTCACCCGCGGGGGCCTGACGGTGCCGCTGCGTGCGGATGCCTTCTCGACGACCGGGGCGGAGCTTGGCCCTGGTTCCTTCTACGACCCCGAGGGCGGCTCCACGCCCGGCCTGTACCTGATCGATCCCTCGCGCCCCGACCAGCCCTTCGATGTCACGCGCGGCCAGCTCGGCGGCCAGCTCGGCGCGCTGCTCGGCCTGCGCGACGAGACGCTGCCGCGCTTCACCGCCGAGCTCGACGAGTTCGCCCACAAGCTCGCCCGCCGCTTCGACCAGCAGGGGCTTCGCCTGTTCACCGACGCCACGGGCAACGTGCCGCAGGAAGGCGGTGCCGTGCCGCAGTCGCGGTATGTCGGCTTCTCCTCCGAGATCCGCGTCTTCGCGCTCGTCATCGAGCAGCCGCGCCTGGTGCGCGACGGCACGCACGCGGTGCCGGGCGGCGTGCCCGGCTATCCCGCGACGCGCGAGGTGCAGCCTCCCTATGGCGACCCGTTCACGCCGAACCCGCCAGGCGGCCCCGAGGCCTATACCGGCCTGATCGAGCGGATCATCGAGTACACCTTCGGCACCGAGGTCGGCCGCGGCAGGCCGCACGACCCGGCCTTCCTGTCCTCCGGCCTCGGTCCCAATGGCCGCATCTCCTCGCCGATCCCCTCGGCCGGCACGCTCGCCGCCTATGCGACCGCGCTGGTCTCGACGCAGACGGCCGAGTACGGCGCGGCCAAGGCCTCGGCGGATGGCGAGCGCGCGACACGCGACCTGCTCGCGAACCGCTTCGCCGACATCGTCGGCGTGAACCTCGACACCGAGATGGCGCTGCTCGTGCAGCTGCAGAACGCCTACCAGGCCAACGCCCGCGTGCTCACCACCGTCCAGGCGGTGTGGGATGCGCTGCTGAACAGCGTGCGCTGAACCGGGAGGATGCGATGAGCCAGACGATCTCGAGCTACGGCACCATCGGCAGGACGCTCGCCTCGGCGCTGGCCGTGCGCGACAGGCTCGACATCCTGACGCGCCAGGCCTCCTCGGGCCGGGTCTCGGAGACCTATGGCGGCCTCGCGCCGAGCGCGACCGTGTCGATCTCCCTCCGCGCCGAGGTCTCGCGCCGCGACACCTACACCCAGGCCATCGGCATGGCCGAGCTTCGCCTGAAGGTGATGCAGCCTGCGCTGGGCCGCATCGGCGAGCTTGCCTCCGAACTCGCGAGCGATGCGCTCTCGGCGGTCACGCAGGGGCGCATCTCGGTCGAGGTCATGGCCGAGCAGGCGCGGGCGGCGCTGAAGGAGATCGCGGTCCTGCTCAACACGCAGGCCGGCGACGAGTTCGTGTTCGGCGGCTCGGACCGCACGCGCGCGCCGATCCCGAACCCGAACAACATCCTGCAATCGGGCTACTTCACGCAGATCCAGTCCGCCGTGCAGCAGTTCGCAGTGCCCTGGGACGATGACGGCGATCCGCTGACGCCGGACGTGCCGCGCTCGGCGAGCCAGGTTCTGGCCGACACGCTGCCGATCGCTGCCTCGGATGCCGCTGGCACGACGCCGTTCTCGTCCTTCCTCTCGACGCTGTCGCCGGCAGGCGGCCTCGGCGAGACGCGGAGCTGGATCATGGCCGACGACGGCCAGAAGATCACCTACGGGCTGCGCGCCAACGAGAACGGTGCGGCGACCTCGCGCACCGAACCCCCGAGCACGGGCAGCTTCATCCGCGACATCATGCGTGGCCTTGCCATGCTCGGCTCGCTCACCGAGACGATCCGCGATCGCGACCAGACCGACATCGACGGCGATGCTTTCAACCAGCTCCTGACGGGCATCGCCACCTCGCTCCAGTCGGCGCACAAGACGCTCGAGGAGGAGCGCGGTGCGCTCGGCGTCTCCGAGCAGCGGCTCGGCGCCCTGAAGGAGCGGCATGCCGACCTCCAGGTGGTGCTCAAGAACCAGATCAGCGCCGTCGAGGATGTCGACATCGCCGAGGTGTCGGCGCGGCTCCAGCTGCTTCAGACGCAACTCGAGATGAGCTACCGGCTCATCGCCAACCTGCGCGACATGAACCTCGCCCGCTATCTCTGATCCTGCCGTTGCGGCCGCGCCTCGGCGCGGCGCTGCGCCCTGCAACCCGGCCTTTCCCTCGCATCATCGCCCGCATGCCACGACCCGTCCGCTCGTGGGATCACTTGGCGGCAGGCAGGAATTGCCGGTCGGCAGGCATGGGGGAAAATCCTGCCGGGCAGGAATTCCCCAGCGCCGATGCCGCGCTTCCGGCCCACGCGAAATGGCACGCAAATCGTTGAGAAATAAGCGTTAACCCTCCATTCATTTTCGTCTCGCATACAAAACGACACGGCACGGCAGTTGCAAGAGTGGCGTTGCGCACACTGCGCAGCCGACCGTCGCCCCTCCCTCCAACGGGATGCGGGGTGGGCGGGGCGGCGGAAACGGACGACGCAAGGAGCCTTACCAAGATGACGTCGATCAACACCAACGGTACCGCGATGGCTGCGATCCGCAGCCTCAGCATGATCAACAAGGACATGGCGAAGACCCAGGCCAGCATCGAGAGCGGCCTGCGCATCAACCAGGCGAGCAACGACCCCGCGGTGTTCGCGATCGCCCAGGGCATGCGCGCCGACCTCAACGGCCTCACCGCCGTGAAGGACAGCCTGAACTTCGGCTCGGCCACGCTGAAGGTCGCCCAGGCCGCTGCGACCAAGATCTCGAACGAGCTCGCGACGCTGAAGCAGACGGTGACGCAGGGCCAGCAGCAGGGCCTCGACAAGGCGACGATCGACAGCCAGATCACCAACTCGCTGAACAACATCGATGCGTTCACCCGCAGCGCGACGTTCAACGGCGTGAACCTGATCATCAACCCGGCCGACAATGCTGCCTACAACGTCTCCGACAACTCGCTGACTGTTGTGTCCGACATCCTCGGCAACACGCAGTCGACCGCGGCGGCGAACAGCTCCGCCCAGGGTCTCGGCCTCGAGGGCCTGACCTGGGATTCGGCCGGCCTCGAGATCGCCTTCGACGATCAGATGGCTTTCGCCAACGGTGACCTCGTCACCCTTCAGCAGGCCAATGGCCGCCAGGTGATCTTCGAGTTCGTCGATGGCGCGACCGCGCTCACCTCGACCCCGGTCGAGGATGATCCGACCACGCCGACGACGGCGACGGGCGGCAACGAGCAGGTCAAGGTCGTGGCGGTCGTCTACGACAGCGCCACCGAGAGCGCGACGGTCGGCCTGCAGAAGCTGATGGACGCGATGCGCGCCGAAGGCTTCGGCGTCTCGCTCGGCCGGTCCAACGAGGCCGGCACCGAGGGCCAGACGTCGATCAAGGTCACCGGTGGGCTCGACGTGGCCGCCTCGGTCGGTGCGACGAACATCGCCGCCGGCGCGACGGCCCAGCAGGTGAACGGCACCGACACGGCGATCGCCGCTGTCGATGGCGCGATCGACACCATCGGCGCGACGCTCGCGACCCTTGGCGCCTCGATCCGCCAGCTCGAGAGCCTGTCGGAGTTCAACAAGCAGCTGACGGACAGCGTGAAGGAAGGCCTCGGCGCCCTCGTCGATGCCGACCTCGCCGAGGAGAGCGCTCGCCTCACCTCGCTGCAGACGAAGCAGCAGCTCGCCGTGCAGTCGCTCTCGATCGCGAACCAGCAGGGCCAGTCCCTGCTGAGCCTGTTCCGCTGATCGATCGGACGGAAAGGGGGGCGCCCGCGAGGGCGCTCCCCGACCCGGTTCCCGCTAGCGTGCCACGCGAATTCCACGAGGCCCGACGATGAGCATCGCCCGCTACGCCGCCACCATGGCCGCCACGCAGGGGCCGCGCGAGACGGAGCTCCGCGCCTTCCGCTACGTCAACGGGCTGCTCGCCTCCGCCGGGTCGGATGTGCCCGCGCGTGCCGCCGCACTCCGCAAGAGTTTCCAGCTCTGGTCGATCCTGCTCTCCGACCTGATGCTTCCCGCCAACCCGCTGCCCGAGGAGCTGAAGGCGCGCCTCGCCTCGCTCTCGCTCTGGGCGCAGGGCGAGAGCAACCGCTGCCTGCATGACGACGACCGCTCGCTCGAGCCGCTGATGGCGGTGAACCGCGACATGATCGAGGCGCTCGATGCGCAAGGGCGGCCGCAAGGCGTACCCGCCGTGCTCGCGCGTGCGCCGTCCGCCCCCCCGGCCGGAGCGCCGCGCAGCCTCGCGGCGATGGCGTGAGGCGGCCATGCTGAACGGCCTCGGCGCACCGATCGCCTGGACGATCCTTCAGAAGAAGGGGGAGTCGCTCCAGGCCAGGTTCGAGGCACAGAAGACCATCACGCGGGACATCGACAGGTTCCGCGAGCGTGCGGCCGAGATCGGCTCCATCGAGGAGCTGATGAAGGATCGCCGCACGCTGCAGTTCGTGCTCGAGGCCTACCAGCTCGAGACCGAGATCGACAAGCGCGCGATCGTCAACAAGCTGCTGACCGACGACCCGGCCGATACGCGAAGCTTCGCCAACCGGATGATCGATCCGCGCTACCGGCAGATCAACGCCGATTTCGGCGGCACGGAGGGTGCGCCGCTGGCCGACCCCGCGCTGATCGAGAAGATCATCCAGAAGGCGATGACCAACCGCTTCGAGAAGGCGCAGGGCGAGGCCAATCCCGGCGTGCGCGAGGCGATGTACTTCAAGCGCGTCATCGGGAACGTCACCGACATCAACCAGCTGATGAGCGACAAGGTGCTGACCTCGGTCGCGCGCGGCGCGCTCGGGCTGCCCGACAAGTTCGGCATGCTGGAGTTCGAGCAGCAGAAGCGCATCCTGTCGAACCGGATCGATTTCGAGCAGTTCAAGGATCCGAAGATGGTCGACAAGTTCATCCAGAACTATCTGATCAAGACCCAGAACGAGCAGGCGCCGGCCGCTTCTAATCCGATGATGGCGCTGTTCGGCGGCGGCGGCGATGGCGGCGCTTCGGGTCTGATGTCGCTCATCGGAAGGCGCGTCTGACGCGCCAGGGGCTCTGACGGCCGCGCGGGGCGGCGAGGAACAGACCGGCAATTCGTGCGGGCGTCAGGCGACGACGGCGAGCCCGTCCTCGTCGGTTCCCGGAGCCATCTCGCCGGCCGCGTGGGCGGGGCCGGAGCGCCCGTTCGCTCCCGATTCGTAGGCCTTGAGCTGACGCGGGGTGGGAATGCTGTGCGCCACCTGGCCTGAATCGTCGAAGAACTCGACGACGACGAGCCTGAGGCTGAGGTCGTAGCGCAGCGACGGATTCACGATCGGCACATTGGGGTTCGGCACGGCAGCGTTGCCGGCCGCCAGTACAGCATCCTGCGCGCGGCGCATGGGGTGATGGGCCTGCTCGGCCGCTCCCTTCTGGATGGCCGGAACCGGGGAAACCGGACCGATCGACTGCATGGTGAACCTCCACCATGAAGCATACGCTTGAGCAACCTTCGGTGCAATAAAAAAGATGAACTATGCTGTGGACATTAAGTCAATTGCACATTGACGTATGTATTTAACGCATAGAATACAATGGAATGCGTCGGATGTTTACCTTTTTCAGCGATCCTTAATGCCGTCATGGCTCTGCTTGATGTGTCGGTCGGGCAGGGAGCACGGCAATGGCCATTCTCGGATTCAACCTCGCATTGACCTCGCGCGACCCTGGCTGGGACCCGGGCGCGGCGGCGAGCCATGACCTGCTCTGGCAGAATTTCGCGACCGGCTACACCTACCGCCCTGCCGCAGGCGGCGCGACCGAGGACAGCCGTTCCGCCACCGACAGCGCCACCTCGGGAGCCTTCAACGTGTTCCACAGCGGGGCGGGAAGCCTCGACATCACCGCGGTGCGGTTCGCGTCGGGCTCGACGGTCGCCGGCAACGCCGCCTCGGGCGGAAGTGCTGCGAGCCTCGACTGGTCGGCCGGCGGCAGCGCCGCGACGCTGACGCTCGACCGGGCCTGGAACTCGATCAAGAACGCCGAGGTGTTCTCCTTCACCGGCACGTCGCTCACCCTCGTGAACTGGGTCGATGCCTGGGTGCATCTCGACAACGCGTTCGGCCAGGCGATCATCATCGACGGCGCCAAGCGCGGCGAGGTGACGACGGGCAGCGGCGACGACACGGTCTGGATCGGTCTCGACAGCAACAGCGAGGGCTGGACGAACCATTTCCGCGTCTCGACGGGCGCGGGCAACGACACCGTCACCATCGGCGTCTCGACGGCGGACTACTCGATCAGCGCCTTCAGGACGGCCGCGTATGACGGGCGCTGGACGACGACGGAGATCGACACCGGCGAGGGCGACGACAGCGTCATCGGTGGCGCCGGCGACGACACGATCCGGCTCGGCGAGGGCGAGGACACCGCCCGCGGCGGCTTCGGCGACGATTGGATCGACGGCGGCCCGGGCTGGGACACGGCGATCTACGCCGATGTCTGGAGCAACTACGAGATCCGCGAGACCGAGCTCGGCTGGACGGTGCGCGACCTCCGCCCCGACCTGCATGGCGACGAGGGCTTCGACACGCTGATCGGCATCGAGCGCCTGGTCTTCGCCGACCGGGTGATCGACCTCGTGGTGCCGAACCTCGCGCCGGTCGCGCTCGACGATGCGTTCGCGTTCGGGACGGCGCCGTTCTCCGTCCTCGGCAACGACAGCGATCCCGATGGCGACGTGCTGACGGCGCATGTGCTGCAGGGCCCCGCCTTCGGCACGCTCAGCCTCGGCCTCGACGGCAGCTTCGTCTACACGCCGGCGGAAGGCTTCCACGGCACGGACAGCTTCACCTACCGCGCCAATGACGGTACGGCGTGGAGCAACGCAGCGACCGTCACCATCACGGTGCCGAGGCTGAACGAAGCGCCGGTCGCGCTCGACGACGCCTATGTCACGGCCGAGAGCACGGTGCTCGTCGTCACCGCCCTCGACGGGCTGCTCGCCAATGACAGCGACGGCGACGGCGACGCGCTCGCCGTGCTGCTCGTCTCCGGCCCCAGGCACGGCACGCTCGCGCTCGATGCCGGGGGCGGCTTCGTCTACACGCCCGATGAAGGCTGGCACGGCACGGACAGCTTCACCTACCGCGCGCATGACGGCACGGCGAATTCGGCGCTCGCGACGGTGCGGATCGTGGTCACGCCGGTGAACGAGGGGCCGGTCGCCGTCGCCGATACCTACACCGTCGCCGAGGATGGCATCCTCTCCGCCATCGGCTCTGCCGGCGTGCTCGCCAACGATACCGACCGCGACGGCGACGGGCTCAGCGCGCGGCTGGTCAGCGGCCCATCGAACGGCACGCTCACCTTCAACGCCAACGGCACCTTCACCTACGTGCCGGACGCGAACTGGCACGGCACCGACAGCTTCGTCTATGTCGCCCGCGACGGGATGCTCGAGAGCGAGCCCACCTCCGTCACCATCACCGTCACCTCCGTGAACGATGCGCCGGTGGCGTATGGGGAGAGCTACACGCTGGTCGAGGACGGCTCGCTCACCGTCCCGGCGATCGACGGCGTGCTCGCCAATGACGGCGATGTCGACGGCGACGCGCTGTCGGCCACGCTCGTCTCGGGACCCCGGAACGGCACGCTGACCCTCAACTCCGATGGCAGCTTCATCTACGTCCCGAACCCGGACTTCTTCGGCAATGACAGCTTCGTCTACGCCGCCTCCGACGGGACGCTCTCGTCCCAGGCGACCGTGAGCCTGCGCGTCAACGGTACCGATGACGGCGTGATCGCGCAGGGCGAGACCTACCAGGCCGTCGAGAACCAGGTGCTGAAGGTCGCGCAGAACAGGAGCCTCCTGAACAACGACATCGCCCCCGATGGCGGGCGCGCGACGATCGCCGGCACCTATCTGACCACGCAGGGTGGAACGATCGAGGTGAAGGGCGACGGCACCTTCACCTACCGGCCGGCGGCGAACTTCTCCGGCACCGACAGCTTCACCTACACCGTGCGCGACATCGACGGCGACACGGCAACCGCGACGGCGACCTTCCTCGTCGAGGACCGGCCGGACCCGCCCTATGTCGTCAATCTCGACACCATCGCCCTCGGGATCGGCGGCTACCGCATCGTCGGCGCCGTGGGCGACGCGGCCGGCACGGCGCTGGCCGGCGGAATGGACATCAACGGCGACGGCATCGCCGACTTCGCCCATGGCTCGCCCTTCGCCGATCCGCTCGGGCGGAGCAATGCCGGGGCCGTCGACATCGTCTTCGGCGGCGGCGCGGGCGGGTTCCGCATCGCCGGCGCCGCGGCGGCGGACAATGCCGGCAGCGTGATCGCCTTCCTGCCCGACATGAACGGCGACGGGCTGGCCGAGATCCTGGTCGGCGCCGCCGGCCATGACGCGGGCGGCTCCAACGCCGGCGCGGCCTATGTCGTCTGGGGCAAGGCCGATGGCTCGATGGTGGATCTCGCGCAGGTCGCGCTCGGCAATGGCGGGTTCCGGATCACCGGCGCGCTGCCCGGGGACGGCGCCGGCGGTGCCGTTGCCTCCGCCGGGGACGTGAACGGCGACGGCATCGTCGATATCCTGCTCGGTGCGCGGCTTGCCGATCCGAACGGCGCGAACTCCGGCAGCGCCTATGTCGTCTACGGCAAGGCTGACGGCAGCGAGGTGCGGCTTGCCTCGCTCGGCGACAAGGGGTTCGAGATCCGCGGCGCCATCGCCGGCGACCAGGTGGGCGGCGCGGTCTCGGCCGCCGGCGACGTGAACGGCGATGGCTATGCCGACATCCTCGTCGGCGCGGCCTATGACGACACGGGCGGGACGAACAACGGCGCGGCCTTCCTGATCTATGGCGGCCAGGCCACGGGCACCGTCGATCTCGGCTCGCTCGGCACCGGTGGCCTGCGGATCATCGGCGACCGGCCGGCCGACAACGCCGGCTGGGCCGTTTCCTCGCTCGGTGACCTGAACGGCGATGGCCTTGCCGACTTCCTCGTCGGCGCGCGCAACGCCGACCCGGCCGGCAGCAGCTCCGGCGCGGCCTATGTCGTCTGGGGCAAGGCGGGAGGCGGCGACATCCTGCTCGCCGATGTCGCGCAGGGCATCGGGGGGTTCCGCATCGCGGGGCAGAAGGCGAGCGACTTTGTCGGCGGCGTGCTGGATTTCGCGCCCGACATGAACGGCGACGGGCTGCCCGAGATCCTGATCGGCGCGCTCGGCGACGACGATGGCGGCTCGAACGCCGGCGCTACCTATGTCGTGTTCGGCTCGGCAGGCAACCTCAACCTCTCGCTCGACCAGGCAGCCGCCTCGCTCGGCGGGTTCAAGCTGTTCGGCGAGGCGGCGGCGGACGCGGCCGGCACGGCCATCGCCTATGCGGGCGACCTCAACGGCGACGGCATCGGCGATCTGCTGATCGGCGCGCCGGGGGTCGATCTCATCACCGGCAACAGTGCCGGCGCGGTCTACGTCGTCTTCGGGCAGGCAGCCTGGTCGGCGTTCTGAGTGGGGGGTAAGGGGAGCGACGGCTCGCCCCTCCCGCTTGGGAGGGGCGAGCCTAGGCGCGCCCTGGTTGTGCCGCTATAAGGCAGCCGGGAAAGGCGACCTGTCGGGGAGGCTCTCATGACCATGGCTGTATCACGCGGTTTCCGTGCCGCGTTGTTCGGGGCTGCCGCCGCGATGGCGCTTGCCGGCGCGGCGCATGCGCAGACCCTGAACCTCGCGGTCGGCGCACCGATCACGTCGATCGATCCGCACTACCACAATCTGTCGCCGAACAACGCGATGGCCGAGCACATCTTCGAACGGCTCGTCTCCGTCGACGACAAGGCGCGGCAGATCCCCGGCCTCGCCGAGAGCTGGCGGGCGATCGACGACACGACCTGGGAGTTCAAGCTCCGCCCCGGCGTCAAGTTCCACAACGGCAGCGACTTCACCGCAGACGACGTGGCCTTCACCATCGCCCGCGCCCCGAACGTGCCGAACAGCCCCTCGGGCTTCGGCATCTACACGCGCGCGGTGGCCGAGGTGCAGGTGGTCGACGCCACCACCGTCCGCATCAAGACGCGCGGCGTCTACCCGCTGCTGCCGACCGACCTCGCCCAGGTCGCGATCCTCGACCGCGAGACGCACCAGAACGCCGCGACCGAGGATTTCAACAGCGGCAAGGTCGCCTTCGGCACGGGCCCCTACCGCTTCGTGCGCTACGCGCCGGGCGACAGGGTGGAGCTCGAGCGGAACGACAATCACTGGGGCCCGCGCCAGCCCTGGGAGCGCGTGAACTACCGCATCGTCGTCAACGATGCCGCGCGTACCGCAGCCCTTCTCGCCGGTGACGTGGACTTCATCGACCAGGTGCCGACGACCGATGTCGCGCGGCTCCGCCGCGACCAGCGCGTGGCGATCAGCGAGATCGTGGGCCTGCGCATCATCTACCTGCATCTCGATCGCTCCCGCACCGAGGCTACGCCCTTCGTCACCGGCCCGAATGGCGAGGCGCTGGCGAAGAACCCGCTGGACGACGTGCGCGTGCGGCGGGCGCTCTCGATGGCTATCGACCGCGGCGCGATCGTCGATCGCGTGATGGAGGGAGCCGCGATCCCCGCTGGCCAGTTCCTTCCCCCCGGTACCTACAGCCACGTTCCGGGCCTTGAGGCGCCGGCGCACGATCCCGAGGGTGCGAAGCGCCTGCTCGCCGAGGCGGGCTTCCCGAACGGGCTCCGCATCACCCTGCACGGACCGTCCGACCGCTATGTGAACGATGGCCGCATCATCCAGGCCATCGGCCAGATGTGGACGCGCATGGGCGTTCGCACCTCGGTCGAGCCCATGCCGTGGACGACCTTCATCGCGCGCGCCGGGCGGCAGGAGTTCAGCCTGTTCCTCGTCGGCTGGGGCTCGACCACGGGCGAGGCCTCGAGCCCGCTGCGCCGCCTCGTCGCCACCTTCAGCCGCGAGAAGGGCTTCGGCGCCTCGAACCGCGGGCGCTATTCCAACAAGGATCTCGACGCGTTGCTCGAGCGTGCCCTCGCGACGGTCGACGACGCCGAGCGGGAGAAGATCCTCCAGGAGGCGACGAAGCTCGCGATGGAGGATGTCGGCATCATCCCGCTGCACATCCAGAAGAACGTCTGGGCCTCGCGGCGCGGCTTCACCCATACGCCGCGGGTCGACGAGCTGACCCGCGCGATGGACGTCGCCCCGGCGCGTTGAGCCGAAATAAGGGCCGGGAGCGGGAGGGTTCCTTGCCCGCTCCGGGCCGCTTGGGCATAGTCCCGCGAAGAAGCGGGGGTTCTCCACCGCGCCGGGTTCCTGGCGTGGCTGGAGCGTTTTGCTGGCCGTGACCGACCGGGACTGGCGCGGCCGAGGGAGATGGTGCGGGTACGATGATCGTCTATCTGATCAGGCGGCTGATGCAGAGCGGGCTCGTCGTGCTTGCGATGACGGTGATCCTGTTCGTCGGCGTCTACGCGATCGGCGACCCGGTCGAGATCCTGATCAGCCCCGACGCCGACCAGATGGAGCGTGAGCGGGCGATCGCCGCGCTCGGCCTCGACCGTCCGCTCTGGCTGCAGTACCTGACCTTCCTGCAGAACGCGATGCAGGGCGATCTCGGCCGCAGCTTCGTGTTCAACGAGCCGGCGCTGAAGCTGATCCTGCAGAAGATGCCGGCGACACTCGAGCTCGCCTTCGCCGCGACCTTCTTCGCCATCCTGATCGGCCTGCCGCTCGGCCTCTGGGCAGGGCTCAGGCCGGATGCGCTGTCGAGCCGCGTGATCATGGCGACGTCGATCCTCGGCTTCTCCCTGCCCACCTTCTGGGTCGGGCTAATGCTGATCATGGTGTTCGCGGTTCAGCTCGGCTGGCTGCCCTCGACCGGGCGGGGCCCGACGGCCGAGTTCCTCGGCGTACAATGGTCGTTCCTCACCATCGGCGGCCTGCGCCACCTCGTCCTGCCGGCGGTCAACCTCTCGCTGTTCAAGGTGTCGCTGGTGATCCGGCTCACCCGGGCCGGCGTGCGCGAGACGGTGCTGATGGACTACGTGAAGTTCGCCCGCGCCAAGGGACTGTCGCCGCGGCGGGTGATCTTCGTGCACGTGCTGAAGAACATCATGATCCCGGTGATCACCGTCACCGCGCTGGAGTTCGGCTCGACCATCGCCTTCTCGGTGGTGACGGAGAGCATCTTCGCCTGGCCGGGCATGGGCAAGCTGATCATCGACAGCATCTACGTGCTCGACCGGCCGGTGATCGTCGCCTACCTCATGATCATCGTGTTCATGTTCATCCTGCTGAACTTCATCGTCGACGTGCTCTACAGCGTGCTCGACCCGCGCGTCAGGCTGCAGGACCAGAAGGCATGAGCCCGCCCCCCGCGGAAGCGGCCGCGATCGCCGCCCCGATCCCCGAGCCGGTGCGCACGGCCGAGGACACGCCGTTCCGCCGCTTCGTCGCCGATTTCTGCGAGAGCAAGGTCGCGCTCGGAGCGTTCCTCTGCTTCGTGCTGATCGCGCTTGCGGCGATCTTCGCGCCCTGGATCGCGCCGCAGAACCCGTATGACCTCGCCCAGCTCGACATCATGGACGGGAGGATGGAACCCGGCACGGTCGGCGGTGCGGGCTTCACCTACATCCTCGGCACGGACGACCAGGGCCGGGACATGTTCAGCGGCATCCTCTATGGGCTCCGCATCAGCCTGATGGTCGGGGCCGGCTCGGCCTTCATCGCCTTCTGCGTCGGCACCGGGCTGGGGCTCACCGCGGCGTATTTCGGCCGCCGCACCGACACGATCATCATGCGGCTGGTCGACCTCCAGCTCTCCTTCCCCTCCATCCTCGTCGCGCTGATGATCCTCGCCTTCCTCGGCAAGGGCATTCTCAACGTCGTCATCGCGATCGTCGTGGTGGAATGGGCCTACTATGCGCGCACGGTGCGTGGCACCGCGCTGGTCGAGCGGCGACGCGAGTACATCGAGGCGGCCGAGTGCCTCGCCCTCTCGCACCAGCGGATCGTGTTCCGCCACCTGCTGCCGAACTGCATGCCGCCGCTCATCGTCATCGGCACGATGCAGATCGCGCGCGCCATCGCGCTCGAGGCGACGCTGTCCTTCCTCGGCCTCGGCGTGCCGGTGACGGAGCCCTCGCTCGGGCTGCTGATCGCCAACGGCTACGAATACATGCTCTCGGGCCGCTACTGGATCAGCTTCTATCCCGGCATCGCGCTGCTCGTGACGATCGTCGTCATCAACCTCGTGGGTGACCAGCTCCGCGACGTGCTGAACCCGCGGCTGAGGAAGTAGCCCATGGCCCCGACGCTCGAGGTGCGTGGGCTGCGTACGCACTTCTTCACCAAGGCAGGCGTGCTGAAGGCGGTCGACGACGTGTCGTTCGCCATCGACGAGGGCAAGGTGCTGGGCCTCGTC
>SXGQ01059725.1_pt1 | contig 16208 bp, 18 predicted proteins | sample 3178371 | NCBI WGS metagenome assembly SXGQ01 (sample SAMN11356859, study PRJNA531348) | freshwater metagenome | isolation source: freshwater sample F1-20 | place: China: Fuxian Lake, Yuxi | collected 2017-12-25
AGCGTGGGGACGATCTGTCATCTAAGTTGGGACCCAAGTGATGCACTGGTTCTAGCTGATGATTAGGTACTAACCCTTAAAAAAACAACCTTACTTCTTACCCCGCCTGCTGGTAGTGACCAGCACAAACATCAAAACAGCGGCAAAGGGGATCACAAATAGATCATTCACATCAGTTGCCCCAATGAAGTATGCCCCAATGGCGGTAATCAGCAGGATCTGTAGGTACTTATATTTCATGGGTAAAGGATATTTGATTTTTGTAATGGTTTCGGATTTTGAGCATATAGACCCGGTGATTAAGAGTTATCGGACAGTGACAATTTGAGCTCGTTTAAAAACAATAGAGGGGGTTTTGACTTTTTCCAAGAGAAAAACAGATTAACCTTCTTGTGCGGCTACTCATGACTGGTCTGCCAAGTGCGTTGGGGTTCGCACCGGTTTTGGACCACTGTCTGGAGTAATTGATTCCTTTGGTAGATTATTCGCAGGAAAAAACTTTTAAGGGGCGAATATGAAGATTGATTCAGTAGATCTCTTTTATCTACGGATGCCAGTTGTTGAAGATATTGGCGATGGAAGTCAGGATTCATTACTTTGCCGAGTTACTGCAAATGGCCATGTTGGTTGGGGCGAGGCGGTTTGTTCACCAACTGCAGGAATTGCAGCATGGATTACTCCGATGTCTCACAGTGGTTGTCACCCAGTAATTGATTCAGTACTTGGGCAAGAGTTAAATGATCCATCAGATATTAAGCGAATTTATAATTTAGTAAGAAAAAACTCCTTTTATGGATTACTACAAAGTGATCTATTGATCTCTGGTATCGAGATTGCGATGTGGGATTGCTTGGGTAGATCCCTTGAGGTTCCAATTTGGCAGCTGCTTGGTTATAAAAAATCTGAACCAAAACTGCCTTACGCCTCAGTTTTATTTGGTGACACCGCAGCTGAGACAAAAAATAAAGCGGTTGAAATGAAGAAGGCGGGATTTAGAGCGATCAAATTTGGTTGGGGTCCATTTGGAACAACAACTTTGGGTGATGATGAGGCTCATATCTTTGCAGCGCGTGATGGCATTGGTCAGGATGCGATGTTGATGATTGATGCCGGAACTGTCTTTAAGGACAGTGTTACTGATGCAGCCAAGCGATTGCCAGCATTAAAAGAGGCGAATGTGCTTTGGTATGAAGAGCCATTTGATGGGTATGCGATCAGTAATTATGGTGAGTTATCAACCCATAAACCAAAGGTTTCATTGGCTGGTGGTGAGGGTGCGCATAATCCTTATCAGGCAAAACAATTAATTGATTATGGCCATGTGGATTTTATTCAGATTGATGCTGGCTACATCGGCGGTATTGGTAATGCTTATGAGGTTGCCCAGTATGCGAAGAGTAAGAATGTGAAGTATGTAAACCATACCTTCACCTCACAATCAGCTTTATCCTCCTCATTGCAGGCCTATGCTGGTTTGGCAGATTCAAATATCTCCGAGTACCCAATGGAGCCAAAGATGCTTTGCCAAGATCTAACAGTTGGTCGCATTGAGGTAGATAAGGATGGAATGATCCAGGCACCAGATAAGCCAGGCATGGGTGTTGAGATTAATGTGGCTGGAATTAAGAAGTACTTAGTTGATGTTGAGATAAAGGTTGCTGGAAAAACATTATTTGCTACACCAACACTTTAAATTAAGGTGTTGGATAATTACAGTATGACCACAATCCAAAGGGGCAACAATGGCTGAGACAACAAATCCATTTTTTTTAGCTAATCGTGATGCAATGAGTCGTTATGCTGATTTCTCTGGCACGACTACTCGTCAGCAGTACTGGTTGTTTTTTCTTGGTGCAAATGGCTCAACATTTTTGGCAGCAGCGATTGCTGGTTCAGTTGTTGGTAATGTGCTTTCGATCTTCTTTTTAATTCCAACCATCACAGCGGGCGTGCGCCGGATGCATGATGTTGGTAAGAATGGCTGGTTTCTGCTGATTCCAATCTACAACATAATTCTTTTAGCCTCCCCAAGTAAGGCTTAACTTAGCCAGCTGCCTGGACGCTAGGCTCATAAGGGCGCTTATGGATATTACCTGCAGGTAATTAGTACTTTTTATCGCGCCATTTGTCCTTTTTTTGCCGTGCGTATGGCAAGTTGATCGTTACCAAAACGTTAGATTTCCAGTGGGTATCAATTGGCCAGATCGACCCTATGCTTAAACCGATCGAAGTTCGATCAATCCTAGGAGGATATAAATGTCAATAAAGAAAGTTAAGGTTGGCTTCGTTGCATTAGTAGTTGCATCTGCATCAATAATCGCAATCAGCAGTGCAACAACTGCAAACGCAAACCCAACTGGTCAATGGTGTAAGGGCGTAAACATCGCTGCTTTCCCAGGTGGACCACAAGGTGGAGTTTTCGCAAACAACGTTTACAACGGCTACCGCCAAGCAGCACAAGATCTAGGTGCTGAGGTTAAGTACTACTTCTCTGATTGGGATCCAGCAAAGATGGTTACCCAGTGGAAAGAAGCAATTGCAACTAAGCCAGACGGAATTGCAATGTACGGCTTCATGGGACCAGAGGCTGCAAAGCCACTAGTTAAAGAGTCATTTGATAAGGGAATTATTGTTACAACCCTTAACACATCACTTGTAGCTGAGCAAAAGAAGTACTCAACTAAAGGTTTCGGTTATGTCGGAGCTGTTAACTACAAAGCAGGATTTGATCTTGCTAAAGAGATGGTAACTCGTGGAAAGCTTAAGGCTGGAGATTCTGCATTTGTGTGGGGTCTTAAAGGCCAAGGTGGAGATCGCGGACAACGTACAGTTGGCGTAATCAAGGGCTTTGAATCTTCAAAGATCAAGGTTATCTACCAGGAGATTGACCAAGCAACAAACACAACTCCTGCTGCAGGAGCACCAACATTTGCTGGAATCATGGCAAAGAATAAGAACATCAAGGCAGTTGTTACCGATCACGGTGGCTTAACTTCAACTGCTGCGACCTACATGAAGGCAGCTAATAAGAAGGCTGGATCAGTTTACTTTGGTGGATTCGATGTATCACCAGCAACAACTGATGCAATCCAAAGCGGTTTCTTGAATCTAGTTATAGATCAACAACCATTCTTACAAGGCTACCTGCCAATTCTTCAGATCTGTCTAACAGAGAAGTTCGGATTCTCCGGTCTTGATGTTAATACAGCTGGTGGATTCGTAGATGCAACAAACGTGGCAGCAGTTGCTCCACTTGCAAAGGTTGAAATCCGCTAATTAATTAGCTGATTACTTTGAGTTTCGGCTGGAGATTAAATTTCCAGCCGAAACTTTTTAACATTATTTAGGGGGAGAAAATGGCAGGGCAGACTCCAGTAATTCAATTAAAAAATGTCTCAAAGACTTTTGGTGAGGTTCGTTCACTTTCAGGTGTTGATCTTGAGATCTATCCAGGTGAGATTGTGGGATTGCTTGGCGATAATGGCGCCGGTAAATCAACTTTGGTTAAGACCATCATGGGCTTTCATAAGCCAGATGATGGTGGTGAGATTTGGTTTAAGGGTGAGAAAATCACCGAATGGAGCGTTGAGAAGGCTCGCGATTTAGGAATTGAAACAATTTATCAAGAGCGCGCTCTATGTGAGTTACAGCCAATTTGGCGAAATATGTTTATGGGACGCGAAATCAGAAATAAGTTTGGCAAGTTGGATGTAGCGAAGATGAAGAGTGAGGCTACTCGCTTGATGAGTGAGCACATGGGCTTCACCTCAACTGCGGTTCACCCAGATAACGCGGTATTAACTATGTCAGGTGGTGAGAAGCAGGGTGTTGCCATTACCAGAGCACTTTACTTCGAGGCAGAGCTTGTAATTTTAGATGAGCCAACAGTTGGTCTTTCATTATCTGAAACAAAGAAGACCTTGGATTTCATTCAAAATATTAAGAAATCTGGTCGCTCCGCCATCTTTATCGATCACAATATCTTCCATATTTACCCTGCGGTAGATCGAATGATTGTGCTAGATCGTGGCAAGGTTGCTGGTAATTATAAGAAGAGTGATATCACTATGGATGAGTTAATCGAAAGCATGTACCGCGTTGCCCGTACAGGTTCACTAAAGGAGTAATGAGATTATGGCTAAAACAGAAGAGGTAAAAGCAAAGAACAACGCTGCTCGACCACCATCATTTTGGCGCCGCTTTGGTATGCAATTCGGTATCTGGGGTGTTGGTATTGGAATGTGGCTGATCTTTGTATTCACTGCATCAGAGGCATTTACATCAAAGGATATTTACCTAGCCTTTGCTTCAAGTACACCGATCTTTGCCTTGATGGCGATCCCACTTACCTTAATTGTTATTACCGGTGAGATTGATCTTTCATTCCCATCCATCATGGCACTTGCTACCGCCTCCTTTACCAAGGTTTTCTCTGGTACTGGCAATATTTGGGCAGGTCTAGCAGTGGCATTATTTGTAGGAACTATCTGTGGCTACTTCAATGGCTGGCTAGTTACCTACTTCGCTATCCCTTCCCTGGTTATCACAATCGGTACCGGCTTCCTATTCCGCGGTATTGAATTAGCTTGGATGAATGGTTCAGGTGTTGGTCTAACTGATGAGAAGTTGGCAAGTGTTGCAAACATCCTGGTAGGTAGATCATTTTTCGGAATTGCAAATCAATTCTGGTGGACAATTGTCGCGACCTTAATTCTTTGGTACACCTTAAACCGAACCAAGTTTGGTGCCCACGTGTTTTTAACTGGCGATAACAAAATTTCAGCTCAGTTAATGGGTGTTGATGTGAATAAGGTAAAGCGCAGAACCTTTGCAATCATGGGCTTCTTCGCCGCATTTGCTGGCCTAGTTGCCTCATTTGAGGTCTCATACTTCTGGCCAACGCTTGGTGAGGGTCTACTTATGAACTCAATCGCATCTGTCTTCCTTGGTGGAACCTCAGTATTTGGTGGCATCGGAACAGTTACCGGAACATTTGTTGGCGCATTTATTATTGGTGCGATCAACGCCGGAATTGTTGCCTCAGGCATCAACGCTTTTTACACTCAGGTCTTCTTCGGATTGGTGATTATTATTTCCGTAATCATGCAAGCTGTTATCTCCAAGAGAATCAAGCGCTAGTTAGTTATCCAGGATAAACAGGGTGAGCATTCAAGGAGTTTGCCCTGTTTTATCTGTACCATTTCATAAAAATGGCGAGGTAGATTACGCCAGCTTTGAAAGCATGGCGCAGTGGATCATCTCGCTGGGCACCAAATCAGTTTTATTTTTTGGTGTAGCAAGTGAAAATATTAAACTCTCAGATGATGAGCGATATGAACTTCTGGAAAGATTACTTCGCACCCGAGAGGGTTCTGGCCTTCAGGTAATTGCAAGTGTGGCTGATCATTCAGCGGATTTAGCGGTTCGTCGCGCAAAAGATTATGAAAGTATGGGCGCAGATTACATAAATATCCTGCCACCAACCTTTTTTAACCCAACACCTGCGCAGATAAATCATCACATCTCATCGATCTTAGCCAGTGTGAAGTTGCCGGTAATTGTGCAGCATCTGCCTCAGGGCGGTGGCGTAAATGATGTTGGTGATTTAGTAACACTTAGCGAAAAATTTGATAATTTAAAGATGGTCAAGTGCGAGGCCAATCCACCAGCTGATTCAATTAAGCGGGTGCATCAATTGAGCAACAACAGAGTTGAGACATTAATTGGTTGGGGCGGAATTCATTGGGCTAATGGCGCAGCAGCTGGGGCTAAAGGTATTCAACCTGGTTGCAGCTTGACCGATCTTTACTTGTGGGCTGAACAATCATTACTTGAGAATAATCTACCTGAGTTTGAAAACCGGCTCGGAAAGTTTTTACCTGTAATTAGTGAGTGGATTAATACGATCGAGGAGCTAGTCGCTGCTGAGAAGTTTGTTCTAGCACAGCGGGGCATGATTGAAAGTGATTACTGCAGAGCACCAACTGTAGTTTTAACTGAGAAGATGAAAGCACAAGCTTTTTCCTTAATAGAGTTAGCACAATCAACATCGACAGTTGGGACAAAGTAGCGAAATGAAGATAACAAAGATCGAGACGCTGGTTGTTAATGCCAAGATGCGCAACTGGGTAGTTGTGCAGGTATTTACTGATGTACCAGGTTTGATTGGAATTGGTGAGGCAACGGTTGAGTACCAAGCACGTGCGGTGGTTGGTGCGGTTGAGGATTTAGCGGTTACCTTAATTGGTCGAGATCCACGTGATATCGAACGTAACTGGCAGATTATGTATCGCCATCCATTTTTCAAAGGTGGCGTAACGATGATGTCAGCATTAAGTGGAATTGATCAGGCGCTGTGGGATATCTCAGCGAAGGATTTAAATGTGCCGTTGTGGCGCTTACTTGGTGGCTTATCCCGAGACAAGATTCGTATGTATGACCACTTAGGTGGTGGCAGCTCTGATGCGGTTTATAACTCAGATACCGCCTCATCCTTTGCCGAAAAGATGAAGAAGAGTGTTAGCGATGGCTTTACTGCGGTAAAGATTTTGGCGGTTCCACAAAGTGAATCACTAGGTGAGTCAGATAAGTTAAAGCATGCCCATGATTTGATGGAATCAGCACGTGAGGCTGCCGGCCCTGATGTAGATATCATGATTGATTTTCATGGCCGAACCAGTGCACCGATGGCGATTAAGTATGCAAAGGTACTTGAACCATTTAACCCACTCTTCCTAGAGGAGGTAGTACCGCCAGATCAGATTGAATCCTTAAAGAGTGCTCGTAAAGGAATCACCGCTCCAATTGCAGCTGGTGAGCGATGGTTGCATCGAATTGAGTTCTTGCCATACCTACAGGCAGGTTTAATTGATGTTGCCCAACCAGATGTTTGTCACGCAGGTGGCATTACCGAGATTAGAAAGATCTCAGCACTTTGTGAAAGCTTTGGTGTCTCGATGGCGCCCCATAATCCACTTGGCCCAATCGCCACCATGGTTAATGTGCACCTTGGCTTAACTACACCAAACTTTTTGATTCAAGAGGTTATGCGATCAGATGTGCCATGGCGCAATGAGGTATTCCACGGTGTACCAGAGATAAAGGATGGGTATATATACGCTCCTGAAAAAGCTGGTATCGGCGTGGAGATTGATGAAAAAGCAGCTAAGCAACATCCATTCTCAGGTGGTCAACCAGTTCAATGGTTCCACAAAGATGGATCAGTTGCTGACTGGTAACCAAAGGGGAGAAAAATGAAGTTAGCAAATGAGCATGTATTTGTAACTGGTGGCGCAAATGGCATCGGATCAGCAATTGTTTTAGATGCAGCGCAAAATGGCGCCAAAGTTTCCTTCTGCGATCTAGCAGAGGATGCGGGCAAGCAGTATGAGAAAGAGTTAACTGATAAGGGATTTAAAGTATTTTTCCACCAAGGCGATGTAGCTAACTTTGATAATTTAAAGATTGCCTTTGATGCCATGGTGGCAAAGTTTGGCCCAGTAACTGGCGTAGTAAATAATGCTGGCGTTAACTCAAATGTCGATCCAGTTGAGATGACAAATGATCAATGGAATAGATTTTTTGATGTTGATCTAAAGAGTGTTTGGCATACTGCAAAGCTTGCCTTGCCAGGAATGCGAAAGGCGAAGAAGGGTGCAATTGTTAACATTGCATCTATTCACGCTCGCATGAGCTTTCCTAAATTCTTTCCATATGCAGCAGCTAAATCTGGCGTAATTGGTTTAACTCGAAACCTGGCATTAGATGAGGGAATTAATAACATCCGTACCAACGCTGTCTCACCTGGTTACACATTGACGCCACTGCTTGAATCCTGGTTTCAATCACAACCTGCAGAGCGAGCAAAGTCGATGGCGGTGCAACCTCTAGGGCGCATGGCACAGACCTCTGAGATCGCAAAGGTAGTTACCTTCCTGCTCTCTGATGACTCCTCATTTGTGAATGGTGCTGACTGGATAGTCGATGGCGGACTGCACGCCCGTTTTGCTTAAACCATAACCTCAAGCAAAATCCTCAAGCAATAAGCTGCCAAGGGTAGATTTGAGCGCAATTTACCCTTGACAAGTCATTCTTCATACGAAAGTATCATTGTATGGAGAATACAAATTCAGGTAACGGTTCAGGTAAAAAAGGTGCTCTCTCAGAGCTTCGCGTAATTGATGCCACCCAGATGTTGGCCGGTCCGATCGCAGGAACTCGGCTGGGAGATCTTGGTGCGGATGTCATAAAGGTGGAACCACCAGCAAGTGGTGAGTTCAATCGAACCCGCGGCTTTGAGGATCAACAGAGCAATGGCGAGATGACTACATTTTTAGCGGTCAATCGAAATAAGCGATCCATTGCAATTGATTTAAAGAGTAGCGGTGGTCTTGAAGTAATTTATGAGTTGGTTAAAAAATCTGATGTCTTCCTACAAAATTTTAGACATGGCACCGCCGATCGATTAGGTATTGGATATGAAGATCTTAAGAAAATAAATCCTCGAATTATCTACTGCTCAATCTCTGGTTATGGCTCTGTTGGTCCTTACCGTGATCGACCAGGACAAGATTTAATTGTGCAGGGTTATAGCGGCTCAATGTTTAGCGTTGGTGCAGCAGGAGATGACCCAACTCCAAGTGCGTTGTGGGGCGCCGATGTTATGACTGGCTATCAAGCGGTGATTGGTATTTTGGCAGCGGTTGAATCAAGACATCACACCGGTGTCGGCCAACATGTTGAGGTAGATATGTTGTCAGTTGTAATGGATTGCCAACTTCAAGAGATTGTTACCTACTTAAATGCCGGCCCAATGCCAAGGCGATTGGAAGAGAGATCTGCACACGGATCAATTCCAGCACCTTACGGTGTCTATAAAACTAAGGATGCTTGGCTGACTTTGGCGATGGTGCCACTACCAATTTTGGGTGAGATCCTAAATGATGATTGGTTAAAAACTTTAGCTCATTACAACGATGGACATAAGCACCGTAATGAGGTTTATAAGAAGATTCGTAATGCATTTAAGGATAAAACAACTGCGGAGTGGATTGAAATTTGCGATAAGGCTGGTGCTTGGTGTGGACCGGTTTATAACTACGAGCAGTTGATGAGTGATAAACATATCAAGGAGACCAATTACATCGTTGAGCAATCACAACTTCGTGGTGGATCAGCAAAGACGGTCAGACCACCAATCAAAATGGATCAAACTCCACCAAGTATTCGCCGTGGTGCACCTGCGCTAGGTGAGCACACCGAGGAGATCTTGGGCAAGTTGCTTGATATGAAGCCAGAGAAAATATCGCAGTTAATTAATTCCGGTGCAGTAGCCACAACAAAGGAGCAAGCATGAGCGATAAGTTAAGCGGTTCAGTAGATCTAGAGATACATGAGAATGTTGCTCATTTAATTCTTAATCGCCCCGAGAAGTTAAATGCGATGACGGTCAAGATGGATGAGCAGATCAACTCTTATATCTATCAGTTAAATAATAATTTAGATATTAGAGCGGTAGTTTTGTATGGCAAGGGTGAAAAGGGTTTTTGTGCCGGAAGTGATCTAACTGATTTAGGAGATTACGGCAGCAATTGGGAGTATCGAAATAGATTTGATCGAAATTTAGATTATGCACGTGCTATCTGGTTGATTAAAAAACCAGTAGTTGCAGCCCTTCATGGCTGGGTAGTTGGTGGTGGATTAGAGATGGCTTGTGCATCAGATATTCGAGTTGGCTCACCAGATTCAAAGTTTTTAGCTGGTGAGATCCGGTGGGGCTGGCATGGTGGCTCTGGCCAAACACAATTATTAACCCACACAGTTGGACCAGGAAATGCAAATCTATTTTTGTTGCATGGCGAGAAGGTTGAAGCTGATGCTGCACTTCGAATGGGATTGATTCAGGAGATTGTCGATCGCGACAAGGTACTAGATCGTGCAATTGAGATTGCAAAATCAATTGCTGAGAAGGCGCCAATTGCAGCGCAGATGACAAAACATATGGTGCGAATGGCACAAAGCATTCCGCTAGAGGTTGGTCTGCTTTATGAAAATGATTCATTCTCGTACTGCATGACAACTGATGATGCTGCCGAGGGGCAACGCGCCTTTGCGGAAAAACGTAAACCAGAGTTTAAGGGAAGGTAGAGATGAGCACAGTAAAGGTAGCAACCAGTAAGCAGGAGCGAGTAGATCTACTAAAAAAGGTTGGCGAGACATTACTTAATCAGTCTTATCAATCTTGGAACTTTGGTGATTCAACTGGTTTTGAAGCGATCTTAGTAACTGGAAAGTTATTGGATGATCCTAAGTACTTTAACTTTGCTCGCGGTTGGTTTGCTGCTTGGGCGAGCAGACCTGAGCCATTTCGCAGATTAGATTGCACAGCTCCTGGAGTTGCCATTATCGAGGTAGCGCAAGCAACCAACAGTAAGCAGATCTTTGACTCACTTGAGTTGTTAGCTAAGTACCTATCCTCAAGAAGTAAGGATCGCGGAATCTTTGATACCTGGGAATCTCTTTGTTTGATTCCACCTTATGGTGGGGAGGAGCTGCCACCATTTGAAGCACAACTACTTGCTTCACCTCCGGGCGGAACATGTATTGATTGCTTGCACTTTGACCCTCCATTTTTTACCGGACTTGGTAAGGCGTTAAATAATTCAATCTATACCGATATTGGTGTGCAACAAGCGATTGCATATGTTGATGCTTTGCAATTACCAACTGGCATCTTTGATCACTTCTTCTTAAATGGTGTTGAAGGAACTTGGGGTCAAGGTTGGGGTCGCGGCCAAGGCTGGGCATTACTTGGTTTAATGGATGTACTGCATCAGATTCCACAATCTCACTCTGGCTACAAGAAGTTAAAAGAGGCGGCTGAGAAATTAATTTACGGAATGATTAAATTACAACGCGAAGATGGTCGTTGGTGGTGTGTAGTAGATAGCGAGCGATCTGGTGAAGAGGGATCAACCGCTGGCTTTATGGCAGCTGGTTTTGCCAGAGCGATCAAACTTGGCATCGTTGATAAATCAATCGTTGAGCCAGCGATGATTAAGGCGCTCAATGGCGTAATTGCAGATACTGATAAGGCGGGTGAATTACAAAATGTCACCGCTGCGGTAATGGCATCAACCCGTAAATCTCATTACGAGTTCACACCTCGTGGATTCTCTGTGCCTTGGGGGCAAGGACCACTAGCCCTTGCTATCTATGAAACCTTTGATCTGGTCTAAATGAAAACAAAGATCTCGCGAAGTCTGCCAACTCAAATTGTTATTGAGTTAGGTAGCAAAATCGTGCACGGTGATATTGAGCCAGGCACGATCTTGACCTCTGATTCACTTGAACAAAAGTATGGAGTCAGTCGGACGGTAATTCGAGAGGCGTTAAAGGTTTTACATGACAAAGGTTTAACTCGGGCAAGGACTAAAACCGGAACTATTGTTTTAGAACGAGCTGAATGGGATCTACTTGATGAGGATGTCCTTAACTGGTTACAGATTTCAGGTCTTAGTGTTGAGTTAATTACCGATCTAGAGGAGCTTCGATCAACCTATGAACCTGGTGTGGCCAGAGTTGCCGCAAAGCGACGTGGCAGCCGAGATATCGCACAACTAAAGAGTTCACTTAAAAAGATGACAGATGCCTTTTACGCAGAGGGGCCAAACTCAGCTTTGATTGCCCAAGCAGATGTTGAGTTTCATGAGGCGCTGCAGGTGGCAACCCAAAATGATTTGATTAAAAAGATGGGTAAATTAATCTTGCCCTTACTTAAGATCAGAGATGATCTAGTTGGACATGCAGTTGTTGAGGCAGATTTTATTATTCAACACCAAGCGATCCTAGATGCGGTAATTGATGAGGATCCAGACTCTGCTGAGCTGGCGATGAAGGTCTTACTTGTAACTGCAGCACAAACATCATCAGTGATTAGAAAGAATGAGAAATGAAAATACCAACCCTGCCAGATGAGTTTCTATTCTCCGTTGATAAAAATGTAGCAACCATTACTCTGAATCGAGAGAGTAAGTTAAATACGATGACCCCAGCAATGGGTAAGGCTTTGCTGGAGTTAGTCCCTTATATAAATGCAACTGATGAGATTAGAGTCGTAATTTTAACTGGCACAGGTGAGCGAGCATTTTCAGCTGGCAGTGATGTAAAGGTGTTAGATCAATACGGTTCTAATTGGCAGCTTCGCAACCGGGTTGATTATGCACGTGGTATTTGGGCGATTAGAAAACCAGTGATCTCAAAGATTCGCGGTTACTGTATTGGTGGTGGCCTTGAAATGGCGTTGATGAGTGATATTCGGTATGCCAGTGAGAATGCTCAATTTGGTGCTGGTGAGATTAAATTAGGTTGGCACGGCGGTGCTGGTAATACTCAACTTTTGCCACGGGTTATCGCAACTGGAAAAGCGCTCGAGATGTTATTGACCGGAGATTTAATCTCGGCCCAGCAGGCAGAGCGTTATGGCTTGGTTGATCAATTACTTGCCGCAGATCAATTAGATGCAGCGGTAGATGCTCTTGCGCAACGAATTGCAGCAAATGCACCAATTGCTGCCCAACTGGCAAAACATCTGGTGCGAGTATCACAATCCACCGCAGTTGATATTGGGCTGCAATATGAGAATGACACCTTTGCTTACTGCTTCACGACTAAGGATAGTCAAGAGGGAAGGAGTGCATTTGCCGAAAAGCGCAAACCAAATTTCACCGGAGAGTAAAACCCACTAATTAAGGAGCAAGGTATGGAGATTAAGCCAGGATTACATCGGATCGAGTGCCCGATTGGCGAGCGATACGTAGCAATATATGCAGTAGTTGGTAGCGAAAGCACTTTACTTGTCGACACCGGCTTTGATGATTCGATAAGAACCACAGTTGTAAATTACTTTAAGAGCAATAAGTTATCGCTAGACAAGGTGCGCTATGTTATTAATACCCACTCTGATTATGACCACACTGGTGGCAACAAAGCGGTGCGTGAGTTAATGCCAAATGCATTGATCTGTGCTGGCGAGCGAGATCGCGCAATGATTGAGAATCTAAACTCTATGTTTTACGATCGTTACAATGAGTTTGAAAAGGATCATGGCTTTCCTGAATCAGAGGCGGCAAAGGATTTCATGATGAGTGTTGCCTTTGAAACCAATGTTGATATTGGCTTCTCTGGAAATGAGCGAATCGATCTTGGTGGGCGGTATGTTGAAATTTTGCATACGCCAGGCCACTCATGGGGCCATCTATCGGTATTGGATGAGCAGACCAGGGCGATCATTATTGGAGATGCAGTTTTAGGAAACAGTGTGCTGCTGGCAAATGGTGATGCAGCTTTTCCACCAACATATAGATTTGTTGAGGCCTACCGTTCAACAATTAGATTGTTAAAGGGATACCAACCAAGTGAGATTTTAACCTCTCACTACCCAAGGTATGAAGGTCAGGCAGCTATTGATTTCTTAGATCTATCTCTTAATTACACCGATCTAATCGAGAGTATCTGTCTTGAAGTTATTACTGCTGCAAAGAAGCCAATTGGCATGATGGAGTTGATTGAGTTAACTCATGAACGCATGGGCCCTTGGGCAGATCCAGCATATAAATACCTGGCTTATCCAGTTCTGGGCCACCTAGAGGTGCTCGAGTCTTACAAGAAGATCAAGAGTTCAAAGAGTGATTCTGGATTAATCCAATATCAACTGGTCGAGTAAAAAAGTGCTGTAAGTAGGATCAGGTTATGAAGATTTTAATTGTAGGTGGCGGTGGCATGCTGGGCCGCAAACTAATTGATTATCTTGTAAAAAATCCAACTTTAAATGGCAAAGGGATTGAGGAGATTACCTCTGCTGATGCCTTTGCAAATTCAAATGGTGCAGTTGCAGAAAAGATAAAGATAAATCATTTAGTTGCAGATATTACCGATATGCAAAGCTGCCGGCAGTTGGTTAAAGAAAAACCTGATCTTATTTATCACCTGGCATCAGTTGTTTCCGGTGAGGCGGAATCAAACTTTGAAAAGGGGTATCAAGTAAATTTAGATGGCACACGTAATTTATTTGAAGCGATTCGAGAGATCTCAGATAATTACTGCCCAAGGGTTATCTATACCTCATCGGCCGCTGTTTTTGGCCCTCCTTATCCAGATGTGATTGATGATGATTTTATTTTGCAACCAAGAACAAGTTATGGAACCCAGAAGGTAATTGGTGAGTTACTGCTCAATGATTACAGCAGAAGGGGATTTCTAGATGGCGTCGGAGTTCGGTTGCCAACAATATGTGTGCGACCAGGAAAGCCAAATGCAGCTGCCTCTGGTGTATTTTCAAATATTATCCGCGAGCCACTTTCTGGACAGGCAGCTGTACTTAACGTCTCACTCAATACTCGGATGATCTTTGCATCTCCCAAATCTGCAGTTGGATTTTTAGTACATGCTGCGATGATAGATACATCTTCATTGGCTGGCCGGCGATCACTTACTATGCCCGGAGTTAATGCCACAATTGCAGATGAGATTGAATCCTTGCGCAGAGTTGCTGGTGAAAAGGTAGTGGCCTTAATCAAAGAGGAGTTTGATCCAGCGGCGCAGAAGATTGTAGATAATTGGAATTTCCCACCAGTTACAGCTGCCAGAGCAAAGGCTTTGGGCTTTACCTGCGAGAGTACATTTGATGAGTTAATCATCAGCCATATCGATAATGAACTTGGCGGAGAGATAAGGGGCGGTAAGTAAATGAGTAAGTATGCAGTGGTAACTGGCGCAAATAAAGGAATTGGCAGAGCCACCAGTATTACTTTGGCTAAAGCTGGTTGGCAGGTTGCATTGTTAGGACGCAACCTTGAGGGTGTAACTCAGGTGGCAGCAGAGATCGGAGATGCTGCAATTGCAATTCAATGTGATGTCAGTGATCGAGAGTCGGTAGCAAAGGCCTTTTCAACAGTTAAAGCCAAGTTCAATCGATTAGATCTTCTTTTTAATAATGCTGGTGTTGGAATCCCAAGCGGTCTGCTCGAGCAGGTAAGTGCACCTGATTGGAAAAAAGTTTTAGATACAAATGTCGGTGGAGTTTTCTACTGCACTCAAGAAGCTTTTTTGATAATGAAGGATCAAAAACCACAAGGTGGTCGAATTATTAATAATGGATCAATATCCGCTCACGTTCCAAGACCAAACTCTGCGCCATACACCGCCTCAAAGCATGCGGTTACGGGGTTAACTCGTTCCACCTCATTAGATGGTCGCCAGTACAACATCGCATGCGGGCAGATTGATATTGGAAATGCAGATACCGCTATTTCTAGTGTTCAACGAGTTGGTGCGCTGCAAGCTAGTGGTCTTGTTGTAGCCGAGCCAGTAATCGATCCCCAGATTTTGGCTGATGCGGTTTTGCATATGGCCACACTTCCATTAGAGGCAAATGTTCAATTTATGACGGTGATGGCAACCAAGATGCCATACATTGGACGTGGTTAAGCTTTAAATAATTGCAATAATTGCAAGTGCGGCAGAGGTAGCTGCAATGCCTAGCCAGTTAATTAATGATGGTTTTTGCTTTAATAATTTAATGCCAATCAAGGAGGCTAGGGCTGGAGCGGAGGCCATAAAGATTCCGACCTTACTTAAATCTAAGTTTGTAATAGCTAACATAAATGCCAAATCACGGAAAAGAAATTCGCACTCCGGGAGCTGATTACTAACTGCTTCACTTCATTATTGAAACTTTATTTCTCTATAATGATTTCACGCTCGAAAAACAGTTTTTATCATAAAGTTGTGCGTTAACCTTTCCAATTAAGAGTTACCGGGCTTTAAATATTTATTAAATTAGTATGTTGTACACCTCTATCCGCCACCAACACACTCCCATTAGGGATCTCTTCCCACCCCTCTTGGTTCCAGCCGGAGGAGGCAACAACTACCTGCCCATTATGGGTGGTGTATTTAAGGTGGTAGTAATCAGGGGATGATTTAAATCTATCTGGGATTTTATTCTGGTTATATATACAAGCTGCAATAAAGGTAGTGTCATTAATAATCATCATATTTATGGAGGAGTAGGTGCAATTGTTTTTAATATAGGAAAGGCCTGCTTTAACACCATCGATAAAGCCATGTTTTTCTATTTGGGTAAGTAGGTAGAGAAAGTACCTCTCAGAGTCGGTTGTGCCCTTGGCAAGAGATAAATACTTCTTATC
>SXGQ01264538.1_pt1 | contig 16208 bp, 14 predicted proteins | sample 3178371 | NCBI WGS metagenome assembly SXGQ01 (sample SAMN11356859, study PRJNA531348) | freshwater metagenome | isolation source: freshwater sample F1-20 | place: China: Fuxian Lake, Yuxi | collected 2017-12-25
GGGGCGGGGCGGCGGTGCGGGCCCGCGCCCCTCGATGGGGCGGGTCGGCGGGGGTGGCGCGCGACCACAGGCGCCGCAGATGTCGCGCCCGAGCGCGCCAAGCATGCAGCGCCCGCGCGCGCCAAGCATGCAGCGCCCGAGCGCGCCAAGCATGCAGCGCCCGAGCGCGCCGCAGATGTCGCGCCCGAGTGCGCCAAACATGCCAAACATGCAGCGGCCGAGCATGCCGCAGATGTCGCGCCCCAGCCCCGGCATGGGTATGCAGTCGCGCCCCGGCGGCGGCATGGGCATGGGGCAAAGCCCGAGCTTCCAACGGCCCAGCGCCGGCATGCCGAATATGTCGCGGCCGTCGCTGCCCAGTGCGGCCACCCGGCCGGCGATGCCCGGTGGCATGGGTGGCATGTCGGGTGCCGGGGCGAGTCGCCCGGGACTCGGCGGCATGCGCCCCGGAACACTTCCTGGCCAGCGGCCGGGCGGCATGGGGGGATCGATCCCCGGTATCGGTCAGCCCGGCGCCGGAGGCATGACCCGGCCGGCGCCGCAACCAGGCGGCCTTGGCTCCCGTCCTTCCGGCTTGCCGGCCGGCGGGATCGGCCAGCGGCCGGGCATGACAGGTCCCGGAGCCGGCGGCAGCGGAATCGGTGGCCCGGGCATTGGTGGATCCACGCGACCGGGCGGTCTCCCGGGCGGCATCGGCGGTGGTGCCGCCAGTCGGCCGGGTGGTGGGTTTGCCACTCGCCCCGCACCCTCATTCACGCCGGGTCAGATCGGCGGCGGCCGTCCGGGAATCGGCGGTGGCGGGAATGCTGCCGGCGGTGCTGGTGGCAATCGGCCCACCACGTTGCCAGGCACCCTTCCCGGCGGCCAGGTCGGTGCCAATCGCCCGGGCCTTCCCGGCGGTCCGACGCTGCCCGGCGCGGGCGGAGGAGCAAACCGGCCATCGCGACCCGGTATCGGTGGCGATCGACCGAGCATCGGCGGCATGACGAAACCATCGTTCCCCACTCCGGGCGGCGGTGGGATCGGCGGCAACCGTCCGCAGACCAAGCCCTTTCCAGCGCCCGGTGATGGTGGAGCGGCCGGCGGCAACCGGCCCGGCAGCGGCGGGAATCGGCCCGGTGGCGCGACGACCCTGCCCGGTACGATCGGTGGCAATCGGCCACAGACCAAGCCGTTTCCCGCGCCTGATGGCGGCAACCGCCCGGGCCCGGGGGGCGGTGTGAACCGGCCTGATGGCGGTGGGAACCGGCCTGATGGCGGTGGGAACCGGCCTGATGGCGGTGGGAACCGGCCTGATGGCGGTGGGAACCGGCCTGATGGCGGTGGGAACCGCCCGGGCATCGGCGGCAATCGGCCCGGGGGCGGGGTGACCACGCTGCCGGGCGAGATCGGTGGCAATCGTCCCGGCGGTGGGAACCGGCCCGATGGCGGTGGGAACCGGCCTGATGGCGGTGTGAACCGCCCGGGCATCGGTGGCAATCGGCCCAGTTACTGGAACCGACCTGGTGAGGGAAACCGTCCCGGGATCGGTGGCAACAACCGGCCCGATGGCTGGCGGCCTGATGGCTGGAATCGCCCGGGTGAAGGGGGCAACCGGCCCGGAAACTGGAACCGACCGGGAAACAATTGGAACCGGCCCGGCATCGGCAACGGCAACAACGTCATCGGCAGTGGCAACAACAACTCGATCGGCAACACGCTCAACAACCTCAACGTCAACAACAACTTCTCCAACTGGGGCACCGGTGGCTGGGGTGGCAACACCAACGTGGCCATCGGCGTCGGTGGCCTCGGTGGGTGGGGGTTGGGTGGCTACGGCTATGGCGGCGGCTACGGGTACGGTGGCTACGGCAACGGTGGCTACGGCTACGGTGGCTACGGTGGCTACGGCTACGACAACTGGAACAGCGGCTTCGTGAACCCGTCGTATGGCTGGTACAACGGCTGCTGGAACAACAATTGGGGTGGTGGCTACTACGGCGGTTGGGGCACCCCGCTCGCCTTCGGCGCGGCCACGTGGGGCCTGTCCACGCTCCTCAACGGGTGGGGCCTCGGCTATGGCGTCGGCTACGGCGCCAGCTACGCGAATCCCTACTATTCGGCCGTTCCGCAGACGGTCGTCGCCGCGAGCCCCTACGACTACTCGCAGCCGGTGGTGGTCAACAACTACGTCACCAACGACGGGGCCACCAGCACCAGCGACGCCCAGGGGGGCGGAGGTGCCACGGCCACGGCCACCGCCCAGCCGGCGGTGAGCGAGGCCACGAAGCTGTTCGACGACGCCCTGGCGCGCTTCAAGTCGGGCGACTACGCGGCGGCCCTGGCGGGCTGCGACAAGGCGGTGAAGCTCTCCCCCGGCGACTCCGTGATCCACGAAGTCCGGGGCCTGGCCCTGTTCGCGCTCGGCCGCTACCCGGAAGCCGCGGCCACGCTCAATGCCGTCCTTGCCTCCGCGCCGGGCATGGACTGGACGACGATGAGCAGCCTCTACGGGTCGGTCGATTCCTACACGGCCCAGTTGCGGAAGCTCGAGGGGGCCTGCCAGTCCAGCCCCGGGGATGCCGCCGCCCATTTCGTGCTCGCCTACCACTACCTCGTCGGCGGGCACGTCGATCTGGCCCGCGAGGCCCTCGAGGTGGTGGTCGCGAAGCAACCTGGCGACCTGGTCTCCAAGCGGTTGCTCGAGGCCCTGGCGCCTCCGGCCGAGGAACCCAAGAGCGGCGCTGCCGAAGCAGCGGATCAAGGGTCGGACAAGGCCCCGGCGGAAAAGGTGCCCGCGCCCGCCACGCCGGCCCAGGAGCCGGCCAAGGCCGGTGCCGAGGCCGCGCCGGCCGGTCCGGAGACCGATCTGGTGGGCACCTGGAAGGCGGAGACCGGAAAAGACAGCGTCGTCCTCACGGTGCGCGAGGACTCGACCTTCTCCTGGAAGGCGCTGCCGGCCGGCAAGCCGGCGGTGGAGCTCACCGGCTCCCTCGAGACTGCCAGCGACGCCATCGCGCTGGTGACCGAGAACCAGGGCACGATGGCGGGCAAGGTCACGTCGAAGGGCGCCGATGCGTTCGACTTCCTCATCGTCGGGGCACCTGCCGACGCCAAGCCGCTCGAGTTCAAGAGGCAGTGAGCCGTCGGGAAGCCGCGCGAAAAGGCCCTTCACGGACATCGTCCCGGGCAGGGGACTTCGGATCCTCGCGCCAGGGGCCAGGTTTCTGCAGATTCTTCGTGAGGTGATCGAACGCTCGGATGTCCGTGGCAACTTCGTCTTCGACGCACAGATCGCGGCGGTCTGTCTCGAACACGGGGCAGCGACGCTCCTCACCGAGGATCGCGACTTCACCCGTTTCCCCGGGATCAGGGTGCTGTCGCTTGCGACGTTCGCCTCCGATTGATCGTGGGCTCCGCCCCCCCGGCACCACCTGGCCGGCGGAGCTGGTCACGACGATGGACGATCTGCGGGTCAGCCGGCACGACATCGATCCCGATGACCTGATCCGGCTCGTCGTGCCGGAAGGGCGCACGATCGATCAGAAGAACGACCGGCGGCTCTGGGCGCCCGCGGAAAAAACTCGCCGCAGCCTCCTCCGCGAGGTGCTCGAGACGAGCGCGGGGGATGCTCCTCGAGGTGTCGTTTCCCGATCTCGTCGCCGATCCGGAGCCCGTGATCGCGAAGCTCGCCGAGCTCCTCCCCGGGCGCCTCACTCCCGCCCCGGCCGTGGCCGCGTGCGTCAAGCCCGCGCTCTTCCGCACCGCGGGTGAGCCCGATCAATCGACCGGATCAATCGACCGGATCAATCGACCGGATCAATCGATCGGATCAATCGATCGGATCAATGACGGCGGCGAAGCCGGCGGCGCGGAAGTCGGCCACGTTGCGGGTGTAGAGCGTGGTCACGCCGTGACTCTTGAGCGTGACGGCGAGGACATGGTCATACGTCCGCCGCCGCGGGAAGGACGGGAGGGCGAGCCCCGCGCGGATCGCCGGCCAGGCCGGAAGCTGGTGGCAGCAGAACGAGAATCCGGACTTCTCGCGGAGGAACGCCACCCGTTTCAGCGCCTCACCGGCCGACAGCGGCTTCGCGAACACTCGCGGATGCCGCAGCCCGACGTACATCTCGAAGAGCACCTGATCGGCGAGGATCCAGTCGTGCGGCGCGGCGAGCGCCTCGTCGAGAAGGCGAAGAGCGGGCGGATGCTCGGGACAATCCTCGTTCGCCGCGTAGAGGAGGATGTTCGTGTCGAGGCTCTTCACGGCGAAGAGCCCCCGGCAGGATCACGCCCGCCCGGAGGCGTGTCGTCGTCCTCCCTGTCGTGGAGCAGATCCCGCAGCCGGTCGGCGCCCACGCGCACGTCGCCGCCGTGGAAGGTGGGAAACCGGGCCGGCTTCGGGGGCGCCGGAACCGGACATTGCTCGAGCATCCGATCGACCGCCCGGCGCACCAGTTCGCTCACCGGTCGATCTTGCGCCTGTGCCACCGCCCGGAGCCGCTCCATGACGGGATCGGGAAAGAGAATCTGAATCTTTTGCATGGATCCATGCTATGGACATGCCAGTCCGGTGGCAAGCACATCGGTGCCTGGCGAAGAAAAAAGGTCCTTCTGGCATTTCCGTGGGTCATCGCGGCAGGCGCAGCCTCCGCTCGGGCTCTGCAAAGGGGGGCTTCGCCGGCCCTGTGATGGAAATGCCGGGATGTCGTTTCCCGCCCTCCCCCCACAAAGGTCCCGGATGGGTCAGAAAAAGGTGCCACCCAATCCAGGCCAGCTGCCAACCGTTCCACCATCTGGTGGCGAGCACGTTTTTCGGGGCGGGCTGCCAGCAGGCTGTGGCCAAACAGCCTGCTGCACCTCATGGATGAGGTGCCGGGAGCGCAGCTTCCGTGAAAAGCGGAGCTTTTCGGGTGGCCACAGGCCATGGATGGACTTTGGCCACGGGCTGCCAGCAGGCTATCGCAGCCGCCACGGGACGGAGATCACCCACCGCCCCGTGGGAACAGGCGGGATGACGAGATCGACGCGGTGGGCCGCGGTGGCTCCAGCGGGCCGTTTTGACCCACAAAACGCTGATCGCCACCCCGCATTTGGCCGCGGGAACGCCGCCGAGCGCCACCGGATCCTGCCGGCCCTCCGCGCATCCCACGAGCAGTGAACACGCGCCCACTCAAGCCGAAAACGAAGGCGTTTTTCCCGGAAAATCGGCTGTGTGTGCGCGAGCACGGGCCTTCTGCAAGGCGGGTCACGACCCCGTGGAAGGCCAGCCTCCCGCCACGCCCCCCACGCCTCGAGGCCGAACCGCGCCCGCCAATCGCCCTTCACGCAATTACTTTGCGTCTAAGCGAACCGATGAGGAATCGCTTTTTCAGCCGAAAAAACCAGATTTATGCACCCTATTGTTAGGGTTGTGTGAATTTTCAAGCACACTGTTGACGGCAGAAAAATCATTCCCTACATTGCACCCATCAGTCGCACATGCGGCTGACCAACAAATCTTCTTCAGGCCAGGAACCGCTACTGCTTGCACCCGTCACTGTGTTCTGCCCCGTGCGGAACCACTGACCTTCTTACCGGTGTGCTGCGGTTCTCCTCTCGGGGCTAGTTGCCCGAGATTGTTTTGGCTCGGTCGCATGTTCTCTGGCGACGTCGGTTGCAGCTCTCGGTCTGGTGCTTGTGGTCGGATGGTTTTTCGAGGCTGAATGCGGGCGGGTGCTTGCGGTGGCTTAACACCGAGGTATCCCATGCTCCCCACCGTTCCCGAGACCACGCGGAATCACTCCGAGTTTGCTCAGGCCTTCGCGCTGATGTCGCGACTCGGTGGTTCCCTCGCCGGATCTGGTGCCCTGGCCGCCCTCGCGGTGTGCTTCCTGGTGTTCGCCACCGGGATGAATCCCCCGGAGTTCGCCGCCAGCCGTGCGATTCGAACGACTCCGTCGGCGATGGACGCGTTTCAGCAGGCCCCGCAGTCGGTCCCCGAAGTCAAGCAGATCCGCTGGATCAGGAACATCGTTGACGAGCCGATGCAGCTGCGTCGTGGAACGCACGATCCGTTCGAGTCGGTCTCCCCGCTGGGGGTCGAGCTGCCCCTGATGGCCTGCTGATCTGCGGTCAGCCCGCGATCCCTCTTTCGTCCTTCCCCTGCCCACCTTCCGTCACGGTTCTCCCTCACACGCAGTCAATGGTGAACATATGAACACATACTCCACCACCGCAGTGTCGACCGCCCGCCTTGGTTTCACCGTCCGCGATGTCCTGTTGTGCCTCCTGCCGATCGTCGCCTTCGTGGCGATCCTGTCGCTCGTCTGATGCCAGCCTCACGTGCGGTGTGGGTATGAGGCCCAGGACCGCAGAGCACGGCGCGAAATGGTCACCGATTCGACGCGCCACGCAGACGACATCCATCACCGAACACCCGTCACCAGTCACTCACCAATCACTTTTTCAGGAGCGAGCCATGAGGTTTCCCGCCCATCACGCCCCGAGATTCCGGACCACGGTCTTCCAGGCCCGCCGGATGGCAGCGCCGCGTCGCTTCCGCGTGGTGAAGTTCCGCGTCCGATCGGCTCCCCGTTGAATTGAAGACACCACTTCTGCCGAACCGCGCCGAGCGCGACGAACGCGGAGGTAACCCGCTCTCGGCCGCTCCCGGCCCCCAACCAGTCAGCCCATCACACCACCCCAGGCACGCGATCCCGCAACCGTCTCTGAGCAAGCCATGACACCCGCAATCCCCCGTATCGCCGTGCAGTCATCCGCTGCGCCGCCGCGTGTCGGTGGAGAAAGCGGTTCGCCGCCGTGCCCGCGCATCGGGGAGGCGTGGCCCAGCTCAGCAGGGCAAAGCCCGGCACCAAGAGGTGTGTTACAGAACACCGCACAACAGAGTGGCCCAGTTCCTATCAGCCCGTGGCCAAAGTCCATCCGTGGCCTTTGGGCACTCGAAAACCTGGGGTTTTCACGGGAGCTTTGCTCCCGGCACCTCATCCGTGAGGTGCAGCAGGCTGTTTGTCCACAGCCTGTTAGGCCACAGCCTGCCGGGAGACGCCGTTGGCCAGCACCACCCAACCGCTGTCGCGAAGGCGACTCCGTGCCACTGGCTCTGCCGTCCACCCGCCCGCCCCCGAGCGATCACTGGGCCGACCCGAAGAGTCTGCCCACACGGCGTCACCGTCCACCTGCTGAAGAGTTTCTTTCCACCCGTTCCTGAATAGTCACTGGTTTCATCGTTCCACCCACGTTCCACCCACCCTCCATTCCACCCACGATCAACGCATCCACCCGTTGCTGAAAGGGCCCATCATGCAAATCTCCCGCGTCGTTCCGACTCGTCTGCGTTTCTTCGCCGCAACCACGGCTGCCATGATCGCGCTCACCGCGATCGGCGGGACGCCCTCCGCCGAGGCCGGGACATTTACCTGGAATTCGAACATCTCAGGCCTATGGGGCTCGGGCAGCAGTTGGATCGGCGGCACCGCTCCCCTGCCCGCGGGTGGCGACAACCTGATCTTCGGGAGTACCCCCGGCTTAACCAACCGCTCGGCCACCAACAATATCGCCAATAACTACTCGGTGGCGTCGCTCGCCTTTTCGGGGACCACCGGCTACACGCTGTCTGGATCATCGATCGCCCTGGGAGGCGACATCACGAACAACTCGTCGCGTAGCCACACGATCAACAATTCGATAACTACATCCTCGGCGATGAATATTTCGTCGGGAACAAACTTGCTGACGTTCAACTCGACCGGTGGCGGGACGTTCACGAACAACGGTGGTGTGACCTTGACCTCCGGTGCGGCGGACTTCCGCACGCAGATCGGTGGCACGGGAGCTGTGACCACGTTGGCAAACACGTTGCTCACTCTGCCCACCGGCACCGTGGCCGGTCCCCTGAGCGTGAGCGGCACGCTCTATCCCGGTCTGAACAACTTCAGAACGGTGACCGCGGGTACAAACATGACATTGGCCAGTACCGCCTTCACTCGCATGGACGTCGGGAGCGATATCACGACCATCGATGCTGGGATTAACTACGATCAATTCGTGGTCGGAGGGACCATGGCCTTCGGCGGCGTGCTCCAGCTGAACCTCGCGAGCCTGTCCTTCCCCAACCAGTCGCTCGACACATTCGTCACCAAGTGGAACCTGTTCGCTCAGTCGGGCTCGAACTTCACCGGCAACTTCTCCTCGATCGTCGTGGTCGGTGGGACCAGTGGGACAAACGCAGACGATACGACATTCGACTACAGCAACATGAACGGCACTTGGACGCTCGTCGACGGAAAGTGGAGGTCGCCCGACATCCTCAACCCGGCCGTTCCGGGACAGTACCTGGCCTTCGATGAGGCGGCTGGCGAGCTGGTCGTGGTGCCCGAGCCGACCGGTGTGGTGATCGCTGCCCTCGGTGTGGCGATGGCCGGTTGGCAGATCGCCCGTCAGCGGCGGTCGAAGGCCGCCCTGCGGTCGGCCAACCGGGCCTGAGCGACTCGGTTGTGTGCGAAGTCACGACAGCCACCGTGGGTGCTCCTGATGAGACAACTGTGACGAGGATCGCGAAAAGGTCTGTGGCTTATGGCTGATTTGCAAGACAACGTGGTCGCGGGCAACGATCACACTGGAGAACGGATCATGAACGAAGGCAACCACATCGGCCTGATCGCCGGCCGGCACTCAGCTCTGGCCAGCATGGCAGTGGGTTGGGTTCTGGCGATGGCAGTGCTGGCTCTCTGCTTAATAGTGTGACAATCGGTAAGACAGAGTGTGTCTGAATGTGATGATGGAAGGTGTGGTGATATAAGAGGTCAGATCGGTGGTTCGACAGGTGTGTCTGGTTGAAGAGGGTGTCTTTGGTTGAGGGAATCGAGATGGCAACGTCGATCGGATCACTGCAGCTGGACGCCATCCGTACGGGTGGAACTGTGAGCGGAATGGCGGTCACCAGCGGGCCGTGGTTTCCCCTGACGTTGGCCGATCTCGTGGTGTGCGCGGTGCCGGCAGTCCTGCTGCTGGCACTCGCCGGGCTGGTGTGAGTGAGAGGGGTGATGGTTCGGGTGGACGCTCGGGTGGTGCTGGTCGGGTGGAGCGGTTGGAGTTCGGATTTGGGGAGATCGGTTCGGTCGGTACGAGCAGACACGGGTGGCTCGGGCCGATCGCGGAGCGGTGGTGCTCGATCGTGGAGCGGTGGTGGCCGATCGCGGGTCGTGCGGGTCGATCGCGGCTCATTGGTGAAGAAGGGTCGGAGGTTGTCATGGAGAAGCACATGAACAGGTGTGGCTCGAGGAACGGTGCCTTGGTGGGGGGCAGTGAGATCGGCGCCCTCCGTCAGTCATCCGACCACTGCTCCATGGGGCCTGGTGGTGGGGCGATGGCTGGTGGGTGTCGGTGGTCGCTGCCGCGGGTTGGCAGCAGAGATGCGTCGCGGGAGTGGCAGTCGGCATCGCCCGCGCTGCTCCGCGGTGGAGGGGGGCCATGAGATGACCCGATCCCTTGCGTCGCGATCAACACATGACACGAAACCTCGAATACACGAAACAACAACGAAACTGGAGACAGGCGATGAATAAGCAAATCTCGGCGGGTGCTTTCGCCATGGCAAATCACGGTACGGACACGGGACTGACACACTCTTTCTACGTTCAAAACAAGGAGCGCGACATGAAGCGGCAGTACGGGATCAGCAGGCGGTGGATGCAGCGGATCGCCCTGGCTTGCGGCGTGGGCGCGATGCTCGCGATGCCTGCTGCAGAGGCTGGGACGTTCACGTGGAACGGCCTCCGCTCCGGTAACTGGAGCACCGGCAGCAACTGGAGCGGCGGCACGGCGCCGAATGCCGGGGGTGGAGATGCACTGGTGTTCGGGACATCCGGCAGCAACACCCGCTCGGCGACCAACAACATCGCCGACAACTATGCTGTGCAGTCGCTCTCGTTTACCGGGACCACGAGCTACACCCTCTCCGGAAGTTCGATTGCCTTGGATGGTGACATCATCAACAGCGGTCGCCGCAGCCACACGATCAACATGGGGATCACGACCGGCGGCAGCCCGATCACCATTTCCTCGGGGACGACTCAGACCGGGGCGAACAACACGATCACGTTCAGCGCCTTTGCGAACACCGGGGGAGTGAATCTCACGACCGGCAATGCAACATTCACGCAGGCGATCACCGGGCCGGGAACGCTGACGACGTCCGCGAGCACCCGTCTGCAGTTGAGCAACGACGTGACCGGTGAAATGAACATCAGTGGTACCTTGAGTGTCGGTGGGGCGAACAACATCGTTCTCAACACCGGCAGCAACGTTACCCTCGGCAGCACGTCCGTCACCCAGCTCCAGGTCGGTAGCGACGGGCAGTCGATCGACCCGGGTGTGAACTACGATCAAATGTCCGTCGGTGGCGACATGAACTACGGCGGCGTGCTCGAGCTCAACTTTGCCAACCTGCAGTTCGACGCGGCCTCGCTCGAGTCGTTCGTGACGAAGTGGAACCTGTTCGTCGCGGCTGGTTCCTACAACGGTGACTTTTCGGGTGTGAAGGCGTCGAACGCTCCCGGCGATTACTCGACTGTCAACGGTAATTGGTCGTACGAGGGTGGGAAGTGGGTCTCGCCGGCGATCAACAACGGTTCGGATCCCACCCAGTACTTCGGGTTCGATTCGACGACCGGCGAGCTGGTGGTGGTGCCCGAGCCCTCGACGATGGTCTTCGCCGGACTTGGCATGGCGATCAGCGGCTGGCACTGGCTGTCGAAGCGGCGGAAGGCCGTCGCCTCGCAGCGGGCTGCGACCGCGTGCTGAGTGCGGGAGGTGCGCAGTCGGCCGGGAGCCACCGGCCGACTGCAACGGGACGGGGAGCGAGAAGGCCGAGTAGTGGTGGCGAGTGGTTGAGTGCTGTGCGCCAGGGTGACGGTGAGCGGCGGTGCAATTGAATGTCGGTGCGTGTCGCTGAGGTCCGGACGATCCCGGTCGTCGAACCGTGCAGAGTCGAACCGTGCACGGGGAAGTGATCGCGGGGTCTGGTCGATGGGCGGGTGGACGGACGGGTGAATGTGGGACGTATAGCAGGCTGTGGACAAACAGCCTGCTGCCCCTCACGGAAGAGGTGCCGGGAGCGCAACTCCCGTGAAAACCGCAGGTGTTCGAGTGGACAAAGGCCAGGGATGGAGTTTGGCCACGGGGTGAGAGGCTTCGGGATTCGGTCGGGATGGGGTGTGATGATTGAACAGGTCCGGGCGTGCGGCATGGCCGGTAACGCCGGCGAATGGCACATGTGAGGTTGGTGCGGGAGCGGTCGAGTCCGCCACTGCGAGTGAATGCCGCGACCCTGGAAGCAGGGTCGCGGGCCCTGCCTGTGCGGCTCGGAGACGAGCCGGGGCGGGAACACCATGAGGAATGCAACATGAGCGTTGGAATGGGTATCGTGCGGCTGGGGAGTGAACCCCGGCCCTTTCCGCTGTCAGACGTTCGGCTGCCCCTGACGAGATTCGATCTCGCCCTGTGCGTGCTGCCGATCATCGCCTTCCTGGCGATCGTGTCGTCGGTCTGACATCGCACCGCAGCCCGCCACGGCGGCTCCCCGGGCATGATTCCCGGGGCCTGTCGTGGTGGCGTGTGCCAGCCCTCGGGCGGCATCGTCCTGCGGTCCGCCGGCCTCGTCCGGTGGGTCTTCGAAACAGCACCTCGCGGGGAACCGCGGGGTGGTGGATGAGTCAGTTGGATCGTGTTGGATATGTGAGACCCTCGATCGGTACGCCGGTGAGCGCGTGGCGATCACGGGAGTCGAACAGGTTGTCGGACCGGAGTCCGGCGATCACTTGCATCGGGAGAAGCACCTTGTGGAGTTGCTCATGAGAATGTCGGTCGGAAGAAAACACGTGTTGCACACCTTGTTGGAGAGAAGCGGAATGTTGTCGCGTTCGTCGCGTCGGTTGATCACGAGTACGGTCATCGGTCTGGCGGCGTTGTTCGTCGCCCAGCCGGTGTGGGCAGCCCCCTACACGTGGAGTGGTGTGTCTGGCACCTCCAACGCATGGAGTGGTTCGAACTGGCTCTCGGGCACGCTGCCCACGAGCGGGACGCACTCGCTGTTCTTCACCGGATCGAACCGGCTGACGAATGTCGCGACGGCGAATTACAACCTCGACGGGATCACCTTCACGGGAAGCGCACAGAGCTTCACCCTGCAGGGCAATTCGTCGAGCCGGACGTTGACCATGTTCGGTGACATCGTCAACAACTCGGGGAAGGCGCAGACGATCGGTGGCACCACAACCGGTACGAAGCTCGTGCTCAACTACGGCACGGCCGCGGTGACGCGGACGATCAACACCGGATCGGGCGAGATCGACATCAATGCCCAGGTCAACGGTGGTAGTGCCGTGACGCTGGACAAGACCGGCACCGGACGGCTCGTGCTCGACAACCCGCCGGGTACCGGTCACGGCTTCAACGGCACGTTCCAGGTGACGTCGGGAACCCTCGATCTGCAGGGATCGATGCCCGCCAACTTTGTCGTGTCGAGTACGTCGACGGTGAACATCGACCCGGCTGCCGGAGGTGTGCAGTCGGCGAATGTCAATACGATGAACCTGTCGGGCACGATGAACATGATCGGGTCGATGACCGTCAACAACGCGCTCACGCTCGGGTCGACGAGCGTGACGAATTTCACGTTGCCGGTCGATCCGAACGACACCCAGCTGCTCGGGTTTGGTGACGGCTCTTCGCTCGGCGGCACGCTCAATGCGGACCTGCTGGGTGATTATCCGGGTGCCGATCTGTTCAGCCCGGTGGTCTTCCAGCTCCTGCAGCAGCAGGCTGGCCCTGCCACCGGTGGTTTCAACGCCGTGACGGCCACCTACAGCGGCACGACGCTGTCGTTCACCCAAGGCCTCGATCCGAGCAACCCGGATCTGTGGGTCAGCGGCACGACGGCATCGGGGCAGTACCTCACCTTCGACCAGCAGGCTGGTCAGATGGTGGTCGTGCCCGAGCCCTCGACGGTGGTGTTCGCCGGGATCGGTGCGGCGATGGCCGGCTGGCACATGCTCAAGGAGCGGCGTCGCCGCCGCCTCGGGCTGCGGCCGCGGTTCGACGACTGAACCGCGCGGCAATGCCAGTGACATGATCGACAGCCGCGGGCGGCGCTTCGGCGCCGCCCGCGGTTTTTTTGTCGTGACCCCATCCGCAAGGGGACCGCCCACCGGCTTCGCCCCGCGGGGTAGAGGGCGTCAGAAGGCTGTGGCCAAACAGCCTGCTGCACCGGAGGGATCCGGTGCCGGGAGCAAAGCTCCGGTGAAAACCGCAGGTTTTCGCGTGGCCAAAGGCCCGGGACGGACCTTGGCCACAGGCTGTCAGCCATCCCGCCAGGCGTGTTCGCGGAGCAGATCGAGCGGCACGATCGCCAGTGTTTTCTCGTGCGTCGCCTCGAGGACCACCGGGGGGGCCTGGCCGGCGGCAGCCGCCTCCAACCACCGCGCGGCGCAGAGGCACCACCGGTCGCCGGGAACGAGACCGGGAAACTGCCACTGCGGCTGCGGTGTCACCAGATCGTTGCCCGCGGCGACGGTGAAGGCGAGGAACGCCTCGGTCATCACGGCACAGACGGTGTGGACACCGGCGTCGTCGGGCCCGGTGCGGCAGCAGCCGTCGCGGAAAAAACCGGTGAGCGGGCTGCGCGAGCACGAGGCCAGCGGGCCGCCGAGGACATTCCGGTCTGCCGGACGCGAGCCACCCGGTGGTCGGGCGGTGGGGTCGAAGTCGATCATGGCCCGGGGCCGAAGGGGGCTGATGGGGGCTGATGGGGGCTGATGGGGGCTGATGGGGGCTGATGGGGGCTGATGGAGGGCGAAGGTCGATCGTTCCACCGCTGCCACGAAGCAGGACGGTGGGGCAGTGACCACGCCCGGCAGTATAGTCGCTGGCTTCCCTGCGCCCCGCCGCGAGCCCCAATGATGCTCTCCCTCCGCTCCGCCAGCCCCGACCGGTGGATCGCCCAGATCGAGGGGCGGATCGACGAGGTGCTCGTCGATCATGCCCACTGCGAGAAGAAGGCGGCCGGGGTGGCGATGAATCTGCTCTTTGCCTACGTCGATCAGGCCGATCTCGCCCGCGAGATGACGTTGATCGTCAACGAGGAACTGGAGCACTTCCATCTCGTCCTCGATCTCCTCGAGCGGCGCGGCATCCCGTTCCGCAAGCTGTCGCCCGCCAGCTACGGCCGGCGCCTCCACGAGCATGTGCGGACCGCCGAACCGGGCCGGGCCATCGACCGCCTGCTGGTCGCCGGCCTGATCGAGGCGCGCAGCTGCGAGCGCTTCGCCCTGCTGGCCGAGCACGTGGCCGATGACGAGCTGCGGGTGTTCTACCGCGGGCTCTTCGAGGCCGAGGCCCGCCATCATGCCAGCTATGTGCGGCTGGCCTGCCAGCGCGCCCCGGAGGCGGTCGTCCGCGGGCGGCTCGAGGCGCTGGCGGATGCCGAGGCCGAGATCATCGCCCGCGGTGATCCGCTGCCACGGATGCACAGTTGAGCGGTGTCGATGGCGCGGGCGCCGGGTGTTCGCCCGCTGGTCCCAGGTCACGACGGTGAAAGCCTCCAGGGGGATCGATCGATGAAAGGGACACCGGCCGTCGCATCGGCCCAACACGCCGGCCGTGGTCGGGCGGTGCTCGGACGCGAGGAGTGGATCGCGATCGCGGCCCTGGCGGCGATCGCGGCCTGGGGTGGGCTCATGCTCGCCGGCCTGGGGAGCCAGGAGGTGGGGCGGGTTCCCTGGACAAGCCGGCCGCTGACGGTCGCCGACGTGCCGCTGGTGATGCTCCTGGTGGCCGGGGGGGGGCTGCTCGTCTGGGATCTCCTCGCGAAGGTGGTGTCGGGCACGTTCGGTTCCGACCTGCTTGCCGGGATCTCGATCGTCACCAGCCTCCTGCTCGGTGAGTACCTCGCCGGGGCCCTCGTGGTGCTGATGCTCTCCGGCGGCGAGGCCCTCGAGGCCCGGGCGGTGAGCCGGGCCGGCGACGTGCTCGACGCGCTCGCCCGGCGGATGCCGGCGCTGGCCCACCGCCGCCGCGCCGGTGGTCTCGTCGACGTACCGCTGGTGGAGGTGGCGGTCGGTGACGAACTGGTCGTGCTGCCCCACGAGATCTGCCCGGTCGACGGCACCGTGGTCGCGGGTCACGGCACGATGGACGAGAGCTACCTCACAGGCGAGCCCTACCGAATGCAGAAGGCCCCGGGCTCGGCCGTGCTCTCCGGGGCCATCAACGGCGAGGCGGCGCTCGAGATCCGCACCGAGCGGGTCGCCGGCGACAGCCGCTATGCCAAGATCATGGACGTGCTGCGTTCGAGCCAGCAGCAGCGGCCCCGTCTGCGCCGGTTGGCCGATTCGCTCGGCGGTCTCTACACCCCGTTGGCGGTGGCGATCGCGGTGGCGGCGTGGTGGTTTTCCGGCGATCCGGTGCGATTTCTCGCCGTGCTGGTGGTCGCCACCCCCTGCCCGCTCCTGATCGCCATCCCGGTGGCGATCATCGGCGCGGTCTCGCTGGCCGCGAAACGCGGGATCGTGATCCGTGATCCGGCGATTCTCGAGCGGCTCGACGGGTGCCGGACGGCGATCTTCGACAAGACGGGCACGCTCACCTACGGCACGCCGCGGCTCACCGAGGTGATCCCGCTCGGGGCCCGCTCGGCCGACGAGGCCCTCGCCTTGGCGGCGAGCCTGGAGCTGTACTCGAAGCATCCTCTCGCCGCGGCGGTCGTCGCGGCGGCCGATGAACGGGGTCTGCCCCGCCTCCCGGTCGAGGCGCTGGCCGAGAAACCGGGCCAGGGGCTCACCGGCACGGTGCAGGCGGCCACGGGGGAAACGCGGCAGGTGGTGATCACCAGCCGGCAGAAACTCGCCGCGACGGCCGCCGAGTTCGTGCTGCCGCCGGTGGCCGGCGGTCTCGAGTGCATCGCCCTGGTGGATGGCGTGCCGGCGGCGCTCCTCCGCTTCCGCGACGCCCCCCGGGCCGACGGGGCGACCTTCGTGGGCCATCTCGGCCCGGCCCACGGTCTGACGCGCGTGATGCTCGTGTCGGGCGACCGTGAGAGCGAGGTCCGCTGGTTGGCCGATCTCGTCGGGATCCGCGAGGTCCATGCGGGAATCCAACCGGAGGGCAAGCTGGCCCTCGTCGAGGCAGCCACACGCGAGGCACCGACGGTCTTCGTCGGCGACGGCATCAAC
>SXGQ01682623.1_pt1 | contig 16208 bp, 19 predicted proteins | sample 3178371 | NCBI WGS metagenome assembly SXGQ01 (sample SAMN11356859, study PRJNA531348) | freshwater metagenome | isolation source: freshwater sample F1-20 | place: China: Fuxian Lake, Yuxi | collected 2017-12-25
GATTAACGAAGGAAGAAAATCTTTTCCGAATGGCAGTGACTTAAGGCAAGCTAAAGTAACTTGAGCAGGCTCAAGGTCTATTGACATGTAGTCTATAGGACCTTTCATCAGATTAAAATCTTCGTTTGTCAGCTTCGTGCAGTCTCTTACTAGGGCTTTAGTTTTTCTAAAATTTTGGTACAAGTTTACAAATTTTTGATCAATGTCAAATGATAAACCTGTCCAGTCATAATTCTTTTCAAGAATGTAAGTGTTGTTTATTTCAACTGGGTGATTGCAACCAAGATCAATAAAACGGCCATTGCGTTTACCGTTCAAGGCCATCAAAACAAAGAGATCTTGTCCAGCCTGAGAGTTAAATTCAGGGACCTCACATTCACCATTGATAGCAACAGCGAGTTTCATTTTGATACATTTTTCAGTAGATCATCAACAATTGATTCAGGCACAAGGGGTGTGTTTCGCCTGTCGCTAAAATCAATGCTATCAAATGTTATGTCAGGTGAACAAGCCACAATGATGCCATCAAAACAGAAAGACTTTTCCGAATCAGCCTCAGCTATAATTCTGTAGTTGTGGGTTTTTAAGATATCAATGCAGTTTTTGTGTAGTTCATCACCGTGTGATGATATAAAAACCCAATCTATGGCTCTTCTGTTCAAAGACTTAGAGGCTCCTCTGAGCATGTCAACCTCAGAACCCTGAATGTCTGCATGCAATATAGACAGGCGTTGTCCATTCTCAAGAAATGTATCAACGGCGAAAGCGCCAGGAGAAACGGAGGCGTTTATGAATTTTCCAGTCAAGCCATTCTTATTGAAGTTGTCACGGCCAAAATCCATGTAATAAGAATCGGGTTCGACCATAGTGCAAACACCCTCTGGATGTTGATGAAGAAACCACATCGAGTAGAAAGACCAATAGGCTCCTAACTCCAGCATCGAAGGTTCTGGGTCTTTTATAGACTTGATGACTTCTTGAAAAGCATACTCCTCCTGTGGTTCATGAACACCTCCATTGATCAGCATGATATCGAAGAAATTACCAAGTTCAGGACCGTAGTAACTGCCATACTTTACTAGCTGTCCGTTGTGCATGGTGACCCAGCCGTCATCAAGCTTACCTGCATTTGGGTGCTTTACTATGAGACTGTTCATAGGATCAGAAACAACGACCCTAAAACGGTCATAGAATGGGTGATTAGTCATAGAATTTTTTTAGAGTATCTAAGTAAACGTTCTTTATAGGTACACCCCCAATACAAGCTGCATAGTTGCTAAAAGCTGAACTTCTCATAGATTGTATCAATAGCTTTGACCTTGATATGGCTGCTAAATCGTAAAAAGTGGACACAGACTTATCCATATTAGGAAGTTTTATAATGTCACAGCCCAGACCAGAAACAAAACTCTGGTATGTGTCCAAGGCCAAGTTATCATCTGAACATATGAAGAATCTTCTGTGGCCATTAGCAATGGTTTCTTCGATCGCTTTTCTGGTTCTCAGGTTTAAGTCATCCAACTCACTCTCACTGATCATCAAGCTACACTCACGTACAGGCCTTACCTTGTCAGTTCGACGTATGTGAATAGACACGTAGTCTAAATCAACGGACTTTCTGACTACTTCCGGTTTGTAATTACACTCATCACACACTTCTCGTGCAACTTTAAGCACGTCCTCTAAACTGTATGATTTAAGGTGTGTTTTAGCAAACCAAGCAAAATCTGGGGAACCAATTCCAACTTGGGCGTACCACCATGGATTTGTCTTGGGCAGTGTCTCATGCCCATCCACAAATTCAAAGCCAGTGGGCAGTATAAGATGGTCGAGAACGTTCGAGAGAAGAATATCTTTCTTTCTAAAATCAGGAGGCGTGCCACCAGGTATAGAATATGATGGCCATGGAACTTTTACTTTGGAATAGCCATGAATTCTAGCGTACACAGCTATGAGTAACATTCCACACAGTCTGTCACCAAGACCACTCTTATTGAAATCAGAAACGGTTAGAGTGGACATTCCAGTATCCCTTCCAGTATTTAAAAAGACTTAACAAGTCCTCTTCGTTCTTGATGTTTTCGTTACGGATAATGGTCGCCCAAGCCTCAAAGTTTTCAACCTCAGTTGGAGTTCCTAAAATGGCCACGTGACTTGTGTCGAAATATCGAACATTCAGACCTGCCTTAACCATGGGATTGAAGGCCAGTGTGACATAGTACTCACCATTATAGTTTATGTCTTGTCTGACAGTCTCATCGAAAAAGTGCTTCATGAGACCGCCTGTGCGAAAATAATAGACGCCGGATGATGCATGCTCATTCTTAGGGTCATCCGTGAAGTGAGCTTTTTCTTTGACTTCTAAGACTCGTCCATCATGCTCTCGGACAAAAGCCATTTTTGTCGAGCTAAGAGTGTGAGGGTGAAAACCGCTGTGGGTAATAAGACAGCCATCTGCTTTAGTTTCGTGAGCAAACGAAATAAAATCGTCGACATTCCACAGGACCATGCCATCACAGTATGATATGATGACTTCTTCGTCATTTCGTATCATGTGATACGCGGCCTGTACGGTATGAATTGGACCTCTCTTGTGTGAAGGCATAGAGACCACTTGGCTGTGAGGACAAATCTCCCTCAGTGTCTCCTGTATCTTGAACTTTTCGACGTGAACATCATTACAGACAAAGACAAAATCGTCTTTGTCCTTGTCAAACATAGAAAGAACGTACTCAACGATACGTCGCATGTCAGGACGTATGCGTATCAACGGCTTGGGATCTTTGTAGCCTTTCTCCACAAAGCGAACACCCAAGCCAGCCATTGGTACGATAACTTTCACGCTTTTGATTCAGCTTCAACCACTCGTTTTGTAATGTCTTTGCGACCGTAAGTGTCAAAAAACTCCACTACTTTTGATGCAGAATACCCTGCACAACCTAGATGAGGTATCAGTAAGTCAAAGTTGTTGTTGATGACCTCAGCAGGAATATCACTGTTAGGCTGGTGTTTCACGAATGTGTAGCAGTGCTCGATGTAAGCATCTATGGGCATGCCACTGAATCTATGGCAACAGAGATCATGTGGATAGAAAAGAGGGAAGATCTCATGTGATTGGAGATTCTGATCTGGTCCACCAGATGGGTTGTCTAGGTTGTATTTTGGACCAGTCGACACCAGCTCCTCCCATGAGCGCCATGTAGTCAGGGCTTTGAACCTAACAGCGTTAAAACTGACAAGACCGCCCATCATGGGAACGCAATGGGCTGGATTGTCATTTAGACAATGAAGAGTTCGTCCACTTTGGATAAACTCTTCAGTGGCTATTCTGTCTTTGATGGTTGGTGATGCATCGATATCTCGACACATGACATAGGAAACGTCATCGTCCCATAGAGGCAACAACCTCCAAAGCATTGACCTACAGGTGCTTTTGTTCTCTTCAACATACTTGGCTGTCAAAAGCCCGGAGTTCTCATAGGCTCTAAGATACTTGCTTCTCTCCTCGTGCTTTGTGGAGTCAACATGGATCCTAAGCTCCCAGTCTGGAAAAAGATTGTGATGAGATCTTACCAAGGCTGGTATAAAGTCCCAGTAAAAGTCACGGGTGGTGCCGTTCGCCTCAGGTCTTTTGCCAAATAATGCGTAGCTTGCGACTTTCTTCATAAACTAAAGAACATTTTCTCCATTTGCCCTGTGTATGGTGACTCGGTAGATCATGGCATGTAATTAGTGAGGATTTCTTTACCAGCAGGTATGAACTTGACAGCTATGAATCTATAAACTCGATTGACTTCATCTGTTACCCATGTGGCATTATTGTTGTCGGAGTGATTGAAAATCGAACCCAGACCAAGTACAACGGCATGACAATTTGTGTTTCGCATGGGCCAACAGAAAACATAGCAGAAAAGGTTTGGATCTTGAGTTGGTGTTTCAAGAGTTATGAAATGACATTCCTCAAGAATCTCACCTGGCTGTATGTCAGAAGTAGCAAAGACACCTCGACCATGTATGGGTGAATCCCTGGCCTCTATCTTGCTAGACTTGGTTAAATTCATGGTGCTGACGGTGGGCCTGCGTATGCCGTTTCGCCACGTCAGCTTACCAAAGCTTTCCAATAGAGAACGCTGGCTTTAATTGCGTCTTTATGCTAGACGTTGAAACGCCTTGGGTTCTTTCGATAAGATGTAACCTGTAAGGGCTAACCTGATAGTATTTTTTAATGTACTCTTCTTTTTCCCTGCCAGCCACAACATAATCTGCAGATAATTTGTCAAGAAGACCATCAGTTACTACAAGATCTGCATTCTCATACACAGAATCCACGTATTTGCATGACTTGACAATCTCAAGACGATCTTTGTAGGGTATGGTAGGCTTGTTTTTGTATGTGGCAACATCCTCATCATTGTGGACGCCCACTACAAGTTTGTCAAAGTTGTCCTTGATTCTCTTGAACAAGTTTAGATGACCAATATGGAACATGTCATATACGCCATATGTGTAGGCTGTATAATAATCCTGAGGAACTACGACGTTAACTTCAGGACTGTACTTTTGTTTTTCTACCATGAAGTCATCACCATATCTAAATTTAAGATACTGATTAAGATGACGTGGACAATTAAAATTGATGTCCTCAAGTGTCACGTGTTCCAACTCATCGTAGAAATGCTTGGGTGTGTATATGGCTTTCCACATTGAACTTTGCACTGTCTTGTTCTCGATGTGCCAAAAGTATAGGTCAATGTGGTACATCGTGAATTCTGGATTATTACGAGGGTAAAGACACAGATACTGGTTGTGGTGATGATGCATTATGTAGTAATCATCTCTAAGAAGCTTACACAGTGTATCACTGTTGAATTTCTCCGGCTCAAACAGAACACTAATGTCTAAGTCATGATCGTGTGTTATGACTTTATTTTTCCTATAAGCACCAAGAAGAGTTCCGTAATCAAGCCAACACTTGATGCCATTTCTTTCCAGTATTGACACCAACTTCTTAAGCTCAATTACGTCATTCTTCCTACGATCTGTATTTGGAACATATCGTTTTTCTCGGAGAACCGTCGCTAGACTGAGATCTATTTCCATACGTTTCTTGGCACTTTTTATTACCTCTTGTTGTAGAAAACCTATCTTGTTCTGTAATGATTCTACGATGTGACCTAAACGTTCAATTTGATGAAGATGGTTCAGAACCTCTCTGCGTGTTTTACAGTTAGGATTTCTACAACAACATCTCATAACCCATGACTGCAGAACAATGCAGCCAGTGTTATCGAATCCAACCCGTTATCGCGTAACGCGATTGGCTTACACCAGGAAGAATTGGTGTTACAGCATGTGGGGTTTGGTTGGCACCAACGCCGAATATAGCCAGTCTGTTAAATGTAGGAGGCAAGACTGACATGCTACCATCTGGGTTGTGAGCCACATACAGTCCACCCCAGGAAGAGTTCCAATTCTTTGTCAAGTGATAGACAAAGGCCAAGCGTCCATTAACGTCATCGCTGTGAGTGGACAGCCAGGAACCACCACTGTATCTGTTTGCAAAGCACTCATTGACTGTCGTGAGCTCCAACCCTGTGATGCTGTTGAGAAAGTCAAGAAAGGGTTGTGACTTTATAAAGCGAATAGCTTCACAGCACAAGCATGAGCACAACTCAAAGTGATCACCATTTGTACGGTAGAATGAGTAAGAGAATCTATTGTAGTCTAACGCGTGAAGGGCCGCATTCCTAGATCGCTCTATGTAGTAGTTGTTTACCTTAGCGCAGCGATGTAGTTCCATTGAGTCCTCAAGATTTTGGTTTGGCCATGATGAGGCAAACCACCAATCTTCAGGCATGGTCTTAAGAAAAACCAAAAGCTTCTCTGCAAAAGATTCTTGCAAAAAGTTGTCTATCACTAAACGCTCACGCTTTAGGTAAGTGTCTCTATGGAGTGGTAGGTCTAGCGGATTGACAGCTATCATATTAAGAAGAACTACACCAACGACTCGTTAGACGCCAAGAACTTTTGGGCAAACGCGGTGTTACGACCAGTCAGCTCTTTCTTCTGGCCATTTAGCACAGCTGTGCGTTTATACTCCTGTTTCATCTTGTCCTTGTCAGAGCGTAAAACGGCATCAACCATCTTTGGAAAGGATTCTAATCCACCAAGGTTAAAGACATAGTCAATCAACATGTGGTACTGATCAGGTGTAAGACGAAGATTGACCTTGTATTTTTTCCGGATGTAGTCGTCAACCTTCTTTTTGGCATTCAGGATGTCTTGGGCCAAAAGCTGCTCGACTTGTTGATCAGTCAAACCTGTCTTGGCTATTCTTTTGTACTCCTCATTAGACTGAAGATGGTGGCCATAACCAACATTGAAGCCACCAGAAGGATCTTTGTGAGGAAACCATCGACCATTCTTAAATCCTGCTTTGCCTCTATTCTCGACAGCCTTCAAGTAGTCGATAAAGTCCTTACTTAGGACTGGGTCTGACTTTTGAGCAGTTTGACGGATGGCTGGTGGCTGAGCTGGTAAGGCAGCAGCCAATGCAGCTTCAGTTATCTGATCAATAATGCGCTTGGCCCGTAGCATGTCATAAATACAACAGCAGAAGGTTAGTCTTTACTTTTGGCCAGAATAAGACCGTTCGGGCTTTGTATGTTTGCAAGCAAATAAGACCACTGTCTACGTGGCACCTGGGTTTGACCTATGTATTCTGCTTGACATTGGTCTTCCCACACGCCAAGACGTCCCCAAGGTGAATCCTGGCGTCTCACAAGAGCATCAATGGCTTCCTGCCCATTTTCAGCAAGGACAAACGCACTTAATCCATATGGACCAGTTACGTCAAAGATTGACAGCTCGAGAGCTTCATCTGAATACTCAAGTTTCTTGAGAGCGGTTAAATTTGTATTTTGCCAAGGTAGTGGAGTCATAGGACTTTCTTCTTTAGATCTTCGAGAGTGTAAATTCCTTCGCTTAGAACAACCTTTTGATTAGGAAAAATCAATGTTAGCTTTGACTTGACATTGACTTGAGGTGCAGTCATCGGCCGATCTAAATAGTAGAAATGACCGTTTTTGTAAACGAATTCTGCTGGAGACAGCAATTTCATTGAAGGGTGTCAATCACATTCTGTAGGTTTCGAATCTCAACCATATATCTGGCTTTGATTTCCTTCAGTCTTTGAAGATTATCTAAAGTGGGGTTTTTTCTGCAATCTTCAATTGCAGCTTGCTTTTCCTTCTTCAGCCAGGAGTGAACACTCACCATTGTCTTGTGTTGATCTTTGTCCATAAAATGAGAACATAAAAAAGCGGAGCCTTTCGGCTCCGCTTTGTGGTTTGATTTGTAAGCTTAGTTTTTCAAGGTCCAGATCGCCTTGCCTTCGGCGTTGTAAGCACGACTCACAAGATTCTTATGAGTCATGTAGAGATAAGTGACAGCGGTCGTTTTCTTGACATTCATGTGCTCAACGAAGCTTTGAATCGTTGCGCCCTGAGGATAGAGGTCACAGACAGCTTTGAGTCGGTTAATCATCGGCTCAGTGTTGCGATTGCGGCTGGGCTTGGTTTTGGCAGCCAGTCGCTCTTGATCAGCCATGAACTCGTCACCGAGCACACTGCGCAGAGTCGAGTCAATCTCAGCGATCTGGGACTTGATCTCGTCTCGACGAGCAACCAAGGCTTCGAGCTTGCTGAGCTTGTCGCGGAACCTAGTAATGTCAGCGAGGATTGCGGGGGTGGAGGTGGAAGTGCAGTTGATTTTCATTGCTTTACGTTTTATTTGTTTTTGTTCGTTGACTAATCTCCGTCAACTTGAGACCATTCTGACTCAGAAGACTTCATTTGTAAACAAATTTTTGAGAAAAAGTGAAGGTTTGTCCCACGCATTGTACTCCAGACGCGACTGGCATTGAATTTTTTGACTTACGTCGACCAAGATTTTGGTCGAAAATTGCTTGACTTTGTCTTGCCAGGCGTAGTGTGCGTCATGGAACTCGTTCTGGGTTTTGAAGTTGATCCTCCTTGGAGGATTGCCGACGTGTTGGTAGACGTGCTCAGGATTGACCGTGACTTGTAGCTCAGACCCTTGGGTCGTCATGATGAAGATGTCCTTGGTATAGTCAGCCAGAGCCTTCAATGAATCTTGGAATTTTTCGAGTGTCATGCGAACAAAGCTTCGATTGAGAAAATTTCTAGACGATTTTCATGGCGAGTCACCGCAAACTGCCACTTGACTTGATCTTGGAGAGAGGACGAAAGAAGTCTTTTCGCCATCTCGCCAGTCTCAGGATGTTCCTCAAGAAATCCGATTCGAGCTTGGTAGTTGGACTCATTGAGTCGAGTGACATCAGTGATGACGTGAGTAGGTTTTCCAAACGTCAGATTACAGTAACCTGTGGTCAGGTACAGACCATTTTTGACTTTGTTTTCAAAAGTGATAAAAGCTGCATCGAACTCGGCCTGTGTGATGGAGACAGAGTCTAGATCAGGCTTCAGAAGCACGGTGATCTCGTTCAAATCGGTTTTCATATCGAATGTATCGATTGTAAGTGGGGGGTTCCGCAAGAGCTGCTAGTGTCCCTAGAAACCTAGGAATGTGAAGGATCTGAGGCATGCCGTCACGCATGACAACAACGCCTGCAGGTTCGAATGAACCGTCTCGTTCCTTAAGTGGTGGAAGTACACCAAAGGAGAACAGCACGCCGTCAAGTAGACTTCCTCTATTTCTTACACGCAAATGCTGACGGATTTTGTTTGACAGAAACCTTTCTAGGATATCTACACTGTCGAAAGGGTCACTAGTCACTGTTACTTTGGTAAATGGTGAGTATGTACGAATAGTAATCATTGGCAGAGTTCGTTGCAAACAATGTCTGTCGCTTGAACCATAGACAGACCTCTTTGGGCCACTTCTCTCATGTAGGAGCTGATACGATTAAGAGCATCTGAGTCAAAAAATTTAACCTGTGAATTCTTTCTGCGCACGATGGCCACACAGCCATCACCCCTGCACCAGATTTCTCCATGTCGTCCAGCAGATACCAATCCATAGCCACGTGGCAGTGACAAGTCTCTCGAGGATCGAACCACACTCAACTTGCAAAGACGTGGCAGACTCACAACGTTGTTTAAAAAGCCTGGCTCTGGATCGAATAGCTTTACTTGGATGTGTTTATTTTTCTTTAGCTTTTCTACATGTTTCTTCTGACGTGTAGAGACCGTCGACATAAGCACACCATCCAGGTTACTTGTCTCAGGAATCAAGTTTAAGCTATCGAGAATGGCCTTCACAAAGAGTGTGGGGGCTTTTTAGGCTAACCCCAAGCGAGTGTCACTTACTCAGCAATGACAGGAGTGATCGACGTCTTGTTAGGCACAACCTCGTAGATGCGAACCTGACTAGCAAGATCAAAGTCAGTGTAGCGACGCTTGTCAAAGTCAGGCTTGGGAACTACGACAACTTCTGTGGAAAGAGGATTGTTGATGCCAAGCTTGTCAGCAACCTGCTGACAAGCCTTGAAGAACAAAGCGTAATGAGACTCACAGAACTCACCACCTTTCAGGAAGGCTTTGCTGTCGAACTTGGCCTTGCGAGTCTGGATAACATAGTCATTGACATCGGGCTTTGTGCCGTCGTTCTTAAGCACAGACTCGAACAGGTTGACAACAGTCTCCTCTGCGAGAGCAGGATAGACAGCATTAAGAGTAACACGCACAGCAGAGCCAGTCTCGTCGACAAGCTTGACTGACTTGGTGTCGGCTGATTTTTCGCTGACATTTAAGGTAAACACCTCGCGGCTGCCTTCGCGCTTGATGATTGGTTCGATCTCGATGATCTCAGCTTCAGCTCGAGCAATTTCAGCCTTGGCTGTATTGAACCGATGAATAAGCCGAGCGTGTGCGATGTGAACAGTTTTGATGTCACTGCTAGACTTCTTAGCAGTTACATCCTTGGCATTGGTCTTGATAGTCTTGAGTCCCATAGTGTCTAGTAGGTTTGTTGTTCTTGTTTTTAACCGTAGAGTGAGTATACCCGGACCTTAAAAATCTGTAAACAAAATTTTTCAAATTTTTCATGCAGCTGTCAATTGTCATCCCAGTCTACAACCCGGCGCATCTTGAGTCCAAGATCACGGAGTTTCTCGTGCCTCAACTTGAGTCTTTCAGGCGAAACTCTCATCTTGGAAGCATGGAGATAATTTACGTCTGCAATGGATGCACCCAGAAAACAGCTGACGCGCTTGCTTCCTTTCAAGACATGCCGATCAAGGTGTTGTGGTTTGACCAAGGCATCGGCTTTACACGAGCAACCAACGAAGGTATTAAGTCTTCAAAGGGTGACATCGTTCTTATGTGGAACGATGACGCCATACTCCTGGACTATCTTGACTCAACTAGACCAAGTGGTGCAACTAAGGACTCGTGGAAAAATATCTTGTTGAGTCCTTTTTCCGACAAGGAAGTTGGAATCACTGGCACACACGAGCTTTGGTGTGAGAACAGCCAGTCTTGGTTTTATGTTGGTTACTGCGTGGCGCTGAGAAGAAAGATGCTAGAGAGCATTGGCTTGCTAGACGAAGTATTCTCACCCGGTTCAGGTGAAGATATTGACATCTGCATCAGAGCCAGAATGTATGGGTGGAAGACAGTCAATGTGGACCTCATCCGACACAAGATGGTCTATGATGGACATCAACTGCAGACAAATGAATATACCTTTCCAATTTGGCATGTGGGTGAAAGCACATTCCACAACTGGGAGGCTAAAAATGACTTTAACAGTGAATCTAGATGGGCCAAAGTTTTTGCAAGAAATGGTGAGATTCTAAGGAATCGTAGGCTGTCAGGATACTATAAAATGGTTGGTAAACTGGAACCAACAGTTCCTAGGCTTCAACCCATTAACAAGTCAATAATTGACTTGTTTTAAGCTACCTTTGTCAGAACCATCCAGTATCTGTCATATTTGTCAATAGTCTGACGTGGCACATCACATGTCCAACCTCTTGCCATAATGTAGTCCATGGCTTTTCGGACGTTCACAAAGTGCCCATCATTTAGAATCATAAGTCCACCTTGTTTTACTAGCTTCGGAGCAATGGTGGTAATAAGATTGTATCTCTCCTTAGACTCGGCTGAGAAGGCATTTACAAATACAACGTCGAACTCAGGATTTTGATCCATATTTTTAATGTCACAAACTTTTACGTCAAGACTAAGACGTTTAAGAAAGTTGTACGTGTCATTGGCAGCTTCAGGATCATCTGCAATGGTAGTATCAAAACCACAGGATTTTAGAACAGCTGATACATAGTTTGATCCAATCTCAAGAGCTTTTCCTGGTGGAGTATTTTTAAGCTTATCTTCAAGCCACAGGCTTCCCTCAAGAGACACACTGAAGATTGGATTTTTTACCGAAAGTGTGTAGGCCTTCCAACAAGAAACTATGTCAATGCTTTGGTGTGGTTTAGCTGTATTCGCCTTAAACCCCTTGGTCAGACGACTCTCATAAAGTGACTTGCCACTTAACCAGCGTTCATGAGACGAATGAACTGCGTCCACTGAATCAGACTTTCTTTTCAGGCATGTTGGGTGAATGTGCTCAAAAAGTAGCGTTCTGGCATCAAGAACAATGTTGTCTAATTTTGCATGCTCTGTCAGGTCTGTGTCACAGAAAGTTGATTCATACTCAGGCCAATAAACATACCCTAATTCTTCGTATCGAGCTCTTGTGATTATAGGTAGTGTGATTGGTTTGTTCTCAGCTGAGTTGTTGCAGTCATTTACTCTGACAACCCATCGTTCATTGATCCAATTGGACTTTATGGCGATCAAGTCAGAGTCCCAATTCTGAGGAGGAACAAAGTCGTCAGAAATGACTATCAAGACTTTGCCCTTGGTGGATTTGGCTGCCACATTCCAGGCTTTTACAGCATTGAAAGGCTCGTGGTTCTGTATTACAACAAATGTGTTGACCAAGTGTAGACTGAGCTCTTGAGCCTCATGAACTGAAGCCATATCATTAGCATCAACACTAATGACAAACTCTACGGCTTTTCTGTTTTTGGCTTTTTGCAGCCAATCTTCAACCACAGCCCTTATGCACCATGATCTTCTAGTTGCGTAGCAGATTGAAAAGATAGGCTCCTCAGATGACTCATAAGTGGACACTTTTTCAGTGTTGTTCTTGGCCTTTATGTTGGCGATGGCACTTTGAACGTCTACTTTGTGGGTTCTGTTTGAATTATGGGCTCTATAGTGGTAAAGATACCCAGGAGTTCTCTTGCCTTTGTGCCCGTTTAGGCCCATTCTAAGCCATAGGTCGTAGTCCTCCATGCCGTAGTCTACTTCAAAGCCGCCAACCTGATGAAAAACTTCTCTCTTAAACAGAGCTGAGCAAAGAATGTAGTTGAACTCTTTAAGACGATTGGTGTCCCACTCATGAAGAATCACGCCATTGTCTATGGTCTTGTCTCCTGTCTGGCCAAAGTGCCAAAAATCGGTATATGTTAATGAAAGAGATAGGTCACTATCAAGGGTCTTGACACATTCACTGAGGAATGTTGGCTCAACCCTGTCATCAGCGTTGATGAAACAGCAGTAAGTTCCAGAGGCAACGTTGACTCCCGTGTTGGATGCGACACGCGTTCCCTGATTCTTTGAGAATGTGACCGCTTTGTCTGCAAGATGTCGAACTAGCGAAGATGACCCATCAGTTGAAGCGTCATCTACAACTATCAACTCATAATCTTTGAATGTCTGATTTCGTATACTCGCCACACACTCAAACAGGTACCGTCCGTAGTTGAAATTAGTTACTATAACTGATACTTTTGGAACGCCCATATCATGAAAGGAGAACGAATTACGGTTTGTGTTTTTGGAAAAAAGGAAGAATTTAACTGGACATCGGGTCCAGCTCCTGACTTTGAAGAAAATGGATACACCATAGTTTATTATGACAGTGATTCGTCTCTGAATGACGCTGTAAAAACTTGGAATCCACAGATTTTCATAACTTTTGGCCCATGGGAAAAATACACAACTTTGTTGTCAGCACCTTTTGAGATACGCCAGAGGTGGTTGGATGGCACTAACTTTTCTCCTGAAGCTCTTGGCAAGTTTATCATGTCTAAATACATGGAATTTGCTTTAAACTTAAATCCAGACAATCCAAAAATTTCTGTTTTTACAACTGCATACAAAACAGGAAGTAGAATCTTTCGTCCGCTAAAGTCCATGTTGGCTCAGACGTACGCTAATTGGGAATGGATTATCGTGGATGATTCTCCTGGCATGGAGAATTATGACTATATCCAGTCAGTGGCAACAGATGCTAGAATACGGGTGTTTAAGCCACATCTTACTTCAGGACGCATAGGCGAGGTAAAACGTTGGGCTTGTGCATTGACAAGTGGAACCATAGTTGTAGAATTAGACCATGATGACGAACTGACAGATACTTGTCTAGACTTTATTGTTAAGGCGTTTAAGATGTATCCAAACGCTGGATTTGCGTACACAGACTGTTGTGAGGTTTGGGAAGAAACTGGTGAGAACTTTGAGTATCCACCTGGTTGGGCTTTTGGCTTTGGGTCTTATCGCGATGAGGAGTACAAGGGTAAGATCTACAAAGTGATGAATTATCCTGAAGTCAATTCTAAGACTATCAGACACATTGTTGGTTGTCCAAATCATGCCAGAGCATGGCGTAAAAACTTGTATGACGCAATTGGCGGCTTTAACCAAGAGATTCATGTAGCCGATGATTATGACTTGCTTGTGAGAACATTTCTGACAACAAAAATGATTCACATCAAGAAATTTGGATACATACAGTACAAGAGTCAGGGATCACAAACATATGTTCGTAACCGTGAAATACAACGTTTAGTAAGGCATCTGAAAGAATACTACGACATACATATACACCAGCGGTGCCTCAGACTTGATGATCCTGATATTGTGTGGCAAGAAGACAAGAAAGCTAGTAATCTTGATATCGGAAAACCATCCGATTTTAGACCACTTAGCTTATGCTATCCATACCCATGATGTGGGTGTTATAACTGGATACAAGCATGTGTGAGTAGTCGTAGGTTTGACCTTCGATGTCAGAATGACCTTTAGACTGTATACATAGTAGCTCACGTGGGGCAAAGCACTTACTGTACATCTGAATGCAACGAACAAGAAACCAGTCAATAGATTCGAAATTATTCGAAAATTGCACAATCTCTGACTCAGAAGAAACCTTTAATTCTTCTAATACCATTTTAATGCCTTTTTGAGAATAGGCTATGGCATGAGCACAAAATCCAGTCTGTACTTTTACTAGATTTTTTGAGAAAGATACGGCTGGAGGATAGTCATAACCCTGAACAAAGTAATTTCCAAAGTAAAAAATGTCCCAGTCTTTTGGCAAATCTTGCCAGCTTTCCTGAAGCTTTTTACATGTCCAATGGTGGTCATTGTGGAAGTAGAAATCATCCTCGAGAATAAGGATACTACCAAATTTTAGGGCTTTGGCCTCTGATAGTAAGCTGTGGTGTGATAACACCAAGCTTATGTGTGCATTTGCTTTTCTCGATAAACAATCTCTTTGGGATATTTTTGGTTCATGTCGAACCACTTTGTCAGCTATGCCTAGTGAGCAGAACTGACGCATGCAGTTCTCCCAACGATCCTTCCTGTGATTGAGATTTATGCAATAAATCTTGTCAAAGTTATCGAAAAAATTCACTTCACGTAGAACTAGATTCTAAGGCTGCAAGACGGGCAGAGAGTGCCATTATCTGGCCTTGTTGATCTTTGACTGCTTCAATTAGATAAGGTATAATTCTTGAGTAATCAATAGACCTAGCATCAGTGCAATCTTCAGAAAGTTCCCACGTGTCGACAATCTCAGGTATCACCTTCTCAACATCTTGGGCAATAAGACCAATTGTTCTCTTGTTTAGCTCATAGCCATCTCTGCGGCTATTGACAAACTCATTCCACTCATAAGAAATGCCATTAAGCTGGGTAATTTTTTCAAGCGGATTAACAAGAGGTCTTATGTCTTTCTTAAAGCGTCTGTCTGAAGAAGTTGGGAAAGACGATGCGTGACATTGGCCATTAACGTCTAAGGCGTAAGAAGCACTGGGTGCTGCAGTGTTAACACCTACAGTTCCACCAGACAATATGCTAAATCTACAAGTTCCGCTGCCATTTGTGTAGAAAAAGTGACCAGCTGTGGCTGGTGACATGTACTCTAGAGCACCAGCAGATACGCTTATACCATAAACACTAGTGGTTCTTGTTGCGCCGTTATCATCCCAAATAAGTAACTTAGCATTGGCATAACTTGCGGCTGTGGCTGAGTAATATGAACCACCGACAGATATAGCACTACGAGTACTCGTCTGGACTGAATAGGCGCCAGAAAGAACTGTAGTGCCATTATCACTGATTTGGGAATTTCCAAGAGTAGTGCTGGCAGTAAACTTAGCAACGGTGTTTGTTGATCCACTTACTGATCCTGGACCTGATGGACCCTGAGCACCTGTTGGGCCAGTAGAGCCAGTAGGGCCTGTTGGACCCTGAGCACCTGTTGGGCCAGTAGAACCAGTAGGGCCGATAGGGCCGATAGGGCCCGTGGAGCCTTTAACGCCAGAGAAGCCAGAGGTGCCAGTAGGGCCAGTAGGGCCAGTAGAGCCAGTAGGGCCAGTAGGGCCAGTAGAGCCAGTAGGGCCTGTTGGACCCTGAGCACCTGTGTTGCCAATAGGGCCGATAGGGCCGATGGGGCCAGTGTTGCCAATAGGGCCGATAGGGCCGATGGGGCCAGTGGCGCCTTTAACACCAGAGGTGCCAGAGAAGCCAGAGGTGCCAGTAGGGCCGATAGGGCCAATAGGGCCGATAGGGCCGATGGGGCCAATAGGACCTGTTGGACCCTGAGCACCTGTGTTGCCAATAGGGCCGATAGGGCCAATAGGGCCAGTGTTGCCAATAGGGCCAATAGGGCCGATAGGGCCAGTGGCGCCTTTAACACCGGAGGTGCCGGAGAAGCCAGAGGTGCCAGTAGGGCCGATAGGGCCGATAGGGCCGATAGGGCCGATAGGGCCAGTGTTGCCAATAGGGCCGATAGGGCCGATAGGGCCAGTGGCGCCTTTAACACCAGAGGTGCCAGAGAAGCCAGAGGTGCCAGTAGGGCCGATA
>SXGQ01277828.1_pt1 | contig 16202 bp, 12 predicted proteins | sample 3178371 | NCBI WGS metagenome assembly SXGQ01 (sample SAMN11356859, study PRJNA531348) | freshwater metagenome | isolation source: freshwater sample F1-20 | place: China: Fuxian Lake, Yuxi | collected 2017-12-25
GGCGAAACATGCCGTAGTCGTAGCGGATGCCATAGCCGTAGCCCGGGATGCCCAGCGTGGCCATCGAATCCAGAAAACACGCGGCCAGCCGCCCCAGGCCGCCGTTGCCTAAAGCGGCATCGGGCTCGAGCTCGGCCACGGTGTCCATGTCCACGCCGAGTTCAGCCAGGGCCTGGCGCACCGTGGCGTGCAGGTCGAGGGCAATCAGGGCGTTGCTGAAGGTGCGCCCCATCAAAAATTCCATCGACAGGTAATAGACGTGCTTCACATCCTGGGCGTTTTTGGCGCGGGTGGTGCTGACCCAGCGCTCCACCATCTGGTCGCGCACCGCATAGGCGGCGGCATGCAGCCAGTCAATCGGCTGGGCCGCCTCGGGGTCCTTGCCGACCGTGAACAGCAGCTTGTTGGCAATCGCCCGCTTCAGGGCCGGCAGGTCACGGGCGGGAGAATCAACATCGAAAGCCGAGGGCCCGGAGGGTGGCGTGAAAGCTGCATTCATGAAATGGGTCGTCAGGTTGGGGAATTAGGAATCAAGCTTGGAGCAGGCGCTGGTACAGAGCCAGGTAGCGAGCGGCGGCCGGCGCCCAGCCCAGCGGCTGGCGCATGCCGGCCTGCCGCACCCGGGCCCAGGCCGCAGGTTTTCGGTAGAGGGCAAAGGCGCGCCGCAGCGCATGCTGGTAGGCGGCGTCGGTGAAGGGGCCAAACACAAAACCGGTGGCGCTGTGGTCGGACAGCGTGGCCAGGTCAGCGTCAATCACGGTGTCGGCCAGGCCACCCACCCCACGCACCAAGGGCAGGCTGCCGTATTTCAGGCCGTACATCTGGGTCAGGCCGCAGGGCTCAAACAGCGAGGGCACCAGGGTCACATCGCTGCCGGCAAAAATGCGGTGGGCCAGGGCCTCGTCGTAGCCCAGGTGCACCGCCACCCGGCCCGGATGGCGTACGGCCTGCTGCTGCAGGGCCTGCTCCAACCCGGCCTCACCGCTGCCCAGCACCAGCAACTGCCCTCCCTGGGCCACGATCTCGTCCACCCCGGCCAGCACCAGCGGCAGACCTTTTTGCCCAGTGATGCGGCCAACCAGCGCAAACAGCGGCGCATCGGCCTGCGGGGCCAGGCCGCTGTGGCGCTGCAAGGCGGCCTTGCACAGGGCCTTGCCAGCCATGCGGGCGGGCGTGTAGACCTGGTCGATCAAGGCATCCGCGCCGGGGCTCCACACCGCCTCATCCACCGCATTGAGGATGCCGCTGAGTTGCTCGCACCGGCTGCGCAGCAGGCCATCGAGGCCACAACCCTGCTCTGGTGTCTGGATTTCGCTGGCATAGCTGGGGCTGACAGTGCTCAGATGGTCGGCATAGTGCAGGCCGGCTTTCATGAAGGACACCAGGCCATGGAACTCCAAGCCGTCGAGCTGGAAAGCTGCCGCCGGCAGACCGAGCTCGCCAAACACCTCGGCGTCAAAAAGGCCTTGGTAGGCCAAGTTGTGCACCGTGTAGAGCGTGCGTACACCAGCAGCTGGTCCGGGCCAGTGCTTGAGGCAGGCCGGTGCCAGTCCGGCATGCCAGTCATGGCAGTGCAATAGGTGCGGCGCCCAGTCGCCGTCGAACCCATGGGCCAGGTGCGCCGCCGCCCAGCCCAATGCGGCAAAGCGACGGTGGTTGTCGGCATAGGGGCGGCGCTGGGCATCCTCATAGGGGTTGCCGGGCCGCGCATACAGAGCTGGCGCTTCAAGCACGTAGGCGCTCAGCGGTCCGTCGCCACCGGGCACGCCGACGAGTTGGCCTAAGCGCACGCGCACGGTGTCGCCCCAGGGAGCACGAAACTCCCCAACCAGGCTCGACGCCTGCAGCGCCTGCAAGATGGCCGGAAAACCCGGCAGTAGCGCTCGCACCTGGCAGCCCACGCCAGCCAAGGCTTGCGGCAGGGCACCAGCAATGTCGGCCAGCCCGCCGGTCTTGAGCAGCGGAAATATCTCGGCACTGACCTGGAGCACACGCATGCTTTGGCGCCCCGCGGTCAGGCCTGGTTGCCGGCCAGCCGGCTCAGCATGCTGCGCGTGACCAGCACCACGCCGCTGTCGGTGCGCTCAAACCGCCGGGCATCAAGCTCGGGGTCGTCACCGATGACCAGGCCTTCGGGCAACTCGCAGCCACGGTCCACCACCACACGGCTGATGCGGCAACCACGGCCGATGGTGGTGTTGGGCAGCAGCACCGCCTGGTCGATCTGGCAAAAGGAGTGCACCCGCACACTGGAGAACAGCACCGAGTTACTGACATTAGAGCCCGACACAATGCAGCCACCCGACACCATGGTGTTGATGGTGAGGCCGTGCTTACCCTGCGCATCCTGCACAAACTTGGCCGGGGGCAGCTGGCGCTGGTTGGTCCAGATCGGCCAGTCGTTGTCGTAAATGTCAAGCTCCGGCGTGACCGAGGCCAGGTCCAGGTTGGCCTCCCAGAACGCGTCAATAGTGCCGACATCGCGCCAGTAGGGTTTGGCCTGGGCCGAGGTGGACACGCAGGACATTGAAAACGGGTGGGCATGGGCGCGGCCTTCGCGCACGGCTACCGGGATCACGTCCTTGCCGAAGTCATGGCTAGACTCGGGCTTGGCCAAATCCTCATCGAGCAGACGGTACAGGTACTTGGCATTGAAAATATAAATGCCCATGCTGGCCAGCGACATGGCTTCATTGCTAGGCATGGCCGGCGGCTGGGCCGGTTTTTCAACAAAGTCGATGATCTTGCGTTGGGCATCGATAGCCATCACCCCAAAGGCCGAGGCCTCGGCACGCGGCACCTCGATGCAGCCCACGGTGCAGTCGGCACCGCTTGCCACGTGGTCTTGCAGCATCAGCGAGTAGTCCATCTTGGAGACATGGTCGCCCGCCAGCACCACGATGTACTCGGGGCTGCTGGACTGGATGATGTCCAGGTTCTGGTAGATGGCATCAGCCGTGCCGCGGTACCAGTGCTCGTCGTCCAGGCGCTGCTGGGCCGGCAACAGATCGACCATTTCATTGAGCTCGGCGCGCAGAAAGCTCCAGCCGCGCTGCAGGTGGCGCAGCAGCGAGTGGGACTTGTACTGGGTGATGACGCCGATCCGTCGGATGCCGGAGTTGACGCAGTTCGACAGTGAAAAATCGATGATGCGGAACTTTCCGCCAAAGTAGACCGCGGGCTTGGCGCGCCGGTCAGTGAGTTGCTTTAGGCGCGATCCGCGCCCACCAGCCAGCACCAGTGCAATGGTGCGCCGAACCAGCATGTGCGGCTGCATGTGTCGGTCAAAGGGGGCCGGGGGTTTGCTGTCATCTTGCATGTTGGTCTCCTTATCTATGGGTCACTGGGCTCTTCTTTTTATTTAGAGGGGCATGGCGCTGCGGTGGACCGCTGCTTGACTGGACACTGCCACAGCCAGCCAGAGGGCGCCAGCGGCCACTGTTTCGTCCGGTGCAAGCAACAGCGCTGCCGCCGGCCCAGCTTGGCCGAGGCGATCAGCAGAATCGAGCTGCAAACGCCAGCCGCCCTGCGGCAGGGTGAAGCAGACCGGTTCAGCCTGCGGGTTGAACAGCAGCAAGGCGCCCTGGCCAGCGCCCTGCAGTTGTAGCATCAAAGCCTGACTTTGCGGCGCGTCCCAGTCCGCAACGCTCATGGGCTGGCCGTCAGCCGCCAACCAAAGCGCCGCTGGGCCTTGGTCCGAAGCAGCTTGCTGCCACCAATGGCTGGCGTGCAGTAGGGCCAGGCGCTGGCGACATGCCAGGGCATGCTGGACGAAATCGCAAAGGGCATGGTCGGCCTGCGCCCAATTCAGCCAGGTGGTGGGGTTGTCCTGGCAGTAGGCGTTGTTGTTACCGCCCTGGGTGTGGCCGATCTCGTCGCCTGCCAGCAGCATGGGTGTGCCTAGGGACAGCGCCAGCGTGGCGAGCAGGGCGCGCTGCTGAAGCGCGCGCAGTGCCAGCACGCCAGGCTCGTCAGTCTCGCCTTCCATGCCGTTGTTGATGCTGAGGTTGTGGGCGTGCCCGTCGCGGTTGTCTTCCCCATTGGCCTGGTTATGGCGCCCGGCGTAGCTGACCAGGTCGCGCAGGGTAAAGCCATCATGCGCCGTGATGAAGTTGACGCTGCTGTGGGCGCCACGTCGGCCCGGCACAAACACGTCGCTGGAGCCCGCCAGCCGGCGGGCCATATCGCCGCGACTGCTGTGGCGGTGCAGCCAAAAGCTGCGCTGGGTGTCACGGTAGCGGTCGTTCCACTCCAGCCAGCCAGGCGGGAAGCCCCCCAGCTGGTAGCCCCCAGGGCCGATGTCCCAGGGCTCGGCAATCATCAGGCAGGCGCTGAGCACCGGGTCAGAGGCGATGGCCTGCAGCAGGGGCGCATGGGGCTGAAAAGCGCCCTGTACCGCGTCGCCGCCACGGGCTAGCACCGGCGCTAGGTCAAAGCGAAAACCGTCCACGCCAAATTCAAGCACCCAGCGCCGCAGGCTCTCCAGCACAGTGCGCCGCACCAGTGGCTGCTCAAGGTTGACACAGTTGCCGCAGCCGGTCCAGTTGGCATAGCGGTCGCGCGCTTGCGGCAGCAGGTGGTAGTACAGCGCGTTGTCGATGCCGCGCAGCGACAGCGTCGGGCCCCATTCATCGAGTTCGGCCGTGTGGTTGTAGACCATGTCGAGCACCACCTCCAGCCCGACATCATGCAGCGCATCCACCACGGCGCGGAACTCGCTGCGGGCATCGCTGGCCGAGCCTTCGCTGGCGTAGCGTGCCTCGGGCGCATTCCAGGCCACCGGGCTATAGCCCCAGTAGTTGCTCAGGCCCTGTGCCTGCAGCCGGGCCTCGTCGGCCCGGTGCGCCACCGGCATCAGGCACACGGTGGTGATGCCCAGACGCTGCAGATGGGCCAGCACCGCCGGGTGCGTCAGGCCGGCATAGCGGCCGCGCTGGTGGGCCGGCACATCGGGGTGCAGCGCGGTGAACCCCTTGATATGCAGCTCGTAGATCACGCGCCGGGCCGGGTCAGGCATTGGCCTGGCCACGCGTGTGGGAGGCAGGTCGGCCACCACACGGGCCTTGAGCGCGGTCGCCGCGTTATCGCGCAGGTCGGGCAAATGGCCCGACGGGCTGTGCGGGTCGTGCCCTAAGTGCAGGTCATCGCCGGTGTAGCGTCCCAGTACGGCCCGGGCGGCTGGGTCGAGCAGCAGCTTTGCGGGATTGAACCGGTGACCCTCGTGCGGAGCCCAGGGGCCGTGCACACGCCAGCCGTACACCAGGCCGGCACCGATACCCTGCCCCAGCGGCAGCGCACCACGCCAGACGCCATCCTGTGGCTCAGGCAGGCGCAGGCGGGCGGTCTCGTGCTCACCAGCCGCATCAAACAGACACAGTTCAACGGCTTGGGCATGGGGCGCCGCCAACGCAAACTCGATGCAGTCGGACCCCAGTTCGGCGCCCAAGACCGCGCCGTGGCCCGGTAGCAGGGCCGGTGCACCAGACAGGGTTGCGGCGACAGTCATGTCACCGGCTGCAGCACGATGCATGCCAGTGGCGGCAAGTCCAGGCACAGGGACTGCGCCCGCTGCTGCCAGGGCAGCGCCTCGGTGGCACCTGGCGCGCTGGGCAGACCGCTGCCGCCATACATCGCCTGATCGGTGTTGAGCAGTTCACACCACACCACGGCCTGCGGCACGCCGACGCGGTAGCGCAGGCGCGGCACCGGCGTGAGGTTGCACAACACCACCAGCGTACGGCCGTCGCGGGCGCGCCGCTCAAAAGCCAGCACCGACTGCGCGGCGTTATCGTGGCTGAGCCAGGCAAAACCGGCAGCCTCGGTGTCAAGCTGGTGCAGCGCGGCATGCCCCCGGTAGACCAGGTTGAGGTCGCGCACCAAGCGCTGCACCCCTTGGTGCTGGGGCTGTTCCAGCAGGGCCCAGTCCAGGCTGAGGTCATGGTTCCACTCAGCAAGCTGCGCGAACTCGCAGCCCATGACCAGCAGTTTTTTACCGGGGTGGGTAAACATGAGCCCGTAGCAGGCGCGCAGGTTGGCAAACTGCTGCCAGCGGTCACCCGGCATCTTGGCCAGCATGGCCCCCTTGCCATGCACCCCCTCGTCGTGTGACAGCGGCAGCACAAAGTTTTCGTCAAAGGCGTAGACCAGGCTGAAGGTGATCTCGCCGTGGTGGTGCTGGCGGTGCACCGGGTCCAGCGCCATGTAGGCGAGGGTGTCATGCATCCAGCCCATATTCCACTTGTAATGAAAGCCCAGCCCGCCCCCCTGCAGATCGGCACTGGGTGGGCGGCTCACCGCGGGGAAGGAGGTGGATTCTTCGGCCAGGGTAATGGCGCCGGGCCGCTCCACCCCAATGGTGTGGTTCATTAGCCGCAAAAAGGCGATCGCCTCAAGATTCTCGCGGCCGCCGTGCCGGTTGGGCAGCCATTGGCCCTCGGAGCGGCTGTAGTCGCGGTACAGCATGGAGGCCACGGCGTCCACTCGCAGGCCATCGATGCCGAAATGCTCCAGCCAGTACAGCGCATTGCCCACCAGAAAATTGCGCACCTCGACGCGGCCGAAGTTGTAGATCAAGGTGTTCCAGTCTTGGTGGAAGCCCTCGCGCGGGTCGGCGTACTCGTACAGCGCGGTGCCGTCAAAGCGGGCCAAACCATGGGCGTCGGAAGGAAAATGCGCCGGCACCCAGTCCAGGATGACACCCAAGCCCGCCGCGTGCGCCGCATCGACCAAGTAGCGGAAATCTTCTGGCGTGCCAAAGCGCGCGGTCGGCGCATACAGGCCCACCGGCTGGTAACCCCAGGAGCCATCAAACGGGTATTCGCTAACCGGCATCAGCTCCAGGTGGGTGAAACCCAGGTCGCGGGCGTAGGGCACCAGCGTGTCGGCCAGTTCAAGGTAACTGAGCCAGCGCCAGCCCTCGGCCTTACGCCAGGACCCCAGGTGCACCTCGTAGATGCTGATGGGCTGATCGAAGCTGTTCGCCCGAGCCCGCTCTGGCCGCATGGGGCGCACGGGCGGCAGGCCCTGCACCAGGCTAGCGGTGCCCGGCCGCAGCTCGCTGCGAAAGGCAAAGGGGTCGGCCTTCTGCAACAACTCGCCCTGGGGCGTGCGGATTTCAAACTTGTAGAGCTCGCCCGCACCAAGATGGGGCACAAACAGCTCCCAGATGCCGCACTCGCGCCGCAAGCGCATCGGGTTGCGGCGGCCGTCCCAGCCGTTGAACTGCCCCACCACTGAGACTCGCTGCGCATTGGGCGCCCAGACGGCGAAGCTGACGCCAGCCACCCCCTGAAGCTCGCGCGGATGGGCACCCAGGCACTGGTGCGGGCGGCGGTGCGTGCCTTCGGCCAGCAGCCAAGCGTCCAGCTCGCCCAACACCAGCCCAAAGCGGTAAGGGTCTTCCAAGCGCTGCGGTGCGGGGATCGCCTGCCCGGGCGCCGCCTGCCACTGCACGCGCAAAAGATAATCGAATGGTCGGCGCCGCCGGGCCAACCGGCTGCCAAACACCTCGCTGCCAGCCAGCCGCTGCAGGCCCGCCACACAGCGACCACTGAAACGGTCGAGCACATCCACCCGCACAGCACCCGGCATCAGGGCATGCACCCAGAGGGCGCCGTCGCGCTGCTGCATGCCCAGCACGGCGCAGGGGTCGGGGTGCCTGGCGCCCATCAGCGCGGCGATGTCCTCAGGGTGCAGCATCAGCTTCCCCCGGTGGCCGGGGCAGCCGGTGGTACCGGCGTGCCAGGTGCCGCAGCCGCTGCGCCGGCTCGGGACCGACCTGGCCCCACTGAAAGCGCCAGGCCCAGTTGCCTTCGCCAACACCCGGCCGGTTCATCCGGTGTTCGCCAGACAGGCCCAGCACATCCTGCATCGGGTAAATCGCCATATCGGCTACGCTGGCACAAGCCGCACCAATCAGGTCCCAGGCGATGTCGTGCCCGTCACAAGCCAGGTAATCCTGCACATGCTCGCGGGTGGCGCCAGGCAGGGTGTGCCACCAGCCCTCGGTGGTGTCGTTGTCATGCGTGCCGGTGTAGACCACGCTGTCAGCGGTGTGGTGGTGCGGCAGGTAGCGCGAACTGGCATCCTGCCCAGCGCTAAAGGCAAACTGCAGCACCCGCATGCCAGGCAGGCCATGGCGCTGGCGCAGCGCGTCCACCTCCGGGGTGATCACGCCCAGGTCTTCGGCAATGATGGGCAGGGCACCCAGAGCCTGGGCCGCCGCCTGCAGCAGGGCATCGCCCGGGGCCGCCACCCAGCGCCCCTGCTCGGCGGTCGGCGCGCCGGCCGGAATCTCCCAATAACTCTCGAAACCGCGAAAGTGGTCCAGCCGCACCAGGTCAACCAACGCGCAGGTGTTGCGGATGCGGGCGATCCACCAGCGGTAGTGCTCGGCCCCGTGGGCCTGCCATCGGTACAGCGGGTTACCCCAGCGCTGGCCGGTGGCGCTGAAGCCGTCGGGCGGCACCCCAGCGATCACGGTGGGGCTGCCGGCGGCGTCAAGTTCGAACAGGTCCGGGCGGGCCCAGACCTCGGCGCTCTGGTGTGCAATGAAGATCGGGATATCGCCCACGATGCGCACGCCCTGTGCGTTGGCATAGGCCTTGAACGCCCGCCACTGGCGAAAAAACACCCACTGACAAAACTGCCAAAACAGGCATTCGCCCGCTAGCGCCAACCTGGCCTGCGCCAGGGCCAAGGGTTCACGCTCGGCCAATGGCTGAGGCCACTGGTTCCAGGCCTGGTCCGGGTGCTGCGCCTGCAGCGCCATGAACAGAGCGTAGTCGTCCAGCCAGGCCGACTGCTCTTGGCAAAAAACCGCAAAATCCTCGCGATCAGTCTCACCGGCACCGGCATCAAAACCAGCCGCCGCCAGAGCCAGGGCGCGCATGCGAAAAGCCATCATGGCCTCAAAATTGACGGCCTGCTCGCTCAGATCGGGGCTTGGCACCAGCGCCGCGCCATCCAGCCAGCCCTGCCGGTGCAGGTCAGCCAGATCGATCAGCAGCGGGTTGCCGGCAAAGGCCGAACTGCTCATGTAAGGTGAATTTCCCAGACCGATGCCGCCCAGCGGCAGCATTTGCCACAGGCCTTGTCCGCCGGCCACCAGCCAGTCGACAAAGTGGTAGGCCGACGACCCAAGATCGCCGCTGCCGTGCGGGCCCGGCAAAGAGGTGAGGTGCAGCAGAACACCGCTGACGCGTGGAAATTGCATGGTGGGTAGGTCGACTGCCTGGGTAAGTGTATAGGCTGGGTTTGTGCCAGGCGCTATAGCACCAGCGTCCAGCCGGCCGGGCGCAAAGCCGGGATTGCGCTTTAGGGTTGGGCTATGAAATTAGGCCGCGCGGCCTCTAGCCAAAGTCCAGCTCACACTGCAGGGTTTGGCCCAGACGCAGCAGCATGCCATCCCCCTCGAAGACGATGGCATTCATGCCAAAGCTGATGGCGCCGCCGACACGGGCGTCCTGCCGGTAGGCCTGCAGCGCGTCGCCCACGGCCGGGTGGCTCAGGGCGGTGAGCGGATCGATGTTGGGAATTGGGCAGCGCGGGCAGGGCTTGACCATTTTCAGGCGCACCTGACCTTCAGGGGTGCTCAGGCGCAGCCAGGCCAGCCGGTCTTCGTCATGGGCCTGCAGGCCCGAGAGCACGATATTGGGCCGAAAACGCGCCATCGCCACCGCCTGCTCGCCGGCGGCCAGCAAGCGCTGGTTGAGGCCCTCAAGCGAGGCCTGGCTGAGCACCAGCAGCGGGAAGCCGTCGCTGAACTGGTTGGGCGCCTCCAGGCCGCCAGTCCACTTCAAGCTAGACAGGCGCCGGTGCTGCGGGTCAAACCGGGCCAAGCGGCAGGGGCCCACCGACGCCGAATTTGCACCAGCGGCGCCCTGGGCCAAAAAGTCAGTAAACCATTGCGCAGCCGTGTTCCCCATGTCGTAGGCCGGCACCTGGTCGTCCCAGACCCGCACGCTCAACGGACCCTCCACCGCATCAATCTGAATATGCAGTGCCAACATGCCAGGCGCCCGCAAAATCAGCTCGTGGGTTTTGAGTTGGGTCTGCACCAGTGCCAGGCGTGGCATCTCGCGCTGGGTGACAAACTCACCCGCGCTATCGACCACCATCCAAGCCCGGTCAAGATCCAGGCCGGTGTCTGTCAGCAGTGCCTGCGGCAGGCTCACGCCAGCGCAGGATTTGACTGGGTAGACCAGCAGGTGCTCAATACGCGCCAGCAGATCGCCCTGGGCAAGTTCAACAGCATTCAAGGGGTGGCCTCTTTCTTTTTAGCAAGGGTCTGATTTTGCCCTGCCTTCTACAATTGATGACATGACCCAAGCACTAGACATTTGCATCCGCGGCGCTGGCATCGTTGGGCAGACCCTGGCCCTGTTGCTGGCGCGCGATCGCCTGCGCGTAGGCCTAGTGACTGGCCCGGCACCAAGTATCCAGGCCGCTGGCACGGGTGAGGTTGACCTTCGGGCCTATGCCCTGAACGCTCGCTCGCGCCAGCTGCTGGAGTCGCTGCGCTGCTGGCCCGACGCACTGCACGCCACTGAAGTGCGCGCCATGCAGGTCAAGGGTGATGCTGGCGGCGAAGTTAATTTTGGCGCCGAGCAGCTGCAGGTGGCGGGCCTGACCTGGATCGTGGATGTGCCGGTGCTTGAAGCGCAACTGGCGCAGGCGATCCGCTTTCAGCCACAGATCTCCCTGCTCGAAGCCCCCCGCAGCGCAGCGCTCGAGGTGATCTGCGAGGGGCGCAACAGCAGCACCCGCAGCGAGCTGGGAATTGACTTCAGCAGCCAGACCTATGCCCAGCAGGCGATCGCTGCGCGCCTGAGCTGCGGCATGCCACATAGCCAAATCGCACGCCAATGGTTTGTCGGTGGTGAGGTGTTGGCGTTTTTGCCGCTGGGTGGCCCGCTTGGACATGAAGTCGCCATGGTGTGGTCGGTGAACGCTCAGCGGGCGCCTGCCCTGCTGGACGCAGACCCGGCTGGCTTTTGCGCCGAATTACTCAGCCTGAGCGAAGGCTGCCTCGGGGTCTTGGCGCTGAGCAGCGGGCGCACGGCCTGGCCGCTGCAAAGCGCTTGCGCCCAGGCCTGGGTTGGGCGCCAAGATGGCCGTGCCTGGGCCTTGGCTGGTGATGCGGCGCACAGCGTGCACCCACTCGCCGGCCAGGGACTCAACCTCGGGCTGGCCGACGTCGCCACGCTGGCCGAGGTCTTGCGACAGCGCGAATACTGGCGCCAACTCGACGACCATAAACTGCTGCGCCGTTATGAGCGGGCGCGTAAAGCCGAAGTGGAGCCCATGGGCGCGGCGATGGATGGGCTGCAGCAGTTGTTTTTTCGTGAAGGTCCGGCCTGGCAGGCCCTGCGAAACTGGGGCATGAATGGCTTCGATCGCAGCGGTCCGCTCAAGGCCTGGGTGGCCCGCCGCGCCATGGGTCTTTTTTAACCGAGATTGCCATCCACCAAGCACTGGATTAGCCATGATTCAACTGATACGAACAATGTTTTGCCTCAGCCTGCTGGGCCTGGGCTTGAGCGCGGCGGCGCAGGAGGCAACGATACGAAAAAACCTCGCCGAGCGCATACCTCAGCTGCAGGCGATTGACGAAGTCAGCAAAAGCCCCATGGCCGGCCTGTACGAGGTTCGCGTGAATGGCACTGAGATTTATTACACCGACGCCGAGGCCAATTTTCTGGTTCAGGGCAGCCTCATCGATACCAAGCAGCGCCGCAACTTGACCGAAGAGCGGGTCGACAAGCTCACCGCCATCAATTTCGAAGCCCTGCCTTTTAAGGATGCTTTCACCATCGTGCGCGGCAATGGCAAGCGCCGTTTGGCCGTGTTTGAAGATCCTAATTGCGGCTATTGCAAACGCTTTGAGCGGGATCTGCAAAAACTCAATCATGTGACTATCCACATGTTTCTTTACCCGATCCTGAGCGCCGACTCCAACGAAAAATCCAAGAATATCTGGTGTGCCAAAGACCGAGTCAAAGCCTGGCAAGACTGGATGGTGCGCGACCAAGCTCCTGCGGCAGCGAACTGCGATGCCAGCGCTATCGCGCGCAATATTGACATCGGGCGCAAGTTCAAGATCAGTGGTACGCCCACGCTCGTCTTTGTCGATGGCTCACGAGTACCCGGCGCTATCAGCGTGGCCGAAGTTGAAAAGCATCTGAGCGAAGGCAAGGTTGCTACCCGATGAAAGCCATTGGCTACGAAGTTCGGCTGACCCATCGCCATGCCCACCTGTTTGATCTGCGCCTGACCATTGCCAAGCCGCAGGCGCTGCAAACCCTCAGCCTGCCAGTTTGGATACCCGGCAGCTATTTGGTGCGTGATTTTGCCAAGCACCTGCAGCAACTCACCGGCGAGCAGGGCGGGCGGGCCATTCACCTGAAGCAACTCGACAAGTCCCACTGGCAGGCTGACTGCGATCCGGCGCAGGCCCTTGTGCTGCACTACCAGGTGTATGCCTTTGACACCTCGGTGCGCTCAGCCTGGCTGGATGGACAGCGCGGTTTTTTTAATGGCACCAGTCTGTTTTTGCAGGTCCATGGCCAGGAACATCTGCCCCACGGGCTGGACCTGATCGCACCCGAGCGGCCGACATCCTGGCAGGCTGCTACTGGCCTGCCCGTTGTCAAAACCGACCGCAAGGGCTTTGGCCGCTACCAGGCCGCTGACTACGACGAGTTGGTCGACAGCCCGTTTGAGCTGGGCGAGTTCTGGAGCGGCTCCTTCCAGGCGGGCGGTCTGCCGCACCGCTTTGTGGTGGCCGGCGCACCACCGAGTTTCGACGGGGCCCGGCTGCTGGCCGACACCCAGGAAATTTGCGAGGCAGCCGTCAAATTTTGGCACCCGGGCCAAACCGCCGAACAGGCCATGCGGTCTGTGCCGCACCGCTCCTATCTGTTCATGCTCAATGCGGTTGACGAAGGCTATGGCGGCCTGGAGCACCGTAATTCCACTGCCCTGATTTGCACCCGCAAAGACCTCCCGCGTCAAAAAAACGGAGCCGCCGAAGGGGCTGCAGCAGCAACCCGCGGCGCTGATTACACCACGCTGCTGGGCCTGATCAGCCACGAGTATTTCCACACCTGGAACGTCAAACAACTGCGCCCGGCCGAGTTTGCCCGCTATGACTACAGCCGCGAGAACTACACCGAGCTGCTTTGGTTCTTTGAAGGCTTTACCAGCTACTACGACGACCTTCTGCTGCGCCGCAGCGGCCTGATTGATGACCTCACTTACCTCCAGCTGCTTGGCAAAACCGTCAATCAGGTGCTGCAAACACCGGGGCGAAAACTGCAATCCGTGGCGCAATCGAGCTTTGACGCCTGGGTGAAATATTACCGGCAAGACGAGAACACGCCCAACATCACCGTGAGCTACTACAGCAAGGGGGCACTGGTGGCGCTGTGCCTGGATTTAACCCTGCGCCAGGAAGGCCGCAGCTCACTCGACGCAGTGATGCAGGCCCTGTGGCTGCGCTGCTCGGGCGGCCCCATGACAGAGGCTGACCTCGCTGCAGTTTTGCAGTCACTGTCGGGTCGGTCTTGGTCAAAGGAACTCGCACGCTGGGTGCACGGAACCCGCGAGCTGCCGCTCAAACCCCTGCTCGAAGGCGCCGGCGTCACTGTCCTTGAAGAGCCAGCGGCACTGGCGCAAAGGCTAGGGTTGCGGGTCAGCGAGGGAAGCAACATTGTCATCAAGACCGTTCTGCGCGGCGGCGCGGCCGAGCAGGCTGGCTTTGCCGCAGAAGACGAGTGGCTGGGCCTGACCATTGGTTCTGGCAAGGGGGCCAGCCGCTGGCGCCTGGGTAAGCTCGATGAACTTGCGCTATTTGTCGGTGCCGCAAACAAGGTGAGGGCCTTGGTATCGCGCGACAAGCGCCTGCTGGAGTTGGTGCTCACCCTGCCGCGTGGCATCAACAGCTGGCGCCTGCTTCCGCGCGACAGCGCCCTGCTGGGGCGATGGCTTAGCAGCCCTTGAAGCACGCCGGGCGTTTTTCCCGAAACGCGCTCACGCCCTCAATGTAATCCGCAGTGCGTCCCATCGCCGATTGCGTGTCGCGCTCTGCATCTAATTGCTGGTTAAGCGTGCGTGTGCTGCTCTCACGCAAGATCTGCCGCGTGGCCACCAAAGCGCGCGTTGGCATGTCGGCTAAACGGGCTGCCATCGTCTGCGCTGCTGCCAGGCAGTCGTCGGCCACCTCCCAAATCATGCCCCAATCACGCGCCTGGGTCGCACTGAGCTTGTCCCCAGTCATGGCCAGCGCCATGGCACGCGCCAGCCCGAGCCGCTGGGTTAAGAACCAGCTGCCGCCGGCATCCGGAATCAAGCCAATTTTGCTGAATGCCTGGATAAAGCTGGCGGTAGGCGCGGCGATGGCGATGTCGCAAGTCATGGCCAAAGAGGCACCTGCACCAGCCGCCACACCATTGACAGCTGCCAGTGTGGGCATGCGCAGGCTTTGCAGGCGGCGCACCGTTGGGTTGAAGGCCTGGTCGATCACCGGCCCGGGGTCGGCGCGGGCAACCAGGTCTGGCCCGGGTGCAAAGTCAAATTCTGCCAAATCTGCGCCCGCGCAGAACGCCCGGCCAGCGCCCGTGATGACCAAGGCCCGAATCAGCGGGTTCGCCTCGGCCTGGTCCAGCGCCTGCCACAAATCATGGTGCATCTGCCGGGTGAAACTGTTGAGCGCCATTGGGCGGTTCAAGGTCAACAAGGCCACTGCGCCTTGCTCAAGGTAGAGGACAGCTGGTTCGGACAAGGTTGTTCTCCCGGTGAGCATGGCCTGGGGTCGCGCCCTGGCTGCTCATTGATGGTTTAGGGGTAACGATTATGGCTCTGGCCCATGATGAATTGCTGGGTGGCAAACCGGTCCGCTGAAATAATCACTATAGGCTTGGCCTGTCATAAAAACAGGCTTTGGTGCAGTGATGCATGGACGCGCATCTAGCGATTCAGAACACAAGGATGAAGAGACTTCGTACCTATAACCTGGCTGACGAAGTGATTTATTCGGCCGAATATGTGCCGTTGAAATTTTTTTCAAGGTAACAGAATGGTTGACTTACTCGATCAAATATCCATCTCTGCAGTTTTTGTCCTGGCAAAAGAGGCAGAGGCGAACCGAGACTTTATAGATTCAGCCTTGACAATTGATTGGCTCAACTTGTACAAGCAAAAGAGATTGCACTCGACCTTAGGCTATGTCAGCCCGATGAGGTTTGAGCAACGCTGAACGGCAACCCATGGTTGATGGCTGGCTGCTGATTGGTGGGGCGAGAGAGCCGCAAAGTTAGGTCGAGGGCGGTGGAGTCTTCGCGCAGTACTGCACCGAGGGCAGCCCGTCGTAATCGACATCCTGTGTCCAAAACGTGGCCTTGTGCTCCAGCGCCATGCTGTACATCACCGCATCCGCCATGGCCAGCTTGTATTGGGCCGCGTTAGTAGATGCCGCGATGGCGCGGTGATCCGTCAGATCAATCACGCGACCCAGGCGCATCACGTCCAGCGCCTGGTTCACCGCCACCGCGGGCAGCTTGCGACTGAGGATTTTGTGCACTTCGTAGAGCGCGATGACCGGTACGATGAGGCGGCCGCGCTGCTCGATAACAGGCTTGAAGCTTGGGCCATTGGGGCCTGCCAGAAAGAACTCTATCCAGCCGCAAGAGCCAACGACGTTCATTCAAACGCCCGATCTGGCTCTTTCTCAATGTCCAGATCGGCCGGGTCGAGCTTGTATTTTTTGAGCATGCCGTAGTAGGCACTCATTGGCAGCTCAGGTTTAATCACCAGTTCATTGCCCCGCAACTCAAAATGGATGTGCGAGCCCGGCTGGATGCCCAGCTTGGCGCGCATGGCAGCCGGCAAAGTGACCTGCCCTTTGCTGGAAACGATGGCTTCGATAGTGTCTGACATGGATATATCCTTGAAATTGAAAAAGTAAAAACTCTTTAAAGTAAAGAATTTTATTACGTCAAGTAAATTATAAAGTAAAGTAAATCTGAATGTAATGCAAAGAAAAAAGTAAAATCGCTCATCAGGAGCTCCGTGCCGACGAAACGAGCCGAGTAAACCGAGCTCCCAGGCGTCTAAAATTCGGGACTCACCCGCCTGGATTGCCCTTGTCTTTTGCCTCAGAAACTCATCGCCGCCGCACCTTTGCCATCATCTCCCACCCGGAC
>SXGQ01402982.1_pt1 | contig 16199 bp, 20 predicted proteins | sample 3178371 | NCBI WGS metagenome assembly SXGQ01 (sample SAMN11356859, study PRJNA531348) | freshwater metagenome | isolation source: freshwater sample F1-20 | place: China: Fuxian Lake, Yuxi | collected 2017-12-25
CAACAATCTCTTTGACAAACTGACAGAAAAATACCCCTTTATAACCCTGTGTCTGTATGCCAATCAAGAATACGTGGGAATAGTGCAGAATCGCGATGACACAGTGACTACCATTTATGATTTTGGCAGTGTGCAAACCCAACCCGACAAGATAGAATTTTTGGACTTGGCTTCGATATGGTGGTGGGAAAGCAATCGCAGCATTCCCATAAACATTTTTTTGCGTCGTGAGTGGGAAAAATTTCGGCCCACACTGCGAACCTTTGTCAACAAAGATTTGGAAATTTTACACGGTCCAACCTGTAGCTTGCTGGACATGAGTCGCAAAAAAATCAAACGCAAGTCAATCTTGCTGGTTCGCAAAATGCCGTCAGGCCAGTAAGTTCATGTGTAACGCAACCAATGCGGCGTAAGAAATTGCGTGGCTTTTCTTGAACGTGTAGCCCTGACTTTCATCGCCGTCCCACACAGACTCAAACACTTGATCCCATGATCTGCGTTGCAGGTGTGCCTTGCCGGGGCGTATGATGGATATAAACGCTGCCATTCTGGGTATAGAGTCAGGCTTCATGACCTGCAATAAATCTGTGTAGTTACCAACGTGCACCAACTGTCGTGCCCAGTCAGGATCAGTCCACAGCCTTGACCAAGAGGGCTGTTGTGTCAACAGTTGCCGATAGTGGTCAGGATCACGCACCAGCTGATACACGCTCATGTTCAGCAAGTCAATCTTGAAGTAGCCGCGCTGTTCAGCGGCGTCGTGATCGATGGCCGCACAGTCTGCAACAGGATCTCGTGGAATCGCTGTTACATAGATACCCGAGTTGTGTCGTCGACCATTGCCGAGCCGAGCTGGCACATGCTCAATCAGTTGCAATATTGCAGTTCTATCAGGAACATCAATGTCAATATCTGCACTCATGTTACCATCCTGCTTTCTTCAGTATATCTTCGGCCCAGGCCTGATCAGCTGGGTAGTCATGGAATCTCTTTTGCCATATGTCTGAGTCAATATAGGGCCAGATCATGGCCACCTGCTCCGAACTCAAGTTGCTCAAAAACTCTTGGCCCGAGGCCGAATTGTATATGACCCAGGCCGAGATACGCCCGGCAGTGATTTCATAGCACAGGGCATTGGCATTGCCATATCGCAGCATGTGCTGTGCAGGGTGTCCAGTGTGCTCTTGCCAAGTCACGCTCTGTTCAATGGCACGGGCCACAGCATCGCCCACAGCCTCTACTGTGACATACCATGTGAGATATTCTGTGTACAGTTGATCCGAGGCCCAGCGGTCAATTTTCTTGTTTTGTTTCAGCAACCAGGTCATATACTGACCAGGATTGATCACTCGCACATCCACACAGTACCGACCAAACCGAGCAAAAGCCCGATAGTATGCCGAATCGCAAAAGTCATCAAATGTTTTGAGTCGAGCCGTGCCCTGTGCCTGTTCATAAAATGCCACATAGGCCTGAAATCCCAACTGTATGCCACGATCATCCTTGGCCATGCGACGACGTTTGGGTTCACACATGTGCACCGCAATTGAAGTTTCTTTCACAAACGTTTTTTTACAATAGCCGCACTCAAATGTCATCGCTTATCTTGACCTGCTTCTCGAAAATATTGATCAATTTCTTTTTGACTCACAACCTGCATCATGACATCTAGTTCATCATCTCGATAGTGTGGGTAGATTTCAGCCAGCTGTCGGCGTCGGGCCGAATCACCGGACACTTTTTTCTTGGGAGCTATCCAGGTGTGTCGTTGTGTGCCAAGATCAGGACTGACAGAGGTAGCCATCAGCCACTGCAATTTGGGATGACGACCCACATCAAAAAAGTGTTTGTTGAGTCTTTCGTTGGTGGCAATAACATAGAACTCCTGCAGTTCACGTGATCCTTGCACTGAGGAGCCCCAACGTATCATGAGAAAGTTGGAAAACTTCTTGCGTTCTTCGGGCGTGAGTTCATCATAGAACTTGCGATTCTTTAGATCAAACTGTCGCATTTCATTGGTAATGTTCAGTCGGTCACTCATGTTTCTTTTTTAAATTATACAACACAAACAGTTGATCCAACAACTCGTGCATGGCCGGATCATGCTCGCACATCTGGAGCACCTGGTTGATTTCACTGCGGTATTCACGCATGACCGGACTGTTGTTGTCAGTCCAGCCAACCAACTGACGCCGAGTTTCGCCAAATTTGCGAGCGTAGATACGATTGTCTTCGCGCTCGTAGACGTAAGTGGCGCCAGGCTCAAGTGTGCCCATGAGCATGCTGATAGTTGTATCCATACTGTGCATGTGCCCAGCGTAGGAAACGTTCGAGAGCTTCGGTATCATTGGGATAGCTCTCTACAAATATTTTCACCATGCGAGTCAACATTTCAAATACTTGTGGTTCTGTGTACATATCCTACCAGGCCTTGTTGTAGTCCACAATCTCACAGTTGCGACTGATGTCTTTGACAAAATACACACAGTCAGGTTCAGGATCGTCTGTTAGTGGTATGGCCAGCATCTGGCCATTTTTGAGTTTGGGTGCATACCAGTTGACTTCGTTGTAGACATCAAGAATTTCAATGTCGGGAAAACTGGGTCGATAACTGGTGAGTGGGTTAAACTGAAACACTCGGAATCCACGATCATTGATTGAAGTCAAGGGCAGCACTTCAAGGTCACCGATGTCGGGTTCACCTATCAACACCTGCCAGTCCATGGGCATCTTTATGGTATTGGTGCCAATTCGCAGCACCAGGGCTGGTGAGTTAAAACTCTCTAAAAAGATCAAGGGTATGAAATGATAGTCGGGGTCTGCTGGATTAGAGTTATCCAAGATAGCAAACCGCATGTCATCCACTTCGTCAGGCAAGTGATTTAGATCATAGCATTGATTGTCCAAGGTCAATATTCGCATAGTAGTTATAGTGTACAGTATTTGATACAGGTTGTCAAACTTTTTTCATGATCACACCGCAATCTAGAGTTTGCTCAACAACTTTCCAACCACGGGCCATGAGATATACCACAGCCGGGCCACATTTACCAACCCAGCAGTCATTCCAGCAATATGTGTCGTCAAAAGCAACCACGGCTGTGGGCGTCAAGCTGGGATACAGCAACAATAGCTGACGCAAGTGCTCAATTTGACAGGCCTGATTGGTCATGGACACACCACGCTGACTGTACTCATGCATTTGTATCTGTATGGGCTGGCTGACGTTGTTGATGTCCCAGATATAATCAAAATTGTCTAGGTACAAAGCATCAATGTCGGTCCAGCTGTGAGCAAAATTGTCGGCCCAGTCACTGCCGGATGCCACCGCAAATTCAACATTGGTCAGTTGATTGGCCAGACGAATCTGCGCTTTGGGCAGTATGTCTACTGTGATCAGTTTTTTTTGATATTGTTGAGCCAGTCTAGCAAGATGATCAGTGCTGCCCTCACCTCGATCACTGCCAATTTCTACCAGTACACCGCGAGCAGTGGGCTCAAAGTATTGATCTATTTTTTTGTAGATTGTACCCATTCCAGTCGTTCCTGTGTAAAGGGGTAGTTGGCTTCTCGATAAAAAGTTTTACGTTTGGTAAGATGCCGCTTGGCAAATTTGCATGTTGACGTTATGTCCCAGATTTGAACATGGTCTTTGTCTTCGGCTTTTCTTATGCCTCGCCCAATGCTTTGTATAACTCTGACAAAGCTTTTGCCAGGTTCAACAAGAACCAAATTAAAAATCCTAGGGATATTGATACCCACAGCTGCCACACCATAAGTTGCCACAATAATTTTGTCACTAGATTCGGCCACTTCGTCGTACTCATCTTGTCTATCTTTGGCCTTGGTTGCGCCTGACACAAATACTGCTTTGTCACCAAGTCTGCTTACAAGTTCAGTGCCAGCAGCCACACGATCCACCAGTACCAGAGTGTTGCCTGTTTCATTTACATGGCGTATGAGTTCGGCCATGGCATCCAGTCTGCCCGACTCTTCCAGCAGGTATTTGAGTTCGCTTTGATAGTTGGCATACTCTACATGATCTTGTAGTTGCACAATGTTGACATGACACTGGGCCAGCACGCCTTGTTGCTGCAATTCGTTGGCACTCAATCGACCTATCACTGGTCCTAGACTCACCAGCAGAGCCTGACTCTCAAATTTTTCTTTGGGTATGGTTCCGGTCAAACCCCAGCGAATTGGCACTCGCGCCATGACCCCGGTCAACAGAGTTTTCAGTGCATCGGCCTTGGCCATGTGTACTTCATCTACAATCACACATACCACGCCCTCTATGAAATCTTGAATGGTGGTGTCGCCCACACCGGCTTTGGTGTTCTTGAGCAACACATTCAAACTTTGCCAAGTACAGATGGTATGAGTATGCCCTAGCTCTTTTCTATCACCAAAGTACACACCCACATCCAGACCCACATTGCGATAGTCTTTTTCGGTTTGAGTCACAAGACTTTTGTTGGGCACAATCACAATGCTTCGTCCATAAGGCTCCACGGCTGAACTGAGTGTGGCTGTCATGATGGTTTTGCCGGCGCCGGTGGCCACTTCCTGAATACACTGTGGATTGGCCAAAAAGTTATTGACGATCTCCACCTGATAGTCACGTAACATCACTGGCTGACCCTCAGCAGGATGGCCTACAGGCCAGGTCTGTTCAGCCCAGCGTTCTTCGGTAACAGATTCAAAATCAAACGTGGTGCGATAACTGCGTTGATCATCTAGTTCAATGTCATAGCCTTGCTGCTCTAATACAGGCAGTATGTCTGGCAACAAATTGGTGTAGGTACTGCCGCCCATTTGAAAAAAAGCTACCTTGCCATCCCATCGCCCCAGTCTCACTGCCGGAAGGTAACGAGCATAGGGCACATCGTATTTGAACTTTTTGACCAGATCTCGGCGTGTGTCAAGATCCAATCCTTCAATCTTGATATTGACTTCGTCTCGGATTACTATGCTTGCTCGTTTCATTTTAGTAAATTGGCTAGTTCAGGAAATGTTGTAGCAAAATCCGTACCTCTATATCTATCGTGTTCGACTACCTTGGATCGAAAAAGTTCAAAGTACTGAGAATCGTCTTTCGATTGTAAAAGGCTTACCCAATTTTGTACATCAGTGTGTTGGCTCAAATTCAGTCGATCGACAATGAAAGTATTGTTGGGCCAAACTGTGGGTCTCATGTGTTTTGGCTTATGTACTCTTCCCAACCAAGGACGCGGCAAACCAATTCTATAACACCAATCAAAGAATTCGTCAAGATAATAAATGTTATATGCGCTCACAGTATGACTTACACTTAGTCTAAATTTGTCAGTTTGGTGCTGAAGGTATTTTTGCGCATTGTCTACCAGTGTGCTCCAATTACCAGGATACCTAATGTATTCATATCTTTGTTCTATGCCATCAACACTGAGCTGCATGTCTATCTCTTTAAAATGCTGCCATAGATTCCACCATGTTTGGTCCGGAAATATTGTTGCATTAGTGGTATAGTGTAAAGAAATATTTTGCGCCTGCCCAGAATCAATGTAATAAGTCAACAACTTTTGTTGTTCAGACACCCCGCTTATCAAAGGTTCTCCACCCGGAATGTCCAAATGTACAATGTTCGGAGTTTGTTGTACAAAATTTTCAACAAAATTGTCACGGTAAAAACGCACATTGTCTGATTCAATGTTGTAAATTTTTTTGTATTCAGATTTCCACTTGCTACTACTATATGAGTTACATGTGATGCATTTGAGATTACATGTGTTGCCAAATGCAATACTTGCAGTGATAATTTTGTCTGGACTTTGTTGGTAATGTTTGCTCCAACGGTCAAAATCCATTTGTCGCTTACTTTGGATGTGGTTTTGTTCTTCAATTTGACAGCGCTCACACCCTATTGGCCATTGCCCTTGTTCGAAATTCTTTTTGATTCCATATAAAAATTCACTGTCAAGATATTGCTCCAATGTGTGATTCTGGACATCAAATTTCTGTGAGTAACTGGACATCTGAAATTTACAACAAGGTGAAATATCTCCTCGCGGGCTTATGTCAATGTTAGTCCAAGGTGAATAGCAAAAAGTCATCTAGAGTATTTAAGTGTATATTATTGGAATTATACATTGTATCAGGCACAAAGTCAAAAAAAACAGGCACCGAAGTGCCTGTTGTAAAGCCTAGAGCCGGAGCCAACCGTTTGTGTGCTCTAGGACAAACTTTAACTGTAGTCAGAATCAAGTCGTACACCAGTGAGCCCGGCCACAGTTTGAAACTGATTCCATGCGTCTCGGGCCGCAGGATTGCGATCAAGTTCTTCACTGGGCAGCACCGCTTCCAACCAAAATTCTTGGCGTCGGAAAGGCCGTGCTCCAAACCGACGGGGTTGGTGTAGCTTGCCAGCAGCCCAAAGATTCAGGGTGGCGTCGCGAAATTCATGTTCACGATCTTCGCTGTAGTGTGCCCACTCACGTGCCGTACCAAATGCGCCACGCCCGCGATAACCATCCCAAATGCTTTGCCACTGCTCATCATTATGCGGATCAAAATCTGTGCGTGAAATAATGACCAACACATCCTCAGGATCTACACGGCCATCCACAATGTCCTGGATGCACCGACTGTAACTAAGACCAATTTTCATGTGTCACCAAATATCAACAAAATAAAGGTCAACACCAAAGCCCAGAACAGGTGTCCCAACATCAACAGCATCAAGACACCTATCCAAGCCATGTTAGGCTGCCTTCATACAAGTGGTCTCTGCCAGTCGCTTCCAGTTCAGCACCGACAGCTTGCGCAGATCTGCAATCTTCAGTGCCATGCGCAGGCTGACCTCACGCAAGCGATCCTTGTTGACATTCATGAAGTCAATGATGTCATCTTGCACAGCAGGCTCAAAGTCATAGTCCTGGAACAACACGCCATCCTTGGCAATCTGCCGGATGCGCAACAGCTTGTCACGCATGGTATCCAAGGTCAGGTCCAGATAGTGACAGCGCGATTGCAAGGCATCCAAGTGATCGCGCAGCTTCTGGCTCTTCATGGTGTCAAACTTGAGGTTGGTGATAAAGATCACGGAACCCTTGAACTCAAACTGGTCAGGAATGCCTTCGCGACGCAGAGTGCTAGACTCCGACAGCCACGAAATCTTGCGCTTCTTGCCAGAGTCCAAGGCACCTTTCAGCAGGTTCAAGGCAACGTCATCCAGCAAAATTGAGTCGCAGTCATCAAACACCACCACACAGTTGGGGTCTGAGTATTTGTACAGAGTTTGGTACAGGCCAATCGGAGTGGCCGAACCTTTGACAACCTCGGCACGGAGACGCTTGCCAGCAATCTGATCAAATAGGCAAGCCTTCTCGACTTCTTGCTCAACGCCGTAGCTCTTGCCCACACCAGGGGGGCCGGACACAATCATGGCACGAATGTCGCCGCTGACACAGGCCTTGGTCATCTCAGTGAGAATCTCAAAACGCTCACGGATTCGATCCATGGCCTGTTCGTCGGTCTCGGCAGGGGCCAGGGGCTTTTCAAATTTCACAGTGTTTTGTTGCACAGCATCTCCAGCAGTGTATTCGATGTCTTGGATGCTGTCTACACGAATGCGAACAACATCAAACTCGGGACCAAAGTAACCATCGGATTTTACAGTAACAAAGCCGCCTTTGCTACCGGTTTGAAAACCTTTTACCAGGGTAAAGGTCACATTGCGAACAGTCTTGTTACGATACACACCGTTCAGGACACGAATTGCACTCATAGTTGGCTCCTTGTTGAGTTGCTGTTTCAGTATGTCATTATTATAGCAGGTCGCCATTTATTGGTCAACCTGGGCAAAAGCCCTTGATTTTGTAGGGTTTTTGCAACACAAAAGCATTACCGCTGGTAGTCAACCAGCGATCGTACTAGAATTGCATGTTCTGCGTCCATTTCTTCCGCTGTGACATAGAAGTCTGTGGTGGGATCGTAGTACTGACCTTGGCGCGGATCGTAGTACAATACCCGCCCTGAAGCATAGCGAAACGGCCCTTCCAGGCCCTTGCGCGGCCCATACTTTTGGCGCATGCTGTCAGTTTCAAAGCGGTCTGCGATAACGGTGTATGCCACGTTGGCTCCTTGCTGTCTGTATGTCCTTATTATAGCAAATCACTTATTTCTGGTCAACCATTTCCTGCAATTTTTTGCGGTATTCCAGTTGACTTTTTGTAATGTTATAAACAACACTACCACCGCCCACAATCAAAAACCCTAGTCCCAACCAGGGCAACCAGGCCTGGGGTATCTGTTGTAGAATCTGTGCTGTTGCAAATCCAATAACCATTGCCGAAGCCACAAAGCCCACGGTGTGAATCAGTGCACGAAGTCGAATGCTCATTTTTTGCTCCTTAAAACCGCATTGTAGCACATATGCCATTATTGGTCAACCGCCCCAGAGCTGGCGCAGTTCGCCTGGCGGCAGCTGGTGTGGCTTGGGCTGGCCATGAAACACTACCACAGCACAGTCACCACTCACAGTGTCAGGCTGTTGAGGTTTGGCATGTTGTCGGCGACGGAAGTCAAATCCTCCCTGTTGCACTTGCCAGCGATAGCTTTGGAAATAACGATCTTCAAAAAATCTGCGCTGGTTGTGATCCACTGCATGTTGAATATAGTCCTGATCACCGGGAAACCGTTTTACAACATCTGCAATATTTTCTTTGTTGAATTTTTGCCATAACCAGTCAAACTGTCGTGTGTCAAACCACATCACACTGCTGTTGACCGCTGCTGCACTGGCTCTCTGCAAGTATCTAAAATCCCGACAGGTCCAGAGATAGTTGGGACACAAAGCGCCAATCCAGTCCATGGGTCTCAGCAGCACCACGTCAAGATCAAAATACAACAGCGGACCTGCATGGTGTTCACTGTTGAATAGATGCATTTTGTACCACCAGCTGCGTTTGCGGCCACCAATGCCAGGCCAATCTTCCAAACAGTGTTTGATCATGTGTGGCGGCACACTGCGATGATGTTCGGTGTAGACATGAAATCTAAAACCCTGGGGCAGTGCTCGTGGCAGAGCATCGTGCAGATTTTGCACATACTGCCAGTCGTATCCGTCGCTGTGGATCACGCAGGCAACGTCTATGATTCCAATTTGTGCGCGATTCTTTTTAGCCATGTGCCTTGAGCAATTTCTTCCAACAAATATTCGGTATGACAGATTTCGATCAACCATTGTTGTCGGTCTCTGGGTTGATCTATATCAAGATTTTGCAAATTAATACTTATGGAATGTGCCAGACTGGATTGATCAACACAGATCTTGGCGCTGGCCAGGCCAGCTTGAATACCCACTCCTGAATTGTAATTTACCACTGCTTGATAATTGTAATCGATGTCAAAGCTGTCATAAGTGCCTTGTATGGGTCGCGACGGTTGCACAGTGGCCAAATTGGCCAATCTGGAAAGATCCAATCGCCCACGCGGATGTGACCTAACAAACACAGGCAAGTCGCTGACTTTGCGTAATTGTGCAATTTGGTGTGCTGCCCAGCTGATCTGATCAACATCTTGAACCTGCAAACTGCGCGGATGTTGCAGTGCAATCAGCACGGCTGGTTTGATTTTTTTTGGTACTTGCAATGCAACACCCAGCCGGCGAGGTCGGTCATGGTCAAGATTGAGTTGATGGCCGTAGTAACCCAGGGCATTGATATTGTTGACAGCAATTTTCCAAGTCACACCACGATGCAATGCACCAACATCAATACAAATTACAGGTTTGCCTTGTGCACGATAGTGCTGATACACAGCCTCATTAAGTTTCATTCGTCCATTCCACAGCACACTCCAGATCACAGCAGCATCAGCTGCCATGCTGTCAATCACCATGTCAATGCCGTGTTGCCGGCAGCCCTGCTGAAATGCCTTGATCACCGGGGGTGCGTTTTGAGCACACTGCAAAGGAAAATAGGCTATGTTTTTGATCACTAAATATTTACTTCTTGCACAACAACCAATTTTTTATGTCAGACTGGATCTATCTCAGCAAACACGGCACCGATGAATATGTGAACATGTTTGCTCAAGGCGGCAATGACCAACCAACACATTTGGAAACTTGGCAGTACGATCAAGGTCCACAGCCGTTGGTCATACGCGGTATAATGAAACACAAGATCATACGTCAGTGCTGGCAGGATGCAAGACCATTTAGATTTATCGACACCGGATATTTTGGTAACACAGCCAATCCAAAGAACCCTCATGGCTGGAAACTGTGGCACAGGATTGTGCCCAACAATCTACAACACAATAGTTTGATGCCAGTGCCCGATGATAGATGGCAACAGCACCACATGACCTTGCACTCAAGACGATCGGGCACAAAGATTTTGATAGCAGTGCCTGATGAAAAGCCCTGCGTGTTTTATGGCATTGATTTGGAATCATGGTTGGCCGACACGGTGGCAACCATAAAAAAACACACTGATCGACCAATTGAAATCCGGCGCCGAGATCCTTTGCGACAGAATCGTCTCAAACACAGCCTTGTTGAGGCACTGCAAGATGCACATGCCTTGGTAACCTTTAACAGCAACGCCGCCACAGAATCCATCATGCAAGGTGTTCCAAGTTTTGTGTTGGCTCCGTGCCATGCTGCACGCCCGGTCAGCAACACAGATTTGACACAAATTGACAATCCATGGTGGCCTGATCACGACCTTAGATATCAATGGGCTTCAAGCCTGGCATACGGGCAATTTCATGTGCGTGAGATGCAAGACGGCTCTGCTCATCGGGTGTTAGATGATCTGCAACAACAACTAGGAACACTATGGAATACACCATCATAACCACATTCAATCAGTCCGGACTAGAACAATACGGCCAGACCATGATTGACAGCTTTGATCAGTATTGGCCTCAATCGGTGCCACTGGTGGTGTACACCGAAGACTGTCAACCCAAAATTCCCAGTAGCAGAGTCTCTGTCAAAGATCTCTTGGCTGCGAGCCCAGACCTGGTGGCTTTCAAACAACGGCACACCAACAACCCAGTGGCCAACGGTCGAGTTGCAAAAGATACCAATGTACCGTTTGCGGACAATGCTTTCAAATGGGATGCTGTGCGATTCAGCCACAAAGTGTTTGCTGTATTGCATGCCTGTGCCACTGCGCAAACAGACTGGGTTATCTGGCTAGATGCCGATACCAAGACCTTTACACCTGTGCCTGACTCATTTTTGTCTTCGGTTTGCAACACTCACAGTCTTGCCTGTTATTTGGGTCGTAGAGAAAAGTATCATTCAGAATGTGGTTGGGTGGCCTATAACCTCAGACACCCTGATTGTGCAGCATTCATGAAGCAGTGGCAAGATCTTTATATCACGGATCAACTGTTTGATCTACGAGAATATCACGACAGCTTTGTGTTTGATGAAATAAGAAAACAGTTTCAACTGCGTGGTGTGCAGTTTTATAATCTTAGCCCAACTCTGCCTGGCAAAGGTCCTGGTCATCCTTTTATTGCCTCTGCACTGGGACAATACATGGATCACATGAAAGGCAGCAAACGCAAAGCCCTGGGACACAGTTTGCCCGACGACTACCAGCGTAACCAGGGCCTAAACAGTTCGGTGCCCTACTGGCAGTCTATCTTTCAAAAATCTCCAAGCCTGCCCCGTCGGTAGTTCAGCAGTGTTCCAGTGGCACTGAGCCAGTCTATGATAAAATTCCTCGCGATCTGGCATCTCTGGTGTCATGATTTTAGATAAGTCTGTATTGACCGTGGGCCAAGCTTGACTGCGTTGCGGGCAGGGATCGGTGACAAAAGCAGGGATGCCCCAAAGCACACTGGCCACTCCCGGACTGCTGTTGTAAGTCACTGTGGCCCAGGCTGATTCCAAATCTCGACGTAAATCAGATTCCGAACTGACACGGATATCGGGATGCTGTGCTATTACCTGTGGTAGAATATTTTGACTGCCCGGATGCCCTCTAATGACCATGGGCTTGTCACTGTGTTTTTTAATCTGTTGCACAGTGGAACCAAGCCATGCCAACACATCCTGACCATCCATGCTCCATCCACCCGATCTCTGTAAGCAAATCAAAATGCGTTTGCCGCGCTCTCGCCAAGGACGCGGGCTAAATTGGTAACTGGCTGCAATTGCTGGCCACACTGAATGATCAATTTTGTTGTCAAAATAGTAACCAGTGGTGGGAAAGATACCATCCAAACTGTAACGCAAATAACGATTGAAATCTTCAGGTGCCAAAAAACCATAGAGGTTGCTGTCAATGACCATGACATGTCGGCCCGCGCTGCGCTGGCGATCAATCACCTGCTGTCGCAGTGCTAGGTGTGGTCCAGATTTCATGCCAACCCATCCCTGTATCACGGCCAGATCAGCCTCAACTGTAACCATGCTGTCCACAAAGGTAACACGATCGCCAGCGGCCTTCACACCTTGGCCAAACGCCATCAACATGTCACGTTTGAACTTGTTTTTGGCCTTGGCCGGCACAGCAGCCAAATACACAGCTACATGCATTAGGCCTGTCCTGACAACACTGCCCAGGCATAGCCAGTGTTCATTTCTTCAACGGTGAACTGATGATAGGCCAGACAGCGTAGCAACTGAGTGACTTGATCAAGATGTGGCACAAATGGTGTTTCGATTGCACTGAGATTGCTGTTGGCCAAGGATGCGGCTGCATTGGGTCCCATGGAAAACACTGGCTTGCCATAGATCAAACTTTCCACCGCAGCTATGGAGTTAAATGTGACCATGCAATGTACGTCATCAGCTAAGGCTTGCTCCATGGTGTTGACTCTGGCACGCTGTTCCCGCGGTCCTTTGAGTCTAACTTCAATGGGTCTGTCTGTAAACTGTCTTATGGTGGCAATGGTTTCAGCGACCCACTGCTGTTCGTCCATATCCCAATAGCTCATGGCCTTGGCACTGGGTGGACAGAGCAAAATCTTTCTGCCCGGCGTCATGGGCTTGGCCTTGACTCTGGTGCGTTCCAGCCTGTCGGCTGGTCTGTCTTCGGTAGGACCCAGCCACTGCATGGCATTTTTTGTGATGCGATGATAGTCTTTGACCTTGTAGTTGCCAAAATATCCTGTGTCGATATAATAAAAATCTCGACCCTGTTCTAGGCACTGTTTCATGATTTTGCGCTTGGCGATGCTGCGCAGCGCGATGGGTGCGGTTTCATTTTCAGCTCGTTGCCACGATGCCATGATACCAGTGGCACCTTGCACAAAAGCATGCACCACGCCATCCCATTTGGCGCCTTTTTCTTTTGCTTTTTTACTCAAATCTGTTTCCTCACTCAAACCAATCACCGTGGGCTGTCGGCCCAACCATCTGGCCAAATTAGACAGCACCGTGCCAGCGTTCAAATAGTTACCAAAGATCTGGTGTGGATCCTCAGCAACATCCAATATTTCTCTAAACAAGTTTTTGTAATCTTGCGGTAAATGCAATTTGTCTACGTCATTAAGAGTGTGATTGACGTAGGTTTCTCTAATGCGGCGAGCATATTCTTGCCAAGGCTCACTATAGTCGCAGTCGCGATAGGCGTCAAACCATGGACCACCTTCGGTATAGTGTATGGCCTTGGGATGACCGTCCCAGGGCTCATGATACCAGTTTACCAACCAGTTCCATTGTGGTTCCAAAGTGCCGATCAAACTGTCGTCAAGCCATTGAAAACGATGTAGATAGGCACCCGACTGTGAATTGATCACTTCGGGTGTGAGTGCGCGATTGGCTGGGTGACCGCAGTTCCACAGTATCATGCTGGACCAGTTTTTTCTTGGATAATAGGTCTGTGCTTTGCCATCCATTTTGACAGAATTTTGTGGCCTGTAGTCGTGTTTGACTACCATGACAGCATAGCGATCATCGGCCTTGGTCAGCAGTTCTTGAATGTCTCCTAGCCACAAAAAATCGCAGTCACAAAACACAGCCCAACCTTGATAGTGATTGAGGTAGGGCACAAGAAAACGTGTAAATGTAAACTCAGTGCTGCCTTGTGTGTCAGGTGGGCGAGTGTAGATTTCTGACTCCCTCAACTGAAACTGTTTGAGCATGGTGGTAGATACAGTCTCTGAACTGTTTTCATGGATGCTCATTTCACACACATCTGCTGAAATTTGTTCGCGGCTGTCCCAACCAATATAAACTCTGTTGGTCATCTGCGTCTTTCAATATCTTCTTCAACACAGTTTTCACCAAACTGTATTTCAATCAACTTTAATGGTTGATCAGTTTCGTTGCACAGCTGGTGCCATTCGTTGCGAGCAATAAAACTGTGTTCATGTATTTTCATATAACACTTGACTTCGGTATCAGTGGACTTGGAGTCAACAGTGTATACCGTGGCTTCGCCTTCGGCCACAAACCAAAACTCTGCTCGCTGTTCGTGTCGTTGCATGCTGAGGCAAGTTTTGGGCATTACAGTTAATTCTTTGAGTTTGGTATTGGCACCCACCTCATGTACCACACGATAATAACCCCAGGCTCTGGCAGTTTTTGGTGCTTTCCATTCTTCCAAGATCCATGAGCTGGAGTTTTTCTTGTCTTTACCGCCCACTCCAAACACAAACTCGCAGCGCGAATCTGCCACATCCATTTCAGGAATGTTCTTGGCAGTGCGATCCCCACCGTTGGCAAAGATCAGTTCGGCGTCAGGATAGTGTGCTCTGACCTGTCTGATAAACGCTTTGGCGGACCCGTCGGTGTCATCAAATGTGTAAACTTCGTCTACCATGACCAGATTGTTGATCACACACAGTCGTTCATTCCAAGGCATGAATGCCCGGCCTTTTTTACGTTCTAGCCATTCATCTGAATTGAGACCCACAATCAACATGTCGCCAAGAGCACGAGCTGCTTTGAAATATGCAATATGTCCTGAATGCACAGGATCAAATCCACCGGTTACCAATACTATTTTCATCGTTTCGTCACAATCATATCATATTTGCTGCCAAACAGCAGAGGATTTTTTTCTCTGTGGTCAAATGGTTCTACTCGCTCCCATACAATGTCCACGGACATTGTGTCTAAAATACGCTGGCGCCACCAATCTGGTTCTTGCACTATGAGGTGTGCGTTGCGCCCATCAGGCAGTTTTTTCTTTGCTGGATGGCATGCAATTCTAAAAAACCCACAACGTTGCATGATGCTGGCAATCATTTTTAGAGTATTGTCTAAATGCTCGGGTTCAATGTGCTCAATGGCGTCGGTGCTGATCACAGTATCAAAACTGTGTGTGGGCCACTGTTCAAATTTGGGATTGCCTGGGTCATATCCAGACACTTCTATGCTGGGCCATTCAGCATGGATAGCTTCGATCAAGGCACCTTTGCCACAGCCAAAGTCCAACAAAGTGGTGGGTTGATATTTTTCAACAAAAGGGCGCACCAAACTGAACTGCTTGGCCCCGTTGTTGAATTTGCCTTTGGCATGCATTTCTTGTATCTGTTGCTGATATTGTTTGTCAATAATGGTCATAGTGTGAATAACTTTCGATCTTGATGAGCGTCAATATTGACATATCTACGCACACAGTTGGCATTGAGACGCGGAGTGACTCCGTGCAAGCTGTCAGCTGTGTTCAAAAACAATATCATGGTATTGGCACAATAGGGCACTGACCCTGCTGTGACAACCTGTGTTGGATCTACTTCTCGGATTCCAGTGTAGGTGGGACGACTTACCAGTTTTCGATACACATGTATGTCTCCACCGGTACTGACATCCTCGGGTCGGCGCATGTACAGCAGCCCAGCAAACAACTCACGACTGTTGTCGAGATGTATGGTTCTCACAGTTTCTGGCTGTATGCCATTCAGCACAAACTGCACCTCTAGCTGCACAGATCCTGGCTGTCCTGAATGCCTAGCACTGACCGGAGCCTTTTGCAAGGTCAACTTCAAGTCAGCATAGTATTTGTCCATGGCTGGTTCAAACAGATCAAGCACTCGATTTTTGTATGCTACAGAATTGTGATATGCCACAAAGTCTTGCCACAATGGTGTCACAGTACCTAGCACAAATTCATGTTGACGATAGCGCCTAGCCTGGAAGTGAGTTTTGGGCCCTTGCATCATGTGATCTTCGGGATACTCGGCCACTAACTGATCGTACAATGCGTCGGGCAACGCATTTGGTATACAAAAATACGGGCAAG